>Ga0255776_10007161_pt1 | contig 11263 bp, 9 predicted proteins | sample 071ome_19_FD_179974 | JGI IMG/M metagenome (GOLD analysis project Ga0255776, IMG submission 179974) | Coastal salt marsh microbial communities from the Groves Creek Marsh, Skidaway Island, Georgia - 071413AT metaG (version 2) | ecosystem: Environmental > Aquatic > Marine > Intertidal zone > Salt...
TTTCCGAAGTGGGCGCTTTGTTCTTCGGCGTGGTAAGAGGAGCGGACGAGGGGGCCGGACTCGACTACGTCGTACCCGATTTCGAGGCAGTATTTTTTCCAGTCCTGGAATTCTTCCGGTGTGACCCAGCGGTCTACGGGCGTGTGTTGGGCGGTGGGTTGGAGATATTGGCCCAAGGTCAGAATGTTGACTCCGGCATCACGGAGGTCCTGGTAGGCTTTGGTCAACTCTTCGGGCTTTTCACCAATGCCGAGCATGAGGCCGGATTTGGTGGTAAAGCCTCTGTCGGAGGCATGCTTCAGGATTTTTAGAGTTTGTTCGTAACTGGCTGTTTTGCGAATGGGTTTCTGAAGGCGTTCGATGGTTTCCAGGTTGTGATTAAAAATGTCGGGCTCGGCATCCAGAACGATGTCGAGTTGATCGGTGTTGCCCTGAAAATCGGGTGTGAGCACTTCGATGGCGGTATCCGGGCAACGATTGCGAATGGCCCGGATGGTTCTGGCCCAGACATGGGCACCTCCATCCTTCAAATCATCTCTTGCCACCGATGTGATGACGCAGTGTCGCAATCCCATTTTGGCCACGGCTTCGGCGACTCTTGGTGGTTCAGCCAGGTCCAACTCGGTCGGTTTCCCGGTATTTACGGCGCAGAAGGTGCAGGACCGGGTGCAAATGTTGCCAAGGATCATCACCGTAGCCGTTCCCCGTGACCAACATTCGCCCATGTTCGGGCATTGGGCACTTTGGCAGACTGTGTGCAGGTCATTGCTGTCCACAGTGTTGCGAACCTTTTGATAGGTTGGGCTGGTGGGAAGTTTGGCACGAAGCCAGTCTGGTTTACGTGTAGGCATGAGGCCCACAGTTGTGGCAGATTTATTTCCAGATTTCAAGAGGGGATGCGATTCTCCGAAGAATCACTACTTGGATGGACGTACGACCATGATCGTAGTCGAGCATTCTTTTGGCTCTGGTCCACCTCCGAAACCAGACTGACAAGCTGGACGCTTTTCCCTCTTTACGGGGTGTAGGATCTGGGGAGTTGGGCGGAGAGGGTGCCTTTTTCCTGGTGTTGCTGTGCCAGGGAGACTTCGTGTTGAGCTTGAGCGATGGCTCGGTCGATGGCGGCTTCGAGTTGGTTTAGGTCTACGCCTTCCCAGGATTCGGGGTCGGAGAGGGTGTCGAGGACGGCTTTGTGGTTACCGAGTTCCCGCCATTTGCCTTCGTTGGCCATTTTGGTGAGTTCGGGGTCGGCCATGAGTCTATGGGCGGTGGGGCTGCGAAGCAGTTGTTTGGCTTCGGGGCTTTGGAGAAAGAGGCTGCGGGCTCTGGCGTTCCGGGCCATGAAGGTAAGTTTGGAGCCGATTCGAAATTTATGGGTATCAATGGGCTCAATGTCTTCCACTAGGTCCTTGATCGGTGTGTCCTGCAGCATGCCCAGGGTGGTTCCCATGTACTCGACCCAGCGAGGCATTTCCTTGGGTGTATCATTGGTGGAGAGGGCACTGGGGTTTTTTGTGCCCTCAGTTGGCTCACTGGTTTTGTAGGCTTCGATAAAAGTGTGGGCGTATTTGCTACCTACGGCGAAGAGCCCGACAATGGCGAGGTTCGTCAGTACGCCAAGGCTAGCACCTCCGGCGCCGTAGAGGAGTTGGCCGGAGCCTTCGATTTGTTTCGTCTTTTTCAGGAAGCAGTAGGTGCCTCCGAGCAGTATCAGGTAACTGAAGATAAATGTGTAAAAGAAGGCGACCAGTTCGAGGGCGATCTTCGGGACTTCGAGGTAATTGCCCGCAAAGTTGGCAATGGGTTCTCGAAAGTACCAGGCTCCGTAGGCGGTGCCACCAAGCAGGAGCAGGGAGGCCATTTTTCGGGGAAAGCCTTGTGTCCATCCGGACCAGAGGCCTTGTAGCAGAAACAAACCGATGACCCCGAGGACGATCAGTCCGGGCGTGGTCAACCAATTTGCATTCATCAGGGATTCAATTGCAGTATTGTCCATCGAAGGTTGTTGTCTTTGTCTGTCTGTAGCGGTGTCCGTTTCTCAGGCGGACACACCTCACCGATCCTTCAGACTGGATATCACGGGATTTTGTTCAAATCTTGTGAAAATTGGTCCTTTTCTCTCGCCAAGGCTTGGGGGAAGTGAATGCTGGCCCGCTTTGTTTTTGTCGATATATGGATAAGTCAAAGAGCGATAACCAAGATCAATCCCATGACCAACATGCCGTACGGCTGCAGAAGTTGGAAACGCTACGTGAGGCTGGAGCCGACCCGTTTTCCGCGAACTGTGAGCAGTCGCATACCTCTGCCCAGGCCAAGAAGTTGTACGAGGAGTTAGGTGTAGAGGAGACGGAGGAATCCGTTTCCGTTGCCGGTCGGATTGTGACCTTCCGGGTGATGGGGAAGGCGACGTTCCTGAAGATTCAGGACCGTGACGGGCAGATGCAATGCTACGTGAAACGGGATGATATCGGGACCGAAGAATACAAGGTTTTCAAAAAACTGGACCTTGGTGACATCATCGGTGTGACCGGGCCTTTGTTTGTTACGAAGACTGGCGAGATCACTGTCCGTGCGGAGAACTACACTTTGGTATCGAAGGCGCTGCGGCCGTTGCCGGAGAAGTGGCATGGTTTGACGGACAATGACCAGATTTATCGCCAGAGGTACCTTGATTTGATCGTCAATGGTGAATCCAGAGATCGCTTTCGCCAGCGCAGTGCGGTCATCCGTGAGATTCGGGAGTTTCTCTGGGAGAGGGATTTTACTGAAGTGGAAACGCCTTGTTTGCAATCGATTGCCGGAGGTGCAGCGGCTCGACCTTTTGAAACGCACTTCAATGCTCTGGATTGCGACTTCTATCTGCGGATTGCTTTGGAACTGTACCTGAAACGTCTCCTTGTTGGTGGAATGGACCGGGTTTTTGAAATGGGGCGGGTATTTCGGAATGAAGGTTTGTCCCGCCGTCATAATCCAGAGTTTACCATGCTGGAGGCGTACCAGGCGTATACGGACTTTCGGGGTATGATGGAGTTGACCCAGGGTTTGATCCAACGGTCAGCGGAGTCTGTGCTGGGCAAGTTGCAAATTGAACAACCGGAGGGTGAGACGATTGATCTGTCCGGGGATTGGAAAGAGGCAACCTACAAGGATCTGATTCTGAATGCGACGCAGGATTCGGAGTGGTTTTCCCGTTCCAGGGAGGAGAAACTGGCCGCAACGGAGAAGCTGAAAATTGAGGTGGATCCCGAGCTGGAAGACTTCGAAGTGACCAATGATGTTTTTGAGAAGATCGTTGAGCCTAGCTTGATCCAACCAACTTTTGTGACTCACATTCCTGTCGAGTTGTGCCCCTTGGCGAAGTTGAACAAAGAGGACCCCAATACTCTGGATGTGTTTGAGCTTTGCATTAACGGGCAGGAGATTGCACCGGCCTACAGCGAACAAAATGATCCTCTGCAGCAACGGAAGATGTTTGAGGATCAGGTCGGTGATGAAATTCAGAATCTGGATAGTGATTTCCTGTTGGCTCTCGAACATGGTATGCCGCCCGCCGGAGGTATGGGGCTGGGGATTGACCGCTTGGTGATCTTCCTGACCGGAGCCCAGAACATTCGGGATACGATTTTGTTCCCATCTTTGCGTCCCAGCTAATCTCTGGGATTCTGAACATTTTGGATACGCCAAGAGTCTATCTGCCTTCAATATTCTGATTTTTCTTTATGCCCTGGCAGCTTTACCTTGCACTTAAACAGCTCTTTCCAACCGGGCGTCTTTTCTCGTTTTACTCAGCAATTTCGATTGTTGGGGTCATGCTGGGCGTCATGGTCTTGCTGATTGTGCAGACGGTGATGAATGGTTTTGGTGACAAGATTCGGGAGAACATTGTTGCCCGGGATGCGGACATTCGGATTGCTGGTGACATTCTTTACGATTGGAAGCCGTTTCTTAAAGAGATGGAAGCCCGGCCAGAAGTGCAGGCGGTGACCCCCTACGCAGAGGGCGTCGTCATGATGAAGAATCGAAATGTTCCCTTCATGCCGTATTTTCGGGGAATTGATCTGGAACGGGAAGGGTCGGTCTTTCCAGTGGATGAGTTTTTGAATAATGTGGAGGCAAAAACCATGCGATGCACACTGGATGATCTCTATGATGAAACGATCATTCTGGGGGCGGATCTTGCTGCCAATCTGGGAGCGATTCCGGGAGATGTGATGGAGGTGTTTACACCATTGATGCTGGAAAAGGCGAAGCAGGATGAGGTGTTGTTGCCCAGGGAATTTACAGTGGCAGGCATTTTTCAATCGGGCTGGTACGAAGTGGATAGCAATACCGCGATTGTCACGCTACGTGTGATGCAGGAGTTGTATGGGTTGCAGAAGGGAGTGCATGGATTGGCACTGAAGCTCAAGCCGGGGTATCATGCGGAAGCGGTGGCCCGGGATTTGCAGGAAGATTTTAACAAGCGTCAATTGAGGCTTCGGGCTCTGAGTTGGTTGAAAAAGAATGAGAGTTTTTTGTTTTTCCTCAATATGGAGAAGTGGGTCATGTTTTTTATCATGATTTTCATCATTCTGGTGGCGTCGTTTTCGATTGCTGTGACCTTGTCCGTTTCGGTTCTTCGAAAGACTCGGGAAATCGGGTTGCTTTGTTCCATTGGGGCAAGACGGGGACAAATTGCCCAGACCTTCTGCCTACAAAGTGTGGCCATTGGAGTGATCGGAACTTTTCTGGGCATTGTCGGAGCGTTGTTGGCTTTGTATTATCGAAATGCTGTGGTCGGGTTTCTCCTGGCAATTTTCAACGCTCAGGATTCATTTTATCAACTATATGGATTTGAAGGGATTCCGGCTTCCTATTCCGTTCGTGACTTTGTGCTGGTCTCGGTCTTTACCCTGATTCTGACGACCTTGGCCGGACTTTTGCCCGCGATTCGGGCAGCTCGACTCAAACCTGCGGAGGCTTTGCGAAGTGAGTGATTCTAGTGACAATATCGTGCTGGCCGCATTGGGGGTGCAGAAACATTTTCCAGCTCCCGATGGTTCCGTGATCGAAGTTCTGCGTGGGGTGGATCTCGAAGTGCGGGCAGGGGAGAGCATCAGTTTGCAGGGACATTCCGGGAGTGGGAAGTCGACGTTTCTCAATGTGGTTTCCTGGCTGGATCAACCCGATGCTGGAGCCATTTTCTGGGATGGTACCCCGGTTTCTGACATGAAGGAGCATGAAATTGCCCGACGTCGGGGCGAGGTACTGGGGTTTGTCTTTCAGGCCTATTATCTGATGCCGGAATTGAATGTATTGGAGAATGTTTTGATGGCTGCCAGAATGCTTGGTCGCATTCGGTCCTCGGATAAACAACGGGCAGAGGAATTGCTGCATTGTGTGGGGTTACAGGATCGAATGAATCAAATGCCAGGTAAACTTTCCGGGGGGGAGCGTCAACGGGTGGCCATTGCCCGGGCATTGTTGAATCGTCCGTCAATTCTGCTGGCAGATGAGCCAACGGGAAATCTGGATGAAGCGACGGCGGAATCAGTGATGGAATTGCTGCTGGAATTGTGTCGGATTCAGGATGCCAGCATGATTCTGGTCACCCACAATCCTGAATTTGCCAATTGTACTGATCGGCAGCTTCATTTATCAGGGGGGCGAATTTCAGATTAAAAAAAAGCTATGAGTTCTGAAAAGATTTTAAAGTGTGGCGTAGTGGGAGTGGGTTATCTGGGTGAGCATCATGCCAGAATCTACCATGAGCTGCCCCATTGTGAGTTGGTCGGGATTTATGATGTCGATCCGGAACGTGCCCAGGAGATCGCTCAACGGTATGACAGCCGGGTCTTTGAATCACTGGAGGAAGTGGGGGAGCATTGTGATGCGGCTTCCATTGTTGTGCCGACGGATTATCATCGTGAAGTTTCGGTGCCCTTGCTGGAGGCCGGTTGTCATTTGCTGGTGGAAAAACCAATATGCAATAGCCTGCGGGATGCCGAAAAGATTCTCGAATCTGCGGAAAAGGGGAACTGCATTGTCCAGGTGGGGCATATTGAGCACTACAATCCGGTCATGCATTTCCTTGAGCAGAGAGTGACCGCTCCGAAATATATCACGGCGGATCGTTTGGCTCCCTTCAATCCGGCACGAGGTGTCGAGGTCGGGGTTGTTCTGGATTTGATGATTCATGACATCGGAGTGATCCTGCAGTTGGTCCGCTCTGAAGTTGTTGATATCAAGTCGATCGGTGTGTCCGTGATGACAAAGCGTGAGGATATCGCCAATGCCCGGATCGAGTTTGCCAATGGTTGTGTGGCGAATCTGAATGTCAGCCGGGTCAGCCAGAAAAAGGTCCGGGAAATTCGAATTTTTCAGGAGAATCAATACCTATCTCTCGATTTCATGCACCAATCCGGGCACATCATGCATTTGACTCCCGAGAATCTGACCAGGGAGGAAGTTCCTATTGAAAAAGGGGAGCCGCTAAAACATGAGCTGGCCTCCTTTGCCCATTGTGTTCGGACGGAGGAAGCCCCAAAGGTTTGTGCACATTTCGGGTTTCAAGCCCTGAAGATTGCGATTCAGATCACTGAGCAGATTCGGGAGCAGGCTTAAGGTCGGCCGGAGGTTCGGGAGCAGGATGCAGGTCTTCTCCATTCATGGAGTTCTCAACTTCTTTTCTCCAATGGATCGCTTTAAGGTGAAGGAAAACCGCTACCCCAACGTGGCAACCCAGAGTTAGGGTTTTAGCCATCTTGTTTTCCGTTAAACCTTCCAGCGGGGGAGTATAGATGTGCAGGAAAGCAATAATGGGATTGGGGATTCCTAGAAATATCAGAGGGTCTTCGTCTCCATCAAAGGCAGACAAGGTCATTCCACAGAGCAGAGGAACCAGCCAGAAAAGAGCCAGAAATCCAAAATAACCGGCTTTGGACCAAAGGGTTCGGGATGCTTGCAGGTAGAGCATCATTGAGGAGAAGAGCACCAGTGGAAGAATGATTCTGGGAAGTGCAAAATTCTTTGGAGAGAGATTCAATTCAGTTCGAGCAATGTACTGGAGTACCAGGCAGAACAAAATTCCCATGGCAATGAAGGAACTACAGGCAGGGAAACTTGACGCGGAATCCCAGTTGAACGGAATCTTCGAAAGCTTGTGTTTTCTGGCTCTGCGAAGACCATTTTGCAAAGTGTGCCTTGTGGGGGTAATCAAGTGGATTAAAAGGATACTGATACCCAGGCTGATCAGGAGGTGTAGGAATTGAACCATACCATAGATTTCGCTGGGGCTCATCCAATTCACAATATCCGAGCGTTGCTCACCTAAGAGAATTGGAATCAGGCTACCTATGACAAGAATCTGGATCACAGCAAATACACCAATTGCAAATCGTTTGGTAAATGGATGATACGTGTCTTTTTGCCATTTCCGTAGGAGCATGAACGCAAATACGGACATCATCAGTCCAAGGATCAGAAAGGTGAAAAGTACAGGGGGGAGCTTCCAGAAATAGAAGGGTACTACCTCGAAGAACTGTACCTGCTCATTTCCCCGAAACATGAATGTATCCTTCAGCTCGATTTGGAAAAGCCCGTAAAGGGTCGGCAAAAAAGTAACATATCCAAAAACCGAGAGTCCAATATGGCTGATAACCGGAAGAAATGTATAAAGCAGAATTACCAGAATTCGAGAAAACCAACTAGCCATTCGAGGTTTTTTGGCCAGCATTCCAGAGGCCATTGCCGTCAAGTGATAGGTTAAGGCCAGACACAACAGGATCACATAAACCAATACTACTTTGGGTAGTGGTAACTTTCCACCAAGCACAGCAATGAGAGTGAAAGGTAGGGTTAGCATGGCCATCAGATATTCTCGACATGGCAGACCCAGTACAAAGCCGACAATCTTTGCCGCCGGGCTCATCGGAGTCATTCGATGGTAATCGATGAGCCCAGACTCCTTTTCTTCTGCAAAATTGCCTGCAACTGTACCTGTTCCCACAAACAATAGAATAAATGCCTGGACAAAGAAAATTGGGAGAAAGCAGGCTTTTAGAGCTAGCAGTTTCGCGGTTTCAATTTCCTCGGGGGATGCATTAAACTCTGTGTAATTGGTTGCGTTGTAAGTATTGAGGAAAATGAACAAACTTGGAATCAGTGTTAGCAATCCCCAGACAATGACTGATTTCTTCCTTAATTTTCTTCGCATCTGCATGCGGATGATCGGGTTCTTCCAGAGAACATCCGCCAGATGGGTAGATTGGGGCATGGTTTTTGTTGGAGTAGTTTTCTCAGAAAATCAAAGCTCTTTGATCCAGATGTTGCGATACCAGCATTCCGCAGGCGGACCGCTGTGGATTTGGAGCCCAAAACGTCCATCACGGGGAACTTTTTTGGTGTCTGCTTCCGTCTCGGTATAATCCACGGTTTTGAAGCCGTTGACCCAAATTTGGATGTGATTGCACTCCGCCCGAACCCGTAGCTCATTCCATTCGCCCTTGGGCTTTACATGCTTGGCCAGTGCATCCTGAGGTACTTCCGCCAGCATCTTCCTTCGCCTGGATTCATCGTAAAGAAAACCCCAGATCGCTCCTTTGCTCCACCCGCCGATATCGCACTGGAAGCCGATCATTTCATGGTGATTGGGTATCCGTTGGCTCCAGAATTGGACTCCAGCATTGTTCCCCTGGCCGACTAGCTTCGCTTCAAACCGTAGTTCAAAATTCCGGTATTCTTTTTTCGTGACCAGAAACTCATTATTCGGAATTCTTTTCTTCAAATTCCCTGCTACAACGGCTCCATCTTGGATGCGGAAGTAGTCCATGTTGCCCTCCCAGCCTTTGAAAGTTTTACCGTCGAAGAACTGGGTGAAGCCAAGTTCTTGCGGTGTTGGAATGGGCACTCGTGGACTGGCATGGACAGCCGTGGACAGGGTGGACCAAGTGGCCAGAGTGAACAAAGTAAGGAGGAGTGGGCATGGTTTCATATTTTGGGTCTAGTTTCTCGAATAAAATTTTGTCAGTGCGTTTGGTTTCTTCAACTGACTTCACCTTGGCTGATTTTCATGAATACATCTTCCACATCCATTCGTTTTTCCTGAAAACCTTTCACGGGGACCTGCTCTTTCACCATGGTGGCCAGGATTTGAACGACCTGCGCCTCCTCGCCATTAAAGCTGAAGTGGATATGGGTGGTTTCTGCGTCGTGGAGGTTGCTGATTTCGGGGAATTTGGAGAGAATCTCGGATACTCGTGGGTCGGGGGCAAGGAGGTCTATGGTAATGATGATGCCTGCTTGGACACTGCGAGTGACTTCATCAATTTTTCCAGTGGCTTTGAGTTCGCCTTTTTCAATGATGCCAATGGAGGTGCAGAAACCTTCCATCTCCGTGAGAATATGGGACGAAATCAGAACGGTGCAGCCTTCTGCCGCCAGGGATTTGAGGATTTCCCGCAATTCGATTCGTGAATGCGGGTCCAAGCCACTGGCGGGTTCATCCAGGATCAACACTTTTGGCTTTTGGAGTAAGGTTTTGGAGAGCAGGAGTCGTTGCTTTAAACCTCGGGACAAACCACCGCACATTGCCTCCTTTTTCTCCGTGAGGCTGGTTTTTTCCAGAACTTCATCCACCCGTTTGGTTCGTTCTTCCTCCGGATAGCCATAGGCTCCGTGAAACATTTCGCAAAACTCCCTCACTTTCAGGTCATCGTAAACCGGCGGGAAGTCCGGCATGTAGCCAAGAATGCTATGCACTTCCCGAGGATGTTCAGCGACGTTGAACCCCGCCACTTTCACTTCCCCAAATGTGGGCTCCAGCATGGTTCCAATCACCTTGAACGTCGTCGTTTTTCCCGCTCCATTTGGACCAATAAATCCGTAGATTTCTCCCTCCTCAATGGTGAGAGATAAATTTCGAACTGCAGTGAAGTCACCGTAGTCGACGCGAAGATCCTGGATTTCGATCATTTTTTGATCCGCAGATTACGCAGATTTCCGCTGATTGTGCAAGGCGTTCCAGAACGGTCTTGAAAGTCTGTATGCGGTTATCCTTTTGACCATTATTGCAGGTGGGTCCATGAATTATCATTAATTTGTGGAGTGAGATCATCTGAATTAGAGCAACGAACTGAAGCCATCTTACCCCCTAGTACTGAAACAAAGAATGTGTATATTTTGCCTTCTTCGGAAAGTGTGTTGTCCATATTCTCCCACAATAAACATTTGGGATATAGAACTTTCTTGGCAGAAAAGGGAAGTTGATCACATATTATTAGTTCGTGCGTGGGTAACGAAACATTTCCAACTCAACCTATTTTACCTTTTCCAACCATGAATATCAGAAATTTTCTCCTCTGGGCATCTTCACTGCTTCTTGCTCCCCTGAGTGGAGTAGCGGAAGAGCCAGCTGCTGGCAAACCAGTGAGCTTTTACGATGACATCCGGCCATTGTTCCAAGCCAAGTGTAATGGGTGTCACCAGCCGGCGAAGGCCAAGGGTAAGTACATCATGACGGATTTTGCCAAGCTTTTGGAAGGTGGGGACAGTGGTGATCCTGCCATTATTCCTGGCAAGGCGAAGGAAAGTTATTTGGTCGAATTGATCACCCCGGATGCAGATGGAAATGCGGAGATGCCTGCCAAGGGAGACCCTCTTCATGAGGCCGAAAGAGAGTTGATCGAGAAATGGATTGCTGCGGGTGCTGTCGATGACACTCCAGAAAATGCCCGGCAGGTTTTCACTCAGGACAATCCTCCCATCTACACCTTGCCCCCTGTCATTACATCCATTGACTATTCCCCCGATGGGAAGCTCCTGGCCATTGCTGGATTTCATGAAGTGCTGCTTCATCAGGCCGATGGTTCAGAGTCGGTAGCCCGTCTGGTTGGGCTTTCGGAGCGGATTGAGTCCGTTGAGTTTTCTCCAGACGGTAAGAAACTGGCCGTTGCGGGAGGACTTCCTGGACGTACCGGGGAAATTCAGGTTTGGGATATTGCGAAGAAGACTTTGGATCTCTCCGTTGCGACAACCTACGATACGGTCTACGGCGTTTCCTGGTCTCCAGATGGCAAACACATTTCCTACGCTTGTGGAGATAATACCATTCGTGCAATCAATGCCTCCAATGGGAAACAAGTCTTCTTCCAGGGCTCTCACAATGACTGGGTTTTCGACACCACCTGGTCAGTCAATGGGGACCACATCATTTCAGTGGGGCGGGACAGAACAGCCAAACTTTCCGAGTTCAAAACCGAACGCTTTATCGACAATATCACCTCTA
>Ga0255776_10007168_pt1 | contig 11251 bp, 9 predicted proteins | sample 071ome_19_FD_179974 | JGI IMG/M metagenome (GOLD analysis project Ga0255776, IMG submission 179974) | Coastal salt marsh microbial communities from the Groves Creek Marsh, Skidaway Island, Georgia - 071413AT metaG (version 2) | ecosystem: Environmental > Aquatic > Marine > Intertidal zone > Salt...
CTTCGAGCGTTTCCGATCCGTAGATGTCGGGCTCTCTTTTTCCAAGTCGATCCAGGTTTGGGCCGTTAAGCAGTCCTATTTTTTTCATTTGAGAGAATATAAAGGGGGAAGGAAGATTTTGAGATGTGTTTAGAGCGGGCAGTCCGTGTCGATGAACTCATAGGGAATATCAAACTTTTGAGCGACCTCCCGGGCCAATGCATCTACTCCAAAGCGTTCCGTGGCGTAATGCCCACATGCATAAAGGTTTAGCTCAAGTTCCTGTGCAATATTAAAGTGGTGCTGCTTAAGCTCCCCGGTAATTAGAGTGTCGGCACCACATCCAAGAATTTGGTCGACGGCACTTTGACCAGAGCCTGTAAGAATGGCAATTTTCTCGGGTTTACCCATACCAAATTCCATGGCGTGAAAACTATTTGGAAACAAGTCCGTTAACCTTTCACCCAGTTCATTACGGTCGTAAGAACTTGTGGTAACTAAGCCAATGTCTTTTCCTTGATAGGGTAGGAAAGTGTCACAGGGTTCCAAACCAAGCTTGTTTGCCAACAAGACATTGTTGCCAATTTCTGGGTGACAATCCAAGGGGAGGTGGGAGCCGTAGATGGCGAGATTGCTGTCCAGAGCAAGCTTTACTTTCTCATAACTGGAACCAGTTAACGGAATTGGTGGGGTCCAAAACATCCCGTGGTGGCAAATAAGAAAGTCCGCTTTCTTCTCAATGGCTAGCCGAAAGGGAACGAGCCCTGCGTCGACACTGGCACAAACTTTGGAGACCTCTCCGTTATTCTCCAACTGGAGACCATTGTGTGATCCATCGAAATCAGGGATTTCATTTACGCAGACTCGCTGGTCACAATATTTGACCACATCCCATAAGTTCACCATGTCTATTAATGTAAAGAGCAAGGATTATCGTGCGAGAAAAAAGTTTATCATTGCGCAGGTCTTATAATTGAGTAAGGTATTGTCCTTTTGCAGCAGGGTGGAGCAGTCTGGTAGCTCGTCAGGCTCATAACCTGAAGGTCGCAGGTTCAAATCCTGCCCCTGCTCCCAATTAACTAATCCTTAACCTAATCCCAAAAAGAAAATTATTTCTCCCTTCGCACGTTCGGGAAGGGCTTTGAACCTAAAATTATTATGAACGTATCTGTAAAAGATCTCTTGGACGCAGGCGTCCATTTTGGACACCAAGTAAGACGCTGGAATCCCAAATCCAAACCTTTTGTTTACGACAATAGGCACGGAATTTCTATCATCAATCTCGAGAAAACTTATGATCTTCTGGAGAAAGCAGCTCAAGCCATCGAAGAAATTGTGGCTTCAGGGAAACAAGTTCTACTCGTGGGTACTAAACGCCAAGCGGTTGAGGCTATTCGTGAATTAGCTGCTGCTACCAACATGCCTTTTTGTGTAAATCGTTGGATGGGAGGGACTTTAACCAATTATGAGACCGTTTCCAACAGCATTGCCAAATACAAAAAATTCTTACGTATGGAAGAAGATGGCAGCTTGGATAAGATGCACGGTAAAGAAAGTGCCGCCATCAAACGTCAAATGGCTCGTATGCACCGAGATTTCGAAGGTCTCCTCAATTTACAGGGACTTCCTGGAGCCTTATTCGTGGTCGATTCATTTAACGAAGAGATCGCAGTTGCTGAAGCGAATCGCCTCAAAATTCCTGTGATTGCATTAGTGGACAGCAATTCTGACCCGTCAGTCCTTTCACATCCAATTCCTGGGAATGATGATTCTACAAAATCGATTCGTATTATTATCGATGTGATCTTGGATTCGATTCAATCTGGTGCAACCAAAAGGGTTCAAGCTCCTACCAAAAGGAAGGATATTACCCCAGTAGCTCAGGAACCCGATTTTCTTGAAAATGAAGATGAACCAGAAGTCACCCTTCCTGAAGGATACGACGAAATGGATTTTGATGACCGTAAGAAAGCGGAACAAGTAGATGAATCTGCAGAAAATACCGTTTCAACCGATGTCGCGGAATCGAGTGCAGCAGAGGCAGAAAAACCTGATGAATCTGCTGAGGAAGAGCCCGTTACAGAAGAAGCTAAAAGCTGAGCATTTCCCTTTTTATTTATTAAAAACCTAAGTACTTATTATACAAAATGTCTATTACTAAAGATAGTGTGATGTCCTTGCGCGAAAAAACCGGTGCAGGTCTAATTGATTGTAAGCGTGCGTTAGCGGAAAGTAATGGAGATATGGATGAAGCGGTTTCCATTCTTCGTAAAAAGGGAGTGGCAACTGCTGCCAAAAAGTCTGGTCGTAGTGCGAGTGAAGGAGTGATTGCTCAATCCATATCCTCGGATCGTTCCAAGGGAATCTTAGTAGAGGTGAATTGTGAGACTGATTTCGTTGCTAAAAATGAAGATTTTGTAGCTTTCTCCACTTCAATAGCCGGAGATTTGCTGGATAATCCTGATATTGATCTGGAAGAGAAAAGAACGGAGCAAGTTGCGAAAATCGGAGAGAATATCCAAATCTCGAGATCAGAAACTCTTTCTCCTTCAGGATCTGGCTTGGTGGAATCTTATGTGCACACAGGTGCTAAGGTGGCAGTTCTTCTTTCCATCAGTTCAGACTCATCAGATGTGGCTGGAAATCAACAAGTTGTTTCCATGGCCAAGGATATTTGCATGCACATTGCAGCCACTTCCCCTGTTTGTGTGTCGAGGGATGAAGTACCTGCCGAACTAGTGGAGAAGGAAAAAGAAATTGCCAATGCACAAGCGGAAGGTAAACCTGCACAAGCTATTGAGAAAATCGTTACCGGTAAATTAGAGAAATACTACGCCGGTGTATGTTTGCTTGAACAACCATTTGTTAAAAATCCAGATCAATCGATCCAACAATTTGTTGATGAAGTCTCCAAGGGAGCTGGTTCTTCTCTTAAAGTAGAAAAGTTCCTTCGCTTTCAGGTCGGGGAAAAGGCATAAGGGTTAACTTCTTTTCGCCTCATTCTTGAGGAGATGGGAAGTAAAGCTATATCTAGGTGTTAAGAATCCATGTGGCTGCACTGGCAGCTGCATAGATCAGTAACAGGGCATAGCCGTTTGCCTTTTGTAAGACTTTTCCCTGAAGCCAATAAATGAGCAGAAGAGTCGTGGAAATAAGGAATAGGTAGTCGACCCAGGCAAATGGGGCGGAACTACGGACGGGACCAAGTATACCTGCTAAACCTCCGATCAGGGAGATGTTAAAAAGGTTTGATCCAACGATATTTCCTAAGAGCATGGCATTTTGTTGTTTCTTAACTAAACTGATGGATGCGGCCAACTCAGGTAAACTTGTACCAATGGCAAGCAAAGTGAAACCTATTAATTCTTCAGGAATTCCTCCAATCTCGGCCAAGCTTTTCGATCCATAAACCAAGGAATCAGCACCTGCCCATAAAGCTAAAGTTGCAACAATGAGCATTACGAGTGAAAGGAGAATGGCAGGTTGTTCTTGGTTGAGGGTCGATGTACTCTCCGACTTTTCTCTTCCTTCCTTGTTTTGGCTGATCGCTTTGTAGGAGAGAACGATTAAATAGGAGGTAATAAAAACGAGAAAAATGATTCCAGCCGTTCGCCCAATTTCGTGATTGGAGGAGAGGATTAAAAAACCACAAAACCCTAAGGTAACCAAACCAAGGCAAAGCCTTTGAGATAAGGGGACAGCATCTTGGGTAGGAATAGATCCGATAAGCAAGACAATCCCCAAAATTAAGCCAATGTTGGCAATGTTCGATCCTATGATATTCCCTAAAATCAGGCCAGGCGACCCACTGTTTAATGCCGAAATGGAGGTAAATAATTCCGGTGTCGAGGTGGCAATCGATACCACGGTCAATCCTACCACGACCGGAGGTATTCCTAATTTGTAAGCGATGTTTGAACTATGATCGCTTAACCAATCGCCTCCTTTAATAAGGAGGTAAAATCCGCCCACGATGCAAAGAGCCAGCAAGATGAAGTAAATCCCGAATGATTCCTCAAGGGTTGGAGAAATCCAATGATTTAATAATTCATACATATCTAAAATTGAAGAGTCAGGGTGGATGGTGCTATTTGAAAGGCAAGGAGAATCGGGCAAGAGTAGGGCGTCTTCCCTTGACTTGACGGGTTATTGCTACATCTTTTTCCCACTTGCATGCTACGATAGATAAGATGAACTCCCCTGAAAGCTTAAAGGACACCTTAAATCTCCCTAAAACCGATTTTCCGATGCGTGCCAATGCGGTCGAGCGCGAGCCGGCTCGGATGGATCACTGGGAGAAAGCAGGAGTTTACTCGAAGATGCAGGAGAAGAACCAAGGAGGTCCTTCCTTTATTTTGCACGATGGCCCACCTTTTACCAATGGGGATGTTCATGTGGGTACTGCATTGAATAAAATCTTAAAGGATACGATTCTTCGGTTTAAAAATGCTCAGGGTTTTTCGACTCCCTATCTTCCTGGATGGGATTGTCATGGTTTACCCATAGAGCACAAGGTTACGAAAAAGTTAAGAGATTCAAAGGTCGATTTCGATTCGGTTCAACTTCGGAAAGAATGTGAAGATTTTTCTAAATCTTATATTGAGACCCAAAGAGGACAATTTAAACGGTTAGGTGTACTTGCAGACTGGGAAAATGAATATCGTACGATGAACCCTGCTTATGAGGCTGAAATTCTTCGAACCTTTGCAGATTTCGTCGAACAGGATCTCATTTACCGAAGTAAAAAACCTGTTTATTGGTCTATCCCTTGTCAAACGGCTCTGGCTGAGGCAGAAATTGAGTACAAAGACCATGTTAGCCCGTCTATTTTTGTACGATTTCAATTAAAAGAACAAGAAAACGCCTTTGTGGTTATTTGGACAACTACTCCCTGGACTTTACCAGCAAATCTGGCGGTTGCGGTTCATCCGCGTGAAAAGTACTGCAAAGTATCTCATGGAGATGTATTTTACTGGATTGCTGAACAACGGGTTCAATCATTTTCGGAGGAATGTGGGCTGGATGGCTTTACGATTGAAGATACATGCATAGGTTCAGACCTAGCCGGTCAGGTTGCATCTCATCCATTTATTGATCGGAATAGCCCGATTGTTTCGGCTGAATATGTTACCATGGATACAGGTACTGGGTGCGTACATATTGCTCCCGGTCATGGTCTGGATGACTACCTTACTGGATTGGAACATGGGTTGGAAATTTACTGCCCGTTAGATGATGGGGGGAAATATGTGGATGATGGTCAAATCCCCAGTGAATTGGTTGGAGTGTCTGTTTTAGAAAAGAAGGATGGGTCTAAGGCAAACCATGCGGTCCTTCAAATCCTCTCCGAATCCGGTGCCTTATTAGCCCATAAGAAACATAATCACCAATATCCACATTGTTGGCGTAGTAAATCGCCCGTTATTTTTCGGGCGATGGACCAGTGGTTTGTTTCTCTGGATAAAGATGGTTTAAGGCAGCGTTGCATGGATGGAATCAGAGAGGTATCCTTCACTCCAGAGTGGGGCAGAAACCGAATTAATGGTTTTCTGGAGTCTCGGCCGGATTGGTGTATTTCCCGGCAACGGTCCTGGGGTGTGCCTATTCCTGTATTTTTTGACGAAGATGGAAATGCTTTGCTCGATTCCAACTTGATTCATTTCTTGGCGGATAAAGTGTCCAAGCTTGGTTGTAATGTATGGTTTTCCCACTCAGCAGAGGACTTGCTGGATGGTTTTGATTTACCTGAAGTATGGAAGGGTCGTAAGCTTAGTAAAGGCCAGGATACTTTGGATGTTTGGATTGATTCTGGATGCAGTCACCGGGCCGTTCTCCGGGGATCGGATAAGATTTCTTGGCCTGCAGACTTATACCTGGAAGGAAGTGATCAGCATAGGGGGTGGTTTCAAAGTTCTTTATGGACCAGTATGATTTCTTCCAAGGCTCCCCCGTACCGCAGGATTTTAACCCATGGATTTGTGGTCAATGGGGAAGGGAAGAAAATATCAAAGAGTGACGGAAAGCCACAAACCGCCGACTCTTTTGTAACCAAGTATGGTGCGGATGTTTTACGCCTTTGGGTGTGTTCCGAGGATTTTCGAAGGGATATCCCATTGTCTGACGAAATTTTGGATCAAACCGTTCGTGCATACCGGACATTGAGAAATACGATACGATTTCAGTTGGGTGCTCTGCATGACTTTTCTGAGGCAGAGCATAATGTTCCTCCCAAAGAAATGTCTTCGATTGATTTGTGGGCATTAAATAAGACAAATGAATTGATTCAGGAAGTCACGGATTCGTGCGAAAAGTACGAATTTCATCGAGCCATTCAATCGATTAACCGTTTTTGTTCTGGTGTTTTATCCTCTACCTATCACGACATTATCAAAGATCGTCTCTATACCTTGCGATCTGATGATAAATTAAGGCGTTCCACCCAGTCTGCCTTGATCTCAATCCTTCGCTCTTTGCTGAAATTGATCGGACCTTTTACTCCTTACATAGCAGATGAGGCCTGGTCCTTCCTTCAAAAGAGTGAGGAATACTGCGACGATTGCCTAGCCCTTCAGGAATGGCCCCAATGCACAGATTTAAGCGAGAAGCAGCAAGCTTGTATCGATGTTCAGTCCCTCTTGGACCTAAAGGATTCTAAAGTAAATGAGTCCTTGGAAAATTTAAGAGTGAAAAAGGAGATCGGACAGTCCTTGGACGCGGAAGTGACCTTACAGATTCCAGAGGAAGGCGAACTAGATCAAACTATAAGGCGTTTCAATTTGGATGAGCTTGCTGAGCTTTTTATTGTATCTCAAATAATCGTGAGCTCACTACCTGCCGGTGAAGATATTCGTGTATCCGCTCAACATGCATCAGGGGTTCGTTGTCCAAGAAGTTGGAGATGGGTTCCCGAGCTTGTACATGTGGAACCATGGGGAGATGTATCTCCTCGTTGTGCCGAAGTGCTTGCCAACCATTCTTGAAATTATATTCTGCGAAAATTCTCACACATGACCGCCAAAAAGAAAGCAACACCTTCTAGCAAAGCAAAGTCTGCCAAGCCTCGGGCTACCAAGACATCCACGGCAGCCAAAAAAGAAACCAAAGTGGCCACAGTTGCCAAGAAAAGCACACCCGTTAAAGCCAAGGAAAAAGTCGTTAAGAAGGCGGTGCCAAAGAAAGTAACGGCGTCAGCCAAAAGCCCCAAATCTTCTACGAAAGCCAAAGTCAAGACAGAGGTGAAATCATCTTCCGCTAAACCTAAGGTAAAAAAAGTTTCGACCAGCAAAGCACCTGCGGAAAAGAAAGTATCTAACCGGATCAGTAAGGTTAAAGAAATTGTCACCCAAACATTGGGTAAATCACAGAAAGAAGAAAATAAGGCAGAAAGTAATGCTTTTTCTTTTGATGACGCACTGAGCTTCTTAAAAGCAAAGAAAAAATCTAATTCGAAGAAAAAAACCACCAAGGAAACCAGTGAGACCAAGGTTTCTAAAGTGGAGAAAGTTCAAGAAACAAAATCATCCAAGGTTAAGAAACTCACCACTGCTTCAATTGATGATATCCTTGGATTTGGAGCTCCTTCTGTGGGGGTTGGTAGACCTATCCGTGACGAGTCTAAGGTGCCAAAGCAATGGTTGCCTTTCTATCAGGCCCTTATGTCCTTACGATCTGCTTTAAAAGGTTCTCTTGGGGAGAGGTCAAGTGAGACGATTGGTGCATCTGCCCGGGAGTCCGGTGAACTTTCTATCAATTCAAGTGATGCGGGTACGGAGACTTTCGACAGGGATTTGGCCCTTTCCATGGTTGCCAATGATCATGAGGCTCTGGAAGAAATCGAAGATGCCATTGATCGTATTTTCGCGGGCACTTACGGCGTTTGTCTTGAGACTAAAAAGCCAATCAATAAAAACCGGTTAAAGGCTGTTCCTTTCACCCGTTTTTCGGTTGAAGGCCAAAATCAATTTGAGCGTGGAAAAATAAAAGAGAGGGATTTCGGGTCTGGGTCTTTTGCCACATTGGCAGACTCGACAATGGGGGAAGAAGATTAATCCCTTTCCCACTTTTTCTTTTCCCAACTCCTTCTTCTTTTGTCCAAGTATTTGAGGTTTTGGATATTCTTTATCTTTATCCTTATTGGGGATCAGTGGACCAAGACCTTGGTGGTGGAACATGCGGTTGAGCTTCGGAGAAACCCAATTGTAGTGATCGATGCCCTCGACGGGCAGCCTGCTTTTCTTGAGTTTACTTATGTGACCAATCCCGGGGCGGCTTGGAGTCTTTTTTCAGATTATCCAGAGGCCTTAACCCTGCTGGCTAGTTTTGCCCTAATTTCGATCTTTCTTTTTCGGAAACAATTGGAGCTCGAAAGGCATGTGCTTCAGATAGTCTTTGGTTTAATTGGCGGTGGTATTGCTGGCAATTTGGGAGACCGTTTATTTCGTGAACCAGCAGAAGTGGTCGATTTTATTGATGTTTATCTACCCCTCATCAATTATGATTACCCTATCTTTAATATTGCGGATTCTGCAATTTTTATCGGGGCGATTGTTTATTTAATTATTGGGTTTACCGATTCTAAAACCAAGCCGAATTCGTAAGGTAAGTTGTTGGTAACTATTTTAGGTAGTTGGGGTAACAGGCTTATTCAATATTAAGCACCTGCTCTCGAATTTTTTCGATCTCTACTTTTGCACTAATTACCTCATTGGTCACTTCAGCTTTCAGAGATTTTGACCCTAGGGTGTTAAATTCTCGTCCAAGTTCTTGTACAATGAACTCGAGCTTCCTGCCGATCGGAATGGTTAGTGAACAAGAATCCTCGAATTGATCGAGGTGGCTATGGATACGGGTAATTTCTTCGGACACATCTGATTTTTCAGAAAAAACAGTGAATTCCCTGAGGACGGATTCATTCTCGCAGTCTATTTCCAATCCACTTTCCCGGATTCTTTGTAAAAGTCTATTTCGCCATTCGTTGGCTAGTCCTTTGGTAAGAGATTCGATTTTGGTGACAAGGTGCCTAAGGGTTCCGATCCTTTTCTTTAGATCATCCGCCAAGGTAGACCCCTCCTCTTTACGCATCGAAACAAGTTGTTCCAGGGCGAGAAGGGTAGAGCAAGTCAACTGATCCTCAACCATCTCCAGCGGGGGGAGAACCGTTTCTTTCTCAGAGTTGGATAGAATTCTGTAAATCAAATCAACCGTGGGGGAGTAGGGTACATTCCTTTCTTCACAGATCTTTTTTAGCGTATCCAATTGCTCAAGTATATGAACCGAATCCGCGGGATTAGAATGAAGGTCCGATCTGCCTGGAGGATGTAACTGAATTGAAAGTCTTATCCGACCACGCTCTGTAGACGACCGAACCAGATCCTGAGCTTTTTTTTCGAAAAATTGCCATTCTCTGGGTCCATTTAATAAAAACTCGAACCCCTTCTTGTTAATCGCGGAAAGTTCAATGACTCCAGCATGAGAGGGGAGGGAGAAATCAGCCCGCCCATATCCGGTCATACTTTTCATGAAATTTTCATTGTGGGCAGTCCACTAACCCCCATTAATCTGGCTGCCTCCATTGCATCCTTGTCTCCTCTTCCGCTAAGATTTACGCACAATAATTCGTCCTTTTTCATTTGCTTGGCCCGCTTAAAAGCATGAGCCAAACCGTGAGATGTCTCCAAAGCAGGTAGGATTCCTTCTGTGGATGACAATCTTTTGAAGGCGTCCAGGGCATCTTCATCACCAGCATTGGCAAATTCAATTCTGTTTAAGTCACGGTAAAAAGCATGCTCAGGACCAATCGCTGCGTAATCCAAACCAGCTGAAACCGAATGAGTTGGGTTGATTTGGCCATCCGAGTTTTGCAGGATCCAGGTTTTACAACCCTGTAAAACGCCAAGCTTCCCGCCTTCAAAACGAGCTGCGTGTTCTCCTTCGTCCAGAGATCTTCCTCCGGCTTCTACGCCTACTAAGCGAACATTCGTTTCTTCGAGAAAGTCAAAAAAGAACCCGATTGCGTTGCTTCCTCCACCGACACAGGCAATCATTTCATCGGGTAATCGGCCTTCTTTTTCAAGAAATTGCTTCTTCGTTTCTTCGCTGATGATCCGATGGAAATCTCGAACCATGCCTGGGTAGGGGTGGGCACCCAGAGCGGAACCTAATATATAGTGCGTTGTGCGTACATTGGTCACCCAGTCTCTCATGGCTTCATTGATCGCTTCTTTGAGCGTTTTACTCCCTGCTTCCACACCATGCACTTCCGCTCCACTCAGCCGCATACGAAATACATTCAAAGCTTGCCTGCGCATATCCTCGGCACCCATGTAAATTTTACACTCCAATCCAAATTTTGCACAAACGGATGCCGTGGCAATCCCATGCTGCCCCGCACCTGTTTCCGCGATAATGCGCTTTTTGCCCATTCTTTTGGCAAGCAGTGCCTGGCCGAGTGCGTTATTTATTTTGTGGGCACCGGTATGAAGGAGGTCTTCTCTTTTAAGATAAATTTTGGCACCCCCAATTTCTTGGGTCAGCCTTTCGGCAAAGTAAAGCTCTGTCGGTCTACCAGCAAATTCTCTCAGTAATTGATCGAGTTCTTTTTTGAAACTTGGATCGCTCTTGGCTTCGAGGTATGCGTCATTTAACTCCCGCAGTGGGTGATAGAGGGTTTCAGGGACATAACTCCCTCCATAAGGACCAAATCTTCCTTTGTCGTCGGGTAAGGAAAAACGGTCGGGCATCGGAGTCTGGGCGGGGGGATCTGAAATTTCAACTGACATAATCGACTACAAAGTCTAGACAGCAATTTGCTTGCGACAACCCAAGAAGTTACCCAATAAATGCAAATTCAAGGCCCATGGCAGATTCATCCCTACCCACCATCATAGTACCTGCTAGGCTTGCATCTTCACGTTTTCCCAGAAAATTACTGGCTGATACGGGGGGTATGCCATTGATTTTAAGAACTGCTTATCGGTTGCAGAACCAAGCACCTGAGTATGAGCTTTTTTTTGCTGTGGATGGAGAAGAGTTGGCTAAGCCTTTGGAAGATGCGGGTTTTACTACCTTTATAACTGATCCAAATTTACCATCCGGAACCGACCGGATTGCTCAGGCCAATCTGACCTTGGCAAGAGAGGCGGTCCTTAACATACAAGCCGATGAGCCTCTTGTAACAAGAGATCATATTTTAGCTCTAACCAAGGCAATCCAAAAAAAAGGGGCAGATCTTGCAACTTTGGCTACTCCTTTTTTGAATCATCATGACTTTACA
>Ga0255776_10007174_pt1 | contig 11243 bp, 9 predicted proteins | sample 071ome_19_FD_179974 | JGI IMG/M metagenome (GOLD analysis project Ga0255776, IMG submission 179974) | Coastal salt marsh microbial communities from the Groves Creek Marsh, Skidaway Island, Georgia - 071413AT metaG (version 2) | ecosystem: Environmental > Aquatic > Marine > Intertidal zone > Salt...
GCCACGACACTCGATTTGCCCACGTTGAGTTGGCCCATGACGCCCACAATCGGCATGGCTGCAAGGTCGGAGAGTTGCTGGGCTCGCATCAATTGCCCGGCCCAATCATCGGCTTGTTGTTTTTTGTTGGTAGCTCGAAGGGCAGCTTCCATTGGCAACTCCTCGACTTCACCACGGGAATCCACACGGCGCAGAACTCCCTGTTTTGCCAAGTGCTCCGAGAGTTGATTCAGGGCAGCAACATCCATGTGCAACTAAGATCCGGTTTTGGGCTTTTGTGGCAATACAGAACGACGACGTAATTCGAGCCACAACCACCAGGCTTGCCGTCCCAGAATTTTCCGGGCTCGGGAGATCTCACTCTTGCGTTGCTCCAGGTTTTCATTGGCCATCCGGGAGATGTCGTCCAGGTTGTAGACGAAGACATTGTCGAGAGCTTCCACGGATGGAGCGACATCCCGGGGCATAGCCAGGTCGATCAGAAACATCGGTTTCCCGCGACGTTTGCGTAAGGGGCCTCGAATATCTTCCGCAACAAGAAGAGCGTCCTGAGACGAGGTGGAGCAGATCACGATGTCAAAGTGGAGCAATTGCTTCCGAAACGATTCAAAATCAAGGACCGCCCCACCAAACTCTTTGGCAACCTGGTGGGCATTTTCGTAAGTTCGGCTGGTGACGGTGATGTCGTCTACGCCACGACTGAACAAGGCCTGGGCTGTTTGTTCGGCCACCTCTCCGCTGCCAATGAGCAAGACGCGGCTTCCCTGGAGTTTCCCAAAAATCCGGCTGGCGAGGTTGACGGCGACATTGCCGATGCTGATTTGCCCGCGGGAAATGCCCGTATGAGCTCTGGCTTTTTTGGCGGCCTGGAAGCTGCGTTCAAACATGCGGTTGAGTACCATGCCCGTAGTGCCTTCCTTGCGGGCGTACTCGTAAGCTTCCTTCATCTGCTTGAAAATATCGGTCTCACCCACCATCTGAGAGTCCAGCCCTGAAGAGACCTCGATCACATGCTTGAGCACATCCATGTTGGATTCGATGAAGGCATGTTCGTGGAATAAGGACGGGTCGATGTGTTTTGTCTCGCAGAAATATTTGGAGACGTCCTTGGCCACTTCCGGGGAATCTGCCAGGCCATAGATTTCCATACGGTTGCAGGTATTGAGCAGGATGCACTCCCTCATTCCCGGCAATTTGTGCAGGTCATGGAGTAAGGGCCCCACATCTTTCTGCTCCAAGGCAAACTTTTCCCGCACGTCGAGAGGAGTTTTGTGGTGCGAGATTCCTTGGACAAACAATGCATCCAGGACTTTACTCATGCGGTTGCGCAGCCTCCTCTCCCTGCACTTCGCCCAAATCGGCTTTGCCGCCAGATGAACTTACAAATCCCATTGATGCCAATGCGAGAACAAAGGCAGCCACCGCAGCTTGAGCAAAGCGTTTGGCGTACAATTGGCTGGTCCGGTGCAGGACCAGCATGCCCAGATAGAGCAACCATACAGCAATCGTCACCCAGAGTTTGGCTGCGGCCACATTGCCCAAATCCTGAAGCCAGTGCTTGGCTCCGACTCCCACAGACACGGTCAGAAATACCACCCCAATCAGGAGAAGCTTTTCCGCAGATTGTTCCAATTGCTGTATGGAGGGTAAGATTCTGAGAAATGCAGAGGTTTGCTTTTTGCGGAGGGCAGCATGCTGGACCAAATACATCACAGCCACCATGGCCAGGAGCCCGAATACACCGTAGCTGAATACCGCCACGGCGGCATGGAGCTCAATCCACGGGTTTGAGAACAGTCGTTCGTAGTCAGGGGAGACCCAGTATTGCTTGTCCAGTGCGGGACAAGCCAGGGCGATCAGGCTCAACACGGTGGCCATGCCAGTCGTGAACAATCCCAGAAGATGCAGTTGAAAGACAAACCGTATGAGCAAATAAGTGACGACAAAGGACCAGGCGATAAATTGGATTTGTTCCATGCCATTTCCCAGTGGGCAGGCATGCGTATCCATCCCTCGGTAATACAAACCCCGTGTTTGGATCGCAAAACCCAGGAGCACAAACCCGAGGAATCCCATGCCGGGAATCATTTTCCCTTTCTTGGCAAAATAGCCTCCTACGCTGAAACCAATGGCATAGACCAAGGTTGCCGCCCATAGCCAACTGCGGGCATCCCCGATTTCCGAAAAGATCATTTCGCCAAGCATCATTTCCACATTCTCCTATCTTTTGGCCTGAACCTAGGAGAAAGGTTGCTGAATGAAAAGATCTTAAATTTTCGCCAAATGGGCAATTTTACAGGAACCCGTCTGGCCATCTGACCATTTCCGGATTCTTCCTTCTAAAAAGGAAACCCAGGATGGATGTTCATTGAGGCAGGGAATCAATTCGAAATCCTTGCCTCCAGCCGCTTTATATTCCTCGGCGCCTCCCATCCCAATTTCTTCGAGGGTTTCGAGACAATCCGTGACAAAGGCTGGGCTGATCATGAGAAGTTTGTCGTATCCCCGTTTGCCGTAGGCTTCCAACACTTGATCGGTGTAGGGCTCCAGCCATGGGTCTTTGCCGAGTCTGGACTGGAAGGCGACACTGTACTTTTCGTCTGGAATGCCAGCAGCTTTGACAAATTCTTCAGCCGTTCGGAGGCATTGGTGGCGGTAGCAGGTAGAGTGGGCCGGGTGACAGGTCGCACAGCAATCTTTGACGACCATGCAGTGTTCGTGAGACGGGTCACTTTTCCGTAAATGCCGCTCTGGAATGCCGTGAAAGGTAAATAGAAGATGGTCGTACCCTTTATCCAAGTGGGGTTTGGAGCCGTCCACCAAGGCAGAGATGTAATCGGGATCTGCATAAAACGGCTCCAGAAGGGCCACTTTGAATTTGTTACCACGTTCCCGGATTTGGTTCATGGTTTTGACCACCACGGTTTCGTAGCTGGACATGGCGTACTGCGGATAGAGCGGCATGACGAAGAGCTCCGTGACCCCGGCTTTCTCCAGTCGATCCAATGCCTCAGCGATGCTTGGCTTCGCATACATCATGGCCAAGTCGATGGGAAATGAGAACTTGTCCTGCAGTTTATCTTGCACCCGTTTACTGGTGACAATCAGCGGCGAACCTTCATCGGTCCAGATGTTTCCATATTCTTCCAGCTTCACCTGGGGGCGTTTCTTGGGGCCGAGCATGTAGGAGACCAGAAGCCGCCGACTCCATTTGGGAATGTCGATGACCCGTTCGTCCATCAGGAACTCGTCCAGGTATTCACGAATCGCTGGAACCGATAAGGATTCCGGAGATCCAAGATTGAGTAGTAATACGCCTTGTTGACTCATGAGAATTGCGAGGATTTTTCATAATCCCAGACCCGCCGCAAGCTACAAACCATACGCTGTCCTTGCGAATTTGGATCAGTAATTCGGAAACGTGAGGCTGAACAACGTGCAAGATGTGAAAACATATTTGACGAATCCAATGACTTTATTCAAGTGATGGAGGTTTAGTATGGATGTGTATACCTATTCCAATGCGAGACAGAATTTGGCCAGCGTTCTGGATCAGGCCAAAAAGACAGGAAATGTTCTGATTAAGAGAAGGGATGGAAGTTTGTTTTCGCTCATACCTGAGGAGAAGAAACCTGTGTCCCCTTTGGATGTTGAAGGATTGGACTCCAGAATGAAGCGGGATGAATTGCTAGACATCTTGCGGGAGTCCAGAGAAGCCTAACTAGGAATAATCCGTTCTTGCGTCGAGGGCACTGCGTAGGGTTACGGGGTCTGCGTAGGTGACGCCGCTGCCGCTGGGGATACCGAAGCCGATTCTGGAGACGGTAACGCCGGCATTGGCCAGAACGGTTTGCTGGATGTAGTGGCAGGTGGCTTCGCCTTCAATGTCGTTGGAGAGGGCGAGAATGATTTCGGTGGTGGTGTCGGTTTGAGCCCGGTTTTGAAGCAGGTCAAAATTGAGGTCTTCCGGGCCAATTCCATTTACTGGGGAAAGTTTTCCGTGGAGCACATGGTATAAGCCGCGGTAGGTGCCGGAGCGTTCGAAGGCGACCAGATCGGGGACTTGCTCGACGACGCAGATGGATTGCCGGTTGCGGGATTCATCGGAGCAAATGCCGCAGAGTTCCTGTTCTGCCAGGTTTCCGCAGGCATGGCAGCGTTGAATTTGCTCACCGGCTGTTTGCAGTGAATGAATGAGCCTTTGCATGCGTTCCGGTCTTTCCACCAAAAGATGCAGGGCAATTTTCTCTGCCGAGCGGGAACCTAATCCAGGCAGGGGTTTCAGTATTTTCAATAGATCCTCAAATGCGGGCGTCATGACAGATCTTCAACACCACAGAGTGTCCTTGGCTGGCAAGAATAATTCTCTGAAAAGGGAAGGGCTTTACTCGATTTGCCCAGTTATCGTGTTGTAATAAACCGGCTCCCCTTGAGCGTTTTTCAGGAGGTAGACCCAGCCCTGAAGATTGTGTCGATAGAGGTAAGGATAATATTGAGCCCCTGTCCAATGCCAGCCGTAACCTGGTATCCAAATCCATACATCCTGGTCTGATTCTCCCACAACATAGATCCAGCCCAGTAGTTCATGATAAGCCCAGTTCTGATTATTCAGCAGGTAGACAATTCCGAAGCTGGAATCGTACCATCCGTCTGATAGGAGTTGGGCTGTGGCCCATGGGCCTGTGAGTTGAATGGAACCTGTTGCAACAAACTTTCTGAGGGTTCCTTGGCTTGTCCCTTCGATATTTTCCGCCCATGCCTGGTAATAATAGGAGCGGCCTCGGGTCAATCCAGTCACTGTAGTTCGGAAGGTTGTGCCGGATTGTTCTTCTGCCGGGTAGAACTGAGTGGTGCTTTCTGTGAACCGTGGTGAAGTGGACAGGTAGAAACCTGCGGAAATGATGGGAAGTCCCCCAGTCTCCAATATGTTTCCAACCAGGATGTCCCCATCTTCTACAGCCATAGTCTCCACAATTGGTGAAAAGAGATTGCTGACTTTTATGAGGAGCACGTTTTCGGTGAAATAGCCATTATCCAATGTCGCTCTAATCCGAACAGGCAGACTGTGAATTTGTTCATAGTCGAGGGATTCCTGGAGTACCAATTGATTGCCTGTGAGTGTGAACGCGGCATTTCCTGTATCTCCTTGGCCAGGAGACAGGGCCAGGGAGGAAATAATAGTAGATGAGGGGGATTCCAATTGCAGGAATTGTGAACCAGGGTCGGCGTTTTCGTTCACTGTATCCTCTGTAAGATCGAGACGAAGTTGAGCTTCTTCGGGGCTTAAGGCATAGTTGAAGAGGCGTAAGTCTTGAATGGCTCCCTGCAGATTGTTTTCACCTTGGGAGCTGGAGGCACCGATGAGGAATGTTGTGGCTTCATAGGACGCACCGGTGTGGGACTGGTTGTCTTCCAATTGGCCGTCCAGATAGATTTGTGCAACTTCTCCAGAAGAGACCGTGAGAGTGATTTCATGCCATTGGCCGTCGAGAACCGAGGAGTTTGTCGAGAGTGTAAGGGGGGCACGATTTGCGTCAGAAAACTCTGCGATGATGGACCCGGTTCCATGGTCTGCATACATGTGTAGGGATTGGGTGCCGGAAGGGGACAAATTGGTAAGGATGGTACTGTTTTCCTGAAGGGGTTCTGGTATGCGAACCCAAACCGCAATGCTGAAACTTCGGGCTGTGAGGTAGGTGAGATCCCCGGCAGGGTCAGGATGCGTGTAGTGATCAATCTGCCACCAGGCTTGTTCTCCACGTAAGCCTAAGCCGAATGGTCCAGTCCCATTTATGACTGTGCCTGTGCCTTGTTGAAGGGCCTGTTGTTCTGGAGTGATTAAGTTGGCGATATCCCCATGGATGTCTGAGGAGTCAAAGAGGTAGCGGGCTACGAGGAGATCTGGGATTTGTTCCGAATCACGGGTGTCGGCAGTGATATTAGGCGGGGATTCGGCGTCGCCGTCAGTCTCTCCGTCAAATTCGAGCGGGTTTGTATTATTGGCGATTTCCTGTCCGTCGTTGATGCCGTCGTAATCGGAGTCTGGGTTGGTGGGGCTGGTGTTGTAGATGTTGATTTCGGATGCGTCGCGGAGTCCGTCGTTGTCGGAGTCAGCTGTTGTGTCGGCGATGATGCCGGGAGGGGACTCTGCGTCACCATCGGGATCACCGTCAAAATGCAGTGGGTTTGTGTTGTTGGCAATTTCCTGCCCATCGTTGATGCCGTCAGAGTCGGAGTCTGGGTTGGTGGGGCTGGTGTTGTAGATGTTGATTTCGGATGCGTCGCGGAGTCCGTCGTTGTCGGAGTCAGCTGTTGTGTCGGCGATAATGCCGGGAGGGGATTCTGCGTCACCATCGGGATCTCCGTCAAATTCGAGCGGGTTTGTGTTGTTGGCAATTTCCTGCCCATCGTTGATGCCGTCAGAGTCGGAGTCCGGGTTGGTGGGGCTGGTGTTGTAGATGTGAATTTCGGTGGCGTCGCGGAGCCCGTCGTTGTCAGAATCAGCCGTGGTGTCGGCGATGATGCCGGGAGGGGACTCTGCGTCACCGTCAGTCTCCCCGTCAAAATGTAGTGGGTTTGTGTTGTTGGCAATTTCCTGACCGTCGTTGATGCCGTCGGAGTCGGAGTCCGGATTGGTGGGACTGGTGTTGTAAATGTTGATTTCGGTGGCGTCGCGGAGTCCGTCGTTGTCGGAATCAGCGGTGGTGTCGGCGATGATGCCGGTAGGTGACTCGGCCTCCCCGTCAGTCTCGCCGTCAAATTCCAGTGGGTTTGTGTTGTTGGCAATTTCCTGCCCATCGTTGATGCCGTCAGAGTCGGAGTCCGGGTTGGTGGGACTGGTGTTGTAGATGTGAATTTCTGTGGCGTCGCGGAGCCCGTCGTTGTCGGAGTCGGCTGTTGTGTCGGCGATGATGCCGGGGGCTGTTTCTGCTTCACCATTTGGAATTGAATTGGCAACAAGTGGGTCCAATGAGTTGGCAATTTCCGTACCATCGTTGATTCCATCCTGGTCGGTGTCGGGGTTTGCTGGATCGGTACTGTAGATGTTGGTTTCGGAGGCGTCAGTGAGGCCGTCCTGATCAGAGTCATTTGTAGTATCCAGCGTAAAGGTATTGGAGGTGCCTTCGCTTCTTGGGGAGGTGTTTGGATAGGGGAGTGTATTGAGGGTGAAGCTGTCGGAATCACCATAGCTTGATCGTGCTTCGGAGGACTCCGTGATCAGAGTGGGGCCTGTATTCAGAGTGAACGTGTTGGAGTCGCTATAACCCGAATCCGAGGAGGAGGAGATGTTCCGGGTGTTGAGGGTGAAGGTGTTGGAATCTCCAAAGTTGGTGGAGGAGATTTCGGAGGTGCCCAGTGAGCTGAGGGTATTGAGGGTAAAGTGTGGAGAGTCCGCAAATCCAGCTTGATCAATTTGTGTTCGAGCCGTGTCAACAGTAACGGTTGTTGTGGAAGAGGTGTAGGTTTGGGTATTGAGGGTGAAAGTATTGGAATCGGCAAATCCTGTGGTTTCGTCACCAGACTGATCGGGGGATAGGGTATCCAGTATAAAGGTGCCGGAATCGGCATAACCTGTGGTGGTGTTGGCGACTGGATCGGGTTCAGGGGCTCCTTGAAGTGTATCCAGTTCGAAGGTTGCAGAATCTCCAAATCCGGTAGTCCCGTCGTCGGTGACAGTTTCGGAAATGGGGTTGAAGGTATTTAAAACAAAAGTCCCCGAATCTCCGAACCCGGTAGTGGGTCCGGAGATTCCTGGGGACAGTGTGGAGTCCAGGGTATTGAGAACGAAGGTCGGCGAATCTCCATAACCAACAGTATCACGTACATTTTGACTGTCGGTTTGTGAAGGTAGTGTGTTGAGCACAAATGTCGCCGAGTCTCCATAACTGGTTACCCCGGTGGCTCCAGCTTGCACATTTTGGGTGTTGAGGACAAACGATGGGGAGTCTGCTGCACCTGTATTTTGAAGACGTAGTGGAGAGCTTGGGTTCTCCGTATTCAATGTGAAGGCTGCAGAATCTCCAAAACCCGTATTGTTGTAAACCTGAATGGCCCCTTCCGTATTCAGGACAAATGTCTCTGAATCGCCAACTCCCATATTTTGGGTGGTGGCCTGTACTCCAGTTGCCAAAGCAAGGCACACAACTGCAACCCATCGAAAGAGGACAGTTGGTATCGGAGTATCGGGCACTTTAGGTTTCCAGTGCATTCAGCAGCAGTTCAGATATACGGTTGAACAGCAGGCGAACCGTTTATTTATAGCGGACTGTGCGCAGGCCAATGGCATGTGTTCCGACATTGCCGTCTCCGTAGATCTTGAGATCGCTGAAGTCATCTATGGCGATAGAGGTGTTGCTGAATTCGCCTTCCACCGTAGAGGCTTGCTCATTCCAGGTGCCAGCTTTGTCCAAACCTTGCCAGGAACCGCCGTAAACAATGTTTTTCAATGTGCCAGGTAAATTTGGGTCATCCTCCATTTCTTCACTCCATTCGGCAACATTACCGATAATGTCTTTTTGGCCAAAGGATGAGGTTCCCCGGTCTGCTGCAGAGGCGGGTCCATCCCTTTCAGGTTGGGCTGACTGGGTGGAGATAATACCGGCAGCGGTGAGCACCTCTGTGGAGAAGATCGAGTCTCCCCATGGCCAGTTTTGTTCATGTTTGCCTTCCACGGCCATCATTTGTTGGACGCCGGTGAGAGGGAGACGGTATCCCTGGGCATCCCATTTGATAAAGCTGAATACGGGGTCCAAGCCTTGGGTCTGGATGGTCATGTTTCCGTAATCTGGAATCGATGCTCCTGTTCGGAAGGGCTGAGTCAGACCAGCGTCAACTTGTGAATTCGAATTCAGGTCAATATATTCAATGCCGTCGTACACCCCATTGGAATTTGAATCTCCAAAGGGCTCTCCGTCATCCCATTTCCCATTCATATTGAGGTCTTCTGCAGGATTTCCTGGGGTAAAGGTATCTTCGCCATTGGCGATGCTCCCGTCACCATTGAGGTCACCTATCACTTCGGAAATATCGACATAGTAGGCTGGCTCCAGACCATCTTTTTCAGAGCGGGCATTACACCATTTGATGGCTTGATAATAGTTGATTCCTGTAACGGGTAGGCTTCCGTTCTCTGTGTCAGGGATGATGGGAAGACCGTCGTACCCATTGGATAACGCCCATTGTGTGACTTCGTTCCATTGGTCATTGGTGATCTCGGCTGGATCGACTCGGAAAAGGTCCAACGTGGCACCGTAACTCTCAAAGAGGTCTTTCGGCCAATTTTGTTCTTCCCATTGACCTGGGCTGCTGGGCAGGTACAGGGTGGTCCATTCCAGGGCGATCATGCTGGAGTCGCCAAAGTTATGGCCGGCGCTCAGGCCACTTGGCTCGGAGCCATAGGTCGCAATGACGCGGATTTTTCCATTTTGGGTAAACTTTTGGTCCCAGTCCACTTCCGCATCCCAAACGACGGCTTTGCCCACACCCGTCGCTTGACCGGCCTGAGCATCTCCTGTGACCGCAGCGGCGGAAATGGGGAAAGTTCTGCCATTATCGTAACTGAACCAGAGCTCCACGTAGGCGGAGGGTTCAGTTGCGTCCAACGTGAGGTCGTAGGTAATGTCTACGAGTTTGGTTCCCGGCCTTTGAGCCGCGGTAACGTTCTCCACCTTCGGCGGAGTGACTGCTTCCATGGATGAACCAAGAAGCACTGAGGTTGCCAGTATGGCGATTGTACGTGATTTCATTGTAGTGTATTTCTTGATGGGTTGTTTGGTTTGAGGTAAATAGTGGTTTGGGCAGGGGACGTATGTAAAATGACATGTGAGTCTTCGCGGAGCAGTCGCTAGAGCGTCAAAGAGGTGAGGCACAAAGAGTCTTTCTTAGATGACACTCAGAGTTGGGCAGTCGAGAGGCGTTTGATTTCAGGAGGTTTGTGTTCCAGAGGTTAAAGCAAGGGAGCATGTTGCAACGTTAGTTGGGCATAAAAATACCAACCAGAATCCGAAAACACCTTAAATGCAATAAGCGTAAATTGCAAAACGACCGCTTAATTGAATTTCCCATTTAAAAAATGCCTAATGGGAGCGGAAAGTGGAGTTTACATCAGGCCGGGGAAGTTCATACCCGCCTGAACGGACTCCATCGCTTCTTCACTGACTTCCTTGGCCTTTTGGGAGGCTTCTTTGACCGCCTCCAGCATGGTTTCTTCTACAAATTCTGCATCCTCTTTCAGAAACTCCGGGTCGATGGAAAGTGATAAAAATTCTCCCTGGCCACTAATTTTGATCTGCACCGCTCCGCCTCCGCAGGAGACTTCGATTTCCTGTTGGGCAAGTTTTTCCTGCACTTGCTCCATCTTGCGCTGCATTTTCTGGGCTTGTTTGAGAAGTTTTCCGACTCCGGCCATAATTTTTTCGTTTCTAAAAGGTTAAGAATTTAAAAGAAGCCGCTTCTTTACAATGCGGACGGATCACTGGCAAGGTTAGAGTCACGTCCTGGATCAGACGTAGCTTTGTTTGGTAGGCTTGATGACCATTTCCGGGATGTGAGCCCTGGGAGGCAACTTGGCCACCATCAACACGGCGTCGGCGATGTCCTCGGGTTGCAAAATGCTTTGGCGGTGTGATTCGGGCGGGGGAACGGGGCGGTTGTCAAGGATGGGGGTGTTGACTTCGCCTGGATAAATATTGGTCACCCGGATACCGAGATCCTTGACTTCTTCCGAGACGGTTGTGCCCAGAGCGGTCATGGCAAATTTGGAGGAGTTATAGGCCACGCCTCCCAGTAGTACGGCCCGTTTTCCGGCCACGGAGGAGATGTTGATAATAATGCCTTCTTTTCTGGGACGCATGCATTCCAGGGCACAACGCATGCAATCGTAGGCACCGGTGGCATTGATCCGGATCAGGTTATCCCAATCTTCCGGATCCAGAACTTCCATGGTTCGATTTGCAACATTGATGCCTGCACAATTGACCATAATGTCAAGCTTGCCGATTTCCTCTCGAAACCAGGCAAAGAGATTTTCCACCTGTGCACGATCTCCAACATCCACCGTGTGAAGCTGGACTGGATTCTGAGAAAACTCAGCGACTTTGTTGGCTACGATCTCCAGTTTTTCCCTGCGCCTTCCGGCAATGGCGATATTCCAACCTTCACGGGCAAAGGAAAGAGCGATGGCTTCGCCCATTCCGGTGCCACCTCCAATAATCAGTACATTTTGGGACATAGTGAACTACTTG
>Ga0255776_10007175_pt1 | contig 11242 bp, 10 predicted proteins | sample 071ome_19_FD_179974 | JGI IMG/M metagenome (GOLD analysis project Ga0255776, IMG submission 179974) | Coastal salt marsh microbial communities from the Groves Creek Marsh, Skidaway Island, Georgia - 071413AT metaG (version 2) | ecosystem: Environmental > Aquatic > Marine > Intertidal zone >...
AGTCAGCGTGAACGGAGTACCCGCATTATCAGAGTTGCGCGCACCGGCCAGACCAGTTGCCGCCCACTCAAGTGCCTTACCGTTATCCAGAGCTTCTTCCAGTTTTGGATCGAAGCCAAGAATTCTGCGAACCCATGAATCAGACTTCGCAAGGTCAGCTGCCAGCTTATCGAATTCAGCCGCGTACTTTTCACGGTTTTCAGTGTTACCTGCCAGGCCCCACCAGTTTGCGTACATAGCACGCTCGGTCACTGGGTTAGCAATAATTGCTGGAGTCCATTCAACAGTATGGATCTTCGCCATCAATGCAGCATTGATAAGACGCGCTTTATCGTACAACCACTGATCATCTTTCTCAGGGTGACGAGAAGCCAACATATCAGCAATCGCGTTGTGCTCTTTTACGAACAGCTGGTGCATCATACTCAGGCCGAGCCACCAGTTATCATTGAAGCCCGTTACTGGCACGCCGGACATAAAGTCAGTCGGCAGAGAGCCATCGGCATTCACAGTCAGACGACCACCCTGGAACTCACGAACTGAGTTTGAGGTTTCGAGGTCGCTACCGTAAATCTGAGATCCATCCCACCAGTGAGTATTTTCGTTCAGGTAGGCATCAGGCAGACCAGCGTCATCTTCTGCTGCGATACGGGTAGGATCCGGAATCGTGCGGCGGATAGACATAGTACCCGGAGCATCAGGGTCAGTCGCTGGCAGTTCAAATTCAATGTAGTCACTGGTAGAACCATCACCGTGGCTGAACCAGTCGTGGGTCATGAACTGAATCCAGGCTGCCGCGATAAAGTTAAGCGTCGGCGCTGGCTTAAATTCGTCACGGGCCATCAGATTGTTACTGATTTCACGTGGGTTTGGCGTCAGCAGAGTATCTGTCTCGCCATGTGCAGCATCCAGTTCAACATTGCGACCGAAACGACGGTTCACAGAACCTTCTGCAGGGTTTTCGAGGATATTACAGGTACCGTCTTCCATACGTGCCGTCAGGCTACGCTCATCACACTCGATTTCTGCGTTGTATTCATCCCAACGCTCGAAGTCGAACAGGTTGTTTTCAAACAATTCATTTCGCTCTGCAGCGAGTGTCAAAAGACCCGCCATTATGCCGAGCGTGCCGTACTTCACGTACGCAGGCCAGACCACCCAGATGCTATTCATGGTTATCTCCATTTCTCGTTTTTATATTGCTGTCGAAGCAGCGGGGGTCAGTCAACCACGCCTGATCAATGACCGCAGGTTCAATAAAACCGAAAGGCCACAAAAGACAATAACTGGCCAGAAATAACGCAGCTGGGAAATGCACTTCCCAAACACTGTCGTATACGGTCTTATTTCAATAATAAAAGTATGGGTATATAGGGTGATTTATTTATAAAAATAAATCATAAAAAAAGTCACTAAACGGAAATATGGCGAACAAAAACCCGCCTTTCGGCCGGTTAAAACCGGGCGGAGGACACCCGGAGGGAAGGAGTTTGGCAATTCAAAAAATGACACGTCTAAAGTCGGTGACATAATACGCCACCGGTTATATTACTTTTCGGTCACTCGTTTGAACGTTTCCTGCAGCACTTTAACGTCATTAGCAGCACGGTGGCGATCGACGTCCAATTCATTCCAGAGCGTACTTTTAGTGTCTGCCCAGCGCTCCATTTCTTCCATCGTCAGCAGTTTGTTGATGGTTTCGATACGAAAGCGTTGAACCAGTTCTGCCTCTTCAAACAAGCGACCAATCCATGAGCTATCGAAGCTCCACGCGTCGGAATACAGCGTTTTATTAAAGAGGTGCTCATTGAGTAGCAGAGCAACATCACGGACACTCAGGCCTTCCTGCTCAAGCTTACTGCGGCTGATGCCATGTATGGCCTCGGCTTCTTCAGACCAGTGAGTCCAGTGGCTGACAGGCTTGATGAGATAGCTGTGAACTTCCCGGTCTTCGAGAGCAAAGCCGATTTCGATGGGGAAACTCCCCCGGCCAAATCCAGAGGCTTCGACATCTATGATGGGTGGAAGGGAACTACTCACAAATAACTGCCATATTCTCGTTAATTACAGGCTGGCATTCTGGACGCTCAGGCCGGATTATTCAATGTGGTGCTCAGGTTATGTCTATTGGTTCACGTTGGAAGCATGCGACTACTGAGGTATTGCTCTGCTTGCTGGCGCAACCCGCATAACTTCTGCAATGGTTGTCATACCTGCGGCCACTTTATGAGCACCACTCAGACGCAGGCTGTGCATCCCTTCCTTCATCGCTGCCTGCCGTAGCTTCTGATAATCTGTTGATTCATTAATATGGGGTTCAAGAGACTCAGACAGTGGCATCACCTCATAGATCCCCATCCGCCCGAGGTATCCCGTTCCCCGACACTCCAGACAACCTTTTGCAGTATAGATATGTTCTGGCGTTTTCATCAGCCAGGGTGCGGTCAGCTGTTTCCAGACCTTTTCATCCACAGGCTGCTTCTCTTTGCAGTGCGGACACAAGGTACGTACCAGGCGCTGTGCCATCACACCGATCACGCTGGAGCGGATCAGGTAAGCTGGCAAGCCCAGTTCCTGTAAGCGAGTAAAGGCCGAAGGTGCATCATTGGTATGCAGAGTCGATAGCACCAGATGCCCGGTCAATGCAGCCTGTACAGCGATCTCAGCCGTCTCAAGATCACGTACCTCACCCACCATGATGATGTCCGGGTCCTGACGCAGCAGCGCGCGAACGCCAGAAGCAAAGGTGAGATCGATGGTCGGATTAACCTGCATCTGATTAAACGCAGGTTCCACCATTTCGATCGGGTCTTCGATCGTGGATACGTTCACTTCGCTGGTCGCCAGCTGACGCAGTGTGGAATACAGGGTCGTCGTTTTACCTGACCCCGTAGGCCCAGTTACGAAGATAATGCCGTGATTGTTATCAGTCATTTCTGACCAGCGACGACGGTCTTCGCGGCCAAACCCCATTTCAGAGAAACTACGCATCAGTACCTGAGGGTCAAAGACCCGCATCACCATTTTTTCACCGAAAGCGGTTGGTAGGGTCGACAGGCGAAGTTCAACCTCATCACCTTCAGGTGTTTTGGTCTTCAGGCGACTGTCCTGAGGCTTGCGCTTTTCCGCGATGTTCATGCGCCCCAGAGATTTAACCCGTGCAATAACGGCCATACCTACCGCTGCGGGCAACTCGTAGACATTGTGCAGAACACCATCAATGCGAAAGCGCACATGCGTGGTCTCACGACGTGGTTCGAGGTGAATATCACTGGCACGCTGGTCAAACGCGTATTGCAATAACCAATCGACAATATTGACGATGTGCTCATCGTTGGCGTCGGGGGCCTTGGCTTTGCCCAACTCCAGCATCGACTCAAGGTTCTGCACCGAACTGATGCCAGAATGATCTTTGCGTGCTTTCGAGACTGAATTTGCCAACTGATAAAACTCAACCCGATAACGACTGATATCAGAAGGTGAAGCTAACACCCGTTTCACATTACGCCGGGTGACATGCTCCAGATCACCCACCCAACTGGATGAATCCGGATCGGTGCAGGCCACGACGACGTCATCGGTGCCGACCTTCACTGCAAGGATTTTATGACGCTCTGAGAAGGCGTAAGACATCACTTCAGTCACGGCCGAAACATTGATCTCCAGTGGATCAATGTTAATAACATCCATCGACTCACGTTCAGCCAGCCACTCGGTCAGAGCATGCTCGCTGAGCACCTTGCCATCGCTGCGTGCATCTTTGTATCGCTGGCGGGCGATCAGCGTCAAAGGATGCAAAGCAGCTTCATCCGTGCCCCGGCGAATCGTCAATGCCAGCTGATGATCTTCGTCTGTCAGCAAGCCATCGCGGTGTAGATCACTCACCAGTGTCGACAGATTGATTACCCGGTCTGGCGTCGCCTGCATGCATTAATCCTTGAATAGCTGCTTCAGTGAAGTTGATAACGATGATGTATCACTGCATTCAATCACATCCCCCACCCGGCTGCGAGCCTCAAGCCAGAGGTCACGCACGCTTTCGTTAACAGGGTGCGACTCAGAGCACAGTCGGGCTACTTGCTGAACCGCCTCTGTCAGCGCCCGTGCAGCTACCTTATCGTGGATAAGATCAGCAGGCGCCTCATTCAGAGTCTTATCAAGCAAAAGCCGTAGCGCGTCACTGATACCGGAAAGTACCGAGAGTGGGAACCCCAGCTGCCAGATGGTCGCCAGATCACCCTCGCCCCACAAGTAATATTCAAGCGCACGCTGCAGATCAAACGCCTGCTCGGCCAGGCCAGCTCCCCGGGCATCTACTTCGGTATTATGGAACGATTCTGATGCCACCCCGGCGAGACGGTATCCACGCTCTGCTTTGGAAATGTCACTCAGCCACAAAGGCGATACCGAGTGCAGCAGCTCTGCCAGCGGCCACATTGCCCGCTCTTTACCAGACACCAGCTCCAGCTCCAGCTCGCACAGCGCTTCAGACCGGCCATTGGCCAGAATACTCCCTTGATCAATAACGACCTCAATTTCTGAACGATCCGGCGTAGTGTAAATCCAGCTGCGACGCTGAAAGTCTGTACTGAATACGGTCTGAAGTTCATCGGTTGATGCAGAGTCAGGCCAGCAGGCCTGAACTTCCGGCAACGCCAGTCGTGATGAATCAAGCGCTCTCTCAGCGAGTGGCCAGTTCCATTCATGACGCACCTGTACGCCACTGCTGGACTGACTGCGGGCCTTGTACGTCTGCTCAAAACCTAACGCCGTTGAACGTATCCTCAATGCTGAATGCGCGGCGGACAGCGCCAGCTCAGGCGTATCAAAATAATCGTTGTTCAGAGTTTTCTGGCCCGTTGCTGTCGCTTTGTTATCAAGCCAACTGACCAGCGCAGGGATGTCTTCAGGCAGGAGCCTGAGTTTCAGTTCAATTTCTTTTGCCATCGCGCTATTGTTTTACGTCGCTGTATTTTTGCAGTTTAAGATCATCAAGGATAAGGCCATCATGCCGCTGCCCTCCACGCTCGAAAAGCTCTCGGCTCTGATCGCTGAGAACAGTATCAGCTCTGTATTACCCGAATACGATCAAAGTAACGAAGGTGTGATCAACCTGCTGGCAGGCTGGTGCCGGGATCTCGGCTTCGAGATTTCTATTATGCCGATTGTGGGCCATCCGGGGAAATTCAACCTGCTGGCGACCTACGGCCGCGGGCCGGGCGGCCTCGTACTCAGTGGTCACACCGACACCGTACCCTGCAATCCTGAAAAGTGGACTTCCGACCCGTTCACCCTCACCGAGCGTGACGGCAAACTCTACGGACTGGGTACCTGCGACATGAAGGGCTTCTTTGCCCTGGCACTGGAAGCATTAGAACAGGTTCGCGACAAAACATTCCACCAGCCCTTGATGATCCTGGCGACGGCAGATGAAGAGTGTTCGATGAGTGGCGCCCGTGCCCTCAGCCAAAGTACTGGCCCTGGCGGTCGTTATGCGGTTATCGGTGAGCCTTCCAGTCTGCGTCCTGTGCGCATGCACAAGGGCATCATCATGGACAGCATCCGCGTAACAGGTCGGGCCGGGCATTCGTCCAACCCAGCACTGGGCATCAATGCAATGGATGCCGTGCATGAGGTCATGGGCGAGCTGAAAAGTCTCCGTGCAGAACTGGCCGAAAATTATCGCGATGCGCATTTTGCAGTGCAGACACCTACCCTGAACCTTGGCTGTATTCACGGCGGTGATAACCCCAACCGCATTTGTGGCAGTTGTGAACTGGCCTTCGATTTACGTGCACTGCCCGGTATGAGTAATGATGATTTACGCGAAGAAATTCGCCGACGTATGAACCCAATTGCCGCTCAGAACAATGTAGAAATGTCCTTCGAGCAACTATTTCCGGGCGTCGAACCCTTTGCCGAAAGCGAAAACAGCGCACTGATCAAAGAAGCCGAGCGTCTCACCGGGTACACCAGTATCGCCGTCAACTACGCCACTGAGGCGCCGTTTCTGCAGAACCTGGGGATGGAAACCGTGGTGTTGGGCCCCGGTAGTATTGATCAGGCACACCAGGTCGATGAATTTATGGCACTGGACCAGATAGAGCCATGCGTGAATATTCTGCGCAATCTGATCGAGCGCTTTTGTCTGACCTCTGCTCATGATTAAATCAGACGAATAAGCGTGATATGGAATAACTCGTCGGGACGCCGTGAATGCATCCCTGCAGGTTCGGCCTCCTCAATTCCTCCACATCACCGTACTGTGGAAATTGATGCTTGCTGCTCCCGCGACTTATCAGATCCAATTTCCGCCGGGATTAATCAGGAAGTTCCGTTTTGACCGACAACACCGAATACGTACAGTGGTTTCGCCAGTCCTCACCGTACATTAATGCGCACAGAGGCAAGACCTTCGTCATCATGTTTGATGGCGATGCCTTGCTACACCCGAATTTCGATACCCTGGTTCAGGACATTGCTCTGCTGAACAGTCTGGGGGTGCGACTGGTTTTGGTGCACGGTGCGCGACCACAGATCGATGCGGTTCTGGAGCGTCTGGATATTACCAGCCAGTTCCACAACGACCTGCGCATCACCGACGGTGAGGCATTGCGCGCGGTCAAAGCGGCGGTTGGTATGGTGAAAGCCGATATTGAATCCCGGCTATCAATCGGTATTCCGGGGTCTCCAATGCACGGCGCCCGCATTCGCGTGGTCAGCGGTAATTTCGTCACGGCGAAGCCTCTTGGTGTTATCCATGGTGTCGATTATCAACACACGGGTGAAGTTCGTCGTATTGAACATCAGGCCGTCAGCAACCTGTTGGATCAACAGAATGTCGTGCTCTTGTCCTGCTCGGGTTACTCCCCTTCTGGTGAGATGTTTAACCTGAGCGTTGAGGATGTTGCGCGCCATGCCGCCGTTGCCTTGCGCGCCGATAAACTGATCGCCTTTGGTGAAAACGACGGCTTAACCGACGAAGATGGCACAGCACTGGAAGACCTGACCTGCCGCGAGCTGGAAGATTTACTTGGCTCATTATCTGGCAGCCCGCGCTGGCAAGCCGATATGGCACTGCGGTGTGTACGTCAGGGCGTGCCACGGGTCCATATGTTGAGCTACCAGACTGATGGCGCCCTGCTACAAGAGCTGTTTACCCGCGAAGGCAGCGGCACACTGATCAGTCAGGATGCGTATGACCAGCTACGCGCCGCTAACATCGACGACGTAGCGGGAATTCTTGATCTGCTGAAACCCTTAGAAGACGACGGCATTCTTGTGCGGCGTTCGCGCGAATTACTGGAAACCGAAATTCATCGTTTTTATGTTATCGAGCGAGACGGTTTAATTACCGCTTGCGCGGCACTTTATCCGTACTCAGACGACGAAGCCGAGCTGGCCTGCGTCGCTGTCCACGGAGATTATCGCGGCAGTAACCGCGGCCAAAGACTGCTTGAGCAAATTGAGCAAGAAGCGAAAAGACGCCACTACAATCGCCTTTTTGTACTGACGACGCGTACAGCACACTGGTTTATTGAGCACGGCTTTAAAGCAGGGCAGGTCACTGAATTGCCGCAGGAAAAACAGAAGCTATACAACTTCCAGCGGAATTCAAAGGTCTTCTTTAAAACACTCTGACACTCACATGTCAGAGTGTTTTTGATGAATCCGTTTTGCCGCGTTAAAAATCGTCGAAGCGGAACAGCCAGGAATACGAAAAGCCAACGTACTTGTATTTACCGACCTCTTCGCTGCCGTACTCTGGGTTCCAGGTAACCGACAATCGATGGGTATCGTCAATCAGAATACCGCCTTCCAATGAGTAAAGCAGATCAATGGAAGTTTCCGAAATATCATCCGGCAGCTGTAAATCAATAGCACCTTCGCCAAGAAAGAAGTCCAGGTAATTCTGTACCTGTTGAATATCTGAAGCCGCAAACTCCTGAAATGCTTCCGTCGAGCTGACCCCCACACTATCCACCATAAAGGTATAGCTCGTGCGTACGGCTCCGACACCCAGACCGGCAAACAGATCAAAGTGCGCAAAAGGTTGGGACAAAATAAAGTTCACGGTAACCGCCTGACGACTGACACTGTCGAGGTAAGCACAGCCAACGGAAAAGTCATCATTGATTCGCTCAACCGCCCCCGGGTCAAGGCACCCACCGTCGAACTCGCGCTCATCTTTACCCAGCGTCGCGCCTTCAACTTCAACCGAGAAGCGATCACTGAAATCCATACCGAAGCGGGTTTCAAAGTTCAGGATGGGATATTCGGCACCGGAATACTGCTCTTTGAGCACACCGTATTCTGCACCGACGCCCAGGTACTGGCTTGCCGATGCATTTAATGAGCAAAGCGCTGCCGCGCCGATAAGCGCGCCAATTGCATACTGTATTTTCATTGTTTTTATTAGAATCTGATATGTGAGATGGACAAAACAATGGCGCGGAACGCCCAACAGGTCAAGCCTGGAACAGGTAAAGAGCTGCGCTTGATCTTTGACTTACCCGTGACTGCGGCGCTTTACAAAGAAAAAATCGACGATAAAACCAGCGATGACCATCCCCAACAGATATTTACCTGAGACCTCTGCGGACGACACCGGAGAGCCCAGTGCCGTATGGAGCATTGGCACCATCATGAAACCAATGAATATGCCCCCAATTCGAAATACCGACGCCGACCCTTTGCTGTCTACCTGCCGGGCCATAATGATACCTGCATACATAATGGCAAAGCCGAGAAATGATACTGCGAAAGCTGTCAGATCCATCTTAAAACCCTGTTATCGTAAGCAAAACCGCATGGTACCGACTCTGATCGCAAGAGTCATTCCACCTTGCCATGGCCTCGCCGCTGAGTTAGCGTTCGTCGCTAAATAACAACTTATTCAGGAACTCCCATGTTCGAAATTCTCACCCAGGTTGCTCTTCCTATCTCCCTGATCCTGATCATGGCAGGTGTTGGCATGGGCCTTACCCCGGCTGACTTTGGGCGCGTCATCGCACAACCCAAAGCCTTTTTAATCGGCGCCATCTGTCAGATGATCATATTGCCTCTGATTGCCATCGGCATTATCGAACTGACCGGGCTCACCGGCCCCCTGGCAATTGGTCTGTTTATTCTCGCACTTTGCCCTGGTGGCACGACATCAAACCTCTATACGCTTCTGGCACGTGGTGACGTCGGCTTATCCGTGTCACTGACGGCGGTCATCGGTTTTATCACTCCTTTTACTATCCCGATTCTTGGCGCCTGGGCGATTCACCAGTACGGCGATGCCGACCAGGCATTTGAGCTGCCACTGGCAAAGACCTGGATTACACTCATGGTGGTGACAGTGATTCCTGTCATTATTGGTATGCTGATACGCCGCTTTGCAAACAATTTCGCCGTTAAAATGGAGCCTTGGGTGTCCCGTTTTTCAGTCGCAGTACTGGCTCTGGTCATCGTCTCTATCTGCATCAACCTGGGGCCTCAGCTTATCGACTTCGTCATTACATCTGGCCCTGCAGCCCTGTTACTGAACCTGGTGACTATGGGGCTTGGCTACCTGCTGGGCAATGCCCTGCTTCACCACGAAGATCAGGCACGAACCATCTGCCTTGAAGTCGGGCTGCAGAACGGTACTCTGGCCCTGATGGTCGTCACCGGCATTCTTGCCAGCCCGGAGATGGCGGTCGCGCCATCAGTATATAGCCTGCTGATGTTCGTAACCGCGACGCTGTTTACCCTTTGGGTACGTAACCGACCTCTGACATCTGCCTGATTCCGATATCGGTAAGAGGCCCACCGTTAGCAGGCCGAACTCCAGCCTGCTAACGTCATCCTTGCCAATGCACCGGTAATCGTCTGGTGTAAGATGCCCATTTTTAATGAACCACCTTTGAGGCTGTCTCTCCATGCTCGGTCAGATCATTAAGTCGATAATCAAACGCAATGAGCCTGCAATTATTCCTGCGCAGGGAACCTCGGTCGTCCGCCAGCGTGTCTGGCCACACCAGATCGACTACAACCTTCATATGAATAACGCCAAATACCTGAACGTTCTGGAAGGCGCACGCTGGACGCTCTTTCGTGACAACGGTTGGTTTAAGCATCTCTTCGAGAAGCGAATCAATCTGGTCGTGGCGTCACTGGAAATCACTTTTATCCGTGAGCTGAACCTGTTCAGTAGCTATGAGATTCACACCAAGCTCCTGACCTGGGACGAAAAGTATATTTATTTCGAACATCGCCTGATGGTGAAAGGAAAGCTGTGTGGCCATGCACTGGTAAAAATGGCCGGTGTGCGCAAAGGTAAGCGCGCTCTGACACCTGAAATCTGTGAAGCCGTCGGTGCAGACTTTAATCAGGCAGTCGCTAAAGAAGCCATCACCCACTGGAGCGGCATGACGCAGGCTAAGCGCGAGCTCTGAAAACGTCATGAAGCATAAGAGGGTCTCACTCTGCCGGCGCATGGGTAAAGGAAAGTAAGCACTCAGCCCGTCACAAGATGGTTCATATACACTGAGCGCTGCAACCGATCTGCCGAGATGGAGAACTCTGATGAAACCACTTTTTAAAGTTGCTGCGACACTCGTACTAGCGAGTGTCGCTGGTCACGCCGCCGCCGATATTAAACCTTTTGAAGCCGTTGAATACCGTAAGGGTATTTTTAAAGCCGTGAAATGGCACTTCGGAGCTATGGGTGACATGGTCAAAGGCAAGACTGAATTCAACAACGAAGACTTTGCCCGCCGGGCAGAGCTACTCGCCGCCCTGAGCGAGATGCCGTGGGAAGGCTTCCGCCCTGGCACCTATTCAAGCGCCACGTCGGCATTGCCCGTGATTGAAGACGAATGGGATACGTTCACCGCTGCTGGTGATGCGTTCAGAGAAAAAGCAGCCGAGTTAGCGGTTGCAGCAAAAGGCGACGATATGAAAGCAATAAAATCAGCCTTCGTAGCCACCGCCCGTACCTGCAAAGGTTGCCACGACGACTTTAAAGACTGACCAGCAGAGCAACCACAGCTCCGGCTACAGCCACTGTAAGAAGCCCGGCCCACAAAGGTGCCCGGGCTTTTTTATGCACAGACACATCCGCATACGAAGCCGACTTTTTAAACCCTGTAACCATCCCCTGAATCAAACCTTCTTTTTTTACAAACTGATGGAACAACACCGCAAGAATATGCAGCACAACAACACCCAGAAGAAGATTAAATGATATTTCGTGTAGCTCTGTGAGCAACAG
>Ga0255776_10007177_pt1 | contig 11238 bp, 15 predicted proteins | sample 071ome_19_FD_179974 | JGI IMG/M metagenome (GOLD analysis project Ga0255776, IMG submission 179974) | Coastal salt marsh microbial communities from the Groves Creek Marsh, Skidaway Island, Georgia - 071413AT metaG (version 2) | ecosystem: Environmental > Aquatic > Marine > Intertidal zone >...
CTCGGGTGAGGCGAGTTCCATGAGGATGTAGAAGCCGCCAGCAAGCAGGGTCAGAGCGAGGGTGGAGAAAGGTGACAATTCCACCGTCGGTTCGTCGTACGCAACGTTCCACTTATAGAAGGCGTGCCAGGTGAGGCTGACGATGGCGATGAGCAGGAGGATCCACATCGTCAGCATCCAGTGCAGACGGGGGCGCTCTGGCCCGTTCAGCACGGCGCGCTCCTCAACGATGGAGCCCAGGGAGATGAACAAGCGCGACATCCCGATGCCGGTGATGAGGACGTAGGAGACCGTGAGGTACTCGAAATTGTCCATGTGCGGGGAACCGAACGTTGGATTTCAAGCAATGGGCCATGGTCCACGCAAGGAACGTCGAAACCGGCGGCAAGGGCCCTCAGCGTTGACCGGGCTTCCAAAAACTGAGCGGCTCTGGGGCTTCTCCTGAAGCACAACGGCCTGCGAGGTGGTCCGCCCGCTCGTTCCAGCGGTGCCCACGGTGCGCACGCACGTGCTCCCACGCAAGCGGTCGCTGCCGCTTCACCTCGTCCCACAGCGCCTGCAGGCGGGCGACCAAGGCGCGGTTCGCCTTGGGCTTCCAGGTGCCGTCGGCAAGGTTGCCGGCGTAGGTTGAATCTGCACGGATCAGGACGCCCCCGTCGTCGGGTTGCTGAAGCACCCAACGCAGGGCATGGGCGAAGGCACTGAGTTCGGCGGTGTTGTTTGACCCCACCTCCGCACCGAGGTAGCCTTCTGCATCCGCATTGGTCACCACCGGCCCGGCATCTTCGTGCACGAGGTCACCGGAGCCTCGACCGAGGCCGTCGTCGTTGACGACGACGACGAGCCCCCACGCCGCAGGCGTGCTGGCGTCCACGTTCTGGTTGCCAAGGCAGGACCCGTCGACGTACACGGTCCAGGTCGGTGCGGCGTCCATCGCCGCCCACCGCTCACTCGCCAAGCATCGCCGCGTAGGCTGCGGCGTCCATCAAGCCGTCAAGGGCACTCATGTCCTCCAGGCGCATGCGAACAATCCACCCGTCCCCGTACGGGTCGGTGTTCATCAGTTCAGGGGCATCCTCGAGGGCCACGTTCACGTCAACAATCTCTCCGGCAAGGGGAGCGAAAATCGGGGAGGCGGACTTGACGGATTCGACAACAGCAAACTCGCCCATGTCGCCGACGTTGTCGCCTTCACCGGGCAGTTCGATGTAGACGATGTCGGTCAGTGCGTCCTGGGCGTGGTCCGTGATGCCGATGGCGACCAGGTCGCCCTCGACGCGCAACCATTCATGCTCTGGGGTGTAGCGAAGGTCGGCCGGGATCTCGCTCATGGTCTCACTCCCCCCGATACGAGAGGACGTGGTTCAAGAACACACCGAAGGGCTCAGGCCTCTTCGTCGAGGGCTGAACGAAGCGCGTCGGCCTCGAGCCGGGCCCAGGCACGGCTGCTCTGTTCGTCCTTTTCGAGGTCGGCCATCTCCTGCTGGAGCCTCACCTCCATCGCAGCATCGCCTTCGTCAGGGAAGAGCCTCAGCATCGCGGCCGAACGCTGCCCCAGCGCGACACCCGTCAGCATCAGGACGGCGCCGAGAAGCAGGATCGCCGTCCCACCGCCATCCCCGGCCACCGTCGTGCGGCTGGATTGGAGGCCCATGGCCCATGCGAAGAGCACCGCGGCACCGCCGCCCATGAGGAGGCGCTGCGCTGCACGGGCCGGCGGCATCATGCCGATGGCGTGGCGGAGCCGGTCTTCAACGTGGTGCGCTCAGTAGGTCTCGCGCATCAGCTTGTGGATCTTGTACGGCAACAGCGCCCTGTTGACGGGCGTGACTTCGAGAATACGTCCATCGTCGCGGCGACGGATGTCCTGAAGCAGGGGGTGACGGCTCTTCTTGTGCAGCGTCAAAAGGGTGGGCTTGTCCACCTCAAGCACGCTGCGGACGGCTTCGACGTAGGCTTCGGATTCGACCGTGAACTTCCCGATCTCGTCGATGACGATGACCTCGGCCTCGTCGCGGGCACGCATGAGGGCAGGCACAGCGATGCGTTCGATCTCGGCGAGGTCCAACCCCAAGCCAAGCACGCGCAACCGGTCGTCGTTGGAGCGGTGAGCAATGATCGCTTCCTCTTCCGTGACGATGTCAATGAGGCGGTAGCCCATCCGCTCGCTTCCTTCGAGGATTGGCTCCATGCGCAAACCGGCAATCAGGAGGGTGTTTGGGTCACCGCCACGCATCCTGAGTTCCCGCTGACGCTCATCAACGAGCATCTCGAGCACCTTGCCCATCACAGCGGACTTGCCGGAGCGGGGAAGCCCGGTGATGCCAATTTTCGGATGAAGGCCCATGATGAAGCACCTTCCCGAAGCGAGTACAGTGAAATAGGTGGTTTCTGATATAAACCCTGCCCCATACGCATCTATCGTGACCGGAATCCGGTAATCAGACCGCTTGGCCACCGACACCAGCGGCCCACATCAGGCCATCTTCAACCCATTGGAAGGTGGCGTTGAGCACGGAAGGCTCGAGGCCTGCGTCGGAGCACATCGACTTCAGAAGGTCCACTTCGTCGTCGTCGTAGGCCCCATCGACCGCGGCAACGTAGGCCGCAAGGTGCAGGAGAAGCACGTGATGTTCAGGGGCGATCGACGCCAGAGGCCCCGCCCAGGCTGGAGGTTCCAGAAGCTGGTTTCGAAGCGCGTTTCGCGCTTCGGGGTGCAGCATGGCGGCCCCCATGATGGCTTCCAAGCAGGCCGCTTCTTCGGCCACAACGGCCCCGTCCGCAGCCGCGACGGCAATCAAGACCTCGAGCATCGCGTGACGTTGCTCGGCCGGGACGGCCGCCAAAGGAACGTGAAGCACGCGATCACGCCAGTTCGTTGAGGAGGGCGAAGCCCTCGTTCATCCACGCAAAGCCACGCTCGGTCCATGCGAGCAACTGGTCGACCGCGTCATGACGCAGGCCAAGGTGAACGGTGATCTCGTCCAGGATGGCGCGTTCGTCGTCGTCAACGTTGCCGTCGGCAGCGGCCATCAGCACGGAATCACGAAGGGCGAGGCGCCCCGCTTCAGGACCAAGGCCTTCGAGGCATTCCTGCAGGCTCGGCGGGGATTTCAGGGCCGCACGGATCTCCTTGCGCTGGTTCGGGGAGAGCAAGGCGGTGCCGAGGCGTTGCTCAAACATGGCCATTTCATCGATGGTCAATTCGTCGTCCACGCGCGTCATGAAGGCCAGAAGTTTCGCATAGGCGAAGCGCTCGGCTTGCGGCAGCTTGTGCAAGGTGTCGGGGAGCATTGCACCTCACCGCGCACCGCCGTTCATGAACTCAGCGGCATACCTCCATCAGGAAGGGGCCTCCCGAGGGGGAGCATGGCGCAGCCGGAGGTCGAGGTGTGGAGCCGGGCCAACTGCCCGGCCTGCACCGCCGCAAAACGGACCTTGGACGGATTGGACGTCCGGTGGACCGAACGGCGGGCGGACAAGGATGCAGCCCATCAGCGGCGCTTTCAACGGGCCACCAGCGGCGCAAGGACGGTCCCTCAGATCGTGGTCGATGGCACGTGCATCGGCGGCATGGACGACCTGCGGTCGTTGGTGCGCTCCGGGCAGTTCCATGCGCTGCTCGGCCGCGAACCTCCCGCACCACGCCGGCGACGGTGGGCGTTCTGGCGGCGTGACGAGGCTCAAAACCCGTGAGGTCCAGCAGCATCCATGGACCCCTCACGAAACGTGCTCGGTGGCCCGCTCGACACCTGCTCGACGGAGCCGCTGACCGGCTGGTACCGCGACGGATGCTGCAACACGGACGGCACCGACCGTGGCCTCCACACGGTGTGCGCCGTGGTGAACGAGGCCTTCCTCGCACACGCCAAAGCGCAAGGTAACGACCTTGTCACGCCTGCCCAGCAGTTTGGGTTCCCGGGACTCGTTCCAGGCGACCGGTGGTGCGTGTGCGCAGGCACGTGGTTGCGAGCAGCCCAAGAGGGACAAGGCTGCCCTGTGGACCTCGAAGCCACGCACGAACGTACGCTCGAGGTGGTTCCCCTCGAGGTGCTGGAACTGCACGCGCTGTGATCAGTCGTCGTTGGTGACCACGTCGGACGGCTTGCCCGTCAGGACGGTGCGGAGGCGGGCGTTGTCTCGCTGCATGGCGTCCATGAGGTCGTACTTCACGCCGAGGTCGGCCGCCAGCACGCCAAGGGCCAGGCTGTCTTTGGGCAGGCACTTGCCGCCAAAGCCGCGGTTCAATCCAAAGATCGGGTCAAGATGAGAGGGACCAATGGGTTGCGCCTGGGGTGCTGTGATGATGTCGCGGATGGCGTACCAATCTTCACCCAGGCCTTGGCAGATGTCCCACATCTGGTTGGCAAAGGTGACCTTCAGCGCGTAGAAGGTGTTCTTCGTGTACTTCACGAGTTCAGCCTGCGTCGGCGTCACGCGGAAGGTCTGGTCCGTGCGAAGCACCCCGGCGTCACGGTGCTGCTGGAAGACCATCTCAGCGACCTCTGGGTGGTGGGTGCCGCAGACGAGGATGTCCTGGTTCGCAAAGTCGTGCAGGCGCTGGCGCTCCACGAGGAACTCGGGCGAGTAGGCCATCTTCAGGTGGGGGTGCTCCTCGTGCCAGCGCTGCGTGGTGCCCGGCACCACGGTGGACTTGATCACCGCGGTGAAGCCCTCAGGAAGCGCCGCGAGGATCCCTTCAACGATGCTCGTGTCGCAGGCCCCCGTCGCTGGGTCGGGGGGCGTGGGGACCGCGATGTACGCCATGTCCACGTGGTCGATGACGTCCTCAAGGCGCGTGCCTCGAGCCGGGTCGTGCACGAACAGTTCGTGTGCGTCCGCGAAGCAATGCTCGATGGCCCCGCCGACCATGCCGGCTCCAATGATTCCAACCTTCATGCGCTCACCTTGTTGTGTCCCGGTGTGGGGTGGGGTCAAGTCGGCCTTCCTTGGCCATGATGCTCGCCTGCAAAAGGCTGGATGGGGTGCCACAATCGACCCACGTCTCTGCACCAACGTTGAGCAACTCCGCGGAACCGAGCGCAACGTACCGTCGGTTGATGTCCGAGATCGAGAAGTTGGCCCCCTTGGAGACCACCTCGTCGTCGAGGAAGGACCAGAATCGCTCGTCGAAGAGGTAAATGCCACCGATGGCAAGGTTGGACACGGGCGTCGAGGGCTTCTCCACGATGTCGACGACCGTGCCGTGCTCGTCGAGCACGGCCACGCCGAAGGCGCGAGGGTCCGCTTCCTCCCGCGCGAGCAACACACAACCCGGCGCGTGCTTTGCTGACTTGAACCGCTCCACGTGTTCGGTCAGTTCCACGGTGGTGATGTTGTCGGAGAAGTAGACCAACAGCCTGGCGTCCTCGTTGTGCGGTCGTGCAAGGGAGAGCGCGTAGGCCACGCCAAGCGGCTCTTCCTCCATGACGTAGTGGACCCGTTCGCCCGGCAAGCCAGCACCCACGTGCTGAGCGATTTGCCCGATGAACTGGTTGGCCACGATCGTGATGTCTTGAATGCCAGCACGGCGGATGGTGCCGAGGGCATAATCGATGACGGGACGTTCGTGCAAGGGAAGCAGGGTCTTCTGCGTGTAGCGGGTGAAGGGCGCAAGGCGACTGCCGTGCCCGCCGGCAACAAGGATGGCGCGGACCTTCACGGCATCGCCCAGCCTTGCTCCCTTCAAGGCGTCTTCGGCTCGTCCTTGTTCATCCGTCGGACTAGACCGCCCGGGTCAGGCGTCCGAGCAAAGTGGCCGGTCGCCACAAGGTCGCCGAGACGCTGCACGCCGGCTTCGATCAGTTCCGGGTCTGCGGCCTCTTGGGCGGCCCAGCGCTCTGCGGCTCTGGTGGCCTGCCGCTCGTCGGCTTCAGCACGCAACGCCTCTCCAGGTTCCAACGGTGCCTCCAATCCGTTCCACGCTCCGTCGTGCGACGAATCGTTCCTCCGTTGCCCCTCCCCAAGGTCGAACTCCGATCGGCCTTCGGTCCACCCAGCAGGGTCGGCCCCGCGAAGACCATCGGACGGTGGCACCTGTTCCCATTCCATCTCAAACGTGCTTGGCACGAGCGTCAAGGCCGCGTAAAGGCAGCACAGTCCGGTCGTTCCGAACGCGATGGCCAACCAACGCCCTTCGCTCGTGAGGCCGTCCGGGACGAAGTACCACGAGGCGGGAGCGAGCACCACTGCACACAGAAGCGCAGCGAGCAGCCAGCGACGTTGACGTCGCTCGTGGTCCTGCATGCGCTCACCGCTGCTCAAGGAAGCGGTCAAGGCGCTGCAGCACTTCCTCAGGTGAGATGTCCTCCGCAGCCCATCCAAGCGCCTGACGGCTGCTTTCGGCCGCTGCACGGAGGCGTTCCTTCATCCGTTCCATGGACACCTGCAGGAGCACCCCGAGGAGGAGCACGGCCGCCACACCGAACTGCAGGTTCACCATGCTGATGGCCGACGAGGCGGCCACGATGGCGACGACGGCCCATGGCAGGCGAACGCGGAGGCGTGCTTCGGCACGCAAGGCCTCGCGCCAGCGCTCGGCGGCGTCGCGTCGGGTCGCGACCATGCGCCCACCTCAACCGGCGCACGGCACAAAGATGTCGTCGTCGATTTCCAACAGAAGCTCAGAGGTGAGCAGGTGATCAAGGGCTTCGTCGATCTCGTCAGGGGTCACGCCAAGTCCAATCATGCCTTCGAAAATCTGGGTCAAGGTGGCCACGCCTTCGTTGGCTTCGCAGACCTCATCGACCACGCCCAGCATGGCGTTCGCGGCGACGGCCAGCAGGGGGTCGTCGTTGGCCTCGCCGGGGAGCAGGTCGATGTACAGACGGGCCGGATGAGGCTCCTCGGCGACGTCGGCGGTCGCTTCCTTCGCCGACGAAGAACGACGGCCAAGGCCTGTGAAGGCGTCGTTCCCCACCGGGTCAAAGCAATCGAACAAATTTCGCTGCACGGTGGACGTCTCGTCCTCCTCGGGCGCCACCCTGCGCTGAACGGCGTCGAGCCGGTGAAGGCGTTGCTCCAAGCGAAGGCGCTCACGCATCAGGTCGGCCTCGACGAGGTCGAGGTGCTGTTCGGCCATGTCTTCCAACCATGCGTTGAGCTGCCACTCCGGGTCCAGCCCCGCCATCACGTCAACAAGGCGCATGACGGCGTCCGGGACGCTCGCTGAAGGCAGCGACGGTAGGCCCTCGTCCTCCTTTGTCATGCTGAGTGAACTTTCGTCCGACGGACTATGAAGCATCGGGTTGGCAGGCCCGTCCACGCCCTCGTTGAAACGCTCGATGCCGATGGGTTCCGTTCATGTAGGGGTCGGGCGTGGCCGGGGCATGGGTGACCACCGCATTGCCGTGCTGCCCGGTGACGGGGTTGGTCGAGAGGTCGCCGTTGAGGCGGTTCGCATCCTCGACACCATCGCTGAGCACACGAACCACGGGTTCGAGATCGACGACATCGCGTGTGGCGGTCAGGTCTGGAAAGAGACCGGGCTCGAATGGGCAGAGGGGTCCTTCGACCGCGTCAAGGACGAGGCGGACGCCATTTTCCTCGGTGCGATCGGTTTGCCCGGTGCTCGGCTCGAGAACGGGGACTTGGCCGGTGGCAGCGTCATCCTCGGTCTGCGTGCAGGCCTGCAGTTGTACGCCAACGTGCGCCCCATCAACCTCCTCGAAGGGGTACCGCACAAGGTCCACGGGGAATTCCGTCGGGTGTGGGACCACGACAAGGTGGACATGGTCATCCTCCGCGAAAACACGGAAGGGCTGTACCACAGCCTCCTCCAGCGTTCGTCCGACCGGGCCGCTGGACGACCGGAATACGAACCGCCGGCCCTCGACTTCCCTGGCCTGGAAGGGGAAGTCGCCTACGACCCCCGCCCGATTTCGTCCCACGGCAGCGCCCGGATCGTGGACATGGGCTTCCAGATCGCCGGTCGCCGCAACGGCGCCCCCGGCGATGGCGTGCAGCGGGTGACCTGCGTCGACAAGTCGAACGTCACCCGCGGTTGCCAACTGTTCCGCCGCACCTACGACGACGTGGCCGCCCGCTACCCGAGCATCGAGCGTGATTACAGTTACATCGACGCGTACATGCAATGGTTGACGCGCAACCCAGAGCACTACGACGTTGTCGTCACGAGCAACATGTTTGGCGACATCGCCACAGACCTCGGTGCTGTGCTCCAAGGGGGCATGGGCATGGCCGGGTCCGGCAACATCGGCGACGACCACGCCATGTTCGAACCGGTGCACGGTTCCGCACCAAAGCACGCAGGCCAGAACGTGGTCAACCCGATTGCTTCGATTTCGTCCGTGCAGATGATGCTCGACTGGCTGGGTCGTCGAACGAAGGACGACGACCTTGTGGAGGTCGCCGACCTCGTGTGCCACGCGGTCGCGGACCACGTGCGGGACGGGACGATGTTGACCTACGACCTTGGCGGCACGGCGTCGACCACCGACGTGGGGACGGCCATCGCGGAACGCCTGGCCACGTCGCTCCGCGAGCGATGAGTCACGCGTCCCTGAACCGGGACGTCAGGTGGGCGACGATCCCGTCGAGGGCGTCCTGAAGCACCGCAGCGTTGTCCCAGGCAGCGTTCGGCGATGGCTGCGCCTCGCGGACGGCGAGGTCCCGCAATGCCGCAGCCACGCGCACGACGTCGTCCACCATCGTCACCGTCGCCGTCCGAGCGGTGCGGGACAGCGGGTTGAGGTCGACCACCAGCACCTGCTTGCCCATCGCGATGAGGGCTTCGCACCTGTCGCCGTCCTCCAAGGGGACAAACACGACGTCGGCGGCGGCAATGCCGCGTGCTTCACAGCGCGAACGGGGGCCTTCGAGGCCGAGAATGCGCCCGTCGTCCTTCGCACCGAGCACCTCGACATCGAGCCCGTCCTCGGCCTTCCATGCCTCGAGCCGGCCAAGCAACGCCGCCATCCTCGCCTCGGTTCTGTAGAAGATGTTGACCTCGACGGGGCAGCGAAGCGCGGCGGCCACGTGCAGGAGGTCACGACCTGCAAGCGCGACGGTGTTGCCGTTGACCGAGATCACGGGGCGTGAGGCAGCCCGCATCCGGGCCCATGCCTCCGCCGTGGCACGGGCAGCCGAGTTCGAGGTGGCTTCCCCGAGAAGGTAATCGTAGGCCTCGCCGCGACCGTGCGCGATCATCGCGCTGCCGGCCAGCAGCCCTTCCGCCGCGGCCGTTTCGATGAGGTGGCGACGCAGCAGCGAGGCGTACCGCGGATGCGTTGGGTCGGCGGCGATGTCCACGCTGCCCCCTCCTCAGGCCCCGTCCATGAGCATGCTGAGGTCCAAGGGCGACACGCCCCGGTTAACGGCGCTCGTGCTGAGCACGTCCATGCCCGATTCTTTCCAATCCTTGAGGTCCTCCAACCGGATGCCCCCGCTGGCTTCCAGCACGACGTGCTCCCGTTGCCCCATGCCCTTGAGTTGATTCGCCACCTCACGGCAGGTTTCAGGGGGGAGGTTGTCGAGCATGATGACGAAGGGCACGGTCGCCTTCAGGTCCTCTCGCAAGGACCACGCCAAGGCGGCCGTCACCGCCTGCCGCTCGGACCTGACCTCGATCTCGACGAAGGCGTGGTCTGGCTCGACGTGGAGGTTCCCGAGCGCGTTGTGCACCTGCTCAAGTTCGTCCTGACCATGCCCCGCGAGGTCGTTTTCCTTCAGCATCAGCGCGTCCGCCCGGTCAAGGCGATGGGTCAGCCCTCCGCCAAGGTGCACGGCCCACTTGTCGAGCAGCCCGTAGGTGGTTTTCCTGGTGCAAGCGATCTGTCCCGGCGCAAGGTGCGCCCATTTGCTGGTGGCCGTCGCGATGCCGCTCAGGTGGCCGAGGAGGTTCAGCACCGTGCGTTCGATGCGAAGCATGGACGCCGTTGAGCCTCGAAGGGTCCCAACGGTGCCGCCGGCCGACACCTTCCGGCCGTCGCCGGCCGACCAGTCAACGTGCACGTCCATCGCCCAGATCTGAAGCAGGTGGTCCACGGCCGCGGTCCCGGCCACAAGCCCGTCCGCCCGTGCGACGATCGTCGCGCTGGACGACGGACCCCCCTCCATCATTGGAGCGTCGATGCCATCGTCGGCCAGCATCGCAGTGACCCACCGGTCGATGCTCCCAAGCAGCCGCTTCGACGGCCCGTCCGCCGACGTCCAGAGCAGGTCGCCCCGGTCGTGAGGAAGTCGAGACCTTTTGCCCATGGGCCGATGAAGGCCGGAGGGCCTCATCAAGCCACCCCATGGATGCGGAAGGCCCATGCCTGTCACGCCGACCATCGGCCCATGCGGCGCGTCGTTGTGGTCGGTGCAGGCCTCTGCGGCCTCGCCGCCGCGCTTGAGGTGGCGGCCGCAGGCTTGGCGGTGGTGATCGTCGAGGCGCGCGACCGCGTCGGCGGTCGGGCCACCACCACCGCCGGACGCTACGCCGACCTTGGGTTCGGCCCCCACATCCTGCTCCGAGGGGGAGCGACGCACCGGATGGCCTCGCGGGTGGCCCGGGTCAAGTTGGTGACCACCCCGCTGCAACCGCACCGCATCGACGTGGTGGGCCATGGGCCAATGCGGTCCCTGCGCAGCGTACGCGCCACGGCCACCACGCGACGGGCCCTGCGGCGAGGCGACGCCGGAGGACCAGCCGCAGCGGCTGCGCGGCTGCTCGCGGGTTGGGGCTTGCCACCCGCATCAACGGGGCTCGATGCGAGGGCAGAAGCGCTCCTGATGGGGCGCGGGGTGTTGCTCCGGGAGGGCTGGGCTGGCCTCGTGGGGCGGTTGGTCGCCACGCTTGACGAGGTCGGGGTGCCCATCGAAACCGGAGCGCGGGTGGTCGAAGCGACCGCCGGAGGCGTGGTGCTCCACGACGGTCGAACGGTCGAGGCCGACGCCGTGCTCATCGCGAACGGGCCCGGTGGGCGTCCCGCGGCCCGCGGGCACGAGCAGGGCCACCGCGTGAGCACCATCGACGCCCTCGTGCAGGCCGTCCCGATGCGGGACCAACACGGCCTCGTGGACGTTGACGAAGGCTGCGCGGTGCTTCGCATGCCCCACGCGGATTCGGACCTCACGATGCTCAGCGCCATCGCCCTGCCGCGATCGGAGGAGGAGGACGTCGTGCGGCTCGCTCGGCTCGAAGCATGGCTCGACCGTCACCTCGCGGGATGGTCCACGCACATCGCCGAAGACCGGCGGCAGGGCGGCATCACCGTGGCCCTGAACAACGGCGAT
>Ga0255776_10007184_pt1 | contig 11230 bp, 9 predicted proteins | sample 071ome_19_FD_179974 | JGI IMG/M metagenome (GOLD analysis project Ga0255776, IMG submission 179974) | Coastal salt marsh microbial communities from the Groves Creek Marsh, Skidaway Island, Georgia - 071413AT metaG (version 2) | ecosystem: Environmental > Aquatic > Marine > Intertidal zone > Salt...
CCAAAGATGCAATTGAATGGCCAAATTTATGGTGACATCGACGGGATCGACCCCACATACTCTCGATGGCTCGTATTTGTCGACGATGAACTTGTTCGAAATGAGCCAATAGAGATTGGTCAATTTTCAATTTCGATACCTCTTGGTGCATACCTTCCACATGACAATTCAGCGTTTGACGTGGAAATTAAGGCATGGTTTACATGGGACTCAATAGGCAATGAGAGCACAACTGGATTTGAAATCACCAACATAGATATGACTGGAGCGTTCTTTGTCGAATGGGATGAAGACCCCATTTGTGAAGACATTGGACGCATTGACCTCACAGAAGACGGAGGAGGAATCATTCTTCCATTCCTTAATCGTTGTAGCGACGATCGGCATTCAAATGATGAATTGAGCATCATGTTTGCCAACACAAATTCTGACTTGATCGAGGTTGACATGGTGGATGGACAAATCCGCATCCACTTGCTGCAAGAAGTATCAGGTCAATCTGTGGTCACAGTTCAAGTCAGTGACCCAGCTGGAAATACCTATACCGATACCTTCGATGTTCTTGTTGAAAGTGTGAACGATGCTCCTGAAGTTGATGAATTCCCTGGCATTATTCCGGTCGAGAAAGATGTTGCATTAGTGGTTCCATTTGTTGCTAATGATGTTGATTCAAGCCTCCTAACAGGGAACACCAACAAATCATGGGTAACTGTCGATATGGAAAAATCTGAACTGACCATCTTGTCACCATCACCCGGATTTGACGCTATTTTATTCAGCGTATGTGATGAACAAGAATGCACAGAACGTGTTATCGACATTGAAGTGCGTGCCCTTGCTGACCTTATTGTTGAGGATGTTGAATTCAATAAGGATGTAAAACAAGGCGAAGTGCTGGATGTGAAAGTCTATGTTCGAAACATTGGCCAAGCAGAAGCAACAATGATCTCTGTCCGATGCCAAACTGATGATGAATTGGTCGATATCGAAACCATTCCGGTGTTACAACCTGGTCAAATCGCTGTTGCTACGTGTCAATGGGTTGTTCCTGAAGAAAAGCTTGAGACGCAATTTGGAGTTGTTTTAGACCGAGGACTCAACATTGTAGAGGGGAATGAAGACAACAATGAATGGACTTCGCTGTTAACCATAGACACAAAAGATGTGGAACGAGAAAGTAACGAAGATTCATCATTTTCAATATCCTCGACCGTTAGTTTGAGCGTTACTGCTGTGTTTCTCATTCTGCTCACAGTCTTGTTTATCATTTTAGCACCTGCGAAAATCAAGAAAATTGAATGAGGTATTGAAATGAAATCTGATACGCTCACGGAAAATGAAGTCCAGCGACTCTTAAAACGGATACACGATGTACCGATAATGGAATCACTATCGATGTCCATCACATCACTTGAGCAAGGAGTTTGTGTCGCAAAAGTACCAAGGCACCCAAAATGGGATGGAATTTTTGAAACGTTCCATGGTGGAATTCTTGGCACGATTGCTGATTCAATCACCTGCTTTGCTATTCTTACAAAACTAGGTGCTGACGCCAATGTTGCAACAACTGATTTCAACATCCGGTTTTTGAGGCCATGTCACACCGATGTTATTTGCACTGCACGAGTCATTCGAGCGGGCCGTACATTGAGTCTCGCAGAGGCGGAAATCACAAACGCTGAAGGGAAGATTGTAGCGATTGCACAGGTGTCGTACATTCAAATTCCTTAACCGGACATGATGTCGCATAATTTTGAAATCCACCTCAACATTCATAAGTAGACCGTGTCAGAATTGGTTACTTTGAGGTCGTGGGGGCCGTTCAACACTGTTGACAAAGTGGATGTGGGAACATATGCCGGAATTGAAAATACGCATTGAAACTGAGGAATTCATTTACGAAGAATTTGTAGAAGCTTAATCGTCATTGTCTTTTGTCCACCTTCGTGGGTACAAGTCAGCGTCCATGAGGACCATGGATGGACGTGCAATCTCTCCTTCTTCGAGATCTTTTACATCAGAAGCATTATGCTTGAATTTAACAAGAGCAACGGCTTGACCATGTGCTGTTGTTACAAGTGCCTCGCGACCTTTTTCGATGGATTCATCCAACGAAACAATGCCAGGTCGAAGCAAGGGTGCACCATTTGATAATGCGGCAACTGCTCCATCTTTGACGATACATCGTGGATAATGCTCAAGCAGCGTTTCAATCGGGTGAATTATTTTCTTTAATGCCCGTTCATCACCTTGTTCTTTCCACAACCAAACTGCATCTGCAAGAACATCCATTGTTATGCACTGGTCAAGGTTAAACCGCCCTGAAAGATTCCTCCTCAATTCTTTGAGGTCGACGGGCATTCCAGCAAGAAGGCCCAGGTCACGAGCAATAGTACGAATGTATGTTCCCGATTCACATTGGATTTCTACAACAAAATCTCGTTGTTCGTGATCGAGTAATTTAACTGAACCAATCGTCCTTGTTCTGACTTGAACTTTAACAGCGGATATCTCAGGAGGTACGTTGTAGATTTTACCTTCAAACTTTGATAGGAGTGTCACAAGTTCTTCTTTCTCAATTGGCTCTTTGCTCCTCATAACACAAATGTACGATTTATCGTGTTTGAGAATTGAAGAAGTGAGTTTGACAGATTTACCAAGAAGAAGTGTCAAGACACCGGTTGCAAACGGGTCGAGTGTGCCTCCATGTCCTAATTTATCTAACCCAAGCAATTCCCTAGCCCAGGATGCAAGTTGGTGTGATGATGGACCTGGTGGCTTATCGAGCAAGATAAATCCCGAATGTAACAGTTCATCAAGAGACCTATCATCTGGGGATGAACCTAAATGTTCATCATGCGAATAATTTTCTTCAACTGAAATATGCTCACTCATTGTTTGGCCTCCAAAATCGAAATGACTTCAAATGCAAGATCTCCAATGGTTTTGCTTGAAGCCTCGATAATGTGCGTGTATGGCGTTGTGTCCTCGGGATTTAGTCCATACAATTCTTGGAATCGAGAAAGGTCAACACTACGCCTCAACTCATTGGCCTCATGTGCTACTTCAATCGAAACACCCTCTCTCTTTGTTACACGTCGTGCCCGTTCTTCAGGGGAAACGCTTAACCAAACCCTTACGCAATCAATATTCAATTGATATGCCCACCAACCAGCCAATCGAGATTCAATAATCTCGGATGTTTCTGATAGCATGCGTTCCTTGAGAATTTCATCTAATTCTCTATCCACCTCAAGATTTGAAGTGCACAATTGTCCGAATTCTTCGAGACTCATACCATGTGCTTTGGCCTGCTCTCGAAAGATTTGTCCACCGTTTAGACTTGACCAAGAAAAATGTTGTTCAAGCTGTCCAACAAGTGTGGAGGTGCCACTACCCGGATGGCCAGAAATGGTGATGTTGACCATGCCTACACCCATTCATGGAAACAAACGTTACAACGTTTGGTGCGTGGACCATCATGCGTTATCACATCGCCTTGACACTCTGGGCATTCAAGAACGTCTGAGAAAAATACTTTGTTTGATGTTGGGGTCTCTGTTGCTGCTTTCTTTTTCTTTTGCTGTTGTCGTTTCCTTGCTTTTTCTTGACGCATTTTTGCAGCGCTTGATTTTCCACCGGACTTCTGTGTTACGAGATGAAGCAAGGGCTCTTTGAGAATTTCTCCGGATGTGACAATTGGATGGCTCTTAAACCTGAAGAGTTTGATGTGCCTGTCAAGGACTCTTCCGTAGGCTGCACTCATACAGATGTAACAACAAATCCATGCGGGGAAGAAAAGAAATTTATCGTTAATCAAATTCCATTCTGTAGCCCAAGGGAGTGAGACATAATCCACTCGGAAATTTGTTACTGCTGTCGTCAGCCATGCAAATATGGCAATGATGAAAATCATAGTGAACATCATTGGTTTCATCGCACCCATTTGTACTTTGAGTTGCTCAGGCATCATTTGTTGTTGAAGAATCATTGCCTTTTCTTGTAGAATTGGGTCTCGAGAGATCCTCGCCTCATTCATCATCTGTCGAACTTGCCCCTGACGATGGCCAATGTGTGCTTGATCAATTGGGTCGACAAAGAAGTTTCGAATCACCGTATTAAGCGTCATGGAAAATATACCGAGAATCAAAACTGTGATGACAAAATATGATTCCTCGGGTAAAAGAGGAGTAAGGATTGGATCGGCCATTTCCCCTACACTCGTACGTATTGATGGCGTCATGATCAGAAAGGTCATGAAGATCATGACGAGCAACATCATGAACATTGAGCCATTTGGCGGAGGGGGTGGCGGTGGACTAGGACCATTAGCCATAGTGAACGGATTCAACCATAGGGCATGAAGGTTGGCTTTCAAACCCATCATTTTTTTTAATTGTATTTGCATTCAACATCAACGAAAGTACATTTCTGAAGAGGAAAAAGATGTAATAAAAGACGGTATAGCCATTGTCGGAGGAGATACTTTTGCGGCAAAAAGAACGGCTAGAAGTCAGTGATGTCTGGATGTATCCTCTACCAATGCCAATGCCTGGTCAACCTGTCTGTGTAACTGAAACTGAGGCCATGGAACAATTAAATCGATTGGGAAATCATCCATCGATTTTCCTATGGACAGATGAAGAGAGGAGGGTGCCGAATGATTGGCAATTTTTACCAAGCGTTCGACAGGGCGTCCCTCCAGAGGGTATCTTTGCTGAACTTCAAGCGTGGAAGAAGCAATATCCAAAAGCATGGTTAGCAGTTGACCTTCGAGACGGGGTCATACCACCATCCATACCAAAGCCCTTAGAGGATGTTCTTGCAGAATTGGGACGATGTTCACTCGTTCTGGTGAACAACTCTGAGAGCCACCCTGATTTTCCAAGGTGGGTTTTACCCTAGATTCAAGCTGTGAATTCAAATCCGCAAGCAGCACAAGTTGTACTACCTTCTGGGTTCGAACTTTCGCAGACAGTACAGACGAGATCACCTGAACCTGATTCAACTTCAGCAACTTCTTCTGTGGGTGATTCAGATTCGCTTTGCTCTTCGGTAGGTTCTGCAGACGCTTCTTCATCAGCATTCTCCGAGGAGTTTGCATTCCAAGCTTTAGCAGCATCTTCAAGTTCAGCTTTCTTGAGGTATCCATTGTCATCGTGGTCATAATCTGCAGCGAACACGATGAAGGCATCTCGGTCAGAAATACCATGTGCATCCATGACTTTCAGAAGAACATCTTCTCGCCATGTCACAGTAGGTTCTGCACTATCACCATCAGATGATTCATCTCCATTCGACTCTTCGTTGGATTCTTCTGAAACTTCTTCTGTAACTTCTGTTTCAATAGTAGGTAAGTCGTCGGATTCAACTTCGTCACCAATGTGAACACCGTGGAATCGGTTGAGTGCTTCTGCGTCGACTTCACCACTTCCTTTGATTTCGAAGGAGACTTCAATTCGCTCTCCTTTTCCTACGATTGGTACCTTCCAAACACAGTGTAGGCCACCTTCACCTTCCGTTGATGACATTTCGACATCGTCTCGCTTACCACCTTCGCCTTTCACAGTCCAGTCTTTGACTTCGAAAGATGATGGAATCACATCGTTGATATGGACATCTGATAGGCCTGTATCGCCGTTGTTTTCGAAAAGAATGAGGACTTCATATCGTCCCTTGCCACCAAGTGGAATCGCTTGCTTTCCAGAACTGATGTTTCGTCGGTTGTGAACTACCTTGATGCTCGGTGACTCACTTGGTTCTCGTAGACAGATTGGTCCGAATCGTTCAGCACTAAATTCTGCTCGAACAGGGGCGTCCACACGTTCATTGCTCGGTGATGGATCTGGTGCTATGAGTGGGTAATGAATTTCTAGTTTCTTACCTGGTTTCATCCCAATAGGCCCTCGTGTACCAACGGTGATCATCATGGTGTATCCATTACCATCTGGTGACCTGTGTTCTTTTTCCAGAGTAATGCCGTCACTGACTTCGACCTTGAATTGGTCTTCATCGAGGACTTTTCCATCCAGTTTTATAGTCAAATCACCGGGTGCAGGTGCATTGAACAACCCTGGGATATCATCGGTTATTCGCATGAGGTTTATTGTTGCTGTACCTTCATTTTTCACTGAAATGGTCGAATCGATTTTTTGTTCTCTGTATGAGCGAATGCTCGTGGAGGAATATTTCTTTGAAATCGAACCTTCAACAACATCAAGTTTCTTCTCTTCAAGTGTGATTGTACCTTCAGTTGAACGCTTTGCTCGTGGCAATACCGTATATGATAACTCATATGTGAAATCAGGCTCAGATTGATGTTCAACGACCGCCTCATTTGATTCCCACTTGCCATTTGGTAGAACATCTTCTGAAACATCATCAACGTCAAACAGCAAATCGTCACTGCCTTTCATCCTTACTTGTAACTTCGTGAGGTCAACAGCGAAGGTGGAGCGGTTTTCAAAAATAGCCTGGCAGATCCAGTTATCAGGTCGCTCATCTTCTCTAACCTTCATGTAGGTAAACCCACGACAAAATGCATCAAGTTCTCTGAAGGACATGCCAGAGAGTGTGGCGTCTGATTTGTATGTGACATTGACTTCACCCGCATTAATCGAGTTCACATCTGTGATGTGTATTGTTCCTTCGATGTGGAGGGTCTGTGTATCGCCTGCTGCAAGACGCCCTACACTCCATGTGAGAAGGCCGTCTTCTATAGAAGATGACCCAGGAGTCGGGAAATCCATTGAACTTGGGATGACTCTCGTAAGCGTCACCTCGTTGAGGCTTACTCCCGAAACATTTTCGACTTCAAGTTCAAGGGAAATTGCCCCTGGCTCTTCACCCATTGCAACAGAGTAGGACCGCTCTTGAGACCGGGCAGGATTTGTGTCCAAACGTTCTCGGCAAAGGAGCATGGTTTTGCCGTTGACCTTGTACTGCATGGTGTAGTTTTTACCTGGCTCAAGTTCATCCACGGAAACATGCTCACCTGCAACATCTGTTGCATCTGTGTCATCCAAGAGAACATCGATATCGAAGATTCTGTCATCTTTTGATGGGTTGTTAATTGTAAGCGTACCTTTCACAGATTGCTTCATAATTTCACCATCGACATTGAGTTTCGAAACTTCAACTTCATGGAGATTACCTTCCAGTTTGTCTCCGTCAACATCGTCGACCTCGTCAACTGAGCGAATCTTTGCCCCTGCTTGAGAATCACTCAAGTCCACTTCCAAGGCTTCTGTTGAGGGCACATCAAGCGCTGTCAGCGGGTCTGCTGAAACTGGCTCGAGAGGGGTTGAGAGCGAATCCATTGGTGGAGCAGGCGGCGTAAGCAATGCGTCGGCTGCTGGTGGAGCAGGTGGTGTAAGCAATGCCTCAGCTGCTGGTGGAGCAGGTGGTGTAAGCAATGCGTCAGCTGCTGGTGGAGCAGGCGGTGTAAGCAATGCGTCAGCTGCTGGTGGTGCAGGCGGTGTGAGGAGCGGATCTGCAGGTGCACCCATACCAGGTGGCATTGGTGGCATTTCTGGTGGTGCAGGTGGTGCAGGTGGTGCCTCAAGTCCAGGAGGCATTGGAGGCTCTTCGCTTGCACCCTCAAGTGATGATTCCGGCTCAGCCTCAGTCGTGTCATCTTCGACGATAGATTCGACCAATTCCTCGCTCATGGTTTCACCGACTTCTGCCGATTGTTCAACAGCTTCGGGATTTTCAGTTTCCTGTTCACTTGTTTCTTCTGCGGTCATGCCAGGTGGCATTGGTGGCATCTCTGGAGGTGCGGGAAGTGCATCCATACCAGGTGGCATTGGTGGCATCTCTTGAGGAGCAGGAGGTGCGGGAGGTGCATCCATACCAGGTGGCATTGGTGGCATCTCTGGAGGTGCAGGAGGAGCAGGTGGTGCATCCATACCAGGTGGCATTGGTGGCATCTCTGGAGGAGCAGGAGGTGCAGGTGGTGCATCCATACTCGGCGGCATAGGTGGCATCTCTGGTGGGGCAGGAGGTGCAGGTGGTGCAGGAGGTGCATCCATACCAGGTGGCATTGGTGGCAAACCTGGTGGTGCAGGGGGTGCATCCATACCAGGAGGAGCAGGTGGAAGACCCGGAGGGGCAGGAGGTGCATCTAATCCGGGTGGTGCAGGAGGAGCCGGAGGAGCTTCCATACCTGGCGGCATTGGTGGCATTTCCCCTGGCATTGGTGGCGCTGGGGGCATTGGTGGTAGTCCTGGTGGCATAGGTGGCTTTTCGTCCGTCATATCAAATCCTCATAGGCCGCGCTTGGCGACAAATTCTCGGATTCATCTTGAACACATAACCATTCTCCCCTAAATTCATGGATAATTTCCTCCATTTATCAAACACAGCATTGATGTAGGGTCGTCGGCAGGGCCGATTATGGTTGGACTCGACCACGGCTCACCGCCCGTACTTTTTGTTGTAGGAACTGCTGGAGCAGGAAAGTCATCTCTTGTTACGGCATTTCAACGATGGTCACGATTCCTCGAAACTGAAGTTATTGCCGTCAACCTCGATCCCGGCGCAGAGCGTGTTCATTACGATGCTGAATTCGATGTGAGGGAATTGATATCACTCGCTGAAGTCATGGATGAATATGACCTTGGGCCGAACGGTGCTCAAATCTTAGCAGCAGACCTTGTCGCCGCTCAAGCAGAAGACGTCGCTGAACAATTGCATTCAATATCGGGTGAACTGATTGTCGTCGACACACCCGGTCAAGTCGAACTCTTTGCCTTCCGAGAGGCGAGCAGCCATCTTATTGACCAATTAGGAAAAGATCAAGCTGCCATCATCTATCTCTTCGACCCCATGCTTTCAAGGTCACCGTCTGGATTCGTTTCTCAAATGCTCCTCTCATCAATCGTTGAGTTCCGACTGGGATTGCCAACAAAGAATTTCCTTTCAAAATCAGATTTATTGCAACCAGATGATCTAGATAGAATTCTTGAATGGTCAGAGCGACTCGAAAGTCTTGAGTTTGCTTTATACCAAGAAGCTGGTGGACAGCGAACTGAATTTGCGATTAATCAATTGCGACTCATGCAAGAATTCTCTCAAGCTCCTGGACTCACGGCCCTATCATCTGAACTTGAAGATGGTATGGCGGATATCCTTACCTTTGCCCAAGCTTTATTCGGTGGAATGAGCGATGCAAGGGATGGTTTTGCCGGAGACATAGAACACGAACGCCAATAACTCGGTTCAAAATGTATAGAAGCCGAACAACAAACCTCGATGCATGAACCGTCATTTGCTTGCCATTGATGATGTTAAAGATGATTTCGAGAAAATACTGCGATGGGCAATTGCTTTCAAATCTTCATGGAAATCCGGAAACGAGGTTGCCCTCAATTTCATGCCACTCGACACCTTAACGATTGGTTCAATCTATGAAAAACCCTCGACAAGAACGAGGGTTTCGTTTGAAGTAGGTATTCACCGACTCGGCGGACAGCCACTCACTCTCCTCAAAAATGACATCCAATTGGGTTCGTCAGAAAGTGTAGCAGACACATCTCAAGTCTTGTCGCGTTTCCTTGGAGGAATCACGTACCGATGCTTCTCTCACGATGATGTTGCAGAATTAGCAAAGCACGCTACCGTCCCAGTACTTAACGCACTCTCTGACAAGCATCACCCCTGTCAAGCGGCTGCAGACCTCATGACAGTGCTTGAACACTTTGGAGATGAGAAAGTCACGCTCGCATGGGTTGGCGATGGCAACAATGTCCTTCACGATTACATGTTAGCTGCACTCATGCTTGGCTATGATTTCAGATATGCTACCCCAGAGGGTTATGAGCCAGATGAACACGTCCTTGAGAGAGCACATGACATTGCAAAGCAAACAGGTGCAGACCTGTACTTCACCAACGACCCGATTGATGCGGTGACCAACGCAAATGTCGTCTACACCGATGTATTCATATCCATGGGTGAAGAACATCTCAAGGACAAAGTCAAGGCCTTCGATGGATTTCAAGTCAACATGGACATGGTTGAACATATGGACAACAATTGGGCCTTCATGCATTGTTTACCTGCCCACAGGGGTGATGAAGTAACAGATGATGTGATGGACCATGAAAACAGCATTGTGTTCGATCAAGCTGAAAATAGAATGTGGGCTCAAATGTCGTTATTGGTGTACCTCATCAACAACGATGCGTGGGACGCCATGGGTGAATTCATCGGCCTTACATGATGACGGCAAGACAAAATCCTATCAGGCCAAGAAGCATTCCAATTCGAATCCTTGAAACGACCAACTCATCTTCGCCGTTGAAGAGTGGTCCATTCAAACTAATGAGAATGAAGATTGCAGGACCTTGGAAAAGCAATTGTCCAAACACGAAAGGTCCACGCCAAAATGGCATATACAAACAAACGAGTCCGAGGAGGATGAACACATATGCCCACATTCTCGCCTTTTCTTTCCCAATCTTCATAGGAAGAGTCGTACGTGTTCCCTGGTCTGATTCCATGTCCAAGCAATCTTTCACGCACTCTCGTGCTAAATTGACAAAGAACACTGTTCCAAAAATCCACCAAAGATATGCCTTCCAAATGCTGCCAACGCCAGCCGCTCCGTAGAGTAGAACCGCTGCAACGAGAAGCGAAATGACGACATTGCCAATCAATCCTTTTTCTTTCGTCGATGGCCCATGGTCATAGGTCATCATCAATACGATGGCAAGAATGTAAATCGCTGCAGCCTCTAGATCATCAGATGAGAAACCTTTGCCACGAGAGTACAAACCAAAGAGAAGTGAAGCCACACTTGCAACCCACAGGAATACCACAAATGATTTTGCATTTGAAACAGAGATTTCACCTGAAGGCAAGGGCCGACTTGGATGTGCAGTTTTATCGATGTCAACATCTTTGATGTCGTTCATGGTATTTCCAGCAGCAGTGAATGTCAACACAGCAAATGTATGACTTAGGACGATAGCCCAAGGATACGAACTCAAATTTGATTCCAATGCAAAAAGGGCGCCCAAAGGCACTGTTGCACCTGCCAAAATCAGATTTTTGGGCCTGCATAAAGCGAGATACTTCGCTATTGCCCCCATGGTCTGCTCACATTGAAGTGAGATATGATGACTTCGCTTTAATTTTGAGCACAAGCCCAAACACATACACGTACACGGTAACCAAATGAATCTGTAGCCTCATCAAAGCCGACTTTGGTAAAGCGTCGGTCACG
>Ga0255776_10007185_pt1 | contig 11229 bp, 11 predicted proteins | sample 071ome_19_FD_179974 | JGI IMG/M metagenome (GOLD analysis project Ga0255776, IMG submission 179974) | Coastal salt marsh microbial communities from the Groves Creek Marsh, Skidaway Island, Georgia - 071413AT metaG (version 2) | ecosystem: Environmental > Aquatic > Marine > Intertidal zone >...
TTTATCGCATTACCACGAACGTTTAATTCAACACACTCGTGTTGTGAAGGAGAGATTACAACATGCTTAAGTCACAGCGTTATTTTGCCGGGCCGGTGGAGGCCGTTATTCTTGACTGGGCCGGTACTACTATTGATTTTGGTTCACTGGCGCCGGTGTATGCCTTTATGGAATTGTTCCGTGCTGAAGGTATTGAAGTCAGCCAGAGCGAAGCGCGTGAGCCGATGGGCACGGAAAAACGCGTGCATATTTGTCGTATGCTGGCTAACCCGCGCATCGCTCAGGCCTGGCTGGATGTAAAAGGCAGCGAACCAACGGAGGCCGAAATCGACCGTCTGTATCACGACTTCGCCCCCATTCAGACCCGTATTGTTGGTGAGCGCAGCCAGTTGATTCCGGGTTGGAAACACGCCTGCGATCAACTGCTTGAGCAGGGCATTAAGATCGGTGGCAATACCGGTTATGGCCCGGGCATGATGGAGCCGGCATTAGCCGCCGCCAAAGAGCAGGGATATCAGCCAGCGTCGTGTGTGTTTGCCACCGAGGTGGTGCGCGGCCGCCCGTTTCCGGATATGGCGTTAACCGTGGCGATGGAGTTACAGGCCAGCCACATGCACGGCTGCGTCAAAGTGGACGATACCATCCCAGGTATTGAAGAAGGTTTACGGGCCGGAATGTGGACGGTTGGTGTCAGTGTATCCGGCAACGAAGTTGGGCTGGATCGCGATGCCTGGCTGGCGCTGGATACCACGCAGCAGTCCGAGTTACGCGCCGTTGCCGAGCAACGTCTGTACGATGCCGGTGCCCATTATGTGATTGATAGCGTGGCGCAATTACCGCAAGTGATTGAGGATATTTCAGCGCGGCTGGCGGCCGGTGATAAACCCTAACCAGTGATCTGAGGAACGAAAAATCCTGGCGGGTTAAGCCGCCAGGATTTGTACTGCGCTATTACTCACCCAACGATGGGTTACGGCTGTCGTTCAGCAAAACAGCCGACAATCCTGAACCATTACCCACCGCGATGGCGGTTTGCAGGCTACCTGCTGTTACAGCAACGGCATCGGTTCCCGGTACGGCAGCCGTGGTGGTGCCATCGGCGGCGATATCCACGGTGTAGGTACCAGCATCCAGCGACACGTACCCGGTATCGTTACCCAGTACAACATCGCCGAAGGTTGGTGCGGCCGGTTGCTGTCCGCCCTGAGCGTAAACAAAAAATATCCACCGGATCGGCAGCGCTGGCCGATGAACCATGTACCAGACGTACTTTACCTTGGTTGGCTGAATCGTTCTCACGCTCGTCGGTCAGCACGATCAGCTGAGCGTCCGCAACCGCTCCATCATCGCCAGCAGCAATGACGGTATAGGATTCACCGTGCGCCAGCGTCAGTGTGCCTGACAGATTGGTCAATGCGTTACCAATGCCCTGGTTTGCAGCAGCAATGGCAACATCCAGCTCACCTGTTTCCACTTTGACGTAGCCATTGGTGGTATCGGTGTAGCTGAAATCGCCTAATAATTCAGCGCCGTTAGCGAAAACGTCAACGACTACTGAATCGACGGCATGGACAATACGCACCTCTGCACTGTTATCCAGCACCGGTGTCACCACTGTTAAATTTTCAACTTGTCACAAATAGCCTGATCGTCGTCATTAATCGCAACGGTACTTAGGTGCTAGAACGTCCTTGGGAGCGGTGCCCGGCGCTGTGTTTCTATAACTGCTGAGCATCTATCAGTTGGCATTGTCCGCTCTCTGTAGCACAGCATCTACAGCAGGATATGTGAGCGATTTGGCTTGCAATTGGTGGCCGAGTAATTAAAGTGGTCAGTCCAATTGCGCCAGTGTTGTTAGGGTGCATTGGGTGGTAAAACACTAATAAAAACAACGATTTCTTTGAGGTCAGTTCATGAAGAAAGTACTCACTGTCGCGGCTCTGGGGTTGCTGTCTCTGTCGGCTTACACCCAGGCTGGCGATATTGCCGAAGGTCGCTGGGTCACCATCGATGATGAAGACGGTTCTCAGGCATCCGTGGTCGAAATTAAAATTGCCGACAATGGCGAGTTGCAAGGCACCATCGTTGAGTTGTTGCGTGACAAAGACAAGGGCAAAAACTGCGAAGAGTGTCCGGATGAGTTCCACAACAAGCCGGTTGAAGGACTGACCTTTATGTGGGGGCTGGAAAAAGAAGGTGAAGGTGAATGGCGCAGTGGCCGTATCCTGGATCCGAAATCCGGTTCTATTTACAAGTCCAAGCTGGACGTAGCGGAAGATGGCCAGAGCCTGGAAGTGCGCGGCTACATCGGCGTCTCCTGGATTGGTCGCAGCCAGGAATGGTTACGCTATGAAGAACCGGCGGCACCTGTTGCTGAAACGGCATCATCAGCCGTCGGGACTGCAGCGGCGGCTGAAACTTCCGAAGCAGCGGCGGCTGAAACGACGGAAGCTGTCGCCGCTGAATAAGTCATTGAATCAGCGACTGTGCTGATACTAGACGACCAATAGACAACGGCGATTGTGGATTTCGGGCTTGTAACCTGAGATCGGTCGCCGTATTATTTTTCGCGAATTCTGTCGGGGTGCTCCAACTGCAATGAGGAGCTGAGATCGCAAAAGCGGATCCCGTTGAACCTGATCTGGTTAGTGCCAGCGTAGGAAACAGAAAAGCGTTCTCAGTGTGTAATACCGGTATCCGGTTGTCCCGGAAATGTCCCGGACATATATCGACTGTTAACTTCATCGGATCGCGCCTATTAGCATTCGCAATCCGTCTTTTTCTTCCTCCCGCTGTCTGCCTGATCGTTTTTCTGTGATTAATCTGATAAACGAGACTCAGCATGACAATTGATAATAACTCCCCAAATACGGTGCACGACAGTGCGACCACGTCCGGTGCATTAAAAGATGCCATCAAGGTTGATGAATTATCAACTCAGCCGTTTCCGGCATCGCGAAAACTGTACGTTGCAGGCAGCCGCGATGACATTCGTGTTGGTCTGCGCGAAATTGAATTAACGCCCACCCAACTGGCGGAAGGCAAAACCGAATACAATCCACCGGTCCGGGTATACGATACCTCCGGTCCTTACACCGATCCTGACGTGAACATCGACGTACGCAGGGGTTTGAATCCACTGCGTGAAAACTGGATTGATGAGCGTAATGACGTTGAAGCATTAACCGGTTTCAGCTCGGATTACGCCAAAATCCGGGAAATGAATATCGCCCTGGAAGACTTACGCTTTGAGCTGAAGCGCAAACCCAAAAAAGCCAAAGCCGGTCGCAATGTCACTCAGCTGCATTACGCCAAACAAGGCATTATCACACCGGAAATGGAATACATTGCCATCCGTGAGAATCTGGCGCTGGCCGAAGCGGAATTAGAAAAAGCACTGGAAACACAGCATCCCGGGGAAAGCTTTGGCGCCAGTATTCCGAAAATGATTACGCCCGAGTTTGTTCGTGAGGAAGTGGCTCGTGGCCGTGCAGTGATCCCCAATAATATCAATCACCCGGAAACCGAGCCGATGATCATTGGCCGTAACTTCCGCACCAAAGTGAACGCAAATATTGGTAACTCAGCGGTGACTTCTTCCATCGAAGAAGAAGTAGAGAAGATGGTATGGGCTACTCGTTGGGGTGCCGATACGGTGATGGATTTATCCACCGGTAAAAATATTCATGAAACCCGCGAATGGATTATCCGTAACTCACCGGTGCCGATTGGTACTGTGCCTTTGTACCAGGCGCTGGAAAAATGTGGTGGCATCGCTGAAGACCTGACCTGGGAATTATACCGTGACACGTTAATTGAGCAGGCTGAACAAGGGGTGGATTATTTCACCATTCACGCTGGTGTACGTTTACAGCATATTCCGTTAACGGCGAACCGTGTCACCGGTATTGTCTCCCGGGGTGGCTCCATCATGGCGAAGTGGTGTCTGGCGCACCATAAAGAAAATTTCCTCTACACTCACTTCGAGGAAATCTGCGAGATTATGAAAGCCTACGACGTATGCTTCTCGCTCGGTGATGGCCTGCGTCCTGGTTCAGTAGCGGATGCCAACGACGAAGCGCAGTTTGCCGAATTACGTACTCTGGGTGAATTAACCAGGGTGGCCTGGAAGCACGAAGTTCAGACCTTTATTGAAGGTCCGGGTCATGTGCCAATGCATATGATTAAAGCTAATATGGACGAGCAATTAAAGCACTGTCACGAAGCGCCGTTCTATACCTTAGGCCCGTTAACCACGGATATTGCTCCGGGCTACGATCACTTTACATCCGGCATTGGTGCGGCGCTTATTGGCTGGTATGGCTGTGCCATGTTGTGTTACGTCACTCCAAAAGAGCACCTGGGTTTACCCAATAAAGATGACGTTAAACAGGGCCTCATTGCCTACAAAATTGCGGCCCATGCTGCCGATCTGGCGAAAGGCCATCCGGCGGCACAATTGCACGACGATGCCATGTCGAAAGCGCGCTTCGAATTCCGCTGGATTGATCAGTTTAATCTGGCGCTGGATCCGGACACTGCGCGTGCGTACCACGATGAAACACTGCCAAAAGATGGCCATAAAGTGGCGCATTTCTGTTCTATGTGTGGTCCGAAGTTCTGCTCAATGAAGATTTCTCAGGAAGTGCGTGACGCCTCGTCCGATAATCCAAACTGGGCAGCAGACGCACAAGCTAAACAAGCAGAAGCCCAGGCTAAGCAAGCAGAGGTTGAAAGGGGCATGGCGGAGATGTCAGAACAATTCCGCGAGCAGGGTAGTGAAATCTATCATGTTGCCGAAAGCTGATTGTCAGACGATTGTTATCGCCGGAGCGGGGTTGCTGGGCAGTTTAACTGCCTGGCGTCTTGCGCGGCAAAACCCCTACCTCGCTGGTCATATTCGTGTACTGGAAAAATCACCGCGAGAACAGTTACAAAGTGCGGCGAATACCGCTGCGGCGATGGTGGCACCTTTTGCCGAACGAAATGTGTGTGATGGCGAAATGTTTGAGCTGGGTAAAACCAGCTTAACGCTATGGCCACAGCTATTGCTTGAATTGAAAGAAGACAGCGGTAAAACCATTGCTTATGGCAGTAGCGGTTCTCTGGTGGTAGCACACCCGGCGGATCAAGCGGAACTGCGTCAGTTCCAGCAGGACATGTCGGCGTTTGGTTTGTTAGCTGAGGGGACGGCACAGGCGGTTAACCGTTCACGCATTCAGCAAATCGAACCCGGAATTAATAACGAATTCCAGCACGGCTTCTTTCTGCCGCAGGAAATGCATTTGGATAATCGTGCGCTACTGCCGCTTCTGCATGCTGAGGCTGAGAAATTGGGTGTTGAATTTCAGTTTGATTGTGCGGTTACGGATGAATTTCTGCAGCATCAGGCTGAGCATTGTTTGGTGCTGGATTGTCGTGGTATTGGCGCTAAAAACGCTCTGAGCAAGGATGAGCATCCACTACGTGGCGTTCGTGGCGAAGTCTGCTGGATTGAAACCTCAGAGGTGAATATCTCTCGTCCGGTTCGGTTATTACACCCGCGCTATCACTTATATCTGGTGCCAAAAGGTCAGACCGATCAGGGAGCTTACCGTTATATTCTTGGCGCGACAGAAATTGAATCGGAAGATAAATCTCCAGTGAGTGTTCGTTCGCAGCTGGAGATGTTAAGTGCTTTATATTGCTTAAGCCCGGCGTTGGCGGAAGCCCGTATTATTGAAACGGATGTTAATTTACGCCCGGCATTTCCAGATCATAAACCTCAGGTGGTTCACAGTGCGAATAACCTGTATCGGCTCAATGGTTTGTTTCGCCATGGTTATTTATTGGCACCGGCATTCTTGCAGCAGTTTGAATCGCAGTTGCTGGCCAGCCACAGCCTTCGGCTGGGGCTGAACTCTGGCACCTATATCGCAGAAGGAGCGTAACGTGAATCTTGCAATCAATGGTGAACATAAAACCTTCGACAATATTCAGACGTTGCAGCAGCTGTTGGTGGTTCTTGAGTATGTCACTGAGACCGATGTGATGAACGGTAACACTCCGGTTTCAAATATCGTCGTTGCTCTCAATCAGGCGATTGTTCCGGCATCGCAATATGCCGATACCATGCTCAATGAAAATGATCAGTTAGATATTCTGGGTGCAATAACCGGCGGTTAACGATGACAACTGAAAATACGATACATATCGCAGATGAAAAAATTAACGGCCGTCTCTGGCTGGGCACTTCCCTGTACCCATCGCCGGAAGTGATGCGCGACAGCCTGGTAGCGGGTCAGCCGGGTTTTGTCACCGTATCGCTGCGCCGCCAAACTGCGCAGCAAGTTGCGGATAATGGTCACTGGCACTATGTGCAGACCTATATCGAGCAAAGTGGTTGTAAAATCCTGCCCAATACCGCGGGTTGCCACAGCGCCGATGAAGCGATATTGCTGGCGCAGATGGCGCGGGAATTATTTAAAACAGACTGGATTAAGCTGGAGGTAATCGGCGACGATTACACCCTGCAGCCACATACGACTCAGTTGGTAAAAGCAGCTGAAACACTGGTGCAGCAGGGTTTTAACGTACTGCCATATTGCACTGATGACCTGGTGTTATGCAAAGAGCTACTGGCGGTGGGTTGCCCGGCGGTGATGCCCTGGGGCGCTCCGATCGGAACTGGCAAAGGGTTGTTAAATCGCCATCAGTTGACGACGTTAAGAGAGCGGCTGGCCGATGCAGTCCTGATCATTGATGCCGGATTAGGTAAACCGTCGCAGGCGATGGATGCTATGGAATTGGGGTTTGACGCTGTGTTACTGAATACCGCGGTGGCTAAGGCTCATGACCCGGTGTTAATGGCGAAAGCGTTTCATGAAGCCGTCAATGCCGGACGGATGGCTTATCGGGCTGGCATGATGCAGGAACGTCAAACAGCCAGCGCATCGACACCAACATTGGGAATGCCATTCTGGCATCAGAGTTAATAGCTCTTTAATCGTGCAGCAGAAAATAGACACAGTGTTGTTTTTTGCCGCTGCTTTCAAAAAACTCTGTATTTATTTAGCGTTTTCGGAAGATTGATTCAACTATGAACGGAACCAATCGCAATAAAATCTGGGCCATCAGTGCATCGGATACATGTGCCGGAGCCGGGCTTCAGGCCGACTTGAAAATGGCCCATGTACTTGATATCGAATGTGCCACCCTTGTAACCGCATTAACTGCACAAAGCAGTTTTGGTGTCGATGCTGTTGAAACGGTATCCGTCGAATTTCTGCAGCAACAGTGGCAGTCACTTAAAAAAGAGGGTTTGCCACAGGCCATTAAAATTGGCTGGTTTCCTAAAAACGAGGCTTTCATTAATTGGTTGGCCGACAAGCTGAGCGAATATAAGAGTGAGCTACCGGACGGTTGGGTAATCTGGGATCCGGTATTGTCTGCGTCTCAGGGGGGCCTGCCAACCGGCGAGTTGTCCCTGTTAAAACAATTGCTGCCATTGGTTGATGTGATTATTCCGAATCAACAGGAAACCTTGTTGCTCAGCGGTTGCCAAACGGCAATTGAAGCAGGAGAAGCATTGCAACAAGCCGGTGTTTCTTATGTGGTGATCAGTGGTGGTGATAGCCATACAGAACCCGATAAGGTAAAGAGTCTGTGTTTTGGCGGAGCCGATTTATCTCAGCCAGAACAGTCTGTGCTTAACCGATTTATCATCCAGCAGCCGCGCATCGATAAAAAAGTCCACGGCAGCGGCTGTCACTTTAGTGCCGCTATTGCTGCGTACCTCGCCACCGGTGAGCGTATTTATGATGCTCTGGTGTTGGCTGCAGCGGCCATGGGAGTTGTGGTGCAGCACGCTTCTGATACGTCGTCTGGCTATCTGAATGCCTGGGCAGCAGCTGTTGATAAAAACGGGTTGGGTAATTTGCCGGCGGATCAGTGGCCTGTCGTTCTGCCGTTATCAGAGCCGCTAGATAACAGCTTCCCAACAGTAACTCAGCCGCTGGGGCTATATGGCCTGGTTGATAATCTCGATTGGCTGAATACTTTGCTGGAGCTGGGCGTTGATACCTTGCAGTGGCGAGTCAAATCACCGCAATTGTATGAACAGCAATATGGTGATGGTAGTTATGCCCGCGATATGAAAACTGCTATCGAATTGTGTAAGCAGAACAACATTCCGCTCTATATCAACGATGATTGGGCAATGGCCATTGAGCTGGGAGCTCATGGTGTGCACCTGGGTCAGGAGGATATGGTGGCCGCCAATCTGTCGGCTATTTCGAAGGCGGGGTTGGCGTTGGGCGTCAGTACTCATACCGAGTGGGAGATAGCGCGCGCCCGGGCATTTAAGCCATCCTATATTGCCTTTGGCCCGGTCCATCCGCCGTTATCAAAAAAACTGAAGTACCCGCCGTTGGGTTACACCAACTTAAGCAATTGGTGCGCGCGGGTAGGGCAAGAGTTTCCGCTGACCTGTATTGGCGGCATCACCACCGCCAATATCGCCAACATCAAAAAGTGCGGTATGCCGTCGGCGGCGATCGTCACTGACCTGATGATGGATGATGGCTTGCAGCAGCGCCATACACGGCTGCGTAATGTGTACTGATGAATCAATGCCTTCGCAGCGAAGGTGGTCGATGCGACACAAGTGCTGCTGCAGTTAGCAAAGTGCAACAAAAGATAACTGGCTAAGCGGTCAGAAAATCGTTAACCTCCGCGTTTTGACTATCCGCTCAGTATGAATCAAGACGCTAATCGCGGTGCGCTGTTTGCACTGCTTGCCTTTTCCTGGTGGGGTTTATCACCCTTGTATTTCAAATGGGTGGACCACGTCGCCCCTTTCGAAATTCTTGCTAACCGGGTGCTGTGGTCCTTTGTGCTGGTATCGGCCTTGTTGTGGTTCAGCTACAAAACATCGGGTATTCGCACCATTCTGCAACATCCGAAACAAATCCTCGCCATGCTCGGCAGTTCTCTGTTGATTGCCGCCAACTGGCTGACGTTTATCTATGCCGTGAGTGAAGACAAAGTACTGGAAGCCAGCATGGGGTATTACATCAACCCGTTGGTATCGGTATTTCTGGGCATGATTTTCCTGAAAGAGCGGTTGGTGGCGGTGCAGCGGGTGGCGCTGGCATTAGCGGCCATTGGCGTATCGATTCAGGTGATTGCCATGGGTTTTTTGCCCTGGGTGACGCTGGTGCTGGCTTTTTCTTTTGGCTTTTATGGCTTGTTGCGCAAGCTGGTACCGACCGACCCTTACACGGGTCTGTGGTTTGAGACGGCGATGGCCACGCCAATTGCGCTGATATTCCTGATCTGGGTTGATGGCGGTGCGGCGTTGGCGTCACCGACGGTTGATGGTGCAAAGCTGGCATTGGCCGGTGTGGTCACCACCGCTCCGCTGATCTGGTTTGCCATTGCCGCCCGCCATCTGCCACTCAGTACGCTGGGGTTCTTTCAGTATCTGGCGCCCACCATTGCGTTGTTGCTGGCGACGCTGGTATTTGGCGAACAACTGACCTGGGTGAAAGTCACCACCTTTATCTTTATTTGGGCGGCGTTATTGCTGTTGGTGGGACGCAACTGGCTGGAGCGACGTCAGCGGCGCAGTGCCTGACTGTCGCTTCAGGAGACCTGTACGTGAGTGCAGTGGCGTTTTATTCGCCCTGCAGTAAGGTCACAGCTTTCTTCGAGATCGGCTCCGCGCAATATGCCAGGCCCAGTTTGTTGAGGTAATCCATGCGGTCGGCCTTTAACGGATTAATCTCTTCCAATTCTTTGCCACAAGCTTTATAGACTTCTTTCAGGTGGGTCAGGTAGGCATTGCCTGGTTCCATCAACAATGCGGCACCGCCGGCATCGGTTTTGACTTGGGTGTTGTCGTCATCGCTGAGGGTGACGGCAAACACAACGGCGGTTTCACCGTTACTGAAGTAAAGATTACGGCTTTTTGCTTTTTGTTCAGCCCAGTAATAGGCCAGCTCTTTACTCTGGGTCAGAAATACCGGGTCTTCCGCGGTAAAGGCCGGTGCCTGAATGGTTTTCAGGGTGCTTTGCATGCGCTTCATCAAGGCCGCATCACCACCGCCCACCAGGCCCTGGTTGGTGATGGAAGTAATCAGTCCGGAAGAGGTGCCGTGGTACCAAACATTACTGGTGGTGAAACCTTCATCGGTCAGCAGTTGTTTGGCGTCCTGAAGGTAAGCAGGGGTGTTCAGTTCAGTCATAACTAGGATCCGGCTTGGTCAATATCGCTAGGGGTAATCGGGCGCGAATCATATCAAGGTTTACGCGAACCGTCATAAGAATGGCTTAAATGTCGGGCATAAACCACATTGATGCTACCGGTCTCAGCGTTTATGGCTGATGAAAGCGAGCACGCAGTTGGCCATACAGCAGCAGATAAGCCACTGAGCACAACAGCGAACCGGTCGTTCCCCAGTGCAGACCGAGCAACGGATAGAGGTAGCTGACAGCCAGGCAATACACCACCAGAGCGCCAATACCGTCTGGGTAGTGTTTGATGCTGGCCGATAGCGCCGCCGCGCCATAGCTGATGTGGAGAATCAGCATCAGCGGGAAAAATGATACCGGGAAGGCTGCCAGCAAACCGGCTCGCTGCGGCCCGAGCAGCTCGGCCAGGCCGGTAATCAGCAAAATCGATAGCGTGGCGATACTGGCGCGGAATAATAGAGTCAGCCATTTGTTGGCCCAGATGCCTGTGGCTGCTTGCTCAATGCGGGCGTCGGGCAGTGGTTTCAGCAGCGTGCGAAACAGCAGGATGGCGCCCAACACCACCAGTAAATTTAGCCACGGGTGGGCAGGTAAGGCCTGTAGCAACAGTGTCACGGCGAGAAAACAGACAAAACCACTGATGATGGCGAGTGGCAACCAGCGCAGTTGCGGGCGGCGCTGAATGACTTGCTGGTAGCCCCATGCCAGAGCCATTGCGGCACTGAGCCCGGGCAGGGTGAATACCGCACTGTCAGCCGCAAACGCAGCCCCTTGCTGCCAGCCAAAAAAATACAAGGCAATGGCCGTACCCAGTGGAAAACCGGCCAGCAGCCCAGCATGGCGCGGGCTTAGCCGCTCGGCCACTTTGGCGAGCAAAATAACCGTTAGAAAGGTGACCAGAATCTTAGCGACTATCAGCACAGGGTGATCTCAGAAAACATATCGCACTATTGTGTCACAGAATAAAAGGCCAGGCCGTTGGATTAAAGCAGCAAG
>Ga0255776_10007189_pt1 | contig 11225 bp, 8 predicted proteins | sample 071ome_19_FD_179974 | JGI IMG/M metagenome (GOLD analysis project Ga0255776, IMG submission 179974) | Coastal salt marsh microbial communities from the Groves Creek Marsh, Skidaway Island, Georgia - 071413AT metaG (version 2) | ecosystem: Environmental > Aquatic > Marine > Intertidal zone > Salt...
TTCGAGCAGGACATGGAGACGTTTCAAGAGATGGTGATCAACACCATCTTTGCCATTTTGTTGATTTATATGCTGCTTGCTGCGCTCTTTGAGTCTCTGCTGCACCCCATCTCGATTGTTATGGCGATCGCCTTCAGCGTGGTGGGTGTCTTTTGGACGCTGTGGGTTTGGCAAACGCCGCTAACCTCAATGACACTCACGGGGATGCTCTTGCTAGCCGGCATTGTGGTCAATAATGGCATCGTGTTGCTGAGTCGCATTATTCAGCTGCGTGAGGAGGGTATGTCCATGCAAGACGCGATCACGAACAGCGTCCAGCATCGGCTGAGACCGATTTTTATGACCACGTGCACCACCATCGCTGGCATGTTGCCGCTTGCGCTTGGAGAAGCCCGGGTCGGTGGGATGGGCCCGAGTTACGCACCCATGGCGAGAGCCATTATCGGTGGGCTTGCCGTGTCTACCATCACGACTTTAGTCGTGTTGCCTGTGATCTACGTCCTGCTCGATGGTCTGAAAGGTCGAACCTTGAGTGCGAAGGCTTGGCTTGCGTCGAAGCTCTGGGTGAATCGCACGGTCTAAAGGGGACTCGTTCATTATTGATTGTCAGGCATCTGCACTGTTCCGTGTAGTGCCTTCATCTGAGCGCTCTAGCGAACCAGTCAAGGCCAACTGGCTGATTCAGGCATCCGCGTCTAACCCGAGGGCGCAGCGCCAGCCTCTCTTGGAATGAGCGAATCACGGCAGTTCAATTTGTCATGGTCTTTGGGACCATTTGTGCAACAGCGTGGGCAAGCCGCTTGTCAAAGATTGACAAACCCAGCCTCGCGTTGGATGGTCGTAGCCTCTGAGCAAGAGGCGGTGGAACGATGCGGTTACAAGGTCAAATTGCAGTGATCACTGGCGGGGCTAGCGGTATGGGTCTTGCCACGGTGGAGCGATTTCTAAAAGAGGGCGCAAATGTCGTGGTTGCTGACTATAACGAAACCACGGGTGAAGCAGCGATTGAAGCATTGGGCCAGCTGGGCTTCGCAGATCAGGTCATCTTCCAAAAAACGGATGTCGCCAACGAATCGGACATCGAGCGCCTGGTGTCAGTGACGCAATCGAGATTTGGTGGGCTCGACATTATGTTCAACAACGCCGGCGTGGGTGGCGCGATTGGCCCATTGACGGAAACCACCACCGAGAGTTGGGACTACACCATGGACGTTCTCGCTAAAGGCGTCTTTCTTGGAATCAAACATGCAGCGCGTGTGATGATAGAGCAGGCGCGTGGGGGTGCCATTATCAATACCGCCTCAATTGCAGGATTGAGTGGCGATGGTGGGCCGTTGGTTTATTCCGCTGCAAAATCAGCGGTCATCAGTATGACCAAATCGAGTGCTGTCGAGCTCGCACCCGCCCTAATTAGGGTTAACGCGATTTGCCCCGGGTTCATCGCAACACCGCTGGCTGCAGTGCGCGCGGACCGAGTGGATGCGTTGAGGTCATCATTTTCGAGAGCGCAGCCCTGGCCCGAGTGTGGTGAAGGTGAGCATATCGCTGGCGCTGCGCTCTTCTTGGCCTCGGACGACGCTCGGTTCGTTACGGGTGAATACTTGATCGTCGACGGCGGGCTGTCGGCGGCAGGGCCCGAGTTGTCCAAACGATTTCCGAATACCTCAGGTCGAGATGCCAAGGTGGCCGGTGTGACAAAGGGCAGCACAGGGGAAGCGCCAGCGCTTCGTCGATTGGATTCAGAACACTAGGTTTCGCCACCTCTTGGTTCGGTCTCGATTTGCGAGTCATTGCTGGTTCAGGGCTCAGCTTTGTGCGCATAGGTTCTCTTGAATGCGCTCAGTGAAAGCGCTCATGGGCGAAGGCTATCCCCGCTCAGTAAAGTGACGCGGTGGCTAAGGGCCCGCTCGCTTGATCGAGACCACTTCACAGGCACAAATGAAGCGGTTCGAAGCGCCGTAGGCTTGGGTGTGTTGGGCAGAGCGCTTGTTTGCGGCGGCATCTGGTAGGATGCAACGTGTAACCACTGAGCCGGTAAAAAAGAGGGTTTTCATGTCTGCGGTACTCGAATCAGTTAAAGCGCTTTCCTCGACAATACAAGCGGTGAGTGAACAGGCTGAACGAGACTGCCGAACGCCCTCTACACTGATTGATCAACTGCATTCGCGAGGCGTCTTTGCGATTACGGTCGCAAAGGATTACGGCGGGCTCGAACTCGACGCCGCGGACAGTCTTAAGGTGATCGAGGAAATCGCTTACCAAGAAAGTGCTGTGGGATGGTGCAGCATGATTTTTGCAACGACGGCACATCTTGGTTCGTTCTTATCGCCCGATTGGGGGAAAGCGATCTATGGCCAAGGGTCTCGCCTCGGGCCTTTTGGCGGCATCACAGCGGGTGCAGCTGCGCCTTCGGGCCGTGCAGTCGCGGTAGACGGTGGGCTGCGGGTTTCTGGTCGATGGGCCTGGGGTTCAGGTTCTCACCACTGCGACTGGGTCTGCGGCGGAACCCTGGTTGAACAGGATGGTGAAATTCTGCGACACGACAACGGCGCACCGAAGGTCCATGTGGTCTTCTTCGAGCGGGATCAAGTGAACTTGCTGGACAATTGGAATCCCTCGGGATTGCGGGGTACCGGCAGTGTCGACTTTGAAGTCGAGGATGCATTTGTTCCTGAGGGGCGATGGACCGTATTGGGTGTTTCGAGGCGCCAGATCGATCGGCCGCTCTTCCGATTTCCGTTTTTTGGATATTTCGCGTCGGCGGTGGCGATGGTGCCACTCGGCATCGCGCGACGCGCAGTGGATGAATTCCATCAGTTAGCGACCAACAAAACGCCCACAGGGGGATCCAGTACCCTGAGTCAATCCGCGATCACACAGCTCACGTTCGGTGAGGCGGAATCCATGGTGGAGGCGGCGCATACCTATTTATTTGGCAAAGTCGCTACCGTTTGGCAAAAAGTGGTCGACGCTGAGCGAGTGACGGTCGAGGATAAGCGGCAGCTCCGCCTCGCAGCATCGCAAGCCACCAAGTTGAGTGCTCAAGCTGTGGATCTTCTTTATCACGCTGCGGGAGGGACTGCCCTGCAGGGGGACTGTCTTTTGCAAAAGCTCTTTCGAGATGTTCACGCAGCCACACAGCATCGAATGGTGAGTCCGGAGTTGCTGCGTTTGGCTGGGGCGGCAAGGATCAGCGAGGCAACCGACACGGCTCAGCTCTGACGCTGATGAGCTCGATGTGGAACTGCATCGCGCGGATCACCGTGTTTCTTTGCCCCCTTCTGGGCCGTGACTCGGCCGGTTGTGGGTTGGCGATCAATATAAATAGGCGTTATTTGGACGGGTTTGGATTAAGGTCGAGCAATGCTCACCACAGTCGCGATTAAAAACTATCGATCGATCAGAGAGTTGGTGGTCCCGCTTTCTGCGCTGAATTTGGTCACCGGGGCCAATGGGGCCGGCAAGTCAAATCTTTATCGAGCGCTCAGGCTTCTCGCAGACACTGCCACCGGACGAGCGGTACTGTCCTTGGTTGAGGAGGGCGGGCTCGATTCGTGCCTTTGGGCAGGCACAGAGCGCCTCCCAAAGCCAACGGGCGATTGCATGCCAATCCAGGGAGGGCCCCGGCAGTCGAGCATTTCCTTACAACTTGGATTTGCGGCGCATGAAGGCGGGTATCTGCTCGACTTTGGTTTGCCAGAGCCCGTTCCGAGAACCCAATTCGGTTTAGATCCTGAAATCAAGCGAGAGAGTATTTTCTACGGTGACTACTTTGAGCCTCGGCGGGCGTTAATCGAGCGGCAGGGGCCGGGTCTCCGTGCCAGAGATGATGCCGGCAAATGGCGCAGTCTTGAGCAGACACTTCCAAGTTATGAAAGCGTGCTGAGTCATTTTGGCGACCCTGCCCGGTTGCCAGAGGCACTGCATCTGAGAGAGTGGATTCGCAGTTGGCGCTTTTATGACCAATTTCGAACCGATCGAGAGGCGCCGGTAAGAAAACCGCAGGTGGCCACCCGAACGCCCGTGCTGAGTCATGACGGGCGCGATCTGGCTGCGGCCTGGCAAACGATTGTTGAAATAGGTGACGATGAACAGCTAGCAGCCTGCCTTGATGATGCGTTCCCAGGGGCGAGCGTTGAGATCCGAAAAAACCAAGGCTCCTTTGAATTACTTTTTCATCAAAAAGGCTTGCTGCGGCCGCTCACACTTTCTGAATTGTCTGATGGCACGCTTCGTTATCTCCTCTGGATTGCCGCATTGTTGTCGCCTCGTTCGCCTGGGCTGATGGTGTTGAACGAGCCAGAAAACAGTCTCCATCCGCAGCTGCTAACGCCCTTGGCGCGGCTTCTGACCCTTGCCGCTGAACGAACCCAAGTCTGGGTGATTTCACACGCTGAGACCTTGATTCGGGCACTGCTTGATGGGTCTGATTGCCAACATCTCGGACTGGTCAAACGTAACGGCGAAACCTGTTGGCAGGACGCAGGTCTGGATACGACACCCCCCTGGCACTGGCTAAAGCGCTAGCGATCATGGTGCAATGGCAGTGTGGATGTCGACGGTACGAGCGAGGTCACGAGCTGAGTCGTAAAGATGGAACGCTGGCTGCTGCGAAATGTTTTCGCGCTCAGCTAAACAGAGGCGGGCTTGGCTGAGCATACGCCTTTGCATGCCGTAGACAAGGCCTGCTCGGTGCCGACAGAAGAAACCGACATTGAGTTATTGACCGGTAAACAAATGAGCAAGAGGAATTCTGGATGTTGAATAAAAGCACGACGCTGGCCGAGAGCGAACCCAAGCGCCCTTGCACAGCCCGATCGATTGGGCGATCTGTAAAGCCCTTACTTGTCCTTGGTTTCCTTCTTGGTTGGGGTGCCGCGACGTTCTCGAGCCATGCCGAAGAAGGTGCGTTCTTGACGAAAATTTCGGCGGCAACAGACGCGCAGATGCCAGGGATCATTGAGCTGAGGCACTGGTTTCATGAGCATCCAGAGCTTGGCAATCGCGAGTTCAATACGGCACAGCGGGTGAAGGACGAGCTGACCGCACTGGGTTTCGATGAAGTGCGCGAAGGCGTTGCGCACACTGGCGTGGTGGGCATCCTCCGCGGAGGGCTGCCAGGTAAGCGTGTGGCTCTTCGCGCCGATATGGATGGGCTACCCGTCACGGAGAAAACGGGCTTGCCCTTTGCCTCAAAAGTCACCACAACTTGGAACGATCAACCAGCAGGCGTGATGCATGCGTGTGGGCACGATGCACACATGGCGATCTTGATCGGGGTGGCGCGGGTACTGGCGAGCATGAGGGCGGAGATTCCTGGCGAGGTCATGTTTATCTTCCAGCCTGCAGAAGAGGGCGCGCCACCCGGTGAAGAGGGGGGTGCCGAATTGATGTTGAAGGAGGGGCTCTTTAAGGCGGGTGCAAAACCTGGGGCCGTATTTGGTTTGCATGTTTTCCCAGGAGAAACCGGAAGCATCATGTATCGGCCCAACGGGTTTATGGCAGCGGCCGACTATCTGGAGATCGACGTTCAAGGCGTGCAGACCCATGGATCGATGCCGTGGGCGGGCATTGATCCCATCACGGCTTCGGCTCAAGTGATTACCAGCTTGCAAACCGTGGTGAGCCGGCAATTGGATATCACCACTGCACCAGCGGTCGTCACGATCGGAACGATCGATGGGGGTAACCGGAATAACATCATTCCCGAAAAGGTTTCAATGACGGGGACGATTCGAACCCTCGATCCTGGCATGCGGGACAAAGTGCATGAATTGATTAGGAACACCGCCACCCACGCGGCAGCCACCATGAATGCCAAAGCCGATGTGATGATTGATTTGGGTTATCCAGTCACCTTCAATGACCCGCAGCTCACGCGTGAGATGGCACCGGTGCTGGATTGGGCGTCCAAGGGGCGAGCCAATGTGGTGAATCCCATTCTTGGTGCTGAGGATTTCTCCTACTTTGCCTATGAAACCCCTGGTCTCTTTTTCGGCTTGGGTGTGTTGCCTGATGAGGGGGATGATCGAACCATCGGTGCGAATCATTCGCCCTATTTTTTTGTGAATGATCGTGCCTTGCCCTCTGGCGTGCGGGCGTTAAGCGCGCTTGCTATGACTTGGCTTTTGTCGGCCGAGGCATCGTCGGCCCGGAAGTAGAGAAGACCGCGAATGTCCTCGCGCAACCTTTGGGGCGTGCTCGAGGGTTGCCGTCAGCAGAGAATCGCACAGGCCTAGCGTCCGAATGCATAAAGATGATCGGTGGACGACTAAAAGCCACAATGCATTAACAGGAACACGGCGTATCCGCCTTCTGGAAAGCCCCAGTGGTGAGTCAGTGGCGAATCAGTGGCGAACCGTTCGATATCAACAAAGCGAATGAGGAAAAGAAGGGGAGTCCTGTGCCGCTGACAATTGAAGAGCATCAAAACCTGCGTTTAGACGTCATGGTGGCCGAGGAGGTCAACGGGCGCAGAAATGGCGATGACCGTTCGACCTTCACCCACCCAGAAGACACCTATGAACCCTGTCCTGAGGCCCTGATGGCGTCCCCGGGAGGTACGTTAGTCGCGCTCGATAAGTGGTCTGAATCATCCGTTTATCCTGGGACGCGACGAAATATCTGGTGCTATCGGCCTCCTGGCTGGGATGCGTCAAAACTCGGTCGCGTCCTGATTTGCAATGATGGTCGAGCTTACGTGGACGACACAGGGCCCGTTCGTGTGCCCCGAGTCCTCGACACCCTGCATGCGTTTGGTGAACTCTCTAATGTGAGTGCGATATTTGTTAATCCAGGGGATACCGATCAAATGCCGCCAAGATCGCCGATCGCATCTTACGGCTTACGAGAGGCGCAAAGAAGCTGGGAGTATGACCGCATGTCGCGGGACTACGGGGATTTTTTGGTCAAGGAGATGTTGCCCCTACTTTCAGCGACATTGGACGTAGCGCTCTCGCCGTTACCCGAGGACCGGGTGGTTTGTGGCATCAGTAGCGGTGGTATCGCGGCCTTCTCAGCCGCCTGGTTCCAGCCAGATCAATTCGCTCGAGTCATTTCCCATTGTGGTTCCTATACGAACATTTTGGGTGGGCATAACTACCCATTCATGGTGCAAACCACACCGAGAAAACCCATCCGAGTCTACCTCCAAAGTGGTGAGCACGATGTCCACAGTCCTTTTGGACATTGGCCATCAGCGAACCAAGCAATGGCCAGAGCGCTCGAATATGCGGGCTATGACGTCAACTTTGAATTTGGTACTGGCGGGCACACCTTGCGCCATGGGGGCGCAAGATTTGCCGAGACGCTCCGCTGGATTTTCCGCGATTAGAGTTGATCCACCGCCTCTTGGGCGAGGCCGAGAGACAAATCGATTCGCATGCGGAGCGTGTCGAGGTCGACGCCTTCCGTGCTTTTTTTACCTTCCATGTAACGGGCGTAGACCCCGTGCACGATACACGCCGTTTTCCACCGATTAAAACCCACATAGTAGTTGAGGTGCGACAAATCGCGACCCGTTCGTTCGGCGTACCGCGCCGCGAGTGCGCTGCGAGTAGGGAATCCAGCCACGTTAGTTGCCGCCTCTGGCGCCGGGGGTAACCTATCGGATGGGTCTGGCCAGGGATTGAGCGCATAGGCAAGGTCAGCGAGAGGATCACCCAAGGTTGATATCTCCCAGTCCACAACCGCCGCAACGCGTGAATTCGGCCCCATGAGACAATTGTGAAAACCGTAGTCGCCATGGACGACGCGAATCGGCCCTTGTTCGGGCAGGTTGTTAAGAAAGAATTCTTGCAGTGAGTGGGCACGGTCGTCGTCGAATTGGGCGCCGGCGACCGATGAAGTCCATGAGCGATACCAGGTCTTCAACTGCCGCCCGACATACGAATCTCGCTTACCCAAGTCGCCCAGGCCGACCGCATCCGGATCGACTTGATGTAGGTCGGCTAATACGTCAATAAAGGAATGCGCCAGCCCCTCTCTCTCTGACTCCGGAATCAAGGCGCGTGTCTCATCCGCGTTGTAGAGCGGCTTTCCGTCAATTAGGCCCATGATATAAAACCAGGCGCCTGTGACATCCGGATCCTCGCAGAATCCAAAAGGCTGGGGTACCGGCACGGGGGTGGGCGCGAGCGCGGAGATCAGTGCCCACTCCCTCCCCATGTCGTGTGCTTTGGGGAGTAGTTCGCCCTGAGGCGGGCGTCGGATGACCGCTTGGCGTCCCGCTTGATCCACGATTTGATAGGTGAGATTAGAGTGACCGCCTTCAAGGCGAGTCCAAATGAAAGGCGGCTTAAGCTCAGGCACGTGCGTGCTCACCCAAGACTCGACCGCCTCTACGTCATAACCTTCTGGCTGCATGAACAATCCCCTCTGTTACCGATACGCTTACATCAAAATCTTTATCGCGGTCGAGCGCGTCCCGTAAGTCTTCAACCGCTGTTCACTGTTCGCTGAGCCTGTCTCAAGGCGATGTGATGGCCCAACCACCTAAGCGGCATGCTGCTTTCCTCATCGTGGGAAGGGAAAGGGCCCGCAAGTCGCGAATTGATGACTGAACTTCGGGACTGTATCCCGAGCGCCAACCTCTAGGGCCTAATCTAGCATCTGATAGGCCGCCGTGCGCAAGTTCTCTGCCAATGGCAGAATCGAGCCCAAGTACTGCGTCATGAATAACCCGATCATCTCTTCGGCGGGATCAACCCAAAAGTAGGTAGTCGCCGCGCCCGCCCAACCAAATTCTCCAACGTTCGAGAGCGACAGTGCTTGTCCGGTGTCGAGCATGAGCCTGAAGCCGAGACCCCAGCCATAGCCTGGCAAGGTGCTGACGCCAATGGTCAAGGGTAGCTGCGAAGGTGGGATCCGGTTTTTTAGCATCATGCTGTGCATTGAGCGCGATAGGATGCGGTCACCGTTGGGTGTTTTTCCGTTGATCAGCATCGTGGCGAACTTGGCATAATCAGCAATCGTTGAGAAAAGACCGTGACCACCGCGGCTAAGATTGGGATCATCCATGGGGTACATCGAGTCAACATTGATCCTGTGAAGCTCTTGTTTCATTGGCGGGTTAAGCGGGGACAGATCGCGAATGTCTTCGATGCCAAAGATAGGCAGGACCCGATGGCGTTCTGAGGCCGGCACGGTAAAGCCTGTTTCAGTCATGCCAAGCGGATCGAAGATATGGGTCTTTAAGAGATCACCAAGTTTTTCTCCGGTAGCGCGTTCGATCACATGAGCGAGAACATCGGTTGCAACGCTGTAACGGAAGGCAGACCCAGGCTGAAATGCCAGCGGTTGCTGCGCAAGAAGTTCCATCATGTCTTCAAGGCTACGATGACCGTCGCCAGCGATCTCTGCTTGGCTATACATCGGGGCAACGTGGCAGCCGGTAATGAATTCGTAGGTAAAACCCGCGCGATGTGTCAGAAGGTCCTCGACCGTAATAGGACGTTCAGCGGGCTCGATTCGACCCGAGGGGTGCAGAACCCGCATCCTCGCGAATGCGGGATTAAATTGGGGTAGAAAATCAAATAGCCGAAGGCGCCCCTGCTCTATCAGGATGAGCGCCATCACCGAGACAATGGGCTTCGTCATGGAGTAGATGCGATAAATTGGCACGTCGGGCAGTGGTGTTCCATCCTCAGGATCGGCAACTCCGGCTCGACCCTCTGAGAGCGTTTTTCCACCTGCTTGGACCAACCATTCGATCCCGGCAAATTCTTTTCGGTTGATATAGCCATTGGCGACTTGCTCGAGTACCTGACGTCGGTCGTGTGGCATGATGTGACTCCTTGGAAGGTGATCAGCTAGGGCGCCGGCTACTAGGTATCAGATTCAAAATCCGGCGCTGAAGCCAATGTGCACGGGTCCCAAGTCTTGGTCAAGCCTGGGTTTGAAAGCTTCGGCTTTGAAATCGAGTCAGCCCAGTGTTTGGCGCGGACTAACCAATCCACGTGATATCTTCATCGTAGAGTCGAGAGGGTCAATTTCGTGCGACTGTTGGTTTTGAGTAATCTTGATCTGCCCAGCGCTTGGGCACTTTCGGCGTTACGCGTCGCCTTGCCAGATGCCGACATGGCGCTGGTTTTGACCACGCGAGTGGGGCAGGTCCCAAGCGAAAGTCAGGCGCTGCTGTCGCCGCTTGCGGCGATCGATCGGGTGGGTCTCTGCAGGTACTTGAACGTGAGTGAGCAGAGTCAGAACGATGCCTTGCTCGATGCGCTCGGCAGGCGACTGGGTTGCCCAGTGTCCCTGAGCCCCGGGATTAATCGCGCCGAGGGGCTCGCCTTGATCGCCTCATTCGATCCTGACCTAATCGTGTCCATTCGATTTGGGGAAATACTGAAACTGCCCGCAATTCGCCGAGCACGACGAGGGGTGCTGAATCTTCATTCAGGACGATTGCCCCAGCTCCGCGGCGTGATGGCGACGTTCTGGGCGATGTTAAATGGAGACTCACTAGCAGGTATGACCGTCCATTGGGTCGAAGATTCGGGTATTGATGCCGGCACCATGGTGACCCAGACGCGTCAACCGCTTCGACGAGGGGCGTCCTACTTGGCGAACACCCTGTCCTTATATCCGGCGGGTGTGAGCGCGCTGGTCGAGGCGATTAAGGCGCTTGAGACTGGGCAGCGTCTGCCAGCGCAATTGCCGAGGGGTGAGGCTCGCTATTATGGGTATCCCACCTTAATGGATCTCGAACGTTTCGCTGCGGCAGGACTTCAGCTGGTGAATCCGCGCGATATTGAATCGCTCCCTGTTGTTGAATAGATGCCCCGAACAACATCGGAAATTTTTGGCATAAGTCGCTAAACTGCGCGCTCGACATCAACGACCTTACACGTAGACTTTAATAGAAGGGTAGAACATGAATCTTGGAAAGCTGGGAGTTTGGTATTTTTTCGACGGGTTAACCTCTGAAGCCGCGGCGCAGGCGGCACAACGGATCGAGGCGTTGGGTTATGGCACGCTCTGGATTCCAGAGACGGTGGGCAAGTCACCCGTGGTCACCGCTGCTTGGCTCTTGTCGCAGACCCAGTCGCTGAATATCGCTACCGGGATCATCAACATCTATCACCGAGAGCCCGGCGTGACGTTGGCAGCGCAAAATTCGCTTTGCGAGCAATCGGGTGGTCGATTCCTTTTAGGGATGGGCGTTTCTCACAAGCCGCTGGTCGAGGGTGTTCGAGGGCTGAATTACGGTCCGCCCGTCGCGACTA
>Ga0255776_10007195_pt1 | contig 11222 bp, 10 predicted proteins | sample 071ome_19_FD_179974 | JGI IMG/M metagenome (GOLD analysis project Ga0255776, IMG submission 179974) | Coastal salt marsh microbial communities from the Groves Creek Marsh, Skidaway Island, Georgia - 071413AT metaG (version 2) | ecosystem: Environmental > Aquatic > Marine > Intertidal zone >...
TGACCTACAGCGAGATCATCCTGCGCTTCTTGAGGCGGCCCTAAAGCGCCTTGCCCCCGGGGGCGTGCTGTTTTTCGTGACCCATGCCCGTCGCTTTGACTTCACCTTTGAAGCTGAGGGGTGGGCCGCGGAAGAGAAGACCCACCTGACCCTGGACCAGGACTGCGACCGGGGGCGTCCCGCCCATCGGTGCTGGTTGATCCGTCCGGAAGGGGTCACCATTCCCGGCCTCTAGGGAAAGCGAGGGCCCCGGCTGAGGGCGCTTTGCACCAGGCTGCGGGCCAGCTGGGGGAAGGGGAGCCCAGCGGCCTTTGCCGCGTCCGGATAGAGGCTGGTGGGCGTCATCCCAGGTAGCGTATTCACTTCTAAAAGCACCGGGCCCTCCTGCGTCAGGATGAGATCGGCGCGGGATAGGTCTCGGCAGCCAAGGCACTCGTGAGCGGTTAGGGCGATGCGCTTCATGGCCGCCGCATCGGCGTCACTCACCGGGGCGGGCACCCGGTGCTCGCTCGCCCCCGGGGCATAGCGATGTTCGAAGTCATACCAGCTGTGTGCCGGGGTCACGATCTCGATGAGGGGCAGAGCCACGGCGTCCTGCTGCGCCGGGGCGAAGATCGCCGCCGTGAGCTCCCGGCCCTTGAGCCGTTCCTCCACGAGCACCGCGTCCCCAAAGCCGAGGGCTAGCTCGAGGGCCGCTTCAAGGGACTCTGAGTTATCGACGAGGGTGACCCCCAGGGCCGAGCCCTGCTGGCTGGGCTTCACCACGACCTGGGTGCCGAGGGTGCTCTGCACCAGGGCGGAAGCGTCGGCTGGCGCCGTTCCCCGAGGGACGACCACATCCCGGGCCACGGGCAGGCCCGCGGCCCGAAAGCCGTGCTTAGCAAGGGTTTTGTCCATGGCCGTGACGCTCGCCGCCACCCCGCTGCCCACATAGGGTAAGCCCAGGAGATCGAGCAGGCCCTGAACCGTACCGTCCTCCCCCGGGGGACCATGGAGGGCAGGAAAAACCACGTCGGGCGCCAGGGCTAAAAGGTTTGAGGCCAGGTCCCGGTCCACTTCTAGGCGCGTAAGCTGCCGAGCAAGCCCCGTCAGCGCCTGCTCGAGGCCCGCTGCGGAGCTCCGGGACACTTCGGCCTCCGGGGACGGTCCTCCCTGGAGGATGACCACGTGGGCCTGGGCTAAAGCTTTTCCGGTCATGGCGTGTTTAGGCGCTCTTCGCAGGCAAAGGGAAGGTCGATGGGGGGATCGGCGGGGGTGAAGCCGAAGACCCGACCGTAGAAGCTTAGCTCTGCCAGCAGGGCCGTGCGAACGGTTTCTGCTTGCCGAAAACCGTGCTGCTCCCCCGGGAAGGTGAGATAGGCCGAGGGCACGCCCGCTTCCGTCATGGCCGCGATCATCGCCTCGGGCTGGGACGGCGGTACGACCCGATCCTCCAAACCCTGGAGGAAGAGCACGGGGGCGGTGATTTGGTCGGCGTGGTATCGGGGTGAGCGGGCCCGGTAGCGTTCGCGAGTTTCCGGGAGCGGCCCAACGAGCAGATCAAGGTAGCGCGCTTCGAATTTATGGGTGTCCGTGGCCAGCCCTTCCAGATCCGTGACACCGTAGAGACTCGTGCCCGCCCGGAAGGTGTCGTGGAAGGCGAGGGCGCCGAGCACCGTGAGGCCCCCGGCGGAGCTGCCGCGAATGGCGCAGCGCCGGGGGTCCACGCGACCGGCCTTGATCAGGGCCTTGGCGCCATCGACGCAGTCGCTGACGTCTCGCTTGCCCCAGGCGCCGCGAAGGGCGTCCCGGTAGGCGCGGCCGTAGCCCGTGCTGCCCCGATAGTTCACATCGAGCACGGCAAAGCCTCGGCTGGTCCAGAACTGAACCTTCAGGCTGAGGGCCGGGGAGGTGGCCGCCGTGGGGCCGCCATGGCTGATGACCAGCAGGGGCGGAGGCGTGGCCGGGGCCGTGACGGAAGCGTTCCTCGGCGCGTAGAAGACGCCGTGGGCCGTCTCCCCGTCCTCCGTGGCGAAGGTCAGGGCCTCGGGCTCCGCGAGGGCCCCCTCCGGGAGTAGGAGGGGGCTGCTCTCCCGAACAATTTCCGCACTGCCGTCGAGGCCCAGGGCCACGAGCGTCGGGAAGGTGGTGCGGGCGCCGGCGACCGTGAACAGTCGCGTACCGTCGCTACTCAGCCCGTCAAAGTGATCAAAGGGCGTGGCCAGGGGCGTCAGCGCACCGCTGCGTCGGTCAAAAATGCCGAGCTGTTGCTGTCCTTCCTCAAAGCATAGGCAGGCGAGGCGCTGATCGTCGATGAAACACCAGCTCCGCATGCCAAGCTGCCACAGCGGCAGGCCGAATTCCGCGGCCCGGGGTAGGCATGCCCTGGGCGCCGCCCCGTCGCTGGCCTGCTCGTAAAGGTTCCACCATCCCGTACGGTCGTCCATGAACAGGAGCGCCCCCTCGGGGGCCCAGCCCGGCTGGAACACGCTTGTGCCCTGGCCTCCGGCGACGGAGATGGGATCTCCCTCGGGCCGCCCCTCCGGCGTTAGCCGTTGGCGATAGAGCACGGCGCCGTCCCAGGGCATCTCCCCCTGGTCCCAGGCGAGATAGGCGAGGGTCCGTCCGTCCGGGCTTGGGGTGGGGCTAGCGTAGAAATCGTGCCCCGAGGCGACCACCTCGGGCTGCTCAAGCACGCCCTCCACAAGGTGATGGAGCGCAAGGAAGTTATCCGTTCGCCCCTCCATTTCCCGCTCGCCTACCAGCCAGAGCCCGCGGCCTTGGCTGTCCGGGACGCATTCCCCCCAGCGGGTGCCATCATCGGGGGTCAGGGCCACGGCGTCCCCGCCGGCGGGGGGCTGGGCGTAGAGACGCTGATCCTGGAAGTTCACGAACAGCACGCGCCCCGCGATCACCGCAAAGGCTCGCCCGCCATATTCGTGGACCCGGGATCGGACGTTAAAGGGCGCGGGGACATGACCACCGGTGGCGAGGGAAAGGCCCTGGACCGTGCTCCGGCCCTTTTCCTCGGGCGTACTTTCCATCCAGTACAGCTGCCCCTCAAAGACCTCGGGAAAGGCCAGGGTCCTTGCGCCAGCGAGGAGCGCTTCCGGGGTGATCGGGGAGGGCCAGGAACCGTAGGGCTGGGCGGTCATGAATCGCTGCTCCGAAGGGTGCTTCGAGGATCAAGGAGGGCCCAGCGTTCGTGGTCACGCCAAGCCCCGTCAAGGTACAGGAAGGCCGGGGAGAAACCCTCCCGGCGGAAGCCAAGGCGCCGCACGAGGGCCAGGGAGTGGTGGTTTCCAGGTTGAATGTTGGCCTCCAAGCGATGCAATCCCAAGCGCTGAAAAGCCCAGGCGCAGAGCGCGGTGAGCCCTTCGGCCATGAGCCCGCCGCGGGGGTTTAGGGCCGTCGCGTAATAACCGAGGGAGGCGCTTAGGAAGCTGCCCCGCACAATGTTGTTGAAATTCACGACGCCGAGGAGCTCGCCCTTCTCCCGATCGATCAGTAAGAACCCCCGGTGATCCTCCCGCCGTACCCGAGCCAGGTAGGCGCCGAAGGCCCCCCGGGTCAGGGGCGGGAAGATCCAGGGGTAATGGAGTTCCCGGGAAAGGGCCATGGTCTCCAGGAAAACCGTTTCGTCCTGCTCCTGGGGCGCGCGGATGAGGAGCCGAGGGGTGAAGAGGGCTTCTTCCTTCACGGGGCGTTGCCCTCCCTGGCTTGGGGCCAAAGCACGTAGGCGGCTCCGCGATGGGCCAGCCAAGCCTTGGCAAAGGCGCCTAGGGGGTAGCGCCGAGGCACCGTAGCCAGGTTGGGGGCGGCGGGGTCGAACACCTCGGCGGCGCCGCCCCGAAAACCGCGAAGCACGACGAGATGGCCCTGGGTTTCGACGAGAGGCGCCTCCGGGAGCGCGCCCGCGGCAAAGCGGATGGAGGGGACGAGGGCGAAGCCCGCATCGAGCAGGGTCTTGGCCTGGGCGAGGGAGGAAAAAAGCTGGAGTACCCCCGTCGCGGGATAGCCCTGGAGCGCCGCGAGATTTTGGGGCCAGAGGCCGAAAAAGCGATCGAAGGCGCCGTGGCGACAGGCTTCATAGAAGCGCTCGGGGACCGCTTGGCCAAAGCCCTCGAGCACCATGCGGAGGCTCGTGGGGCTGCAGCGGTGTCGGGCGGCGTCGCCCCCCTCCGCGATTTGTGAACGGGGCGGGAAGTTCGGCAGGGTAGCGCTTTCCCCCGGGTCCTCCGCTTCAACCCCTCGCGCCCAGGAGCGGCGGGCAAAGCTGAGCAGGAGCGCATCCGGATCCCCCTCGAGGCGAAGGCTCACGGTGAGATCCTGCGATGTCTTGGCGACCACCCCGTCCAGCCCCTGGGTGAGGGAAGGGAGGGAGGGATCGGGCGCCTCCCTAGGCACTGGGGCGGGGCCCTCTCCGCCGAAGGTGACGGGCAGGAGGGTTAGTTGGCCTTCCGAAGACTCGAAGCGGAGGGTGGCCTGGCCCCTCCAGGGTCTTGACCCTTGAAGGCTCGGCACGAGCCCCTCCCCGGCGGCAAGGGATAGCGTCCCCAGGGGCGTCCAGCGCCCTGGATCGCTGGGAAGGGGGCGGCGCGCTAGGGCCTCGAGGCTTGGAAAGGCTTCCAGCAAGGGCTTGGGGCGAAGCCCTCGCGGCACAGCAAGGCCCGGTTCCTTCGTCAGGAAGCAGGAGTGCGCTAGCCTTGGGAGCACGAACGGGTTCATGGGCCCATGATACGGGCATCGACGCAGGAGGCACGAGTGGAAACCCTTTGGCTCCTTGGGACCGCAGGCTGTCACCTGTGCGATGCGCTACGCCCCGCGGCGGAGGGGGCGGCTCGGGCCCTGGGCTTTCGCCTCGAGGTGGTGGAAATCATGGACCACGAGGCATTGCTCACGCGCTTTGAAACGCAGATTCCCGTGCTCTACCGGCCCAGCACGGACCAGGGGCTCCCGGGGCCCTTTACCCTTCCTGAGGCGCTTGCCTTTCTTCAGGCGCCGCCCTGAGGCGGTTTCCGAACAGGCGAACGGTGTTCGCTGCGCATTGCGCCGCCAGGGAAGGGAGGGGCACGCCGCGGAGCGTGGCTACGGTCTCCGCGACCACCGGAAGAAACGCCGGCTCGTTATGCCGGGGCCGGGGGCGCAGGGTCCGGGGAACGAGAAAGGGCGCGTCCGTTTCAAGCAAGAGCCGGTCGTCCGGAATCCTGAGGAGCGCTTCCCGGAGCGCCATCCCCCGGCGTTCGTCACATACCCAGCCCGTCACGCCAAAATAGAGATCCTGGGCGAGGCCCCAGGCGAGCATGGAGGGGTCGCCGGTGAAGCAGTGGAGCACCCCGGAAACCTTGCCCTCGAAGGGCGCAAAGCAGCCCTGAAAGCGCTCCGCTGCGTCTCTTTCATGAAGAAACAGGGGGAGACCGGTTTCTTCCGCCAGGGCGAGCTGGATTTGAAAGACCCGCTCCTGCTCGGGCCGGGGGGAGTAATCTCGATTGAAGTCGAGGCCCGTTTCGCCGATCGCGCAGGCCGCGGGGTGGGCAGCAAGGCGGCGTAGCGGGGCAGCCAATTCCTCCGGGGCGCCCGCCGCGTCATGGGGATGGACGCCTACCGTGGCGCCAAAACCCTGGCCCGCAGCGCTGGCCTGGGCCAGGGCGGCCTCGGCGCTCGCAAGGCTCGTCCCTGTGAGCAACCCTGCCCGGACCTCCGCCGCCCGCGCCCGCATGAGCACCTCCGGGAAGGCCGTCGCCAGGGGCGCGTGGGTGCTGTTGATGCCGATATCAATCCACATGGGTCGAGGGGCCTAGGGCGCCGCGGGGGCGCTGGCCCCAAAGGCCGCTCGCAGCGCGGCGAGCCGTTGCCCATGGGTGCCTCCAGCGAAGAGCCCGATCCGGGAGGCGGACCGAAGGCCCAACAGGCCGGGCCCAAGGCGCAGAATCTCCACGTCGTCCTGGTAGCCCATCAGGGGCGTTTGGGCGACCACCTTGAGATAGCCGGGCCCTCGGGCCTCGAGGGTCAGCTGCGGGTCGATGGCGATGAGCCGCTCTAGGCGGGCTAGGGCGTCTTCCAGGGAGCCGCTGAAGGCAAGGGGTTCAACGTAGGCGCGCCCCGCATCCCCTCGGCTTACCAAGCAGGGGGGTGCAAGGGGACAGGGCGCAAGGGCCTCGGGGGCTTCGACCCAGCGCGGCGCCGGTGAGGAGGGCGCCACGGCGGTGCAGCTCGCGAGGGCCCCGACCACCGTTAATAGGGTCAGAGCCTTGGCCCTAGGGCGGCGCTGGAACGAGGCGCTCCTGCGGTCGAAAAAGTGGCGTTTCTTCCCCAAGGCGAGCTCCATAGATCACGGCGTAGGCGAGCACATTCTGCACATAGCGCCGGGTCTCGTCGAAGGGAATGCGCTCAATCCATTCGGCGGTGGTGCCCCCCCCAAAGCGCTGATGCCATTGGCTCACGCGGTGGGGCCCCGCGTTGTAAGCAGCGGAGGCGAGCACGCGGTGGCCGTCGAACTGGTCGCTAAGCTGCTTGAGGTAGTGGCTCCCGAGCGTGAGGTTCGTTTCCTCCTCAAGGATAGCCCGGCGGCTGTCGAGGTTCAGGCCCAGGTCCTTGGCGACGAGGCGCGCTGTCCCGGGCATCAGCTGCATGAGCCCCAGGGCCCCGACCCGGGAGCGCGCATCGCTCATGAAGGCGCTTTCCTGCCGGGTGATGGCGAAGAGCCAGCTTGGGGGGAGCGCCGTGGCGTCAGCGCGGGCGCGGAGGGGGGCCTCAAAGGCGAGGGGGAAGCGGAGGTCCAGCACATCCCAGTGCTCCCCCTGGACCGTTGCGGCAATGGCCATGCGATGCCACCCCGCTTGGTCCGCGAGCGCTGCGAGGTGCAGCGTCTCCTCCCGGCTAAGGCGCCGTGCCGCGTCCAGGAGTTCAAGCCGGGCTTCGGGACGCTCTCCCAGGGCCCGGAGCTCAAAGGCCCGGCGCACCGCCGGATCCTGGGCGACCCGCTCGAAGATTTCGAAACGGTAGGCCGGGCGTTCCGCGGCCAGCTGATAGGGCTGGCCCAAGCGATCGGCGGCGAGGAAGCCGTAGTAGCTTCGATCCTTGGCCAAGGCGCTAAGGCGGGCGCCGGGGGACTTCGCAAGGGGGGAGGGTAGGCTCGGCGGGTGGGCGCTTAGGAGTGGTGGAGCGGCCGGCGCTGGGGTGGGCTCGGGCGGGACTCCGAGGGGTGCTGCAGCCTCCCCAAGGCCCAGGGCGAGTTCGCTATGGGCGCGCCAGTATTGCCAGCGCGCTTGCCCTTGCATCCACCGGGGCATGCGCTCGAGCCAAATCAGGAGTGGCTCCCAGGCGCCGTCCCCGAGGGCCTTTTCCGCAAAGCGTTCCACGAGGTCCGCGGTGCTTTCGCCCTTCAGTTCCGCGGGGGGCCAGGGCAGCTGGGTGAGGCGGGCCATGTCGTCCCGCTCGAGCTGCTCGTCGAGCAGAGCCATGCGAACGCTGGCCTGGCTTGAGCTTGGAAGCTGATCACGCCAGGCCTCCAGGGCGGCCTCGGCGCTCTCCCGATCCTGTCTTGCCCACTTTCGCAGGGCGAGGGTGAGGGCATCGGCGCGAGCCCCGGCCGCTGGCGTGGGGGTTTCCAGCGCGATGAGGGTGCGGGCCCGGGTGGCCCAGGACGCGCGGGCAAGAAGCGCCTCCCCGAGGGCAAGGCGCGGGGGGTCAAGAAATCGCAGCAGGTAGCGGGCGAGGGCGGGACGCTGGGCTTCCAAGGCGAGCATGAAGCGGTCCCAGGCTAGGCTGGGGGTAATGTGCCCCCCATCGATGAGGGCTTCAAAGAGGGGGTCGCAGGCCTTGGGCTGGGAGCGGGGGGCAAGCCAAAGGGTCGCGGCGGCGGCCACGGCTTCTGCCCGTTCCCCATCCGACGTCGCCGTTTGCAGCTGAGCCCAGGCCCCATGGCAGGCCGGCGTCGTCCCCGGTGCCAAGGCGGGATCATAGTACCGAGCATAGAGGGTCCACTGCTTTCGCCGTGCCAGGTTCTCAAGCCAATGGGTCATCAGGCGATCCCCGAGCCGGCTGTCCCCGTAGCGGCTTTGAAAGGCGAGGACGTCCGCCTCGCTCGCCTTTGAGAGGTAACGCAGGAGCCGGTAGTAAGCGAGGTAGGGGGCGAGGGGATAGTCCTCTAGAGCGGCCTGCTGCCGTTCAAAGCGGGGTAGGTTGTTGCCGTAGAGGCTTGCCAAGGCGGCTCGATAGGCCTGGCGCTGCCGGTCTAGGTCCGGGCCTGAAAAGTGACGAAGGGGGTTGAGCTCAGGAGCGCGGGGAAGCCCGTCCGCCTCCGTCGCCAGGGCCCGGGCCCCCAGGAGGCCGCCTAGGAGGAGGGCAAGCCAGGGCCAACGGCAACGAAATAGGGGGGGCATCTAGCCCTCAAGGTCACCCACGCGAACGGCGAGCACGTCGCAGCGCGCCCCGTGGAGTACGCTGTTGGCCGTGGAGCCCAGAAGCAGCGCAAGGCCATGGCGGCCATGGGAACCCACGACAATGAGGTCGCTTCCCACTTCCTCCGCGATGCGATGGATTTCCGCCTCCGGGCGACCGAAGACCAGGTGCTGGCGTTCCTCGGGGATGGCGAGGGCAGCGCTAAAGTCCCTTAACTGGCCCTTGGCCTGCTCATGGATCTGGTCCTGCACGCTGGAGAGATCCATGGGAATATCGCCCCCGTAAGCGAGGCTCAGGGGTTCAATGACGTGCAGTACGCTCATTTTTGCGCCGCAGGCGGCGGCCACGGCTTCTGCCCGTTCCCCGACACGCTTAGCATCTTCCGTGAGATCAATTGCGAGCAGCAGATGGGTGTAATTGGCCATGGACCCTAATCTCCCAAGGGGGCTGTTTCGCTGGACCATACAATGGCCCTTGGCGGCCCTCAAGGGCTCTTTGCAGGAGAGAATCTTATGACCGGATGGGTCATTGCTGGGGTCGTGCTGGTGCTCTTCGCTTGGCTGCTTCGGCAAGCGCTGCCGAGCCCTCGGGATCGACAGCTTGAGCGGCTGCGCACTGCGGCCCGGGCCCAGGGCCTGCAGGTGTCCCTGCGCCCGGAGACGCCCACGCAAACGGGGGATCGCCTACGTCCCGGGGGTACGGAGCGGCAGGAAAAGCTGCTGCGGCCCTTCTACAGCTTGCCGCTGACCGGGGCGCCCCGGGCCCCGAGGCCGAAATGGCAAGCGGACTATCGACCGGAAGGGGCTCCGGTCCCCATGGAGCCCTTGCCTGCGGGCTGGCTGCTTCGCCCGGGCACCTTGGTGCTTGCGGGCGCCGTGCTTGAGGAGCTCGGGCCCGTGCTCGCGGCGGCGCCACCGGGGATCGAGGGCATTCGCGCCGATGGCGGGCAGGTAGGGGCGCTCTGGAGGGAGCGGGGGGAAGCGGCCGAGGTCGAGGCCCTTAAGCGCTGGCTGGAGACCCTTCGAAGCTTTCACCTGGCGCAGCGGGTGCGCACGGCCGATGCCGAGGCCCCCCTTTGACCCTGAGCCCGCTTAGCTGCTATTGCTGAAAAAGAAGGCGAGGGTCTGCTAGCCTCGCCGCGCCGTCTCGGCGCCTTCGTGACCTTCTGAGATCAGAGACTCCATGGCCAAATCCCTTGTGATCGTCGAATCGCCGGCAAAGGCGAAGACCATCAATCGTTACCTCGGCAACGACTTCATCGTGAAGTCGAGCGTTGGGCATATCCGCGACCTGCCGGTCAGCGGCACCGGATCGAAGGTCGATCCGAAGGCTCGGGCGGCGGAAGCGGCGAAGACCCGCAAGCTGTCCCCGGAAGCCAAGGCGGCTCATAAAAAAGCCAAGGCGAAGGCCCAGCTCGTGGCGCGCATGGGGGTGGACCCGGACAACGGTTGGGCCGCCCAGTACGAGGTGCTGCCGGGAAAGGAGAAGGTCGTGAGCGATCTTCGAAAGGCGGCGGAGAAGGTGGATACGGTTTATCTGGCCACGGACCTTGACCGGGAAGGGGAAGCCATCGCCTGGCATCTTCAGCAGGCCCTCGGGGGGCGCCCGGAACGCTACAAGCGCGTGGTCTTCAACGAGATTACGCAGCGCGCCATCCAGGCAGCCTTTGCGGAACCGGGGGAGGTCAACGTGGACCGGGTCCATGCGCAGCAGGCTCGGCGCTTCCTCGATCGCGTGGTGGGCTACATGGTCTCGCCGCTGCTCTGGGCGAAGGTGGCCCGGGGGCTGTCCGCTGGCCGGGTGCAGTCCGTGGCGGTGCGCCTCATTGTGGAGCGGGAGCGGGAAATCCGCGCCTTTGTGCCCGAGGAATACTGGGAGGTGTTTGCGGACCTGCTGGTAGAAGGGGAGAGCGCCCCGGCCCGCTTCCAGGTTCACCGCGGCCCGGAAGGGGCCTTCCGACCGAGCTCGGAAGCGGAGACGGAGCAGGCCCTCGCAGTCCTTCGAGACGCCGACTTTGTGGTGCGCAGCCGGGAGGACAAGCCGACCACCACGCGCCCCGGAGCCCCCTTCATTACCTCTACGCTGCAGCAGGCCGCGTCCACCCGCCTGGGCTTTAGCGTGAAGAAAACCATGACCCTGGCCCAGCGCCTCTACGAAGCGGGCTACATCACCTACATGCGGACCGACTCGACCCACCTGTCCGGGGATGCCATTGGCGCCGCTCGGAGCTTCATCGAGCGCCAGTACGGGGAGGCCTACCTCCCGGAGAAACCCAATTTCTACAGCAGCCGGGAACAGGCCCAGGAGGCCCACGAAGCCATTCGTCCCTCGGACGTGCGCGTAAAGGCCTCGTCCCTAGCCGTGGAAAGCGACGCCCAGCGCCTCTATGACCTCATCTGGCGCCAGTTTGTGGCCTGCCAAATGACCCGCGCGGAATACACGAGCACGAGCGTGGTGGTAGATGCGGCGGGTTATGAGCTTCGGCTCCGGGGCCGGATTCTTCGCTTCGATGGTTATACCCGCGTCCAGCCCCCCGCGGGGCGGGATGAGGACGTGCTGGTTCCGGACCTCACGGCAGGGCAAGCCCTGGCCTGCCAGGCCCTCGATCCCAAGCAGCACTTCACCAAGCCCCCGGCGCGCTACAGCGAAGCGGCGCTGGTGAAGGAGCTCGAAAAGCGGGGCATTGGCCGTCCCTCCACCTACGCGGCGATCATCTCCACGATCCAGGATCGGGGCTATGTGAAGCTCGATAAGCGCCGCTTTTACGCCGAGAAAATCGGCGAAGTGGTCACGGATCGGCTCGTGGAAAACTTCGATGACCTCCTGGATTACGCTTTCAC
>Ga0255776_10007196_pt1 | contig 11221 bp, 9 predicted proteins | sample 071ome_19_FD_179974 | JGI IMG/M metagenome (GOLD analysis project Ga0255776, IMG submission 179974) | Coastal salt marsh microbial communities from the Groves Creek Marsh, Skidaway Island, Georgia - 071413AT metaG (version 2) | ecosystem: Environmental > Aquatic > Marine > Intertidal zone > Salt...
TTAATAGAAGAGTTCTTATATGACTGCCATCTACGTCAGCATCAGTCATGATAATAATTTTATGATAACGAATTTTTTCAATATCAAAATCTTCGCGGCCGATACCCGTCCCAAGTGCCGCTATTAGTGTACCGATCTCTGCAGAGGAAAGCATTTTATCGAAGCGGGCTCTCTCAACGTTTAGAATCTTTCCTCTGAGGGGAAGAATTGCCTGAGTGCGGCGGTCACGCCCCTGTTTGGCCGAACCTCCCGCGCTATCACCTTCCACAATAAATAACTCTGCTTGGGTTGCATCTCGTTCCTGACAATCAGCAAGCTTTCCAGGGAGCGAGGAGATATCCAAAGCCCCTTTGCGACGTGTTAATTCCCGTGCCTTACGGGCTGCTTCACGGGCCGCCGCCGCTTCAACTACCTTCGCAACAATCTTTTTTGCGTCTCCCGGATGCTCTTCGAACCATTGGCTCAGCTTTTCACCAACGAGGCTCTCAACTGCGGGACGAACCTCAGATGAAACCAATTTATCTTTTGTTTGAGACGAAAATTTTGGATCTGGTACCATAACCGAGAGAACCGCTGTCATCCCTTCACGCATGTCCTCCCCTGTAAGATTGACCTTCTCTTTCCGAGCCACTCCTGACTCATTTGCATATGAGTTAATCGTCCGAGTCAAAGCTGCTCTAAACCCCGCTAAGTGCGTGCCACCATCACTCTGAGGAATTGTATTGGTAAAACAAAGAACCGACTCATGGTAGCTATCTGACCATTCTAACGACACTTCAACAGTGACTCCCTCTTGTTCACCCTTGATCGAAATCGGGGTTTCAAAAAATGACGTCTTGCCGCGATTTAAGTAGTTTACAAATTCTTGGAGCCCTCCTTGATAACACATCTCAATGGAACGGGGCTCGACCCCCCTTAAATCATTGATGACCAGCGCGATCCCCGAATTTAGGAACGCCAGTTCCCGCAAACGATGCTCCAATTTTGTAAAGTCAAACTCTACCTTTGAGAAAATTTCCGGAGATGCAGAAAACGTAACTTGGCTTCCCGTTGCACCATCCCAATTCCCAAGGCGCTCAAGTGGAGCCTGCGCAACTCCGTTCTCGAACCTCATACCCCACTCAGCACCGCCCCGCCAGATCCGCAACTCTAACCAATCCGATAAGGCATTAACCACGGAAACTCCTACCCCGTGCAAACCCCCGGATACTTTATAAGAACTTTGATCAAACTTTCCACCAGCATGCAGGTGGGTCATTATTACCTCCGCGGCAGAAACACCCTCCTCTTCATGGACATCGGTAGGAATGCCGCGTCCATTATCTTTAATGGATACTGAACCATCGCCATTTAATGTGACCTCTACTCGATCACAGACTCCTGCCAGCGCCTCATCGATAGCGTTATCCACTACCTCATAGACCATATGATGCAGACCGGACCCGTCGTCAGTATCGCCGATATACATGCCAGGACGCTTTCGAACAGCATCGAGCCCTCTTAAAACCTGTATTGAGTCAGCGCCATATTCGTCTTCAGAGCCTTTCTGCTCTGGCTCAACAGGTAAGTCTGGTGTTGGTGTTGTCATTTGATATCACGCCTCTTTAGTGAGCTGGCTCTAATGAAGCACCAGTCACAACAAAATGCTGAGCGAAATCCCTCAGCGATGAAAACAAATTGCACTCTGTTCCTGTCATCCATGCTTGCGTCCCTAAACCAAGGAGCTCCTCAAAAAGTCCTTCCCTATGCTTGTGGTCCAGATGCGCTATGACCTCGTCTAGAAGGAGAATTGGGGGAAAACCTTTTTCTAAAGTTTGAAGCCTGGCATAAGCGAGTGTAATGCTTAGTAGTAATGCCTTCTGCTCTCCAGTTGAACACTCCCGGGCTGGAGTCTCTCGCTCTATGAATTGAACTTCCAGATCAGATTTATGTGGACCAATTGCCGCCCCTCTGGATATTGAGTCCTCAACCCGACTTTTCTGAAGAAGAGCCAGGAATTTCTCCTCTGCATCAATAGCCGGCATGTCTCTCAACCAAAAATCTACCGTTCCAGCAAGCTCTAGACGGGCAGCAGGAAATAAGCCGATTCCAAGCTCACACGCCCGATTCAGGCGCTGAGCCATTTCCATACGAGCAGCTACTATGGCCATGCCGCTTTCGACCATTTTTACTTCCAGAGCATTTAGCCAGTCATAATCAGGTTTACGATTATCCCGGCGCGCGTCCGACAAGACGCGGGCTCGACCTCGTAACACTTTATCATAAGCATTCAAACGCACGGAGTGCTCCGGGTCATTTGCTGTGATCATCCTGTCTAAGAAACGACGCCGACCCCCCGCGCCATCATTAAAAAGGCGCTGCATGTCAGGCGTTATCCATAAGATTGCCATTCTCTCTGATAGACAGGCCTGGCTCTGTCTCTCCACACCGTTGATTCTAATTGCCCGTTTGCCCTCCCCATCAGCTTTGGAAACAAGACCCGTGCCAATCTTGAAACACCCAACGGAGTCCTCAACTACCGCTGCAACGGCCCAATTACGTGCCGGAAGTCCTATTTCAACCCCTCTTAACCGACGGGCGGGCTCCGAGAGTCTCGCATGACGTAGCCCCCTACCCGGGGCTAGAAAGGAGAGGGCTTCTAAAAGATTTGTTTTTCCAGCCCCATTTGGGCCAGTCAAAACTACTGGCGAGGCATGGGTCTCAAGCTGGATAGACTCATAGCAACGAAAATCCTTAAGGGTGAGCCTTTTAATAGCTATAAAATCCTCCCGAGTCTCACGCTCAGGAATTAATTTCTCAAGACTATTCAGGGCTCATCCCCAGACCCTACACTCGCATAGGCATAAGGACATAAAGGGCATCCGACTCTTCGACCTCACGCACCACCGTCGGCGATGCACCATCAGACAACTCAAAGCGCGCAAAATCACCATTAATTTGCTGGGTAATATCTATTAAATATCTCGAATTAAAACCAATCTCTAACTCGTCATCTGAGTATTCGACTTGCAACTCTTCGGTCGCACTACCTGACTCAGGACTGGTCGCTGAGAGAACAAGACTGTCATTTGATAATTTCAGCTTGATAGCCCTCGATTTCTCAGTCGATATTGTAGATACCAGGTCCACCGCGCGCTCAAATCGCTTGCGATCAACAGCCATAACTTTTTCATTACCATCCGGTATGACTCGGTCATAATCAGGGAAAGTCCCGTCAATAAGTTTGGACGAGAGATCGATTCCATCGACAGCAAATTGTATTCTTGTGTCGGATAGTTTTATCGAAACATCGCCGGTCACCTCATCCAACAACTTGCGGAGTTCATTAACGGTTTTTCGTGGTACAATGACCCCGGGCATATTTTCTGCATTAGTTGGTAATGGTATCTCCATTAAAGCAAGCCGATGTCCATCCGTAGCCACTGACCGCAATACCTGGCCCTTTGAGCCAGCTGTCGCATGCAAATAAATTCCATTAAGGTAATATCTGGTTTCCTCGGTGGAAATAGCAAACCTTGTTCGATCAATTAGGGACCGAAGCAAACCAGCACTCATAAAAAATTCTGTTGGCAAATCTTCCTGGGAAACTGTCGGAAAATCTTCACTTGGTAACGTGGAAAGCTTAAGAGTTGAGCGGCCAGACCGAAGCTCGATTTGTCCGCTCTCTGACGCCCCACCCAACTCGATTTGAGCCCCATCCTCTAGTTTTCGTACAATATCGAAAAGTGTGTGGGCGGAAACAGTTACCGCCCCAGCTTGAGACACATCCGCAGGAACCTTCTCGATGATCCCGATATCCATATCGGTTGCGGTAATCTCCACTAACCCATTCTCTTCCGCTCTAAGTAAGACATTTGCGAGAATGGGGATCGTGTTCCTACGCTCGACAATACTTTGCGCATGGCTAATAGATTTAAGCAGCACTTCGCGGTTAATAATAAATTTCATGATGCCTGCAACTTACCCGCCAATTTAATATCCCATCTTAGGCACCGTTTGAACAGGGCATAAAAACAGCACGCTAATATATCACCCAACGTAACTCCTCAGATTATACTCTATTTTATAGCATCAGGGAAGGAATCAACCAATAATCACGCTCAATTCTCAAGCAGTCGTCGTAACATATCGATATCTTCATCAAAGCTCGGATCAACCCCTCGCAATTCTTCTACTTTTTTTACGGCGTGCATAACAGTCGTGTGATCACGTCCACCGAATTTTCGCCCGATCTCAGGGAGCGATCTAGCCGTTAACTGCTTTGATAGATACATAGCTACTTGCCTGGGTCTTGCGACTACACGAGCGCGACGCGCCGAACACATATCCGCAGCACGAATATTGAAATGCTCCGACACACGTTTTTGTATTTCCTCTATTGTAAGGCGCCTACTATTGGCCCTTAAAAGGTCTGCTAAGACTTCCTGACATGATTCCAAAGAAATTTCACCGCCAACCAGAGAAGAATGCACGACCACTCTATTGAGGGCTCCTTCAAGCTCTCGGACATTGGATTTTATGCGATGTGATAAAAATTCCTTCACCTTGGGCGGGATTTGGGTACCAAGCCTCGCTGCTTTTGCTTCGATGATCTTCAAGCGTAAATCCCGAGAAGTCGCATGAATATCCGCCACAAGCCCGCAACCAAGCCGCGATCGAAGCCTCTCCTCCATACCGTCAAGATCCGACGGTGGCTTATCTGCTGCAATGACTACCTGTCTCTTGTTGTCTACTAGATCATTAAAGGTGTGGAAAAACTCTTCCTGTGTTGCATCCTTCCCATTAATGAACTGCAAATCATCTATCATAAGGAGATCTACCGAACGAAAATTCTCCTTAAAGGAAACAGTATCTTTCACTCGCAAAGCTCGAACAAAATGGTACATGAATTTTTCAGCAGTCAGATAAACCACCTTTTTTTCTGGGAATTTATCTCGCGTATGAATTGCAATTGCATGCATCAGATGGGTTTTTCCTAGACCAACGCCTCCATAAAGGAATAAGGGATTGAAGGGCGCGCTTTCTGAGTCAGCGATCCTTCGCGCTGCGGCATAAGCAAGCTCGTTAGACTTACCGACAATATAGTCAGAAAATTTGAAACGAGTGTCCAAAGGCGAACAGAGGTCAGACGATTTAACAACCTCAGCTAACTTACCAGAGCCCCGGGCCGGAAATTGTTTACGATCCCTATCAATCGATCGAATTATTTTCGATTGCGCGCCCAAATCGACCCTTATTTCAACAGATTTTACAGTCGAGTTTTGGCTGATCCAAAGTTGCCTGAGACGGTCACCATAATGGCTGATAACCCAGTCCCTCATGAATTGAGTTGGAACCGAGATTTCTACCCTACCGTCATCAACTGAAAGAAGTTTTAACGGTTTTAGCCAACTTCGATACGCAGCCTCACCCACCTCAGAACGCAGTATACCCCGCACTCTAGCCCACTCTTGGGTGGTCACAGGATCTAAGTTTTGCACAACCATGTATCCACCCTCTCCCAATTAGGCTCAGTTTAATTTGTTAAATAGTTCTTCTGATAACGCAGAATAATTATCTATAAACTTCCTGGCTGGATTGGATAAAAAACCCTGCCTGGAAGACAATTAGAACCACCCACCTTGAAAGAGAAAATTCGTTACTGCCGCTTAACATTACATTAAAGTAAAAAAATATTTTTTACTTATATTTTGATAAACGATTACTTCCCCGCCAAATAAAAGGTGGCCCTTTTTATTCGATTACCCCCGCACCGAAAGACCATCTGCGTTAAAGTATAATGGTGCTTGAGTGTCTGCAACGGTTGCGAGGTTAAAAAAAGATAAATTTTTTTGTTGACAAGATAAGCAAGATAAAATTGTCCTGAGTCTTCAGGGGGTTGCCCCGAAAACCTTATTTTTTATCGTACATCAAGACGACAAAGGCCCCAAAAATGGAACAAAAAACCCGCCTTCTCTGGAGGCGGGTCACGAGAGCCTTAACAACAATTAAATGGGGTTTAGTTTAGGGCCTGGATCCGAGCAGACATTCGAGAAATCTTCCTCGCAGCGGTATTTTTATGAATTATCCCTCGGGTAACACCACGCATTATTTCGGGCTGGGCTAATTTCAAGGCCAACTCAGCGCCCGATTTATCCCCAGCCTGCAGAGCAAGATCAATTTTCTTAATAAATGTTCTAATGCGACTTTTTCGCGCCCGGTTTACCTCGGTCTTACGAGCTGCCTGGCGCATCCTTTTCTTTGCCGACTCAATATTAGGCATTTTTCATTTCCCATATTCTTGAAGTGTGGTTTTTAAGGCCGGCCCGGAACGGCGTCAAGCATTAATATCAGCAAGTAACTTCTGTAATTCTCGCTAGTTGAAGTTTGGTTTACGTTTCTCCACGAATGCCGCCATACCCTCAGTTTGATCAGGGGTGCCAAACAGAGATTGAAAAAGTCGTCTCTCGTAGCGAATACCCTCGGTTAAATTAGTTTCAAAAGCCCTGTTCACTTGATCTTTCACCATCATGGCTGCGGGTAACGACATCTCAGATATAGATTGCGCCGTTTTGATTGCTTCTTCCACGAGTTGATCAGCAGGAATGACCCGTGATACCAGACCAGCGCGTTCAGCCTCTTCCGCATTCATCATCCGACCTGTGAGGCACATTTCCATTGCTTTGGCTTTCCCAATAGCTTTTGTGAGTCTCTGGCTTCCTCCAGCGCCTGGTGTAACCCCAATTTTTATCTCAGGTTGACCAAACTTGGCATTATCAGCAGCCAGAATAAAATCACACATCATGGCGATTTCACAGCCCCCGCCCAAGGCGAAACCAGCTACGGCCGCAATAGTGGGTTTCCGACAGAGCGCGACTCGTTCCCAACCCACAGTTATGAAATCATCAACAAAAGTATCTGGGTAGGCTCTGGATTGCATTTCCTTAATATCTGCCCCAGCAGCAAACGCTTTTTCCGATCCAGTAAGCACGAGAACTCTTATCTTCTCATCAGCCTCCAATAAATTTAACCCTTCGGAGAGTTCAGTTATTAAAGTATCAGAGAGAGCATTAAGGGCTTCCGGCCGATTAAATTTAATTAAACCGACTTTGCCGATCTTCTCTAGAATGATTGCTTCGAAATTCATCACAACTCCGTTTTTTTAATGTCTCTGCTCATTTGGAAATGTATGAAGGAAAGAAACTTCAGTGTTTTCCCCTATATTTACTACCTCTATCACTAATTTTTCTGATCCACGACCCCAACTCCAGGAAGCATTTTGATCTGACGCTAAGCCCTTATTTTTTTTGGATATCAAGTTCCAACCAAAGCGTGGCAAAATATTGGAATAAAACTGTCGAATAGAGCCGATCGTAACAGGTCCATGAGCCTGCACTTCGGTTATACGGCCTCTATTAGAGTCAAATACTGAAGCAGAAAGAACTCTTTCTTTCAGCCCACTCAAGAGCGGAACATCATCAATAACGGACAAAAATTTATTTTCTGCACCGGAGCTAATCGGGTGCGTCACTAAAAAAAAGACAATTAGAAAATTGAAAAAAATCACTCGCATGACGGCGTTCTAAAACATTTTTAGCAGGTGCGGAACACCTAAGAGACTATGTTTGGCATGAGGGGCAAAAGAAACTAGACCGACCCGATTGTTGGATCCGGACCAACTGTCGGTTACAAGACGGGCAGGGCTCATTCTCTCTCCCATAAACCTTAAAACTATGTTGAAAATAGCCTAAGGAACCACTAGGGCTCAGGTGGTCTCGAAGGGTGGAGCCTCCCGCCGCGATGGCATCGTTCAAGACGAGCTTTATTGCCTCCGCAAGGCTCTTAGCCCTTATCCCACTGACCGTAGAGGCTTCTCGACTGGGCAACAACCTTGCCATCCAAAGAGCCTCGCACGCATAGATATTTCCCAGACCGGCAATTATATGCTGATTTAGGAGCGCGCTCTTTATGGAGGTTTTTTTTCCCATTAATAAACGCGCGACGCACCGACCGTCAAAGGCATCTGTCAATGGCTCCACCCCTAATCTCGCTAACAGTGGGTGATCTTCAAGCCCATCAGCTTTACAGAGATCAACTAAACCAAAACGCCTAGGATCGGAGAACCTAATTACTGTTGAATTGCCCATTTTAAAGGTGATGTGTTCATGCTTGGATTGTGGTCGAATATCGCTATTTTTTTTATCGACAAGCATTCTGCCAGACATGCCGAGATGGGCCAAAATTACGTGTCCATTATCAAGAAAAAATTCCAGGTACTTCGCCCTTCGTCTGATCTCGGTCACCACGCTTCCTTGTGCTGCATGCCTTAAGCCTTTTGGCACTTGGCGCCTCAAATCAATTCTATGAATCCCGACATCGACGATGGTTATCCCTTCCATTACCTCAGCCAGGCCGCGCCGCACGGTCTCTACTTCTGGAAGCTCTGGCATTGATTTCAGTCCTTTTAAAATCTTATTGGCCCTATCCGTTTGCTACCAATATCAAAAGCTAGCGCGCACATGGGGGCTAAGCTATGTTAACCTGATGTCGAGAGGAACCAAAATATCAGACAAAAGGCGAGACTTCGGTTTTGAGGAAGTATCCCTTGAAGAACACAGAAGCCGGGTTGGGACCTTGTTTAACTCTGTATCGAACAAGTATGACCTGATGAATGACCTGATGAGCTTAGGTCTGCACAGATACTGGAAAAATATTTTTGTCGAACGGATCAACCCAAAACCTGAAATGAGGATATTAGATATTGCAGCGGGAACCGCGGATATCTCTCTCCAAATTTTAGAAAGATTAAAAAAATCTGAGAAGTATCGCGCCCCCCTGCATCCAATAACATTATGTGATCCAAGCCTATCTATGACAGAAAAGGGCCGGAACCGGGCAATAGATAAGGGCTATCTTAATGAATTTAGCTACGTTGTGGCGCCAGCGGAGAATTTACCATTTGACCCCCGCTGCTTCGATCTAATCGCCATTTCTTTTGGCCTCCGGAACGTCTCAGATCGACCCAAAGCCATTAGAAATTTCTTCCAGTCATTAGATTTCGGAGGGCACTTTATGTGCCTCGAGTTCTCTCCTTCGGTGTCGAGGGTAATAGAACCCCTTTATGAAGCTTATTCCATGAGAGTTATACCTTGGCTTGGTCAAAAAATTACCAACGACGGTGATGCATACCGCTACTTAGCAGAGAGCATCAGGCAATTTCCTGCCGCCGAGATATTAGCGGAAGAACTTGAGGAGCAGGGATTCCAAAATGTTACTTGGAGGAGTTTGAGTGGAGGAATTGTGAATATCCACTCCGCCTGGCGACTATAAAGATGATAAACACTTTGAGGAGTATAAGGCGTCTAACCCAAATAACTCGGACATTGGCGCGATATAACTTATTACCGCTTCTTAGTAATGCTGGCATAAGTGCCAACATGTTAAAAATAATACATTTCTTGGCGATGATACGCCAAAATCCAGCAAAAGATTTTTTGTCAAAAACGCGAGGAGAGCGTCTGGCTGTAGCTCTTACAGCGCTCGGCCCAGTCTTTATAAAAATTGGTCAAGCCTTATCTGTGCGCCGAGATATAATTGGGGATGATATCGCCCGTGATCTATCATTACTCCGTGATCGATTGCCACCATTTCCAACAGAACTTGCGAAAATGACTATTGAGTCAGAGTTAGGGAAACCTCTCGATTCTCTATACTCCAAATTTGATGACAAACCTGCGGCCGCAGCGTCAATTGCCCAAGTCCATTTTGCAATTACCCTTGAGGGGGATCCCGTAGCAGTAAAAGTCCTGCGACCGGGTATAGAGCAAGCATTTGCTCGGGAATTAGATTTTATTTATTGGACTATGGATATTTTGGAGAAATGCTTCCCAAAAATTCGTCGTTTGAAACTTAAAGAAGCTATCAATGTAATTTCCGACACTATAGCTCAAGAATTGGACTTACGCCTTGAAGCCGCCGCTGGAGATGAATTGAGGACTAATTTTGCACATGATCAGACATTTAAAGTCCCTAAAATGGACTGGAAACGCACTAACCGCAGGGTATTGACCGTTGAGAGGGTCGATGGTTTGGCCATAACCAATGGATCCGAGTTACGAGAACAGGGATACGATACCAGCAAGATAGTAACAGATTTGGCAAGAGTGGTCTTCCTGCAAGTCTTTCGCGACGGTTTCTTTCATGCCGATCTACATCCTGGTAACATCTTCATCACGAGCGACCTCTCCATCCGCCCCGTTGACTTTGGAATTATGGGTCGTATTGATCGTCCTACCCGTTTATACCTTGCCGAAATATTAATGGGGTTTCTAAATCGAAATTACCAACAAGTATCGAGAGCGCACTTTAAAGCCGGCTACGTTCCCTCAAATCAGTCCGAAGCAGCTTTTGCGCAAGCGGCCAGAGCAATAGCCGAACCCATTTTAGAACTGCCACTTAAAGATATTTCTCTCGCTCAACTCTTGGCACAGCTTTTTAGAGTTACCGAACGTTTTAAAATGGAAACCCAGCCCCAATTGCTTTTATTACAAAAGACCATGCTGGTAGCAGAGGGCGTGGGAAGAGACCTTCACCCAGAAACAAACATGTGGGAACTAGCGCGGCCCTTGATAACGCAATGGGTCAACGAAAATATGTCCCCTGAAACACAGGCAGCGGATCTGGCTGCTGACGCGAGAAAAATCATTGAAAATCTCCCCAATATTATTTCGAAAATGGCAGAGAATAGTGGGCCCAAGCAGTTGAATGAGCTTAAGCTCCATGAAGATACGATCAATATCCTAACGAAAAAAAACTCAAAACAATGGGTGTTTTATACTTCAATTATCATAGTGTTGTTTGCATTAGCCATCTCTTAGGACGGTCTAAAGAATTATAATTCTTGTAAAAATTTTCCTTTAGAGCCTATTTCTCTAGTGAGAGCTGCTTGCCAGCGATCCATATTCGAAGTTATGGAGAATGTTATATTACAGTAGGTTTGCAAATTTCTTGCCGTTAATGGGTATAAGCTTTATTTTCGGCTGAGTTCTTTTAGACCATGAGCCAAGGCATGCTTGAAGGCAAACGGATTCTATTAATAATCTCTGGAGGCATCGCAGCCTATAAGAGCCTCGAGCTGATCCGACTGATACGGCAAGAGGGTGCCAGCGTGCGTTGCATACTCACAAAGGCTGCAACCCAATTTGTTACACCCCTGTCAGTTGCTCCTCTCACTGGCGAAAAA
>Ga0255776_10007201_pt1 | contig 11214 bp, 9 predicted proteins | sample 071ome_19_FD_179974 | JGI IMG/M metagenome (GOLD analysis project Ga0255776, IMG submission 179974) | Coastal salt marsh microbial communities from the Groves Creek Marsh, Skidaway Island, Georgia - 071413AT metaG (version 2) | ecosystem: Environmental > Aquatic > Marine > Intertidal zone > Salt...
CCCGGGGTAAACGCGCCTGGCACCGCAAACATCAGAATTTTGTTGTTATTGAAAAGGTCTGCTGTGGACACAGGGGCAGGACCCTCGCTACCCATGACAGACAGGGTACAGGTTGGGATGGAATCTCCTACGGCGATAGTCATTGTTTCACTCCATTTCTTTGGGGGTAAACCCGCGGCATAAGATCATGCCTGTCGGGGCAGTCGGTTTCTCTTGTGAGAGAAAACCCAATAGTAACTCATGAAGGCTGGTCGTCGAGTAGCCTCGCGTTGATGAGTTCACACTCCGAGTAAAAACTGGCCTGCTCTATACCCAAATATGGTGCGCAATGGGACAGCGTCTGCAGCACGGCTCTATGAAGCGTCTGCTGGGGTGTGCTGGAAGGGCCCGTTAACTGCTCAAAACTCAACCAGTACATCAATGTCATGGCCATGCTGTCTGCAACATGGTTAAGTCGCTCCGGGTGCGAGGCGATGGATACCGAGGCAAGGAGCTCGCTCGCAAGGTGCCGGGTTGCTTGCCGCTTAAGGGAGAGCAATCGATGCATACCTCGGTCGATTTCGGGGTAGCGCTGCATGAGATCAGTCAGGTTGAGGTAGAGAAAGCGATTCGCGAACATCACTTCTACTAATACGGAGAGGAACAACCAGCTTCTTTCCAGTGGATTCGCGTCGCGGAAGAATGCGTCCTCTACAAGGGGCGCAGCTAACATGCCTGCCAGCTCACGGTAATAGTTCGTAAATAGCGCAGACAGGATCCCGTCTTTGCCTTTGAAATGGTAGTAAAGGTTGCCTGGGCTGATGTCGAGTTCCAGCGCGATGTCGCTGGCCGTCACGTTGCGCTCGCCCCGCTCGTTAAATAGCTGGGTCGCCGTCGTCAAAATACGTTGCGCCGTTTTCATGCGAATAAGTGTAACGCGATGTGTTCCTCTTGGCCGCGTGATTTAGATAAGCCGCGCGCCGAAACTCGGCAAAAAGGGTTCGCCTGATCAATCAGGCAATCAAGCTCCTGTGGGTCATCACGGTATCAAGTGAGTGCGGCTGCTGGCGCCGGCCGGGAGACAGAGTCAAAAAAGGGGAGCAGCGCTCCCCCGAAAAAAACGGACTTTGAAAGGTGGGTTTAAGCAGCCTTGCCGAATCTTGACTTCAGATCGTTAAAGCGAGTCTTGGCCTTCTTCATTTGGGCTTCGAGCTTGGCACGATCGGCCAGCGAATCGAGCTCGAGGTCGGCCAGCGCTTTCAGTGCTTCTTTCTCTACCGCAGTACCGCGCTTGATCAGCGACTTGTAGAGATCCTCGGCCTGCTTGCGGCGCTCGGTCAGGCGGCTCTGCGCCTCATCGACCTGCTCTTGTAGGCTAGAGAACTGCTCCAGTACTTGATCGTAAGCCTTGCCGTATACGCCGAGGCCTGCGAGCAGGGCATTGCGACCGGTATCGACGGCCTTGGGGCGCGCGCGGGTCTTGGCTTTAGTGCTCGCTTTTGCTTTGGTTTTGGCTGCCGGTTTCTTCTTTGCCGGTGCCTTCTTAGCTGTAGCGGGTGCTTTTTTTACCGCGGCTTTCTTCGCCGCAGCTTTCGGTGCTGCTTTGCTTTTGGCTTCTGCCATGTTGTTTCTCCTCGTTGAAATTTCGAACAACGCAACGGAGTGTGGCGCTCAAATTTAGAATCCGCCCTCTAAAAGCACGCTTCGGCTTGGCAATTTTGCGCAGTATTGCAGAGTAAATAACCTCCCGAAAGGGCTTGCCGAGACGTCTCGATCAGCGTTCTGGGTATTTTGAGTAACAGTCCGCTTGGCGTGAGTTCGTCAACGGGTAAACAGCGCTGGAGTCCGTTATCGCCTCGGGTGCGCCGTTTGGTGCAGCAACATGGGAGGGCCGACCCAAGTCTTGGTGAGTAATGATTGGTACCTTTTCCTATTGGCCCGAATACCAGTTGCTTGCGTAAACCGCTAAACTTTGCGCCCTTTAGCGCACTGGGTGGAGCAATGGTTTGCCTCTTGCCCTTCGTACCCACTCAAGAGAGCGTTTTGGCTTTTCTTGCGGAGCCGGGTCCCGGCGCATAACCCCATATCGGAGAGCAGTATCCTTACCATGACCGACGTCAGTTCTCAGACCAGCCGCTTTTCCCGCCGCCGCATGCTTGGCTCGACGGTGTTCACGCTCGCGGGTCTGGCGGTTTGCTTTCTGGTGTTCGTCGGGAAGCCCGCTACGCAACCCACCCAGTACCCCGAGCCGCGCAGGCCGTTGGTGGATGTGATTGTTGCGTTGCCCTCGGATCACAGTATTTCTGTCCGCACACAAGGCACCGTTGAGCCGGTGCGGCGCGTGGGTTTGGTGGCGCAAGTCAGCGGTAAAGTTGAATCGGTTAGTGAGTTATTTCTGGATGGGCGCTTTTTCAGGGCCGGTGACGTGCTGTTGCAGCTCGAGCGAGCGGACCACGAGTTTGCCATCGCTCGCGCGCGTGCTCAGGAAGCCGCCGCTGCTCAGCGTGTGGCAGAAGAGCGAGGCCGAAACCTGCAAGCCCAGAGAGAGTGGCGCGACCTGGGTGCGAGTGAGGCGAATGATTTGTTTCTGCGCAAACCCCAGCTGCGTGCGGCAGAGGCGTCACTAGCGGCGGCGCAGGCAGATGTTGCGGCGGCGGAGCTTGCATTGGAGCGCACGACAGTGCGTGCCCCCTTCGATGGTCGACTCGAGAAGAAGTCGGTGGATTTGGGTCAGTTCGTGGCGCCCGGCACGGTGCTGGCACAGATTTATGCGACTGATCGAGTTGAAGTGCACTTGCCGATCACCGATTCACAACTCGCGTTGCTAGAACTGCCTTTGTTCGAGACAGCGGTTGCCGACTATCCTGAGGTGGTATTGAGCACGCGCTTCGGCGGCGAACGGTGGAAGTGGCAGGGCAGGATTGCGCGCGTCGAGGCCAGTATTGATCGAGACAGTCGGGTGACTTTTGCCATTGCAGAAGTCGATAACCCCTTTGGGGACAGTGGTTCGCAGAGGCCGCCGTTGACCCCCGGACTGTTTGTTGAGGCGACCATCGCTGGTAAGCCCATTCAGCAATCAGTTGAATTGCCTGCCACTGCCTTGCGCGGTGACAACACCTTACTGTTGGTAAACGAGAACAGTCGTCTGGAGCGCTATCCGGTGGAGTTGATTCGCCGCGAGCGCGATCGTGTCTGGATTCGTGGCATAGCACCCGGGAGCCAAGTGGTTGCCGAGCAAAGCAGTCTGCTAGCCGCAGGTGCAGCCATAGAGGTGGCCAGTGTGAGGAATCGCAATGGCTGATAAACCCGGTCTTCTGGGCTGGTTTATCTCCAATCCCATTGCAGCCAACCTCCTTATGGTGGTGCTGGTGATTGGCGGTCTGTACAGCATCCCCGGCCTCGACAAACAGTTTTTTCCGACCCCAGTGATTGACCGGGTAAGCATTACCATGCCTTTCCCCGGCGCAAGTCCTCGCGAGGTTGAGGAGCAGATTTGTGTCCGGATCGAGGAGGCCATTCACGATCTGGACGGTATCAAGGAAATCCGGTCAACCGCCTCCGAGGGTATGGGGCAGGTCATCGTCGAGGCGCTCACGGGTTACCCCACCCAGCGCCTGACCAACGATATCAAAACCCGGGTTGACGCGATTACGACTTTCCCTACCGATGCGGAACGGCCCGTGGTCACGGAGCTCATTTATCGCCACCTATTGGGCGTTGTTCAACTGGCCGGAGAACTGGACGAGTGGGAGCTCAAGGAACTGGGTGAGACCTTGAGGGATGATCTGGCCCGACAGCCATGGATTTCCGTCGTGGACCTCGTATCCCCCAGGCGTTATGAAGTTTCCATCAACGTATCTGAGATGGATCTGCGTCGCCATAATCTGTCCTTTGATGACGTGGTGCGAGCCATTCAATCTACCTCTCTCAACCTTCCTGCCGGCGCCATCAAGGGACGTGATGGCGATATCCGGGTTCAGACGCGCGGGCAAGCCTATTATCGCGAAGACTTCGAAAGAATTGTTTTGTTGACCGCGCGCGACGGTACCCAGGTTTACTTGGGAGAGGTCGCTACGATCAATGATGGCTTTGAAGACGTGGACACCGTAAGCCGATTCGACGGAATGCCGGGCCACGGTTTATATGCTTATGTCACCACCAATCCCGATGTGGTGCAGTCCTCGCGGGTGATTAACGCTTGGGTAGCTGAGCAGACCCAGAACTTGCCCGAGGGGGCTTCCCTATCGTTTTGGCGGGATGCCGCGGTGCCCTTTAAGGGGCGGGTAGAAACACTGCTGAAAAACGGACTGGGGGGTCTGTTGCTGGTATTCCTCGTTCTGGTGTTGTTCCTCAGACCAGCCGTCGCGGTATGGGTGTCCGTTGGCATTGCGGTGGCGTTTTTGGGTGCATTTTTTCTGCTTCCCTTCACGGGCGTCGGGCTCAACATGATTTCCCTGTTCGCTTTCCTACTGGTGCTGGGCATCGTAGTGGATGACGCCATCATTGTCGGCGAGTCGATTCACACAGCCCAAAGCAAGGGCGTAGCTGGCGCGGAAGCGTCGCTATGGGGGGTCAGAGAGGTATTCAAGCCCGTTTTGTTTGCTGTTATCAGCACGATGGTGTTCTTTGCGCCAATGATGTTCATGCCGGGCGAGTGGGCTCACGCCGCCCGAGGGATTCCCATTGTAGTGCTGCTGGTCCTGCTCTTTTCTTTGTTGGAGTGTTTGTGGATTTTGCCATCCCACCTATCCAATTTAGGTCCCGAGAAGCCGGCCACTGAACCGTGGTTGAAGCGGCTGGAAAGCTGGCGACATCGTTGCGCCGACGGACTCATGTCTTTTGCCCGAAATCGGTATCGACCCTTTTTGGAGTGGGCGCTTCAGCGACATTTGTTAATCGCCGGCTTTTTTCTGGTAATGCTCAGTCTGAGCTTATCGCTGTACGGTGGTGGTTGGCTCCGCTCAGCCTTTTTCCCACGCATTAATTCGGATTTTGTTGAAGCCAAAATTACGATGCCCGAGGGAGGCTCTTTCTCGCAATCTGAGTTGGTGATGCAGCGCGTGGTTGATGCTGCGGAGGGGCTGAAGGCTCAGTGGAATGCCCGACCAGAGTACGACGATCAGCCCGCGATCGGCAGTATTTTGGGTCGCGCCAACGCGAACGATGTCGAGGTAGTGGTACAGACGATTGCTGAGGGCGTTGATACCGAGGCATTTGCGCTGCAATTGCGTGCGGACTCAGGCTCGCTGAGTGAGGCCAAGGAGATCCGCATGGACTACACCATCCGCGATCCGGGCAAACCTATTCGGCTGGTATTGGCCTCCAGAAAAGTAGAGGAACTGGAGGCAATGTCCGGGGATGTGCGCGCAGCGTTGTTGTCCTACCCGGGCGTTTTTGATGTCTCGGACAGCTTTGACAGCCCGCGCGATGAGCTGGTCCTTGAGCTCAAGCCAGCCGCCGAAACGCTGGGCATTAGTTTGGCAGATGTCGCGCGTCAGGTTCGGCAGGCTTTTTATGGCGCAGAGGCGCAGCGAATCCCACGCGGCCGCGAAGACGTGAAAGTCATGGTGCGGTATCCCGAGTCCGAGCGTTTGGCCATCGCCAATCTCAGCGACATGTATATCCGGACCCCTGACGGGGGCGAAATGCCTTTTGAGGCGGTGGCGACGTATCGGGTGGAGGCGGGGTATCAGAAGCTGGAGCGACTGGATAGGCTCCGTACCTTGGAAGTGGAGGCTGATGTAGAGCCTGACGGCCCACCGCCACATGCCATCGTGCAGTCGGTGTTTCGCGACTATTTACCCAAGTGGCAGCAGCAGTATCCCGATCTGGTGGTGAACCTTGACGGTGAGCTACAGGAAGAAATCGAATTCCGTGAGGCCACCATGCGCTTGATGTTAATTGCCATGTTGGTCATCTATGCGCTCATGGCCGTCGCTTTCCGATCCTACTGGCAGCCTGTCCTTATCTTGACGGCGGTGCCCTTCGGCCTGATGGGCGCCATTTTTGGGCACATGCTATTGGGATGGCAGGTGAGCATGTTCTCCATCATGGGAGTCACCGCCTGCGCAGGCGTTGTGGTAAATGACAACCTCGTGCTGATCGACAGAATTAATCGCCTGCGAGAGGAGGGCCAGGATGTGGTCTCTGCCTTGTTGCAGGCGGGGGAGGACCGCTTCCGTCCCATTATCTTGACCTCGCTCACCACTTTCGTGGGGCTCCTGCCTATCATGTCGGAGACCAGTGTTCAGGCGCAGTTCCTGATTCCCATGGTGACATCTCTGGCATTTGGGGTGCTGTTCGCCACTGGCGTAACGTTGATTCTGGTTCCTGCGTTATATCTGATTGCTGAGGATGCCAGAGCGCTACGCGCGAAGTGGCTGGGCGGCAAGGAGACCAGCGCGGAGTTGCCTACAGCGGCGATTTAATCGCGATTTCCGAATCGTTGAGACCCGTCAGCTGCCCTGTTTTCGCGCTCTGTTCAGGATGCGCGCGGACCCGCGGCGACGATCGCGTCGCTCACATCGAATTGTGAGATGTTCTCAAGAAATAAAGCCGCCAGTTGTTGGGCCTGCGCCTCGTAGGCTTCGTCGTCTCCCCAGCCCACTTTCGGATCAATGTACTGGGTATCAACACCGGGGATACTGATCGGAAAATCGAGATTCAGGCTGTCGATGTGGCGTGTCTCAGTGCCAATGAGGACCCCGTCCTGGGCGGCCTTCACAACGGCCCGCGTGACGGGGATCGGAAAGCGTGACCCACTGCCACCGGGTGCGCCGGAGCCTCCAGTCCAGCCTGTATTGATCAGGTACACCTGACTGTCAAAATCCTCAATACGTTTGATCAACAGCTCCGCGTAGTCGCTCGCTGGGCGCGGCATGAAGGGCGCGCCAAAACAGGTAGAGAACGTGGGGTTTATGCCTGCTGCGGCACCCACCTCTGTAGAGCCCACCCGAGCAGTATATCCCGACAAAAAGTGAAAAGCTGCCGCCTCCTTGGACAAAATGGAAATCGGAGGAAGTACCCCAAATACATCGCAGGTCAGGAAGATAACGCACTTGGGTTCTCCTCCAGCATTATTGGGCGAGCGTTTCTCTACATGCTCAAGCGGATAGCAACACCGCCCGTTCTCAGTCAGGCTGGTATCCGAATAATCAGCTGTGCCCTGCTCGTTAAGCACCACGTTTTCGATAATGGCACCTGTGCGAATGGCGTCCCAGATGATCGGTTCGTTCTTTCGACTCAGATCTATCGTTTTGGCGTAACAGCCGCCCTCGATATTGAAGACTGAACCCTTTGACCAGCCGTGTTCGTCATCGCCGATGAGGTATCGCTCCGGATCAGCTGAAAGCGTGGTTTTCCCGGTACCCGACAGTCCGAAGAAGAGCGTGGTTCCACCATCCTCGCCAATATTGGCAGAGCAGTGCATGGGCATGACGTCTTTTTCGGGAAGCAGAAAGTTCTGCACCGAAAACATCGCCTTTTTCATCTCGCCGGCGTAACGCATGCCTGCGATGAGCACCTTTCTTTGGCCAAAATGAATGATAACCGTTGCGTCGGAATGCGTGCCGTCCCGCTCCGGGTCGCACACAAAATCAGCTACGTTCAAAATTTTCCATTCCGGTTTGTGGGCGGGGTTGTAGGCATCGGGACGGATAAACATGTTGCGGCCAAACAGCGATTGCCAGGCCGTGGCGGTAATGACTTTGACAGGCAGGTAGTGATCGTTGTGCGCACCCACGTGCAAGTGCTGAACCCAGCTCGTCGATTCGCTTGCATGTGCCTTGACGCGTTCCCACAGGGCATTAAAACGATCTTCCTCGAAAGGTCGATTCACGCCGCCCCAGTCAATCGCATCCTCGCTGGAAGCTTCCCTCACTACAAAGCGATCCGCAGGGGAACGGCCCGTTCGCGCTCCAGTTTCTACGCGCAGAGCGCCTGTATCAGAAAGCACGCCCTCGCCGAGAGAGAGTGCCATTTCGATTAACTCTGGTTCTGATAAATCGCTGTGGACGGTGGTACTGGCAGATACTGCATCGGTCATATTATTTTCCGTACTGAGTGCAATTGCGGCGCTGTAGCCGCTCAAAATTATTTTTAAAGCGCATCAATCGTAACTTGTAGTCAGGTACTTATTGACACACTTGCAGGCTAATCGAGCTCAATGAAGTGTTCTCGCATTGTCCTCCGCATCAAGAGCGCGCTGATCAAACCGATAAACGGTCCCGCAGAGCTCGCAGGTCAATGCGATCTCGCCCACATCAGCGATGATTTCCTCCTTTTCGGACTGCGGCAACAATGCGATTGTGTCGGCGCTTCGCTCCCGGCTGCACCGACATTTAAACAAAATGGGGGCCGGTGGGTACAGCTTTATAGCGTGTTCGTGATACAGCCTGAAAAGCAGCTCTTCAGGACTTAGATTTAACAATTCCTCGTCGCTTACGGTCTCAGCGAGTACACACGCGGTGGACCACTGCTCCTCACGCGATGCGTCATCAGCGAGTTGGGCCGGAAGTTGCTGAAGCATCAGTCCGGCGCTCTTTTTGCCATCTGAGGCCAGCCAGAAGCGCGTTCCCAATTGCTCACTCTGAGCAAAATAATTGTCCAGCGAGGCTCCCAATGACTGGCCTTCCAGAGCGATGATTCCCTGATAGCGTTGGCCCGAATCGCGCTCAATGGTAAGCGCCAACTGACCGTCTTTCAGCAATGCCATTGGATCGGCAGCCGTCGCGCCGAGATCTCCCTGGGCAATACCGCGAATGTGTCGTTCGCTGGAGCACTCCACCATCGCCAATGACAGGGCTTGGTCGCTACGAGCCTGCAGGATAATTCTACCCGTGTATTTGAGATTGTTGCTGATGAGAACGGCGGCTGAGGCAAATTGTCCCATCAGGCTACGGATACTGTCGCTGTAGGATTGAGTGGCGAGCAACTCGTCGAGAGCAGGCCCCAGGCTGACAGACTCGCCCCGCACGTCGGCATTTTCAAACAAGAATCGCTGGCTTGAGTCCAGGTTGGCAATCATGGGTTGGTCACGTTGTGCGCGGGGGGTGTAGGATAGTCCGAAAGGCGCTCCGCTCCAATTCGGTTGTGATATGTCCGACATTCACCTATCCAGAACTCATCGGCTCGATGCCGCCTCGCGAGAGAGGGCCTTGGAGGCATTGCTGACGTTTTTGCAGAACACGCTCAGTGCAACGGCACAACGGCGTGACAATCGTGTCGTCTTTAGTGGCAAAGGATTTTCTGGCAGCTTGTCACTGGGGGAGGATAGGGTCGATGGCTCGGTGCAACTGGGAATCCTCATGCGCCCAATGAAGGGCGCGATCACGCGCGAGATAGAGCGCGCGCTGGAGGAGTATTTGCAGGACCAGTGACCCTGTGGGGCCGGCTTTTTAGCTTGCGAGCGCCTTGACGCGCGCGTTGAGGCGACTCTTGTGCCGGGCCGCCTTGTTCTTTTTGATAATGCCCCGGTTCGCCATCCGATCAATGACAGGGACCGCAGAATCGTATGCAGCGCGCGCTTGCTCGGCATTACCCGTGTCCACTGCCGCGACAACTTGCTTGATTTTGGTGCGCACAAGCGATCGCAGGCTAGCGTTGTGTGCCCGACGCTTGTCGTTTTGTCGCGCTCGTTTTCTTGCTTGGGGTGAATTGGCCACCAATATGCTCCATCGGGATCAAAAAAGGTCGCGAATCATCTGGGATACAGGATTCAATGTCAACCTGCCGCCCGCCTGAAGTCGCCTGTTTGCGGGGTTTTACCCTTTTACCAGCCCAACCAGATCAGTATCCATCCGAGTGCGGCGAAAGCGAGCGCAGAACCGGCCGTATCGAGGCGAACCAACGCATAGGCGTACCCCAATGGAGGGAACAGGAGTGAGCACATTCCCCACGCGTATTCTTCGCGCCAAGAGGCGATGAGCAATAGAACCCAGCTAATCGCCAGTGAGGCAAATCCGAGGGTCATCAAAAACGAACTAGATGCTTCCATTTCCACTCTCTGACAGTTAGGTTGCGCAGCGACGCGCAGGGTACCAGAAACACCCCGGGGGCGGCACAATACTGTGCTGCCGGATAACAGGAACTACATGACACAGGATCCCTTACCGCTGGTTGATGATCCCTATGCGGAAATCAGACCCTACTCTAATGCTGAAGCGCCAGCGGTTATTCGGCGGCTGATGCATGACCCAGAGTTGGTAGAGACCATTGCCACCTGGCGGTTGCCCGCTATCGCCAAATGGTGGCCGGCGTTGGCTCGTACGGCGGCGAGTTTGTGGTTGTTTGTAGTGGCCCGGCGGCTCAAAACGGTCGAGGACTTGCAGAACCTGATTGCACCGAATCTGTCGAGGATGATCAAGAAAACCTCTCGATTTACCATGAGTGGCATCGAGGAGCTCGACCTCACAGGATCCCGCGTATACCTCAGTAACCACCGAGATATCGTGATGGACCCCGCATACGCGAACTACGCCTTGCATCGAGCAGGGGCGAAGACACTTGCGGTTGCGATCGGAGACAATTTGCTCTCCAAGCCATGGATCGCCGATCTGATGCGTCTCAACAAGAGCTTTATCGTCAAGCGCAAACTCAGTGGCCCGCGTGCATTGCTTGCTGCCACAAAAACGCTTTCCGGATTTATCAGGGAATCTGTCGCGCAAGAAGGAAACCCCATCTGGATTGCGCATCGGGAAGGCCGGGCCAAGGACGGACGTGATCTCACAGAACCCGCTGTGATCAAGATGCTGACACTGTGTCGTGAGCGACACCAAGCGCCTACGGTCATACTGGATCAACTTAATATTGTACCGCTAGTGATTTCCTACGAGCTCGATCCCTGCGACATGCTGAAAGCAGCGGAGCTATCTGCGGGAAAGGAATATACCAAATCGGAATTCGAGGATATTTCGTCGATCGCCCGAGGTATTACAGGACAAAAAGGTTGCGTTCATTTGCACTTTGGTACGCCGCTTGAGTCCGGACTGGATGTGGCGGGTGCGGTCGCGGCCATTGATCGACAGATTGGTGATCACTACGCGCTCTACCGGACCAATGTCTGGGCGTGGCAATGGCTCTATGAGACCCCCCTTGTTCAGGAGCTTGACGTAGCGGAGGGCTCCGTTTCCGAGTCTGCATTTCGTGCTCGGATTGATGGCGTGGCCGCTGAACACAGGGAATGGCTTCTCGCCATGTATGCCAATCCCGTCAATCGGGCGCTCGGTCTTCCTTACT
>Ga0255776_10007204_pt1 | contig 11211 bp, 9 predicted proteins | sample 071ome_19_FD_179974 | JGI IMG/M metagenome (GOLD analysis project Ga0255776, IMG submission 179974) | Coastal salt marsh microbial communities from the Groves Creek Marsh, Skidaway Island, Georgia - 071413AT metaG (version 2) | ecosystem: Environmental > Aquatic > Marine > Intertidal zone > Salt...
GCCGAGGCAGGGAATATTGACCCCTTGATCGGCCGTTTGAATGAGGTGGAGCGGGTCGCACAAATTCTGGCGCGGCGGCGTAAAAACAACCCGCTTCTGGTGGGCGAGTCCGGGGTCGGCAAAACTGCGATCGCAGAGGGTTTGGCGAAAATGATCGTCGACGGGGAGGTGCCCGATACCCTCAAGGAGGCGGTGGTCTACTCACTCGACTTGGGCGCGCTGTTGGCGGGCACTAAATACCGGGGCGATTTTGAAAAGCGTCTCAAGGGCTTGCTGGCCAACCTAGCTGAGAGCGATCACGCAATTTTGTTCATCGACGAGATCCACACCATCATAGGAGCGGGAGCCGCCTCAGGCGGGGTGATGGACGCCAGCAATCTTCTCAAGCCGTTACTCGCGTCTGGGAAGATGCGCTGCGTAGGCTCGACCACTTATGCGGAATATCGAGGCATCTTTGACAAGGATAAGGCGCTCAGTCGTCGCTTTCAGAAGGTTGATGTTCCCGAGCCGTCCGTGGAGGAAGCCTATAAGATTTTGAAAGGCCTCAAGTCACGATTTGAGGCGCACCATAAGCTTCGCTACACCGATAAGGCCCTGCGGGTCGCCTCCGAAATGGCGGCGCGGTACATCACGGACCGCTTTTTACCTGATAAGGCGATCGATGTAATCGACGAGGCGGGGGCTTTCCAACAGCTACAAGCTCCCTCAAAAAGGAAAAAGGTGGTGGGGCCCTCAGACATCGAGGCGGTAGTGGCAAAAATTGCCCGCATACCCCCGAAAACCGTGAGTAGTGACGACAAGGAGTTACTGGCCAAACTTGAGGGTAATCTCAAAATGACAGTATTTGGCCAGGATGATGCCGTCACGCAGATGGTGAGTGCGATCAAGCTTGCCAGAGCCGGCCTGAGGGGCGGCCAGAAACCCATTGGGAGCTTTTTGTTGGCGGGGCCGACGGGCGTGGGTAAAACCGAACTCACTCGCCAATTGGCATTACAGATGGGGCTGGAGTTATTGCGCTTTGACATGTCTGAGTACATGGAGCGTCATACCGTATCGCGCCTGATTGGCGCGCCACCGGGCTATGTTGGCTTTGACCAGGGTGGTCTGCTCACCGACGCCGTCACCAAACATCCGCACTCGGTCGTGTTATTGGACGAGATTGAGAAAGCGCACCCGGAAGTCTTCAACTTGCTGTTGCAGGTCATGGACCACGGCACACTCACCGACAATAATGGTCGCAAGACGGATTTCCGCAACGTCATTCTGGTGATGACGACTAACGCAGGCGCTGAAAATGTGAGCCGGCGATCCATCGGGTTCTCAATGCAGGATCACTCGACAGACTCGATAGAGGCCATTAACCGAACGTTTACTCCGGAATTCAGAAACCGGCTGGATGCCATCGTGCCCTTCGGCCCGCTTGGCGAAGATGTTATTTTGACAGTGGCCGATAAATTCCTGACCGAGCTTCAGTCGCAACTGGATGAGCGCCAGGTGGTGATTGAAGTTGATGAGGAGGCCAGACTTTGGCTGGTCGAGAAGGGCTATGACGCTACCATGGGCGCTCGGCCCATGGAGCGGGTGATTCAGGAGCATATTAAGAAGCCGCTGGCTGATATGGTGCTGTTTGGGTCATTGGCAAAGGGGGGTACCGCGGTGGTTACCGTGGCATCGGACCGCTCTGGGCTGCTGATTGAGGCTGAAGTCGAGGCTGAGGCGCCTGTGGAGGCCTGAAGCCTACCTGAGTGCTGTGTTCAAGGGTTTCCCTGCTTAACCGTATCCTCGCTGAACAGCGACGCAACAATGGGATTGTTTGGCCCCGGGTTTCGTCAGTGAGCGAGGGCTCGTTTCCCCTCTTTTGGTTCGATGTGACGGTCGCTCAGTAAAGCGCGGGTTTAACGCTCGCGATAAGTAATACGACCCTTGGTCAGGTCATAGGGCGTGAGTTCAACCCGAACTTTGTCGCCGGTTAAAATTCTGATGTAGTTTTTTCGCATCTTGCCCGAGATATGGGCGGTGACGACGTGACCGTTTTCCAATTTCACGCGAAAAGTGGTGTTCGGAAGGGTGTCGACAATCTCTCCCTCCATCTCGATTTGATCTTCCTTTGCCATTCAGGCGATTCCTCCTGCTTCTGGAAAGGGCGGAACTGTATAGGAAACTGATTCCCGGGGAAAGCGCAGTCTCAGGGCGTTGGCTCTGAGTTAATTCCCTGCTGGCTCCAGCAAGGAAACGACGGCAGAGGCGTCTGGGGTGGCGGTTTGCTCAGTCTTGTGCTGCTGCCATTGCCCATCGACAAAGAGCTCGAGCGGGGAGAATCGCGCCTTGTAGGACATTTTTCGGCACCCATCGATCCAGTACCCGAGGTAGACAAAAGGCAAGTCCATGGCTTTCGCTTCGCGAATCTGAAGCAGAATAGCTTCGGTACCCAAACTGCGTTGCGGTTGGTCAGGATCAAAGAAACTGTAGATCGCGGCAAGGCCGTCCAGCATTTTGTCAGCCACAGTCACTGCCACCAGCTTGTTGCCTTGATACAGACGATAATAGATCGCGCACCCGAGCCCATCATTCAAAAATGACTCATACTGGTCTCGCTCCGGTGGATACATGTCACCGTCAGCATGTCGCGACTCGATGTAATAACGGTAAAGGCTATAGGCTTCATCATCCAGGATAGAGTCTGACTGCTCCACGCGGAGGTCGGCGTTACGCCGACTGATGCGCTTTTGGGTACGTCCGGGCTCAAACTCCTTGACTCGTACCCGAGAAGCAATACAGGCACTGCAACGTGCACAGTGAGGACGGTAAACGTGGTCACCGCTGCGTCGGAATCCCAGCAAAGAAAGCTGGGTATAGAGCTCTTGGCTCAGTTTTTGCCGCGGGTCTACAAATAGCGTCGTTGCCTCTTCGCCCTCCAGATATGAGCAACGGTGTGGAAAAGTGGTGTAGACCTTGATTTCCCTCAGCGACGCGGTCATAGCAGATCTCCCGCGCTCATTGGCAAGTCGTTTGCCAAGCGCATCGCAAGGGGGAGGGGAGGTGTAGGAACCATACAAAGAGGTTTTAACAGCAACGATCGCATGTCGACCTTTATAGCGTCCCGCACATGATTTTCAAAGTCTTCTCGTGACATTAGGTCCGCGCCCAGCGAGAGGAGATGGGGATTCTCGACCTGACAGTCAATGAGTTCGATATCAGAATTGTGGCAGGCCTTACTCAGCGCTATGAATGCCACCTTCGAGGCGTTTGCCTGCAAGGAGAACATTGATTCTCCGAAGAACATGTTTCCCAGCAGAACACCGTAGAGGCCTCCAACAAGGTGACCGCCCTCCCTGACCTCGACTGAGTGTGCCAGCCCCAATTCATGGAGCCTGAGATACGCGTCTAGCATGGCCTCGGTGATCCACGTGCCCGCTTCTCGACCACCACGGTCAACGTTAGCGCAATGATGGATGACTGCATTAAAGTCATCGTCGTAGCTGAGGGTCCAATCGCTGTTTTTTAGGGCCTTACGCATCGATCGACTGATGTGCACCTCAGCCGTGCGCAACACCAGCCGTGGGTCGGGGGACCACCAAAGAATGTCTTCACCCTCGTTAAACCACGGGAATATGCCCTGTGCGTATGCACTAATCAGGGTCTCAGGTTGCAGATCGCCCCCGACTGCCAGAAGGCCATTGGGTTCTCGGAGCGCCCGGGAGGTCGGTGGAAACGGATTGACCAAGCTTAGAGTGTGCCTTGCCCGTCCAGATATTTCTCTGCGTCCAATGCGGCCATGCAGCCAAATCCTGCCGAGGTGATGGCCTGCCTGTAGACGTGATCGGCAACGTCTCCTGCTGCGAAGACACCCTCAACGCTGGTGTGGGTGGCGCCACCTTCAGTTCCAGAGTGAACCGTCAGATAACCTCCCGACATTGCCAACTGATTGACGAAAAGGTCGGTATTGGGTTTGTGACCAATGGCGATAAAGACTCCCGACAGGTCAATTTGTTCCAGCGTGGATTCATCCCGCGCAGATTGGATTTGAATGCCCGTAACGCCGCTGTCATCTCCCAGCACCTCATCGAGCGTTCTGTGCCAGTGCAGCACAATTTTTCCCTCTTCTGCCCGCTTCATCAGCCTGTCCTGCAGAATTTTCTCCGCTCTCAAACTATCGCGTCTGTGAATCAGATGGACCTTGGAGCAGAGATTGCTCAGGTAGAGCGCCTCCTCTACGGCCGTATTGCCCCCGCCTACGACCGCCACCTCCTGATTGCGATAAAAAAATCCATCACACGTCGCGCAGGCACTGACGCCTTTCCCCATAAAGGCGGTCTCGGATGGCAGCCCAAGATATTGAGCCGAAGCACCAGTGGCGATGATCAGCGCATCGCATGTGTAGTCTTGCGTGCCACTGACCTTAAACGGTTTTTGCGACAGGTCGACGCGTTCGATGTGGTCAAACAAGACGCTGGCCTCAAGCCGCTCTACGTGCTCCTGCATTTGCTGCATGAGCTGAGGTCCTTGCAGGTCGTGGGTGCCGCCTGGCCAGTTCTCGACTTCGGTGGTCGTCGTCAGTTGTCCGCCTTGTTGTAATCCTGTGATCACAACGGGATTGAGGTTTGCGCGGGCTGCGTAGACAGCGGCAGTATAGCCCGCCGGGCCAGACCCAAGAATCATCAGGCGGTGGTGGTGGGGTGAGGTCATTTGACAGTTCCATTACAGCTTGAGAAGGAGCGGTAGCGCCTGCGCCGTAGCCTAGCGCAGCTCTCAACGTGAGGCCAGTGATGACGCGCCTGCCGGAATCAATTGACACGGAAATTCGCCTTAAACGCATGAATCTGCGCAGGAATGCCGGCGATTGGATTCGCGGTGCTGTGCTAGCATAGGGATTTCCAGCTGTGGTTACAGGATTGTGGCGGGCAAGGGCAAGTCAGCAGCGGCAAATCCAGACGGGTCGGATGAGTCACTCGGTCGACGAAGGCTGAGGGATGTTCTCTTCATTGGAGCTGGGGCATTGTGTTTGTTCCTGCTCATGGCGCTGCTGACCTACAGCGATGCCGACCCCGGTTGGTCGGCCAGCGGTAGCGGCGGTGCGATCGAGAATTTAGGCGGCATTACCGGCGCTTTTTTTGCTGACGTTTTCTTCTCTTTGGTGGGTTCCGCAGCCTATCTGGTGCCAGTTTTGCTTGCCTACCGCGCTGTGTCGCTACTACTCGCTGAGGATGACCGCCGGCCAGTGGATTGGCAGCTGCTTGGGTTGCGTGTGCTGGGGTTCCTACTGCTGGTTGTCGCTGCCACGGCACTGAGAGCGCTGAATGACGGGGGTTCATCAGGCCTGCCTCAGGGGGCGGGAGGTATTCTAGGCGCCGCCATTGCGTCGGGTTTCGATCAAGCCTTCAATCCAGTGGGCGCCAGATTGGTGCTCGTAGCCCTGTTTTTGCTGGGTCTCACGGTATTCGCTGATATCAGCTGGCTGAAGGTCATCGACTGGCTGGGATATCAGGCTCTTGTTGGTACCCAAAAACTGGGACAGCAGGCATTGGCGCGGGTGGACCAGCTTCGCGATCGACGTGCCCGAGAAAAACAGCTTGAGCAACGTAAGGTTCAAATTGAGGAGCACGTTGCCAGAGAGAAAAAGCGAGCACCTCCGAAAATTAAGCCTCCCAAGGCGGCGCCTGCTCCCGGAGCCAAGGTCGAGCGAGAAAAACAGAAGCCGTTGTTCGATCTGCCTGTTTCGGGCGAGGTGCCTGCGCTTGACCTGCTGGACGCGCAAGCAGAAGAAGGGCAGCGCGGCTATTCAGCTGATGAATTGGAGTCACTGTCAAGACTGTTGGAGCTGAAGCTCAAAGACTTCGGGGTCGTGGCTGAAGTCGTTGCGGTCTATCCTGGTCCTGTTGTCACGCGTTTCGAAATTCAGCCGGCGGCCGGCGTCAAAGTGTCCAGAATATCTAATCTTGCCAAGGACTTGGCGCGCTCTCTCGCCGTTATTTCTGTGCGCGTCGTGGAAGTCATCCCCGGGAAGAGTGTGGTGGGGATCGAAATACCTAATGCAGACCGTCAAACAGTCAATTTTCGGGAGGTCCTGGCGTCAAAAACCTTCGATGAGGCGAAGTCTGTGCTGACGTTCGCGCTCGGACACGATATTGCGGGTTCTCCTGTTGTCGCTGATTTGGGAAAGATGCCCCACGTATTAGTCGCGGGTACCACGGGGTCAGGTAAGTCTGTCGGGGTCAACTGTATGCTGGTGAGCTTGCTGTACAAAGCGACCCCGGCCGATGTGCGTATGATTCTTGTCGACCCGAAAATGCTGGAGCTATCAGTTTATGACGGCATCCCACATCTGCTCACGCCGGTCATTACCGACATGAAGGATGCGGCCAACGGTCTGCGCTGGTGCGTTGCCGAGATGGAACGTCGCTACAAGCTCATGTCACTTCTCGGGGTTCGGAACTTGCAAGGTTATAACCGGAAAGTGCTGGACGCCGAAAAGGGTGGTAATCCCATTCCAGATCCCATGTGGAAACCTGACCCCGTCCTTGAGCTGACCGAGGAAGAGCAGGTGCATCCTACGCTTGAGAAATTGCCGAGCATCGTGGTGGTGATCGACGAATTCGCAGACATGATGATGATCGTTGGTAAGAAGGTCGAAGAGTTGATTGCACGCATTGCCCAGAAGGCGCGAGCCGCGGGTATCCATCTGGTGCTAGCAACCCAGCGCCCCTCCGTAGACGTCATCACCGGTCTGATCAAAGCCAATATCCCCTCGCGTATTGCGTTTTCAGTCAGCTCCCGAGTCGACTCACGGACCATTCTTGACCAGGGTGGTGCGGATCAATTGCTCGGATATGGCGACATGCTGTACCTGCCTGCGGGATCAAGTGTGCCAGTGCGGGTGCATGGGGCTTTTTGCTCCGACGACGAGGTGCATCGGGTCGTAGCGGACTGGAAGCGGCGCGGCGATCCTCAGTATCTTGAGGGCCTGCTCGATGAAGGTGGTCAGACTCCCGTGACTGCGACGGAGATTCAGTCTGCATCCTCAGACGACGAGGACCCTGAATCAGATGCGCTCTATGACGAGGCGGTCGATTACGTTTGTCGGAGCCGCCGCGCCTCTATCTCTTCTGTGCAAAGAAAGCTTCGCATTGGATATAACCGGGCTGCACGATTGATCGAGACCATGGAGGCTGCGGGGGTAGTGTCCGAGATGGGAAGCAATGGCCAGCGAGAGGTGCTCGCCCCGCCTCCGCCGGAGGAATGAGTGCGAATCGTCCCTCTTAGCGTTTTTGTCTGTCTACTCTTTGTGGCTGGCGCCGCAGCCGCAGATGTATTAAAGGTTTTTAGCGAGCGGCAAGGCATGTCCGGCCAGTTCATTCAGCGCATCGTGACACCCGAGGGCGAGCTGCTAGAGACCTCTGAGGGTCAGTTCAGCCTTCTTCGACCGCACTTTATGCGTTGGCAGATTGAATCGCCGGATCGGCAGCTTCTCATCGTTAACGAGAACACGTTGACGCAAATTGACTGGGACCTTGAGGTGGTCTCCTCTCGGGCTATGACGCCCGATAACCGATCAGCACTGGATTGGCTCATGGCGCCAGCAGAGGAGTTACAGCAGACCTTCGATATCACTCGCTCCTCTCGGCAGGCGACTCTCATTCCTAGGGAACAGATATCCGCCTTTGAGCGATTGGAGATTGAATTTGAAGCAGTATCGCTGCGCTGGGAGTTGTCGCTCACGGACCGCACGGGGCAGATTTTGACAGTCACGCTGACTGAGGACCTGGATGTGATGCCCATCCGCTCCGACTTTGACGCGCCGCCGACTGACTTTGAGTAGTCACGGAGCATATGAACCTGGAAGAGGACCTATTTTCAGCTAATGCCCCATGCTTTGAACCATTAGCCGCCCGAGTCCGCCCGCAGACGTTGGGCGAGATCGTCGGCCAGGAGCACCTGCTAGGGCCCGGTAGGCCGCTTAGGCTGGCGATTGAAGCAGGGGAGGGGTTGCACTCATTTCTCTTGTGGGGCCCGCCGGGTGTCGGTAAGACAACGCTGGCAAGGCTGATCTCCACACATCACGATGCTCAGTTTCTTCAGATTTCGGCGGTGCTCGCAGGCGTAAAGGAAATTCGACTGGCTATCGAGCAGGCGCGGGACGCGGCGCTCAGAGGACGACGCACGGTGCTGTTTGTCGACGAGGTGCATCGCTTTAATAAGAGTCAGCAGGATGCCTTCCTGCCGCACATCGAAGACGGCACCGTTTGCTTTATTGGAGCAACGACCGAGAACCCCTCCTTTGAGGTCAACAGTGCGCTGCTGTCCCGGCTGAGAATATATCGGCTTAAAGCGGTAAAGGCTGAGGCCATTATCGGGATGCTGGAGCGCACAATGGCGAACTGTTACCCCGGTATTTCTGCTACGGATGCATTCACCAGGGGCCTTGCAGAGCTCTCTGACGGCGATGTTCGTCAGTCCCTGAACTTGCTCGAGTTATCGATACAAGTGGCAAGCGCCAACGACAATGATGTCAATCTGGATGAGTCCCTGCTCGCAGACCTGATGGAGACGGGCTCGCGCCGGTTCGATAAGGGTGGCGATCAGTTCTATGAACAGATCAGTGCGTTGCACAAATCGGTGCGAGGATCTGACCCGGATGCTGCCCTCTATTGGTTTGCAAGGATGATGGATGGCGGATGTGACCCTCTCTACGTGGCTCGACGATGTATTCGCATGGCGTCAGAGGACATTGGACTAGCTGACCCGCGGGCACTGCAGTTGGCGCTTGATGCCACAGCGGTGCAGGAAAGACTGGGCAGTCCGGAGGGGGAGCTCGCCATCGCGCAAGCTTTGGTCTACATGGCCTGCGCAGCGAAGAGCAATGCTGTGTATGTAGCGATGAAGCGAGCGATGAGCGAGGCCCGGTCCTCGGGCTCAGCTGAGGTGCCGCTGCATCTGCGCAATGCGACCACGCGACTGATGGAGGCTGAGGGGTTCGGTGAAGGTTATCGCTACGCTCATGATGAGCCGGATGCGTTTGCAGCGGGAGAGGATTATTTCCCCGATGAGTTGTCGCCACAGCGTTTTTACGAACCGACGGAAAGGGGGTTGGAGAGCCGCATTCGCGAAAAGCTGGAGCGACTCCGGAGTCTCAATGCGCAGGCAAAGACCAACAAAAACTAGCGACCCGGGCAGCGAGTTTGAATTGAGCGTGGGCGTCTCTCGACCATATCCAGTGATATCAACCATGATCTCTGCTTGAGGGGATTTTCCACACCTGTCCCTCGATATTTCGCGTTAAACTCGCGCCCCGTGTGAAAAAGTGTACGAATCATGCTCGATATCAAAGTCATTCGCCAGAATCCAGAATTGGTCGCTGCTGCGTTACTGAAGCGCGGGATTACTTTTGACCGGGCGCGTTTTGAGGCGTTGGATGCTAGGCGCAAGGAGGCGGATGTCCGCGCCCAAAATTTGCTCGCTGAGCGCAAATCAGCATCCAAACGAATCGGCGAGCTTGTTGCATCGGGCAAGAGTGTGGAGGAGGCGAAGGCCGAGGTAGACAGCACGTTAATAAAGCTGTCTCAAGAATTAGAGGCCGCTACAGTTGAGGCGGAGTCTGTGCAAACAGAACTCAACGCACTCCTTGTTGAAACGCCCAATTTACCTGACGAGCGGGTACCTGAGGGTAGCTCAGAGGACGATAACGAGGAGATTTTTCGCTGGGGTGAGCCTCGTCACTTGGATTTTATGCCAAAGGATCACGTTGATCTTGGCGAGCTGACGGGGCAAATGGATATGGAGACAGCGGGGCGCATTGCTGGCGCGCGGTTCTCCATGCTCTCCGGTGATTTGGCGCGACTGCATCGCGCCCTCATCCAGTTCATGCTGGACATGCACACGACGCGGCATGGGTACACTGAAGTCTACGTGCCTTATATTGTTAACGCGACGTCATTAACAGGCACCGGTCAGCTGCCAAAATTCGCTGCCGATCTGTTCAGATTGGAGGGCGACCAGGAATACTATCTCGCGCCCACCGCTGAAGTGCCGGTCACTAATATCGCCAGAGATAAGATCTATGATTCGGCGGAGCTGGGCGATGAAGGACTGCGCTTCGTTGCTCATACCCCATGTTTTAGGAGCGAGGCGGGTAGTTACGGCCGGGACACCCGGGGTTTAATTCGACAACATCAATTCGAGAAGGTTGAGTTGGTTCAGATCGTTCGCCCGGATCAATCAGAGCGGGCTCTTGAGGCACTGACAGGACATGCGGAGACGATTCTTCAAGCGTTAGAGCTTCCCTATCGTAAGGTCGTGCTGTGTGGTGGTGATCTGGGATTCACTGCCTCGTTGACCTATGACCTTGAGGTGTGGCTCCCGGGGCAATCTGCTTATCGAGAGATCAGCAGTTGCTCTAACTTCAGAGATTTTCAAGCTCGACGCCTGCAGGCTCGTTGGCGCAACCCGGAAACAGGGAAGCCCGAGCTGCTGCACACGCTCAACGGATCCGGCTTGGCGGTGGGGCGAACGCTGGTTGCGCTAATGGAAAATGGCCAGCAACCGGACGGGAGCATTATTCTGCCTGAGGCACTGCACTCTTATGTGGGCGGGACTCGGGTGATTTCGGCCTAGCCTTGTTTTGTCACATCAGTCCCGGCGGGATAGGAGGTTGGCCTCAGGAATCCGCTCAATAGGCGCCCGGCGTGCCTCGGCGCGCAATGTCTGTATCGGGCCGTAACGTCATTGCGTCGACCAAGCTTCTCCCGGTTTCCATCAGCAATACGTCAGCATCCTGCTCTGCCGGTGCGGGTTCGGCTTCCTCCTGATCTCGCCCAGAGTCTTCCTCGTCTTGTTCCGACACAGTGTCGTCCTCATCACCATCGAGGCTCGCCAGCGGCTCGAGTCCCTTGGCGACGCGTCGTTTGTTCTCAATCTCTAGCGCTTTTTCTTCCTGCCCATCCCGCATGGCGAGCCGACCCGATTGCATCAGAGGTAGAGCAGTGATTTCTCGCGCCTCCTGCGCCATGGCAACCCGGTCCTCCAGATAGAGATAGTCCGGATCATTCGCGGCGCGCTTTTGATGCAGTCGGGTCAGCGTTGGCAATATCGAGCGATAGTCGTTGTAGCGATTGAATCGGGCAGGTGCGATCTGATCCCAAGCCAAGGCGTTGTCCAGCGCGCTTTCGCCAATTTGGGTCGGATCAAACAGAGATGGGAACAGGATGTCGGGCAGCA
>Ga0255776_10007214_pt1 | contig 11204 bp, 10 predicted proteins | sample 071ome_19_FD_179974 | JGI IMG/M metagenome (GOLD analysis project Ga0255776, IMG submission 179974) | Coastal salt marsh microbial communities from the Groves Creek Marsh, Skidaway Island, Georgia - 071413AT metaG (version 2) | ecosystem: Environmental > Aquatic > Marine > Intertidal zone >...
AATTCACAAAGCCTGGTAATTGTGTACCTCTTCCCGTGATAAGAGCAATGTCAGGAATTTTTCCTTTTTTAAGTCTTTTGTAGTTTACCAATGCCCTCGACAGCTCTTGTCCCATTTTACCCCAGAAATTAGCGGCTGCAGAAGAAACACTCTGCTTCAATTGGTCATTTTCGGGCCCTTTGTATTTTCCTTGGTAAAAACTTATTTTAAATTCTTCAGCTTTTGTCGAAGGCAAGCCTAGTGAATCGCCGATTAATTGAGTTAAATTATGACCTCCAACTGCTATATTTCTGACCAGGAACCCAGTCGAACCAGAAAAAACGAGGTCCGTTGATTTTGCCCCAAAATTTATAAATAGGATTTCGGCGTGTTTTTCATTTTCTGAACTATTTTTGAGTGCCCATTGATCAAGTATAGTGCTGGGATAGAGGCCATTGGGGATAAGCCCATTTTTAATGAATAAATCGAGCAGTTGCTCAGCATTTGCCTTTTTAACAGCAAATGCCATGATTTCCTGTTCTATCCCATCATCATCAATGACTTGGTAATCCCAAACCAAATCATCTAATGGAAATGGCATTTTCTGAGTAAGCTCAAAAGATACTATTTTGTCTTGCTTCTCAGATTCCACCTTGGGAACCCTGAGGGTTTTAGCCAGCAATTTACTGCTAGGCAATATGACACTGACCTCTCCTTTAAGGTTGTGTTCCCCTGTAGCTTCTTGGATAGATTCTGCAACTTGATCAATCCAGCCATCTTCATCGTTGGCACAGGAAAAGGTTCTTTGATAAAATGAAGAAAGAATTAGCTTACCGCTAGTGGAAGCACTAAATGTTGAAACGGTTGTTTGCCCGCTTCCTAGATTAAAGACCGTGCATTTTTTAAGGCCCATCCTACTCCTTCAATTTTTAATTTTCCCAACTTACCGGGCCTAAATTTTTCAGAAATGAAATATCAATGAAATGAGCGGGTATCAAAAAGCCTTCATTTGATAAACTACGCGACTGGGCATCGATCTTAAACTTTTCCAGGATGTCCTCGTTAGAATATTTTTCAAATACGATAGAGTCTGAGACTTCAAATATGGTACCGCCTCGCGAAAACTCCAGAATGTAGCCAACCGCCTTGGGTGAGGTACCCACAAATTCATCTCGTTCTGCAATCATCGAAGGCAAAAGGAAAACGGCCGTTTTAGTGTTCCGGTCAATTTTTAATAACTTTATTTCCAATTCAGAAGAGTAATAATCAAAAAATTGAATATCGTTTTTATCACCTCTGGCGTATTTCCGCTTAAATTCATTGCGGAAGCAAACGGTTATTTTAAGATTTAAATTATCAATAAACTCCGGGTTAAAAAGTTCTTCCATTGAACTTGGCTTGCGTCCATCTAGGGCCTCGAGATCCGGATGACTTTTTATTAAAAATGGGACAGAAATCTTTAGCCATCCATCTCCCATCCTGGAAATTTCTAATGATCCATCCAATTCTATTACTGAATCTGTTTGTTGATTGGCAACAAGATCAATGTTGACGGCAAGGATTGCAATTGTAGCAAAGTAAAAGGCGGTTATCTTCATTGTTTTATAAAAGTAGTAACTACTTTCTAGAAGTAAGGATTTATAAACAAGCATTTTTTCCCATGAAATTTAAAATCTCGTGCCTTTTGTTCATCCAAGATGAGTCTAACAGGCTTCTATTAATTAAGCGAAGAAAGAAACCTAATCGGGGCTTATGGAGCCCCCCCGGAGGAAAGCTTGAAATGCAGCTCGGAGAATCACCTATTGAATGTGCAAGGAGGGAAGCAAACGAAGAAGTGGGCATGAGTTTGAATGACAATGATGTAAAGTTATTTGGGTATGTGGCGGAAAAAAATTATTCGGGTGATGCTCATTGGTTAATGTTTTTAGTTGAGTGTAAGAAAAAATTGGTTACAGCTCCTCCGTCGATAAATGAAGGAACCTTCCAATTTTTTAGCAGGAAGGAAATTGACACCCTTTCAATTCCACCCTCTGACCATCAATTAGTCTGGCCTCTTTATGACAAGCGTGCGTCAGGATTTTGGGGCTCACGTGCGGATTGTTCAGTATCTCCGCCTGATTTAAAGATTGAAGTCGCCCCTTAATTACGAAAGGGTAAACCGAACTTTTTCATATATGGAAGGAATATATCACGACGCTGATTTAGTGGGCTCAAAAGAGAATCAAAATACTTCAAATGATCGCTCCGCGGACACCTCGGAACCTGCCTCTTTTGTTGGAAGCTCGATCAATACCTCCATGACATCTGAAGATAAAATCCATCTCTTCGCTCAAATGGTTCGAATTCGCCGCTTCGAAGAACGGTCATTGCGTGCTTACCAGCAAGGTCATATTGGTGGGTTTTTGCACCTTTACATCGGACAAGAGGCTGTAGCCGTAGGGTCTGTTTCGGTTATGGGCGAGAACGACCATGTCATTACGGCATATCGAGACCATGGTCATGCCTTGGCAGTTGGCATGGACATGGACGAATGCATGGCTGAATTATTTGGAAAGAAAACTGGCTGTTCTAAGGGAAAGGGTGGATCCATGCACTTTTTCGCTCCCGATAAAAACTTTTGGGGTGGGCACGGCATTGTTGGAGGACAAACTCCCTTAGGCCTTGGATTTGCATATGCATTGAAATATAAAAGCACTCAAGGTGCCTGCCTTTGTTTTATGGGCGATGGTGCTACAAATCAGGGCCCCTTCTATGAATCGCTGAACCTTGCATCTTTGTGGAATCTACCTGTTATATACATCATTGAAAATAATGGTTACTCGATGGGAACCTCGGAATCGAGACACTCAGCCGGTGAGCCACTTGCTCGGCGAGGAGAAGTTTTTGATGTCAATTGGTCGGTGCACCATGGGCATGATCTTTATGAAGTTCGTGCGGCCGTTCATGAAGCACTTTCTTTGGCTCGGGAAGAGTCGAAGCCCTCTGTGTTAGAAATCACTACCTACCGGTACAGAGGGCATTCTGTCGCGGACCCCGACCAAACCTACAGAAGTAAAGAAGAGATTGAAGAATACAAAAAGAATAAAGACCCTATAAATTTATTCAGAGATCAATTACTTGCCGAGGGTTGCCTTTCTGAGGAAAAGGCTAATCAGATCGATCAATCCGCAAAAGACGAGGCTGAGGCATCTGCAGAATTTGCACTAGCCAGTCCTTATCCGGATGTCTCGGAGTTAATGGATGACATCTACTGGGAAACAGATAATCCTTCTGAGAGGAAGTCGCGGGGCTCTTTATTTTTCGAACAACCTTAAAATTTCATTTCACAAACTTCATGGCATTAATAACATACAGGGAAGCTTTAAATCAGGCGCTTTCGGAAGAGATTTCTCGTGACTCAAATGTTGTGCTAATGGGCGAAGAAGTGGCCCAGTTCAAAGGCTCTTACAAAGTATCTGAAGGGATGCTTGAGAAATTTGGTCCAGAAAGAGTAATTGACACCCCCATTAGTGAGGCGGCGTTTTCAGGCCTCGCTGTTGGTGCGGCAATGATGGGCATGAGGCCTGTAGTAGAATTTATGTTTTGGAGTTTTTGCTATGTTGCGTTTGATCAGATTTTTAATAACGCCGCAAATGTCCGATACATGTCGGGGGGGCTAGTAAATGTGCCAATTGTTTTTCGCGGCCCTGCAAACGGAGGCACCAATGTTGGGGCTACCCACTCTCATACTCCTGAAAATTTTGCGGCAAACACACCTGGACTAAAAGTGATATGTCCGGCTACACCTGCTGACGCCAAAGGTATGATGAAATCTGCTATTCGTGATAACGATCCAGTTTGTGTGATGGAAAATACTATTCTATACAACCTCAAGGGAGAGGTACCAGCAGAAGATGATTTCCTTATTCCGCTCGGCGAGGCGAGAGTAGTGAGTGAAGGTAATGATCTTTCTATTATCGCTCATGGAAGAGCAGTTCATACCGCATTAAGTGCTGCTGAAACTCTTGAGGAAAAGCATAATGTATCAGTTGAGATTTTAGACCTCCGTTCTATTCGACCGCTTGATACTGAAGCCATCTTACAAACTGTTAGAAAAACCAATCGCGTTTTAATAGTAGAAGAAAATAAACCATTTTGTGGAGTTGGTGCTCAGATTTCTCATTTTATACAAGATCAAGCGTTTGATCATCTTGATGCACCTATTAAGAGAATATCCGCAATTGATGCCCCCCAAGCCTACAGTAAGGCCTTGGAAAATTACCAAATACCCAATCATGACCGTGTTCTTGCACGTGCCCTTGAGATTTTATAGCTAGCTCCATTATGGCCACGATTATCGAAATGCCCAAGCTTAGTGACACCATGACCACCGGAACAGTGGTTAAATGGCATAAAAAAGTTGGTGATGTTGTTTCGAATGGTGACATCATTGCAGAGATAGAAACAGACAAGGCAACGATGGAGTTGGAAAACTTTGATGATGGTTTGATTTTGAAGCTTTTTGCAGATGAGGGCGACGAGGTTGAAATTGGTAAACCTCTCGCTGTTGTTGGTGACGAAGGGGAATCAATTCCTGAAATAAATGATTTTTCCAATTCTGAGGCTGAAACCAAACCTGAGAGAGAAGCCCTTGTGGATACTGATGAATTACCGAGCAAAGAGAGTTCCTCGCTTATTGAAAACGACCATAAAACTACATCTTTAGATAGTGTATCCGCCTCCAAAAGAATAAAGGCATCGCCATTGGCAAAAAAAATTGCAGAAGATCTCAATATCGATCTTTCAAAGATAGTAGGAACTGGGCCTGGCGGAAGAATTACTCGAAAAGACCTGCCCTCGGCATCGGAAAACTCTGCCATTACCACTGTTGCCGCCACTGATTCAGTTTTGACAAAACCCTCTCCACAAACCTTGGCCATGGAGGAAAAGAGAGTGCCTGTCTCCAAAATGAGGTCGGTTATTGCAAAGCGTCTAATGGAATCCAAAATCAGTATTCCGCATTTTTACCTTCAAAAAGAAATAGATTCACGACCGCTAAGACTGGCTCGGGAAGCGATCAACAGCAAACTTGCCTCCAACAATTCTTCGAAGGAAGGGCTTCCAAAGGTAAGTATTAATGACCTCATTCTCAAGGCATGTGCAGATGCCATTCCCCGTGTGCCAGAAATTAATACCTCCTGGGAGGAAGAACACATACTATTCCATGGTAAAGTAAATCTTGCTTTCGGTGTTGCAGTGGAGGGCGGTTTGGTCACTCCCGTTATTCGTGATGCGAATCTTTTGGATCTGTTATCTCTATCCAAGGATGCCAAATTGTTAATCGAAAAGGCTAGATTAAAGAAGCTTGGCCCCGATGAAATGATCGGTTCCACCTTTACCGTAACAAACCTTGGAATGTTCGGGATAGATTTTTTTAGTGGCATCATTAATCCGCCAAATGCGGCTATTCTTTCGGTTGGGTCAGCCATAAAGAAAGCTGTTCCCGCTGAAAACGGCATGGTTGAGATTGGCGAACGATTGATGTTAGGTTTGAGTTGTGACCATCGATTAGTAGATGGCGCAGTGGCTGCAACTTTTTTAAATATTTTGGCTACTACCTTAGAGTGCCCGGCTACAATGCTTGTCTAAACCATTCGTTTTTTTGTCAATTAACTGAGTTCTTACTCTGTCTTGGCACGTTTACGGGCATCTTCAACCAACCAAGTTCCTATTTCACTTATTTGAGCCTCCACTTTTTCCTTTGATTCTGCCAATGCATTAGGGGCAGGGTTATCACATCCAAATAAATAATACTTTATTTTTGGCTCAGTTCCACTAGGTCGAACTGCTATGGAAAAGTCATTGTCTAATGAAAGCTCAATGAAATCTAAGGAAGGAATTTCTGCACCCTCTTCATCAACAAAACCGCCGTCAATGTAATCTTTCGTTTTGATGACCTTAAAGCCACATATTTCTTCTAGTGGATCCTTTCTGTAGGATAAGACAAGGTTTTCTATCGTCGCCCTACCCTCGGCACCCTCAAAATAAATATTTTCAGTTTTTTCATAATGATAGCCGTATTTCTTATATAAATTGTCCAGTTGATCAAGCGGGGTTGAACCAATTGAAATCAGGTGAGATAGCATTTCGGAAATAGCCAGCGCAGATGCATTTCCATCTTTATCTCTGACTAGATCAAAGGGCAGGTAACCGTAGCTTTCCTCTGCGGCAAGAATTACGCATTTTGAGTAACGGGCAAGTATGTCCATGCGTGCAAATAGTTCGCTCTCGTCCAAGTCTACTGAAATCCCCTCCTCTTCTTTAATTCTCAATCGAGCGGTTTGTTCATACCTACCTATCTTTTCTGCCATCCATTTGAAACCTGTAGGAGTATTTAGGCAGCTAACACCATATTGTTTGGCAATTTTAGAAATTAGTGGGGTGGTAACAAATGTTTTCAAAAGGGCAAATTGTGATGCATTTCCGTCAAGAATTACTTGCCTTGCCCGCAACGCACTCAATCGATATTCAGCAATCAAGCTTGCAACTTGGTTTCCAGTTAAGCACTTAAATTGACTTTTATCATCCCTAACCGCCAAGCCGATTCGGTCACAATCCGGATCGCTGCCCATTACAAAATCGGATTTGGTTTTTTGGGCAACCTTTATGGCTAGTGAAAGTGCCTCAGGGCTTTCAGGGTTTGGGGAAGAAACGCTGCTAAAATTTGGATCGAGAGTGCCCTGTTCATCAACTAAAGCAACATTTACTCCATGGTCCCAAAGTGCAGGCACTGAGGAAATAGCTCCCGTTCCATGAATAGGAGTAAAGACTATTTTGGGAGGATTTTCTTTGAGTAGTTTTGGGTCAAGAACAGCATCCTCCAATGCTCCCTTGTACGCCAAGTCATCACTAGAAGGAAGTGTAACCCCTCTTGGCAGTGCCCCATCCTCCAGCCATGGCATAATTTCAGAAAATGAAATGCTAGAATATGCAGAAACAACCCCCTTATCATGGGGTGCAACCAGTTGGGCACCATCAGAAAAATAAGCCTTAAACCCATTGTCATGATAAGGGTTGTGACTCGCAGTGATTACCACACCTGCATGGGCAAATCGATTGCGAATCGTAAAACTCAGTTGGGGTGTTGAGCGGGGACCATCAAAAACCATTGCGTACCCCCCCATCTTAACCCAGGCACCAGCTACCAGTTGGGTGAACTTTGAAGAAAAATGACGTACATCATGGGCAATAACTAGTCGTGGCTGCTCCAATGCATCTTCCGTTGCTAGCCATTTTTCAATATACAAATAAAGTGCTTTCGTTGCTCTAAGCAGAGTAAATTCATTTAAGGTATTTGATCCCACAGCAGCATATTCTGGCGTAGCACCCTCTTTGGTATCACCTTTTTCGGCCACGGTCACAACATTACCTATCGTTCGACCCCTCATTCCACCAGTTCCAAAGGCAAGGTGAGAGTGAAACCTATCGTTAATCTCTCTCCAGTTTTCAGCATTGACTAGTTCATCCAAACTTTCGCTGACCCACTTAGGTAAGGGTTCTAAATCAAGAAATTCGCAAATATTCTTGTGGCTTGACTCAAGAAGGTGTCTTTCCTCCACTGCCTTATTTAGGGTATCTAGGATCATTATATATTTTGTTAAGCTTGGGGAACTAGCTCTGCCCCATTTGTGTGTTTTTCCATTTTAAATGGAGTTTTCTTCGTACATTCTTCAATGAAATACTCTTTTGTTGGAGCAAATAATGGTGAGATTTCAATATTTTCATCACTCCTTATTCCAGCAGCATTTAACCAACCTTTACCCCTATCTAGCAGCAATTGCCTTGATGTTTCAATTGAGTCCTCCCCTTTTGCGTTTTTGATAGGAGCAAATTGCTCATCCCTTGATATTATTTGGATTTGTCCATTTTCTGCGACAGATAGTGAATCGAAAACAAACATCTCTGCTTTTATTGCATTGGGTTTGTCGGGCATTTTGGATAGTCCGATCCGATCCAAGAATGGTACTTTTTTGTGTGCTGGATGATAAGGTAAATAAGATGTTTTGTTCTTTGAATTTCTCGATAACTTTTTAATAAAAGTGCGGTTAATCATGTGAATGGCAATATTTCCTAAATTAAATAGAGGGTTCCCGTTTTCATCAACCGCCTGAAGGATTTCTCGAGGGGCATCACTATATTCGAGAACTTGAATACGGTTTTGTTTTCTAACAAATATACCAACTTTTTCTTGCGGGGTTTTTTTAACAACTGCCTTGGATGACATGTCAGACTTTTTTGATGCATGCAGTCCTATAAATAGCGGATCCAAACAATAGACCATAGGGTTATCAACTTGAAAATAACTTATAAAATCCACTCCGTCTTCTTCCATCAACTTAATTGATTTAGACCGGTGCAGGGCCTGAAAAACGCCTCCGTGACCATTAGGACTCGTGGCAATACTGTACTTACTTTCCAGAAGAACCTTTCCATTCTCATCAAAAACAGGCAATTCGCCCTGCGAAAAGATTTTTATCTTCTTCGGGGAAAGACCGAAATATTCAGCTTTTTTAAAATAACTTACAGTATCCTGATGATTGGAGGTGCTTGTCATCACAAACCAATAAGGTGTAATGCTGAATTTTTTAGAAAAATAGAGTAAACTCTCTCCGTATTGCCTGAAGAGCGTTTTTTGCGTTACTGGACCACAGGGAAAGGTTCCTTTCGGACCAGAGTGACCAAGCCGTGTTCCTTGACCGCCTGCTACAGTTAGTGCAGCAACCCTGCCCTGACTAAGCAGTTCCTCGCCTACTTGCCTGTATTCCTTTGCTTGTTTTTCATTATCTTTTGAAGAAAAAATATCTGCTGGACAAGTAACGGCTTCACGGGCTTCAGTGGGACTAAAAACATCCGTAAGAGCCTTTTGGCATTCTTCCCAATCTATATTGTTTAACTGATCCAAAAAAAGGCTTCTTTCCTTGGTATTTAAGTCTTCCCAAAATCGAAATATTTCCTCTTGGCCGTTAGATTTTAAATATCCTACTATATCGTCTTTGTTATCTTTCGGTAAAACTTTCATGGCTTGAGTCCTTCATTGGAAGGGAATCGATATAACCACTCATCAGCATCACCATAACCTAACTCTTTTCTGGCCACCTCGTCTTGAAAATCAGGATTTCTTCTAAGGCGATCCAAAAAGGCTTGATTTTGAGCTGCATCGCGTCGCAGATCTTGGATTTCTTTAACTAGTACACTTTCTCTGCTTTTCCAGTGCATATATTCCGAATGTGCTAAATTGACCTGAATACCAAGATAAAAAACACCTACCAATACGGCGAGGAGGAGCAGTATTGGCAAAAATTTAACCATAGTGTGTGGTGCTTTTGCGATTTTCATCCGTTATATATATCGTGTAAACTTATCAGACCGAGAAATTTTTGGCTTTTCGGTTCTAGAACAGGAAGTATCGAGACTGGCGAGGGTGATCTTTTTTCCATTAGCTCTAAGGCTTGACCTAAGCTTGCTTGGGGAGACACAACCATTGGGTCTCGATTCATTATCTCTGATACATTAAGTTTCAAAAGTTCTGATTGGTCATGTAAGGCTCGTCGCAAATCTCCGTCTGTTATAATCCCCAATAGTTTTTCTCCCTCAACTACGCATGCTGCACCTCTGGGGTATTTAGACATCTCAATAATTGCTTTTTTCATGGATGTATCTTGATTAAGCGTAGCTACATTTGAGCGGGGATGAAGCACATCACCCACACGCAATATTAAATTTCTTCCCAGTTGTCCCGCTGGGTGTGTTTGGGCATATTCATTTGCACTAAAGCCTTTTCTTAACATTAGGGCAGAGGCAATCGCATCCCCAATAGAAGAAGCAACAGCAAAACTTGCGGTAGGAACGATTCCCAAACTATCGGCCTCTTCTTTGGTTGAAGCATCCAAAAAAACATCCATTTTGTTTGCCAAGATTCCCTCCTTGTTACCGATTAGACCAATTATTTTTGCATTTCTGCTCCTTAGGACAGGTTCAAGGAAAATCAATTCTGGTGTGGATCCACTGTTGGATAAAAAAATAACGGTATCTCCATTCTGATGAATCCCAAGGTCTCCATGCACAGCTTCTGAAGGATGCAAAAACGCCGCCGGAGTTCCCGTACTGCTTAATGTCGCAGCTATTTTTTTTCCGACATGTCCAGATTTTCCTATTCCTGTAACAACAACCTTGTGGGCCGTCTGCATCAAAAGGTCTAAAGCCAGGGAAAATGATTTTTCATCCAGTCGGCTTGCAGCAAGCTCAAGTGCTTGTGACTCTTTGAGCATGACTCTTCTTGCCTCCAAAACATCTACTTGATTTCGGTTGTCGTCTAAATTCATTAACTTTTACAAATACCGAAATTTGGTAACTTTGTAAGGATTAAAATTTTTACATCTACCCTGCTTGGTTCTTATTGATTTAGTTTTTTGTTCCGCTAAAGTCAAAATGTGTTTCAAGTTACTTTCTCAGATCAAAGCTTGGGTGTCCTTAACTCCCTGTCTCAAATAGAACAACTAAACTTAATGGACAAACTGGGTTCGCTTTCCAGTGATATTATTAATGAAAACAATGGGTCCATTGGTAGGTTTATTCGACATGGAAAAGTTTTTCATAGGATTAGACTAGGAGAACTTAGAATTTACTTTGAACAGGCTGATATAGCCCTTCACTGTCACTACATACTTCCAAAAAACTCATTAAATGACTTTTTGTTTCGATGTAAAATGCCCTCATCCGAAACGGCGATTTTAGAAAACCATGGGAGTTTCTGGGAATACCTGGAGTCACTTTCCAAAAACCAATAGTTTTGTGAGCAATTTCTATTTTCTTTGTTAACGAATTAATTTTATTCATCTTTTTCTAGGATATTCTTTGTTATTCATGTTTTATGAACATTTTTTTTTCTCGTAAATTACTTTGTTTCAGTACTTTGTGTTTTTCTTAGAGTTTTTTTTGCCTATAATAAAGATAATTTGAATTAATTATAATTTAATCCTAATAATTAAATATTGTGAATTTTTTCTTCCTTCTTCAAAACCATACAAATGAAATTTAAAATTAACAGAGATCATTTTGGGTCAGGGTTACAATTAATATCCAATGTAGTCGGAATGCGTAAAACAATGCCCATTTTACAGAATGTTCTCATTGAAGCTAACGACGGACAAGTATCTTTAACTACCACGAATTTAGATCTTGGGATG
>Ga0255776_10007218_pt1 | contig 11199 bp, 9 predicted proteins | sample 071ome_19_FD_179974 | JGI IMG/M metagenome (GOLD analysis project Ga0255776, IMG submission 179974) | Coastal salt marsh microbial communities from the Groves Creek Marsh, Skidaway Island, Georgia - 071413AT metaG (version 2) | ecosystem: Environmental > Aquatic > Marine > Intertidal zone > Salt...
ACGTTCCGGTAGGGTGCTGTGCTGCAGGCTGTTCTCGTGTCTGGTCCAGCGCTGCCTCGCAAACTGAATAAATTTACTGTTCACGTCTTTTGGTGCGCCGCCTCGTTCTTTCCAATAGAGGATGAACTCGGGTCGGATAGAGTCAATGAAATCCGAAGGCATTTCTGTACGGGCTAAAATCTCTTTGGCATCGAGACTGGGTTGCCATGCGTTATCAAATCGTGCCGGTTCTTTGATGGTAAAAGCCGGATGCTTTTGTTGCTGTCGCCAATGAGACAGTACGTGATGACGAAAGCGTGTATCTAAAGTTTTTCGGTCGCCTGATGCTTCAAAAGTTTTCAGTTGCTCGAGAATGTAGTCCCGGGTCAGACCGTGATTCAAGTTGAGTAAATCAATGAGATGCTCGCTAGGTGTCCACGCTCGCAAAGGTTCCGCCCTGGGCGCAGCCTCGGGCGGTTTGTCTGTGACGCGCCAAATCAGTGGATCATGGCTGGGTCGAGCGTTCAGTATTCCAAGATCGACAATGCGTTGGAGCAACTGCCCGATTCTCATGTGATCCCAGAACGGAAAGTCCTGTGCCAATGCTTCAACGGAAATGGTATTGGCATCTGTGGCTAGCTGATGGCTCAAGCCTTGCAAAAGAACCGCTTCTTCTAAACCCACGGTCGCTGCGAGCTGCGGCGAGAAGGAGCAGTAGCGCTCTGGAATGAATCGCGGGTTGGACATGGATACTAGCGGTGACTGTTGGTCTGATAGCATAGCGGTTTCGAGGTAGCGAGGCACCCCTGTCGGAGTGATCTATGGCAAAAACTAAGTCAGCGTTCGTGTGTAACGACTGCGGTGCGGATTATCGAAAGTGGCAAGGGCAGTGCTCGGCTTGCAATGCATGGAATACCTTGTCAGAAGTCAGAATCCCTGGGGGCAACTCGGGGTCAGTGCAAAAAGCGCGAGGCGGCTTTGCTGGCACAACGGCGCGCGTCAAAAAACTATCTGACATCGACCTGGTTGACTTACCACGCTTCAGCTCAGGCTTTGCCGAGCTCGATCGTGTATTGGGTGGTGGCTTCGTTCCGGGATCGGCAATACTCATCGGCGGTCATCCGGGGGCGGGGAAAAGCACATTGTTACTCCAGACACTTTGTACTCTCGCTGCTAGGGCGCCTGCCCTCTATGTGACAGGAGAGGAATCGCCACAGCAAGTTGCGATGCGTGCGAAGCGCCTGGGACTCGAAACCAATTCGCTGCAACTCATGGCTGAAACGGATGTTGACGCCATTCTTGCCGCTGCCAATGAACATAAACCAAAAATCATGGTGGTGGACTCCATTCAGGTGATGCACAGCGACGCCTTAACATCGGCGCCAGGTAGCGTCGCGCAGGTACGAGACTGTGCCGCACTATTGACCCGCTATGCGAAACAAACAGGGACTGTACTCATTCTCGTTGGTCACGTGACAAAGGACGGAAGTCTGGCGGGACCAAAAGTCCTGGAGCACATGATTGATTGCTCCGTCCTTTTGGAAGGGGAGCAGGACTCCCGGTACCGGACTCTTCGTGGTCAGAAGAACCGGTTCGGCGCGGTCAACGAGCTCGGTGTATTCGCCATGACGGACGGCGGCCTAAAAGAGGTGCTCAATCCATCCGCCATCTTCTTGGAACGTGCTGACACGCCAGCGCCCGGCACCGTGGTTGTTGTGGTCTGGGAAGGTACTCGTCCTCTTTTGGTGGAAATTCAGGCGCTTGTGGACGCAAGTAATTTGGGTAACCCGCGACGTGTTGCCGTTGGCTTTGAGCAGAACCGGCTGGCCATGTTGCTGGCAGTGCTACATCGTCATGTGGGTTTACACGTGGGCGATCAAGATGTCTTCGCTAATGTGGTCGGCGGTGTCCGAATCGCCGAGACGAGCGGTGACTTGTCGCTATTACTGGCGGTTGTGTCCAGTCTGCGAAACAAGGTTTTGCCAAAGGACCTTGTGGTCTTTGGCGAGGTTGGATTGACGGGAGAGATCCGGCCTGTAGCCAGTGGGCAGGAGCGCATTGCGGAAGCTGCCAAACACGGATTTAAGCGCGCCATCGTTCCCAAAGGTAATGCACCTAGGACAAATATCCCCGGTATTACGGTCCAACCCGTGTCTCGACTTGACGAGGCAATTGCACTCTTCGACTGAGCAAACAATGCCTGCTCGTGCCGAAAGTCGCTACATCAGTTTGCGATGCTTAACTCTGCTCGGTACATCGGCGTCGCGACCCAGGCGCGCTCGACGGTCTTCTTCGTACTCGCTGTAGTTACCTTCGTGAAACAGGACTGTTCCGTCGTCTTCGTACGCTAGGATGTGCGTGGCTATTCGATCAAGGAACCAGCGATCGTGCGAAATCACCATGGCAGAACCGGGGAATGCCTGCACAGCATCCTCGAGGGCTCGAAGCGTCTCTACATCGAGATCGTTGGTAGGTTCATCTAGCAGCAAAACATTCGCGCCCTGCTTTAGGAGTTTTGCGAGGTGCAAACGGTTACGTTCCCCGCCTGAGAGGTCCTTGACGAACTTCTGCTGGTCCGAGCCCTTGAAATTGAATCGACCAATGTATGAGCGGGAAGGCACCTCGTAGGTACCGATGCGGATGATATCGAGACCATCAGAGACTTCTTCCCAGACAGTCTTGGAGCCGTCCAGATCATCACGTGACTGATCGACGTATCCCAGTTGCACTGTTTCTCCGACGGTCACGCTGCCGCCATCTGGCTGCTCGTGTCCCATAAGTAGACGGAATAGGGTGGACTTACCCATGCCGTTTGCGCCAATGATGCCGACGATGGCACCTTTTGGAACGGTGAACGACACGTTATCGAATAACAGGCGATCGCCAAATACTTTCCTCAGACCCTCGACTTCAATGACTTTATCGCCGAGTCTTGGACCGGGCGGAATGTAGATCTCGTTGGTTTCGTTTCGTGTCTGAAAATCCTGAGAATTCAGTTCATCGAATCGAGCCAGTCGGGCCTTGTTTTTGGCTTGTCGACCTTTTGGATTCGAGCGAACCCATTCAAGTTCTGCCTTGATGGCTTTTTGGCGCGATGCCTCCTGGCGTTGCTCCTGCGCAAGTCGCTGGTCTTTGGCCTCAAGCCAGGTGGAGTAGTTGCCCTCGTAGGGTATGCCACGTCCGCGATCCAGTTCCAGAATCCAGCCCGCGGCGTTGTCGAGGAAGTAACGATCGTGAGTGATGGCAACTACGGTGCCGCTAAAGCCCTCTAGGAAACGCTCCAGCCAGCCAACAGACTCCGCGTCTAGATGGTTAGTCGGCTCATCGAGGAGGAGCATGTCAGGCTCACTCAATAGTAGACGAGCGAGTGCAACGCGCCGCTGTTCACCGCCCGAGAGATTGGTGACGTCGGCGTCCCAGGGTGGGAGTCTCAAGGCATCTGCAGCAACATTAAGGCGCGTTTCAATGTTGTGTGCGTCAGTTGCTTGAATGATGTCCTCGAGTCTTGCTTGCTCCTTTGCGAGTGCATCGAAGTCTGCATCTGGCTCGGCGTAAGCCGCATAAATCTTGTCTAGCCCGGCAAGCGCATCAATCGCCTCGGATAAGCCTTCCTCGACGTTTCCTCGCACATTCTTTTCTGCATTAAGTTGCGGTTCCTGAGCGAGGTAGCCGATCTTAATACCTGCTTGGGGGCGGGCTTCGCCCTGAATATCGGTATCGATACCGGCCATGATTTTCAGCAGCGTCGATTTGCCCGCACCGTTCAAGCCGAGCACACCAATTTTGGCGCCAGGGAAGAAGGAGAGCGAGATGTCTTTTAAGATTTCGCGCTTGGGAGGAACCACTTTGCTGACGCGGTTCATGCTGTAGACGTATTGGCCTGATTTCCCGTGTTTGTTATCGCTCATTGTGTAAAAGACCTCGGGGGATACTAGTCATCGCGGCTGCAAACCGAGCCACTTTCGGATTACGGGTTAGTTTACCTCTTCACTAAAGCCTTAGGGAGACTCTCGAGTTGGCGCTCACTGCGTTTTTGAGATGCAACCGAGCGTCATGTTTATTAGTAACCATGCAGTGTCGGGTGAATGTCGTTGCAAGTCATTGCCGCCTCTGCGACAAATTTCGCGTTGTTTGAAGAAGATGAAGCATTTGAACAACCCGTGATGGGTGCTTCATTTCTGGTGCAGCATATGGATGAATAGATATAGGGCGATCAACGAGGTAAAGCGTTAGATCAGCGGACCGATAAACAGATAAATAGGGGGTATATATGGCACACGATAATTTACCGAGCGAACCCACGTTTTCGTTTTGGTCAGGCGTTTTCTTGCCAGTCGAACACAAAGGACACAGCATTGTTGCCCACAACTCGAGTTGGACTTCTCGAATGACGATTTGGGTAGATGGTGAGGTCGTTTTCAGTAAAAGCAGCTGGAAGTTCATCTGCGAGCAGGAAATTCATGTCGGGTCGGAGACGCTCGCTACCCGCTTTGGCTGGGCAAAACGCGGTTTTATATTCGAGGTATTCGATGGCGACACACTTGTAGCGTCTGCCGATTACGCCATGAAATCCTTGGGCTGGAAACAGGTCCTTCCGCTCGTGCTTTTGGGCATGGTTCTCGGGTTCTCAGTAGAGCACTTCAACTTGTTGGGTTAGGTGGGGGCTCGCCGATGAAGGTGAGTCACTGCTCGCACTGACTAGATGCAAAGTTCAGGACCTGTGGTTTTGAAGCTTAGCGTTGCATACCCCGCAGTCATGCTAGGTGATTGCGGGTCACTCGGTCAGATAGCTGGGCGGTGGCATTAACCCTTGTCTTTTCGTCGTGATTTGGCTGAGCCCACGTTCTCTTCGATGTACTTAATAATCTTCCCGGCCACGTTTACGCCAGTCGCCTCCTCAATGCCTCGCAAGCCTGGCGATGAGTTCACTTCCAGTACCAGAGGGCCTCGACTGGATCGAATGAGGTCAACACCCGCGACTTCCAGACCCATGGTTTGCGCCGCTTTGACGGCAGTTCGACGTTCGGCGGGGGTGAGTTTGGTGACCTGCGCGCTGCCACCACGGTGAAGATTAGAGCGAAATTCGCCGGGTAGGGAGATACGCTCCATGGCGGCAACTACTCGCTTGCCAATGACAAAGCACCTGAGATCGCTACCACCGGCTTCCTTGATGAATTCCTGAACCAAAAAGTCTGCCTTGAGTTCAGTAAAGGCGTCGATCACGGACTCAGCAGCTTTTACGGTCTCAGCCAAGACCACGCCGCGCCCCTGGGTGCCCTCGAGCAGTTTGACAACAACGGGTGCCCCCCCCACCAGCTTAATCAGCTGACGGGTGTTGTGAACGTCGTGCGCAAACCCGGTTGCGGGCATGCCCAGTCCCTTGCGAGCTAGCAGCTGTAGAGCACGTAATTTTGAACGCGAGCGACCCAAAGGAATCGAACCCACCAGACAATAGGTATCCATCATTTCAAACTGACGAATCACGGCGGTACCGTAGTCGGTAATCGACGCACCGATGCGCGGGATAATTGCGTCCTGACGCTCGAGCTTTTCGCCCTTGTACCAAATCGCTGGGTTGGCTGTGGTGATGTCAATCGAGCACTTCAGCGTATCAATGACACGGCACTCGTGTTCTTTTTTCTCAGCTTCCTCTCGCAGTCGGCTAGTGCTGTAGAGGTCGGGATTGCGCGAGAGAATCGCTATTTTCATTCAAAGGTACCAGGTTGTGTGTCATCACCGCCCTGCACAAAACTCTCAGAGGGTGCGACGACGAAGTCAGAAGATAAGGTAGTGCGGCCTAGCAACATGCGGTAGGCCATGTTGTCCCGTTGCGTCAGGGTGAGTTCAACGAGCTTGTACACTGCGCCCAGTTTGAGTCGGGTCTGAATCACGGGCCGTGACTCACTCTGGCCTCCGGAATTCGTAACGTCACGAAACTCCAAAACAGGCGCTTCGTTGACCGTTCCTACAGAGCCGTCTTCGTGTTCAAAAGCGAATGAGACCCAGGTTGAGCCATCGCGATCAAGCACATCAAGGTTGACCGCGTGCAATGCACTGGTTCGGGCGCCTGTATCCACTTTTGCTTTGATTGGGCCAATGGCAAGCTCAGGCAGTTCTACCCACTCTCGCCAGCCTAGGGTGTGCTTGTTCAATGCTGTTTTACCGATAGTCCTCGGCCGATGCCGTAGTATTCAATGCCGATGCTGGCGAGGTAGTGAGGATCGTATAGATTACGTCCATCAACAATAATCGGCTCAGAAAGCGCTCTCTTTATAGCCTCAAAATCGGGCGACCAGAATGTCTTCCACTCGGTGCAGACGACAAGGCAATCCGCGCCCTTAAGAGCCTCGTCCTTACTACTGACGTAGGTCATATCGTCTCGCTCGCCGTAGATGCCTTCACAGACCTCCATGGCCTCAGGATCGAACGCGCGTACCTTGCCCCCACAAGACCAGATGTTCTCGAGTAAAAACCGGCTGGGCGCTTCACGCATATCGTCGGTATTGGGTTTAAAAGCCAATCCCCAGACGGCGATCGTCTTCCCTGCAAGGTTGGCGCCGAGCCGAGCCATAACGCGCTCGGCCAGTTTGTTCTTTTGACGTTGGTTAGTGTCATGAACGGCGGTGAGAATCGATGCCTCGCAGCCCCCGGCATGCGCCAGGTACTTCAGTGCGCGAACGTCTTTTGGGAAACACGAGCCGCCATACCCCGCGCCCGAGTAGATAAATTGATAACCAATACGTGGGTCAGAGCCGATACCTTGCCGTACCAGTTCAATATCGGCACCCACGGTTTCGGCAATATTGGCGATTTCATTGATGAAGCTGATCTTGGTCGCCAGCATGGCATTCGCTGCGTACTTGGTTAGCTCAGCACTTCGTGGGTCCATAAACATCAATTTGTCGCGGTTACGGCTGAAGGCGGCATACATGCGACGGAACTCTTCAATAGTGTCGGTTGATTTGGCACCGACAATAATGCGGTCGGGGCGTTTTGCATCGGCAACGGCAGAGCCTTCTTTCAGAAACTCAGGATTCGAGCAGACCTCGAAGGGATAGTCGTGACCGTATTGCGCTAGACCTTCGGTGATTCGCGCTGTTACCGCATCGGCAGTACCCACAGGCACGGTTGATTTGTTCACAATGATCTTGCGCCCGTTCATGTGCTCGGCTATCCCGTCCGCAACACTCATGACATATCGGAGATCGGCGCTGCCATCATCACCGGACGGTGTGCCCACACAAATGAATAGGAAATCGCTGCTTTGCACTGCTGTTTTCGTATCGCTCGTGAAGGTTAAGAGTCCTTCCTGAACACCCTGAATGACCATCTCACTGAGGCCGGGCTCAAAGAAGGGCACTTCTCCCCGTATCAGTCGCTCGACGCGCTCCGCATCGATATCCATACAGACAACGCGATGACCCACATCGGCAAACACTGCGGCTTGTACCAAGCCGACATACCCGCTCCCGAAAATACTGATTCGCATATTGACCGCTCCCTGCTGTGAATCGTAAATATATTTCAGTTTTGTGAATGAAATATGACAATCACCACAAAGGGGAAAATGCAACATTTCCCGTATTAAATTCGTTAAGCGGAGGCGTTTACCCTGCAGCTGAAAGACAGCTGCGTTATCATGCACCGCTTCACCGTTTGACCCGTATCACTAACATTACTTTGTTGGAGAAATTCTTCATGAACCAGGCAGCAAAAACCCCGACAGGGCATGGCTACACAGCGTCTCAGACCATTGCGTCATTCGATAATGAATTGTGGGATGCAATGAGCTTGGAGACACAGCGTCAGGAAGAGCACATCGAGCTCATCGCTTCTGAGAACTATGCCAGTCCGCGCGTGCTAGAGGCTCAGGGTAGTGTGCTGACCAATAAGTATGCGGAGGGCTATCCGGGCAAGCGATATTACGGTGGCTGTGAGTTCGTTGACCGTGCGGAAGTTCTTGCGATCGAACGCGCCAAGGCGCTGTTTGGTGCGGCTTACGCTAATGTGCAGCCACACTCGGGTTCGAGTGCAAATATTGCGGTGTTCCATGCGCTCTTGCAGCCCGGCGACACGGTAATGGGGATGAGCCTGGCAGATGGTGGACACCTAACACACGGCGCAGGGGTTAATTTCTCCGGCAAGATCTACAACGCGGTTCAATACGGCATTGATAATGCGACCGGTGAAGTCGATTACGACGAGCTGATGGCGATTGCACTCGAGCACAAGCCAAAGCTGATCATCGGTGGATTCAGTGCCTACAGCCGCCTCATGGACTGGGGCAAGTTCCGCGAGATTGCTGATGCTGTCGGTGCTTACCTGCTGGTTGATATGGCACACGTTGCCGGCTTAGTGGCTGCGGGTGTTTATCCAAACCCTATTCCACATGCTGACGTGGTAACGACGACAACGCACAAGACCCTTCGTGGTCCACGATCGGGACTGATTCTGGCACGCGAAAACGAAGAGCTTCACAAGAAGCTGAACTCAGCTATTTTCCCCGGCGCACAGGGTGGCCCACTAATGCACGCGATCGCGGCAAAAGCCGTGGCGTTCAAGGAGGCAATGGACCCTTCCTTTGTCGACTATCAGAAGCAGGTCGTACAAAACGCCAAAGTGATGGCCGAAACCTTTGTCTCTCGTGGCTTTAATCTCGTATCAGGTGGCACCGATAATCACCTCATGCTGCTCGATCTTCGCGACAAGGAGTACACGGGTAAAGATGCAGACGCTGCCTTGGGTCGTGCCTACATCACCGTTAATAAAAACGCGGTGCCAAACGACCCACGATCACCGTTTGTGACCTCGGGCTTACGACTCGGAACGCCTGCTATTACCACCCGTGGGTTTGCTGATGAGGAGACCCGTCAGTTAACCAACTGGATTTGTGATGTGCTCGAGGGCTTGGAGTCTGACAACCCAGAGGCGGTAATTGATACCGTTCGCGACAGTGTGAAAGCGCTCTGCGCGCGTTTTCCGGTCTACGCTGATTGATAGTGGTAAAGTAGGCGGATACTAACTATCAAGGTAGTTCCGAATGTTTTGCCCCTTTTGCGGTGCCGATGACACAAAGGTAATTGATTCCCGACTCGTGGCTGAAGGCGGCCAGGTGCGACGCCGTCGAGAATGTGTGACTTGCCGAGAGCGTTTCACGACCTACGAGGCGGCCGAACTCGTGATGCCACGCGTGATTAAGCAAAACGGGAGTCGAGAGCCTTTTGACGAAGATAAGTTGCGCTCAGGCTTGCAGCGCGCCCTCGAAAAACGCCCTGTGGCAGTCGAAGCTGTTGAGAGTGAGCTCGCACAGATTAAAAACCGACTGCGTGCTACCGGTGAACGTGAATTAGATTCCCGTGTTTTGGGTGAGCTTGTCATGGAAGCGCTCAAGCGACTCGATCAAGTGGCCTATGTCCGGTTTGCATCCGTTTATCGAAGCTTTGAGGACCTGTCAGAGTTCCGAGATGCCATCGCATCGCTCGAAGCTGATCCACAGACGTAAAGCGCCGTGAATTACTCAGATGATCATTGGATGCGTCTCGCTATCGAGACGGGGAGACGCGCTCGCGTATGGTCATCGCCCAATCCTGCGGTCGGCTGCGCCATTGTAAAATCCAACGAAGTTCTCGCGGTGGGGTTCACGCATCCGACCGGTCAGTCGCATGCTGAGATTCACGCGCTTTCCCAGATCGCGGATGCAACGGGCAGCACGGTTTACGTGACGCTCGAGCCCTGTGCACACACCGGTCGAACGCCTCCTTGTACACAAGCGCTGATTGACGCCGGGGTAGCGCGGGTGGTGATTGCCTGCATTGATCCCGATGAACGTGTTGCCGGGAGAGGGGTAGACCAGCTGCGCTCGGCGGGAATCGATGTGACGCTCGGCGTTTGTGAAGCCGAAGCTGCCGATGAGCTCGCTGGCTTTTTTTTGAGGCTCAAGCGCGGTTATGGACGCGTCACAGTGAAGATGGCGATGTCGGCCGACGGCCGCACGGCAATGGCCTCAGGGGAGAGTCAGTGGATTACGGGTGAGGAAGCGCGGGCGGACGTCCAGGCATGGCGCGCCTGCTCAGATGTCATAGTGACCGGGAGTGGTACCGTATCAGCTGATGATTGCTCGTTGACGCTCAGGCCCTGTGATAACCGCCTCGACTCAGACGATTGGGAAAGAGCGATGGCGGCGCCAACACCGAGAGCTGTCATCGATACGAACGCCCGTACTCCCGCATCGGCGAATGTGGTGACTGGAGTTACGCCAACTACCCTATTCACAAGGGAGGGCGCATGTCTTGATTCATCCATGTCAGACAACGTCTGCCAGGTGCCTATAGCCAGCAGTGCTGCCGGGTTGGATGTGCGCCAGGCGCTCTTAAAACTCGGAGAAAAGGGCGCAAACGAAATTCTTGTTGAGGCTGGCCCGACGTTGGTCGGCGCGCTGGAGCAGGAGAGCTTGATCGATCAGTGGCTGATTTACATGGCGCCTGTAATGCTGGGTTCCAACGCCCGGCCGACTCACCACGCCGTATTTAATTCACTTGGACAAGCAAATCGTTATTCAATTTCGGCTCACGACCTGATTGGAGATGATTTGCGTATTATCATGCGCCAGGTTGCAAAGGGCTGACGAACGCCCCTAGCAAACAACACTTTCCCAAGGAAAAGACATGTTTACCGGAATCATACAAGCCGTTGGCGAAGTGGCTGCACTTGAGCAGTCGGGCGGCGATCTTAAATTGCGGATCAAGACAGGCAAGTTGCCGTTAGCTGATGTTCAGTTGGGCGACAGCATTGCAACCAACGGTGTCTGCCTTACGGTGACTGAGCTCCCGGGGGATGGCTATTGGGCTGATGTGTCTAATGAAACGCTTTCGCTAACATCGCTCAAGCAAATTTCAATCGGTAGTTCGGTAAATCTGGAGAAGTCATTGACACCTACCACCGCGCTTGGAGGCCACTTGGTGAGTGGCCATGTCGATGGTCTTGGTACGGTGGTCGCACTTGGTCGGGATGCCCGATCGTGGCGCGTGTCAATCGAAGCACCGGCGGATCTGGCGCGCTACATTGCACCCAAAGGGAGTATTTGCGTCGACGGGACCAGTCTCACGGTGAACTCCGTGTCGGGTGCTCGTTTTGAACTCAATATTATTCCTCAGACCTGGGAAGAAACCGTTTTCAGCGAATATGCGGTGGGCACGGAGGTCAATCTAGAGGTGGATATCA
>Ga0255776_10007219_pt1 | contig 11197 bp, 15 predicted proteins | sample 071ome_19_FD_179974 | JGI IMG/M metagenome (GOLD analysis project Ga0255776, IMG submission 179974) | Coastal salt marsh microbial communities from the Groves Creek Marsh, Skidaway Island, Georgia - 071413AT metaG (version 2) | ecosystem: Environmental > Aquatic > Marine > Intertidal zone >...
TAATGGCTTGCATAGGGATTGCTATTGCCGGTGTAGCCCCGTTAACTCTGGAGGCTAAAGAATAGGGAGAGCATTTATGCGACTAAAAGGGTTGAAATGTGTGGTCACCGGAGGCGCCAGTGGCATTGGCGCAGCCACTGTCAGGCGGTTTGTCAGTGAAGGTGCAGCGGTTTGCATTCTCGATCGGGATCTGGCTTCTGCTGAGCAGCTTGCGGCTGAGTGCGGCGATGAAACATTCGCACTTGAGTTGGATGTCAGGCTGGAGCCCTCGGTAAAGCAGGTGGCAGATGCGGTGCTGAGCCGGTGGGCCAGTGTCGATGTGCTGGTGAATAATGCCGGCTCTGAGTTAAACAAGACCTACGACCAAACCACGCTAGAGGAGTGGGATCGGGTGATGGACACTGATCTCAAAGGGCCCTGGTTGCTCTGTAAATACTTTGTCCCCGCCATGGTGGCGCGCGGTTCCGGAAGCGTTATTAACGTCTCCTCCCTGAATGGTCTGGTTGGGTTCCCGTTATCAACGGCTTATGGCAGTGCCAAGGGAGGGCTGGTGGTGTTTACCAAAGACATGGCGATTGAGTTGGCCACCAGCGGAGTGCGCATCAATTGTGTGTGTCCAGGCGTGATTCAAACGCCCATGATGGAGCGCTGGACTGACCTGATGCCCGACAAAGAGGAGGCCAAGGCCATGCTTCAGGGAGTGATGCCAATAGGTCGCATGGGTACCGCAGAGGAAGTTGCGGGTGCTATCCTTTTCTTTGCATCCGAGGATTCCAGTTTGTGTCAGGGCGCGGTGCTGAGTGTGGATGGCGGTTTTACCGCGCAATAAATCCGTTGCTGTGCTTCAGTAACAAGCATAAAGGCCATAAAGAAGGAGAGCGTTGATGTTGAGTGCATTACACCGGTTTTTGGTGGCGTCTCTGGTTGCGTGCCTGTCTTGTATTCCGCCGGTTCTTGCGGCGTCTTTTGATCAGACGGTCGCAGCCTATGGGGGGGCCGCGGCGTTCGATATCATTTTGGTTCAGGATTGTTCGGTGCTCGACAATACGTCAGAGGCGGCGCTCGATCAGGACTACAACGCCAAGCTCTGCTCTGCAGAGGAGGAGTCGGCGCTCTCTGATGTTGCCAATTTGCTGCGCTCAAAAGGTTTTAACACTGTCGAGGTAGCGCTTTCGACTGCTGGGGCGCAGCTGCGCCCCGAGGCCCGCAAGAGCGTTGCGGATATTCGCGATATTTATACAGCGCCCGAATTATCTGCAGCCGCGAGAGAGGCGTACATCGCCACCCTCAGACGCATCGCCCGAGGTATCGATCTTGATGCCGAGGCACACGAGTTGCATGCGAAGGAGCTCGCCGCCCTCGGATTGGCAGAAAATCAGGTTGTGATCTTTATGGTCACCGATGGTCAGCGAGTGACGGCTGCAGAGAGCATTGCACAGGGCGTGGCAACCACCGTGTTGACGCTGGGATGGTTTACTGCCTGGGAGGAGTCGGGCTTTTTTACCCTGGCAACTGCGATTGATGCCTCGGGTGCCGTCGCCTGGTATGGCTATCGCGGACCCTATTCTGTATCGGGCCCAGAGGCCTACAAAGACATGATCATGTCGGTTTTTGAGCTCTGATCTGAGCCCACCGAGGTGGCTGATTTAACCCAGCACACCCTCCGATCTCAGGGTTTCAATACGATCAACCGTCACGCCAAAAGACGCCAGTACATCATCCGTGTGCTCGCCATGCGCAGGGGTGGGCCGCGAGGGCTCGAGCCGTTCTCCTCCGAAGCGCGGAGGCGCTCTCACGATCCTAATCTTGCCCAGGTGGGGGTGGTCCACGATGGAGACGCTGTCGTTGGCACTCAATTGTTCTTGAGCCAGCACTTCGTCACGGGTCAAACATTTGGCGCAGGGAACCTCGACTTCTCGGAGCAGTGCCAGTAGCTCGTCGCTGGTATACCCCATGCATTTTTCGGCAACGAGCTCCCGAAAAATGTGCAGGTTCTCAACCAGTTTCGCCATGCTGTCAAAGCGTTCATCCCGCAAAAGATGCAATAGCCCGATGGCGCTCAGCATGCGACCCTGCATCTCCTGATTGGCAGCGGCGACCGTGATGCCGCCGTCTTTGGTGAGCGTCAGATCGTAGAGCATGTCGATCAGCAGGCCGCCGGGCGTCGTGTCCTCTTCGAGGAGCGCGTGATTCTGAAACCCGTCGGGGAACATGAAAAACAGCCCGGAATCCAGCATGGAGAGATCGATCATCTGGCCATCGCCCGTCCGCTCGCGGGCGAATAGCGCGCTGGTGACGGCCTGACAAGCGGTGTAGCCCGTGATCTTGTCGCACAGAAGAGAGCGGATAAACGTCGGAGATTCATCGCTCCCCTGGGTGGCTGCCATCCCGCATTGCGCCTGAATAATGGGGTCATAGGCGGGGGCGCGTCGCAGCGGGCCCTCGGTGCCAAACCCCGATATCGCCATATAAACGAGTTGAGGATTCATTGCCTGTAGCGTCTCGAAATCCAGATTGAGTGTGTCCATGGTTCCAGGGCGAAAATTGTGAATGACGACGTCTATGTTCGGCATCATTTCGTGAATAACTGCCTGTCCGGCCTCGCTTTTGAGGTCGACCTTGATCGATTCCTTGCCACGGTTACACCCGGCAAAAAGCGACGAGATGTCCCCCTTGCGCGCACCGATGTAGCGCATGGGGTCACCGGCATCGATAGGTTCTACTTTGATGACGCGGGCCCCCTGCTCGGCCAGCATCATGCTCGCCAACGCTGCGGTGATCATGGTGGAAAATTCGAGGATGGTGATGCCTTCGAGTGGTTTCATCATAGGGCCTTATCGTTGGATATTTTATGGTGTTCTCGTTACCGCTCCTGATGCTTTTCACGAATCGCATGAGTTCGATTGGTGCTTCTGTAAACCTATGTCTAATTTTGGCGATTGGCAAACAGTGGGGGATAGTAACCCGCGCTGGAGCGAGGTGAGAGCGCCCAATACACTGCGATAGCCAGCAGTAGGTCACTGGCAGTTGCAGGTAAGGGATGCCATGCTGTGTCGAACAGGTCGCTAATGACTTATCTGACCATCAATCCGCGTGACGAGGATATGCAATGATTCGAGGGTTCGTGCTGCTATGCGCTTTGATGGCGGCGAGCGCTCATGCCGATCAGACCGCTATCTTGAGCAAAGATTTACGCATCATGATGGAGTGGTTGCCGGGCGTTTATGACAATCAGGAGCAAGTGTATTTTGAGGTAGAGCAGAATATCGACGAAGCGTTGCGACATGAGCGCTTCTATACTGTTTTTGCGCCGGTCGAACTACCCGCCTTTGGCGATCATGTTTTCTATGTTCAGCAACATCTGAGCGATGACCCGAGTCAGATTTATCGCCAAAGGATTTATTCGTTTCGTGCTGATTACGAAATCAATGCAATTCGATTGACGATTCATATCCCTAACGCTCCCGGCAGCCTGATCGATGCTCATCTCGACCCGAGCAAGCTAGCGGGTCTCACACCCGATCAGACTCGCGTTCTGCCCGGATGCGATGTGATGTGGCATCGCAAGGCAAACCAATTTGTCGGCGCCCTGGCACCTGATGCCTGTTCACAAGTCGCTTCGAAGACGGGCGAGCGCCTGATCTTCAACGATGAGCTACGCCTGACTGACAGTGCCTTCTGGATGACTGAGCGAGCACATGATGAGCGCGGCAAGTTGGTCATCGGGCACCCCACTGGGGTCCCGCACAAGAGTCTGAAGGCTCGACGCTTCGAATGTTGGATGACAGGGATGCAGCGCGACGGTGAATGGACCTTCAGGCGCGGGTTGGAGATTTATGATCAAGGGGGAATGGTTTGGCTGACGACTGATGAGGCCGACCCTCAAAAGGTGGGAATCAAGATGCGCAACGTGACGTGGCCTTATGGCACCAATCGACCGTCGTTGGTGTTGTATGCATACCGACCGGGCGAGGAGCGGGCGGTGTCTTACGCTTGGACCGATCCCTCTGCAGTGCGAATCGGCATCAATCTTCGTTGGATGCAGGCCAGCTGCACGCTGACGCCGCAATGACGTTTCCACGTCAACCGGTTGAGGCAATCGCTAGGCGAATCCTATCCGTCACTTTCTTCACGAGCGGGATGTGGGCGGCGGCTGAACCGTTACCGAATCCAGTTGAGGCAGGCTGGCAAGGCGAATCCGTATGCGAGACGTTGAAGGAGGATGCCGGTATCAGGGTATTTCGCTGCGTGTTCCCACCCGGTGTGGGTCACGAGCGGCACTTTCATCAACAGCACTTTGGCTACGCCTTGTCTGGCGGGACGATGCGCATCACCGATGCCACCGGCACTCGTGAGGCAAAGCTGCAGACCGGCACCTACTTCTCCAGTGAAGGTATTGCCTGGCACGAAGTGCTTAACGTTGGCGATACCGTCGTATCCTATTTGATGGTCGAGCCAAAATAAGCCCGTCCATTGGCATTCGCGCCGCGCTGACGGCCCACGGGTTCACTTTCCGCCTGGCCCGGTGGGCGCTTGTCACGGTGCCCCGCCAGATGTCAGGCTTGTGTGGAAAAAACTTCTGTTCAGAGACATCCAAACACCGCCATTGTGCATAAAAAGGCCAGTAAACCACTGATATTGGATGGCTTGTGGCATGAAAGCGCTCGTCAAAAAACATGCGCAGGAAGGACTCTGGCTCGAGGACGTGCCCGTTCCTGAGGTGGGCGGTAACGAAGTCCTGATCAAGGTTCATAAAACGGCCATCTGCGGGACCGATGTTCATATTTATAACTGGGACGATTGGGCCCAGAAGACGATTCAGGTCCCGATGACAGCAGGGCATGAGTACGCCGGCGAAATCGTGGAGCTCGGCGCCAACGTGACGGGGCTTCAGGTAGGGGATATTGTCTCGGGCGAAGGGCACATCGTCTGTGGTCGTTGTCGCAACTGTCTCGCCGGACGATTACACCTCTGCCCCAACACCCAGGGCGTGGGCGTGAATCGCGACGGCGCATTTGCCGAGTACCTGGCCATTCCCGCCACCAATGTTTTCCGACCCAACGTCTATATTCCTACAGACCTGTTGAGCATTTTTGATCCCTACGGCAATGCCGTTCATACCGCGCTCTCATTCAACATGGTGGGTGAGGACGTGATCATTACCGGTGCGGGACCCATCGGCATAATGGCGGCGATGGTGGCGGGGCACTGTGGTGCGCGCAACGTGATCCTCACCGATGTTAATGAATATCGTCTGGATCTTGCCAAGCGCATTGTTCCCAAGGTGCAGCCGATTAACGTAGCCAAGCAGGAGATCAGCCGCAATTTCATGGAGAGTCTGGGAATATTGGAGGGGTTCGACGTGTGTCTGGAGATGTCGGGCTCTCCCAACGCATTCCGCGATGTGCTCAGCAAAATGATCAATGGCGGTAGTATTGCCATGCTGGGTCTGATGCCAGATGACACCGGTATTTCATGGACCGACGTCGTTTTTAAGGGCCTCAATATAAAGGGGATCTATGGCCGCGAGATGTACGAGACCTGGTACAAGATGGTGATGATGATTCAAAGCGGGTTGCCCATCGAGCGAGTCATTACCCATCGCTTTCATTACACCGAGTTTCAGCAGGGTTTCGACATTATGCGTTCTGGACAATCTGGCAAAGTGATACTGGATTGGAAAGATTGATATGAGCTATCGGTCTGTCAAAGAGAGTTACGCCGAGGAGATCGCAGAGATCAAGGCGGCCGGTTTGTGGAAGACCGAGCGCGTGATTGCCTCCGAGCAGAGAAACGCGATTACCCTCGAGAGTGGTGCCAACGTCGTCAATATGTGCGCCAACAATTATCTGGGTCTCGCTAACAATGCCGAGGTGATGCAGGCAGCCAGTGACAGCCTAAAGGAATGGGGGTTTGGCGCCGCCTCGGTGCGTTTTATTTGTGGCACACAGGGAATTCACAAAACCCTTGAGCGGCGGGTCAGCGCCTTCCTCGGCATGGAAGACACGATCCTCTATGCCGCGTGTTTTGATGCCAATACCGGGTTGTTTGAGACGATCCTGGGTCCCGAGGACGCGGTGATTTCAGACGAACTCAACCACGCCTCTATTATTGATGGGGTGAGGCTCTGCAAAGCTACCCGCTATCGCTACAAGAACAACGATATGCAGGATCTGGCGACCCAATTGCAGGCGGCGCGGGATGGCGGCGCACGAAGGATACTGATTACCACCGATGGCGTGTTCTCGATGGACGGCACCATCGCACAGCTCGATGCCATTTGTGATCTCGCGGATAAATACGGCGCCATGGTCCACCACGACGACTGCCACGCAACGGGTTTTATGGGTGATCAGGGTCGTGGAGTGCACGAATACCACGGCGTCATGGACCGGGTAGACATCATTACAGGGACGTTTGGTAAGGCGCTTGGGGGAGGCTCCGGGGGCTTTACCACCGGTCGGCAGGAGATTATTGACATACTGCGCCAGCGGTCCCGACCGTACCTTTTCTCCAACACGCTGGCCCCGGCCATCTGCGCCGCCTCGCTAAAGGTGCTCGACATGCTGGAGGCCTCCACCGCGCTTCGCGACAGACTCCATGAAAATACCCGTTATTTTCGCGAGCAAATGCAGGCCCACGGTTTTGCTGTGCCCGAGGGTGACCATGCCATTGTTCCGGTGATGCTGGGAGACGCCGTGCTAGCACAGCAGATGTCAGAGCGGTTGCTGGAATTGGGAATTTACGCGATCGGTTTCTTTTACCCCGTAGTGCCCAAGGGCAAGGCGCGGATTCGCGTTCAGATCTCGGCGGGGCACACCCGAGAAGATCTCAATAAAGCGGTGGCTGCTTTCACTCAGGCTTACCAAGAGATGGCGTCCTAATCTAATTTAGGCGCGCCGCGGTTATCCCCGCCGTCATAAACACACTCTCGTTGCTGCTTGAAGGTGGCTGGCTGACGGTTGGCCACCCCAAAAGCGCGTTCCCGTGATTGCTCCTGACCTTTTGCGCGCCGCTAATTGAGCACGTTGTAGCCTCGACCACGCATGCAGTTTTTCACGATTTGATCTTTTTGCGCGGTGGCATTGGCGCTGGCTTCACGTCTTTCTCGGCTGTTCCTGCCGGCGGCGACAAGGACTCCCGCGCCGGCGCCCTTCTTGGCGGCTTTTGAACCCGACCCACCACTCACCGCGCCCGCAGCGGCACCCACGGCGGCGCCCCTAACCGCCGTGCCCGCGACGCTTTCCCGCTGGGGTGCATCGGGCTGATTCTGCACCGCAAGGCCTTCGCATTGCTGTAAATCGGTCTGGTACTGGGTGTAGTCCTGCACCTGAGACATGTCGACGACCACATTGGCGTAAGCGCTACCGGCTGTTGCCCCTACTGCGAGGATGAGGAGTAATCTGATTCTCGTGAACATGGGGGTCTCCTAGTAACCGCGTTAAACACTCATCATAATAAAAGTGTAGACCGTTTCCGCTCCGGATCGGCACTGTCGCGGGCATCAATATGTGACAGAAAATACCATATCCCGCGCCGCCCAGAAGGTCTTGCACCATGGCGTAGGGGCTCTCATCATGGCGATAGCATTGCGAGGGAGCACCATGACAGACAACTCTTCTTTTGAGCCCGAGGACGGGCAGCCCAAATGGCGTGGGCGCATTGAGGTGCTCTTGCTGGTAGCGGGGGGGTTGGTTCTGCTCATTCCTACGCTGGCTGTTTTTCTCGCAGGTGGCGAATAGACAGGGCCGCACCGGCAGAAATCAGGATGAGCTCATGAGCAAGCGTTTTGCGCCCGCTACCGAGCGCAATAAAACCCCGTTGCTAGCGGTGCTGAAATCGCAGCTACCTGAGGCAGGCACCATACTCGAAGTAGCGGCGGGCACTGGACAACATGCGGCCTTTTTTGCGCCCCGGCTGGCACCACGCTGGTGGTTACCCACGGATCTTAACGAGGCCAATATTGCCTCAATCGCGGCTTGGCGGGAGGAGGCAGACGCCTCAAATCTGTTGTTTCCGCAGATGCTGGATGTATTGGCGCCGCGGTGGTCAGTGGAGGAGTCAGTGTTGCCAGAATCGATAAGCGCCATCGTCAATATCAATATGGTGCATATTTCGCCCTGGTCTTGCTGTGAGGCACTGTTCGACGGGGCGGCGAGGATTATCAAAGCGCAGGCGCCAATTCTGATGTATGGGCCTTTTAAACGCGGCGACGAGCATACGGCACCCTCGAATAAAGCATTTGATCAGCAGCTCAGAGCGCAGGATCCGCGCTGGGGGGTGCGGAATTTAGAGGATGTCATCGATGTGGCAGAGGCCCGCGGCTTCTCTTCTGGTGTCGTCGTCCCTATGCCAGCCAACAACCTGATGGTGAGCTTCATTCGTGTCTAGTCGGTGGGCAGTTCTGGCGTGGATCAACTTTGCGCTGGCAGTTGCTGCGGTACTCAAATTTTTTCCGATTCTCGTATCACTGACTCATGGTTTGGCGCTCACGCCGGAGCAGCGTGCCGCGGGGCTCGCCGAGGACCGCGCCTGGGCGCTGGATCTGATTTCGGATACGCCCTACCTCCTGCTGGTTTGGGCATTGATCGCCTTATGGTTGCGGCGTCAGACCGGTAGCGCCTGGCTGTTACCCTGGCGAAAATCCCAACGGCTGGGGGTCGAGCAGCCGTGAGTGACTGGGGGTAAACTCCCTCAGTTGTATTTATCGGGAGACGTCAATGGAATCGCAACTGGTGACTCTGGCCGCCCTGATTGCTCTTGGCGGCGCCATTTTTCATGGCGTTGTGGGTGGCAGGATCTATATGGGCCATGTGCGAGAGAGTGATCTCATGCCGCTCACTCAATCTTTGAGCTTGGTCTCGTGGCACATGTTTACCATCTTTCTATTGGTCAGCGGCACAACCCTTGTCTGCGTAGCCATGAAGCCCGATCTGGCTCTGCTGAGTTACCCTGTATTGGTCGGAAACGCGATGGGCGGTGCGCTATTTTTGCTGCTGGGCGCAATGGGCCACGCAAGGCTGTTCAAGCTTCCGGGCCTGTATTTGATGTTGCTGACCGCTCTACTGGGTTGGCTGGGCGTTACCTAGTGGCCGACCTTCTATTCATTGACGACGAATAGCAACATCTGCTGAACGCGTTGCCCTATGGGGCGTGGGTGTTTCGATCGAGGGGATGCCAATGATTATTGTGGTAGCAGCGCTGGAGTTTGCGAGCGAGGCTGATCGTGACAAGGCGGTGTCAATAACGGCTGACGTGCAGCGCCTTACCCGAGAGGAAGAGCCCGGTTGTCATGACTACTGCTTTGCCCCCGACCCCGCCATTCCCACCCGCATGCAGGTTTATGAGTTATGGGAGAACAGCGACAGTCTGGCCGCGCACTTTCAGCATCCGTATTACGCGCGTATGGCGGGCCTTTTGCAGGGTGTGGGCATTGTGAGCAGTACCAATCAAGCGTATTTAATTGAGCGCGGGGAGCCGGTCTACACTGAGGACGGCGATAAGAAAACCGCGTTCTTTTGCGACTGAACGGCATTTTGTGACCGGTCTTTCGCTATGGCTGGGGTTGCCTATTCAATGCCTCTCAGCGCTGTGGAAAAACCTGATGCCTGAGGTGACTTGTGGCCTGTCGCGCCCGCGTCGCGCCGATTTTGCCGCATCGGCAGGTGATGGACGCTGAAAATCCTGTGATGAATAAAGCCACCCAGCATCCCATGCTGATCGCGACGCTGGGCATCCTGTTTTTTTCGATGATGGATGCCGTCATGAAGGGTCAGGCTTTAGCAATGGGTACCTATAACGCCATGTTCTGGCGCATGGCGATGGGGGCTTTATTCGTCTCGGTGCTCTACTTGCCCACACGACCTCGGCCGGCGTCAGGCAAAGTGCTCAAGATTCATCTTATCCGCGCGTGCCTGACCGCCGTTATGGCCTACCTGTTTTTCTTTGGCTTGACGCGTGTGCCGCTGGCGCAGGCGATAGGTCTTTCCTTCATAGCGCCTATCATCACGCTCTTTCTTGCCGTGCCCATGCTCGGAGAGCGAATCGGCGCCAACGCCAAATTGGCAGCGGCGCTGGGTTTCGGTGGTGTCATGGTGGTCGTGGGTGGCGAACTTCTCGCGGTAGATGCGGGGAGTGACCTGCTGGGCATGGGTGCGGTGCTCGCCTCCGCAGTGATGTACGCCATCAATCTGGTATTACAGCGAATGCAGGCATTGATTGCACAGCCACTCGAAATCGCTTTTTACCAAAACACGATCGTCTTTGTGTTACTCCTCACGGGGGTGCCGTTTGCGGTGGCGTGGCCTGCCAACGCCATACAGTGGGGTGGTGCCGCATTGGCCGCTGGCTTGGCGATATCCTCACTAATGCTCATGTCCCTCGCGTACCGGCAGGCGGAAGCGCAGCGCCTCGTATCAGTGGAATATACCGCCTTTATTTGGGCGGCAATGCTGGGTTGGTGGTTGTTCGCAGAACCCGTGACTGGGCGCACCCTGCTGGGCACGGGACTGATTGTCTTGGGTTGCCTGATGAGCGCTCGGGGTCAGTAACCTGCGCGCAATCCATAGGTGATGGTGCCTCGCGCCGGCGTGAGACGGCTCAGGCTTGTTTATTCTGCGCTGTGAGCTTTGCCACCAGAAAGTCATTGTGGGTTACATAAAGCAATTCAGACACCTTGCGAATCAGGTGCTCCTCATAGTGGCTGAGTGCATCGTCCGCCAGTGCCACCCGCCACATCTGGGTAATCAGCGCACGTTTTTGCTCTGTGGATGCCTGCTCGTTAATGAGTCGGGTAAATTCAAATAAGCACGTGGCGGCATCAACCCGCCCGGCGGCCTCTGCCGCCAGGTCTGCAACCTCGCCATCGGTGAGAGAAAAATGGGTAATCAGCATTGCCTGAATCGCGTCGAGCTCAACCTGATCGGTAGTGAAATCGGCGCGGGCTACCTCCATCATCAAGGCAGCGCTGGCAAGCTCCAGTGGATCCCGCCCATTCGTTGAGGCCGCGTCAGATTCGGACCCAAGCAAGGATTTGAGTTTGGCTAACAGCATTCAATGGCCCGCGAATCAATAAAACAGCCGGTCACTCTCGGAGCGGCGAATAGCCGCGGCAGTGGCGATGGCCAAAACTAATATCAGGCACTCTCCGAGAATCTCGGGCAGGGTCCAGGCACCCCATGTGCCGCAGCGGCGATCA
>Ga0255776_10007226_pt1 | contig 11189 bp, 8 predicted proteins | sample 071ome_19_FD_179974 | JGI IMG/M metagenome (GOLD analysis project Ga0255776, IMG submission 179974) | Coastal salt marsh microbial communities from the Groves Creek Marsh, Skidaway Island, Georgia - 071413AT metaG (version 2) | ecosystem: Environmental > Aquatic > Marine > Intertidal zone > Salt...
CCCGAACACCTTGCTCCTGTCCGGATGCTCCCTCCTCCTCGCCTTCGTGATCGGGATCTTCCTCGGGACGATTCAGGCGGTGCGGCAGTACTCCGCGACCGACTCGATCCTGAGTGTCGTGCTCCTTTTCTTCTACTCGATGCCGGGGTTCTGGCTCGCGCTCATGCTCGTCCTCACGATGAGCCTGTTCGCGAACGCGGTCTGGGATCTCCCGATCTGGTTCCCGGCCTCGGACATGACGAGTGCCAACTACGACCTGATGTCTCCGATGGGTCGAGTTCTGGACCGGCTCTGGCACCTGGTTCTGCCGACACTCGCGCTCTCGCTTGCGCTCACCGCCGGTATCGCCCGGTTCATGCGCGGAAGCATGCTCGAGGTGGTGCGTCAGGACTTCGTCCGCACGGCCCGCGCGAAGGGCCTCCCGGAACGGGTCGTCGTCTTCCGGCATGCGCTCCGGAACGCGCTCACGCCGATCATCACCCTGGTCGGGCTCTACATCCCGTTCCTCTTCAGCGGGACCGTCTTCATCGAGACCGTCTTCGCCTGGCCGGGGATGGGGCGAACCATCGTCGACGCCATCGGGACCCGGGATTACCCGCTGATCATGGCCTCGAGCTTCTTCTTCGCGACGACGGTGATTGTCGCGAACCTCATCGCAGACGTGCTTTACGCGGTCGTGGATCCACGGGTTCGTTATGAGTAGCCCAATCGACACGGGCGGCCTTGCCGCCGTCGGTGCGACGCGGCCGACCCGTCGTGCGGTGGGATCGCTTCTACCGGGGCTGCCTCAGATCCTCAGGGGTCGCTGGGGTGCAGGAGGGATGGCCCTGTCCGCCTGGCTCCTGCTGCTCGCGATCGTCGTCACCCGGAGCGATCGTCTGCTGGCCGCAGCCGGGGGCGCGTGGGACGAGCGGCTCGCGCTCCTCACGACGGTGGTCGGCCTGATGGCGACGTGGGGCTGGTGCTGGCGCGACCTCGGCCGCCCGGCGGGCGCTGGGGCGACGGGTGTCGACCAGTGGAGCCTTGCGGTCCGGGCATTCTCGAAGAACCGGACCGCCGTAGCCGGCCTGATTCTGATCGTCCTGATCTACTTGGTGGCGCTCCTGGCGCCGTTGATCACGCCGCACGATCCCTACGAGGCGTACGAGCTGACGACGATGAGGCTCCAGGGTCTCTCCACCGCGCATCCTCTCGGTACCGATCACCTGGCACGGGACGTCCTGTCCCGGATCCTCTACGGAGCACGCATATCCCTGACGATCGGCTTCGTCGCTGTCGGGATCAGTGTGACCATCGGCACCATGGTGGGTGCCGTCGCCGGGTTCCTCGGGGGTACGGTCGACAACGTGATCATGCGCTTCGTGGATATGGTCATCTCGTTCCCGCGCCTCGTCCTGCTGATCGCCATCGTCGCCCTCTTCGAGAGCTCGATCGCCCTGGTGATCATCGTCCTCGGTCTGACACTCTGGCCGTCGACGGCGCGCATCGTACGCGGCGAGGTGCTCGGCCTGCGTGAGCGCGAGTTCGTGCAGGCTGCGCGCGCGCTGGGGTATTCCAAGCGCCGAATCATCCTCCGACACCTCGTCCCGAATGCGCTCCCGCCCGTGATCGTCGCGGCTACGCTGGGCATCGGGAACACGATCGTGCTCGAGGCGGGGCTGTCCTTCCTCTCTCTCGGTGTTCAGCCGCCAACCCCGTCGTGGGGGACGATGGTCGCCGATGGACGGGACGAGCTTCTGAACGCATGGTGGCTCTCGACCTTCCCGGGCCTGGCCATCGTCTTCACGGTTCTCGCCTTCAACCTGGTCGGTGATGGTCTACGAGACGCACTCGACCCGAGACTTCGATCGTGAGCGACACACTTCTGACCGTGTCCGACCTCCGGACCTGGTTTCACACGGACCAGGGGGTCGCCCGCGCCGTGGACGGGGTCTCTTTCGACGTCCGTGCCGGGGAGACGCTCGGAATCGTCGGCGAGTCCGGATGCGGCAAGACGGTCACGTCGTTGTCCGTGCTGCGCCTCCTGCCCGAGCCACCGGCTCGCATCGAGGAGGGCAGCTCGATCGTCTTCGACGGCGAAGAGCTGCTCCGCGCATCCGACGAGCGCATGCGCGCGCTCCGTGGCAACGACATCTCGATGATCTTCCAGGAGCCGATGAGCTCCCTGAATCCGGTGTACACGGTCGGAAGTCAGATCACCGAGGCGCTGCGGCTGCATCGGGGCATGGACAAGTCCACAGCACGAACGGAGGCGATCCGCCTCCTCGGCGAGGTCGGCATTCCGGACGCCGACCGCCGGGTAGATGAGTATCCGCACCAACTCTCGGGGGGGATGCGCCAACGTGTGATGATCGCGATGGCGCTGTCGTGCGAGCCGCGACTGCTCATCGCCGACGAGCCCACGACCGCGCTCGACGTGACGATTCAGGCGCAGATTCTCGACTTGCTCGCCGAGTTGCGTGCCCGACACGGGATGGCGGTACTCCTGATCACGCACGACCTGGGCGTGGTGGCGGAGGTCTGCGATCGCGTCGTGGTGATGTACGCGGGTCAGGTCGTGGAAACCGGTACGGTCGACGAGATCTTTGCGCACCCGAGCCACCCGTACACGAGAGGATTGCTGGATTCTCTTCCGGCTGCCGAGCGGCGCGGACAGCCGTTGGCTTCGATTCCCGGGACGGTACCGAATCCGACGGCATGGCCGGATGGTTGCCGCTTCGCGGAGCGATGTCCTGAGGTCGCGGACGCGTGTTCGAGGGATCAGGTGCTGGTCCCGATCGGCCAGCCGGCTCGCGCAGCGCGGTGCTGGAGGGCGGGGGGCATGGCGGGGCTCAAGGCCGCCGGGGCCAGCGGGGGCGACGCATGAGCCGCCCGACGATCGATCGGAGTGCCGCCCCGCTCCTCAGCGTACGGGATCTGAAGGTCCATTTTCCGATCCGGAAAGGGACCTTCGGTCGGACGAGCGGGCACGTATTCGCGGTGGATGGCGTGAGCTTCGAACTGTGGCCCGGTGAGACCCTCGGACTGGTCGGGGAATCCGGATGTGGTAAATCCACGACCGGTCGGGCGATCCTGCGCCTGCTCGAGCCTACGTCGGGTACGGTGACGTTCGACGGACAGGATGTCGCGAAGCTGGATCGTGCAGGGCTGCGGTCTCTGCGTCGTCGGGTCCAGATCGTCTTCCAGGATCCCTTCGGCTCGCTGAACCCTCGCATGTCGGTCGGTGCGATGCTGGAGGAGGCGCTGAAGGTGCATGGCCTCCATCAGTCGGGGCCTCGCCGTCGCGTGATCGAGCTCCTGGAGCGCGTCGGCCTCCGGGAGGACCATGTCGATCGGTATCCACACGAGTTCAGTGGTGGACAGCGCCAGCGTCTCGGGATCGCGAGAGCGCTTTCCGTGGAGCCTGACTTTCTAGTCCTGGACGAGCCGGTCAGCGCCCTGGACGTCTCCGTGCAGGCTCAGGTGGTGAACCTTCTCGACGACCTCCAGCGGGATCTGGGCCTCACCTACCTCTTCATCGCGCACGACCTCTCGCTCGTCGAGCACGTGAGTGATCGGGTCGCCGTGATGTATCTGGGTCGGATGGTCGAGGTGGCGGATGCGGAGGAGCTCTATCGGAATCCGCGGCATCCCTACACCCGAGCCCTACTCTCGGCCGTACCCCGACCGGACCCCGCTCGGCGTTCGGAACGCGAGCGGATCGTCCTCACGGGTGACGTTCCGAGTCCGAGCGAACCCCCGGCGGGCTGCCACTTTCACCCTCGGTGCCCGCACCCGCTGAAAGACGAGCAGTGTGCTGGCGTATATCCCACGACGGAAGGGCCGCCAGACGGCCATTTGGTCGCGTGTCATCACGCCAAATCGTGAGCTGGCAATGGGCTTGACACCTTTTTGGCCCCCTGCCATGTTGCGAGCCTCTTGACCCCCGCCCTTCCATACGTGTGGTGTGGAAGGGCTCTCTAACGATCAGTAACAAGAACAACTGGCCGGAGGTTCCGTTGGTCCAACTGTACGCCGCCCTGCTTCAGATTCCGGGCATGGATACGCCTACGCTCACGTGGCAAGAGCAGGCTGCCGTTAACTGGGAGGGGATGGGCTTCATGCGGTGGCCTCTCGCCTTCTGTCTCGGCCTGGGCATCATCGTCATCATCATCAAGTTCGTCACGCTCACGGCGAAGGCCTCCAAGACGAAGCGCATCCTGAAGGACGTGGATGAGCTCCTCGTCCAGCAGCGCATTCGCGAAGCTCTCGAGCTCACGCGTGACACCGATTCGCCTGCGGCCAAAATCCTGTACGCCGGTCTCGAGCGTCACGAGGAAGGCACCGATCGCGTCATGAAGGCGATCGAAAACCAGGGCCTCATCGAGATGAGCAAGCTCGAGAAGGGGCTCGTCGTTCTGGCGACGCTCACGAACATCGCTCCGCTCCTCGGCTTCCTGGGTACGGTGATCGGTATGATCATCGCGTTCCAGTCGATCGAGGCGGCCGGTGAGGTCGAGGCGACGCTGGTTGCCGGTGGTATTAAGGTCGCGCTCCTGACGACGGCCGCGGGCCTCGTCATCGCGATCCCGGTGTCGGTCGGCCACAACTACTTCGTGGCGAAGATCGATGGCCTGGTCATCGACATGGAGGAGTCGGCGCAGAAGATGGTCGACACGCTCCACGCGATCGAGACGGGTCGCGCCGGCTGACGCCGAGCACGAGTCGAGTAGCATGGGAGGCCGCCCTTCGGGGCGGCCTCCTTTTTTGTTCGAACAACCTGACGTCAGACGTTTATAGTACAAGATGAGCTTTCGTACCTCCCTCGTTTCCCTCGGCGTTCTTCTCCTCACCGGAGCGGCGTTCCGCGCGGATCCCGAGCCGTGGACGAGTGAGCTGACCGTCTCCGACTCGGCCCTCGATGAACTGTCGGTCGGTCGGTATTGGCACGCGGCCCGCGTGCTTCGATCGGAGGGTGCGGCGAGCGGGACCCCCGCCGATGTCCTGACGCTCGCGCGGGCCGAGGCCGGGTGGGAGAACTGGCCGGCCGTGCGCGAGCTACTGCAAGACGCGAGCTGGTTGGACCGCGAGAGCGACGGGACAGGCCACGGGCTCCTGGGGCGGTCGCTCGAGCATGCGGAGGAATGGGCAGGCGCAGCCGCGGCATACGAACGATACCTCACCCTCGTCTCCTCGAACTCGTCGGAAGCGGTTGCAGCTCGGGTCCGTCTGGCGCGAGCCTCGTGGTGGGCCGGTGACTACGGCGTCGCCTCGAATGTGGTGGCCGGTCTGCGACCTGCTCCCTACGCGCGGAGCTGGATCGCTGCCGAGCTCGCACTGGCTGCGGCCGAGTCCGGTGACGTGGACGGTGTTCGCGTGCTCGTCGATCATGCCGTCGACCCGGCCGCGGCGGGAGTGCTCTGGCGCGTGGAGGCGGACGCACTGCTGCAGGCATCAGACTCCGCCGGTGCCGCCGAGGCCTTCGCGGCCCTCATGGGGCGGTACGAAGGTGGCCGTCAGGCCAGCGCGTCGGTCGAGCTGGGACGGCTCCGGATCGCCGCCGGGGATACGGCGTCGGGACGGCCGCTCCTTCTCGATGGATTCGAGCGGGGAGGTGGCCGGACGAGGATCCGTGCCGCGGAGACGCTGACCGACCTCGGTGGGCACGGGTTTACCCGAACGCTCGAGCTGGCGCGCGTCCTCGACCGTGCGGGTGACGGCCGGCGTGCGCTCACGGGATACGACCGAGCCCGGTCACTCGCGCTGGTCGAAGGCCAGCCGTTCCCCGAATCGAGCCGCCTCGAGCGAGCTCGCCTCATGTCGACCGTGGCCCGTCGCCACTCCGAGGCACTCGAGGAGTTCCGCGACCTCCGGGAGACGACGGAGAACGAGCGCATCGGGGCCAGGAATCTGGAGATCTGGGCGCAGTTGAGGAGCCGACAGGGGATGTCGGCTCAAGTGAGTACGCTGCGGCGTTGGCTCCTCGAAGAGTATCCGTCGAGCAGTGAGGCGGCCGAGGTTGCCTGGAGCCAGGGGAGCAATGCCGAGGCGCGCGGCGACCTGGACCGTGCGCTCAACCGGTACGCGTTCCTGGCCGAAAACGTCCGGACACACACCCGGGCCGGGCAGGCGCGGATGCGCTCCGGACAGATCCACCTGAGGCGCTCGAACCTCGAGCGCGCAGCCGCGGTCTTCGAGGCGTATCTCGCCGACTTCCCCGACGGTCGCCGTTGGCAGGAAGCGGCGTACTGGGCTGGACGTACGCGACTGCAGCTCGGCGACACCACGGCCGCACAGAATCATCTGAATCGCGTCCTCACGCAGCCGATCGAGTACTACGCGGTGATGGCGGCCGACCTCCTGGATATCCCGTTCGCCGTGAACGTGCCGGATGGGTCGGGTCCGGCTGAGCCGGGCTGGTTAACGGAAGGACTCGCTCGGCTCGACGTACTCACGAATGCCGGACTGGAGCGGGGCGCGTCCGCCGAGATCACCCGTCTCCGTGAGCGCGCCGGGGAAGAGCGGGGGCCGCGTCTTCGCTTGGCGGAAGCGCTGATCGATCGAGGTCGTACAATCGACGGGATCAACCTCGGGTGGGCGTTGTTGGAGGACGAGGGCTCGTGGGACCGGCAGATCCTTCGGGTCACATACCCGTTCCCGTACCGTGAACTGGTTCGGCGTGAAGCCGCCGAATGGGGCGTCGATCCGTTCATGATGGCGGCGATCATCCGCCAGGAGTCTGCGTTCAAGGCGGACATCGTGAGTCACGCCGGTGCGATCGGGCTCATGCAGGTGATGCCGCCTACGGGAGCGGAACTGGCCCGCGCGCATGGCCCGAACGGCTTCACTCGGGAGTCGCTGACGCGGCCGGAGGTGAACCTCCATCTGGGTGCGGCGTTTTTCGTCGACATGAGCCGCCGCTATGACGATGAACTCCCACTCGTACTTTCTGCCTACAACGCCGGACCGACCCGTGCGACCCGCTGGCGTCGCTACCCGGAGGCCTCGGACCCGTTGCGCTTTACGGAGCGGATTCCTTTCACGGAAACGCGCGGATACGTGAAGAGCGTTCGGCGGAATCTCGGCCTCTACCGCGCCCTCTACGGACAGGACTGACGGCGCCCCGAGATCCATGTCCGCATAACTGCTCGGCTTCCATCCCTCGAACTTGCGCGGCTCGATTCCGCTCCTCCAATTGGATCAAGACCACGCGATGCGTGGCGCGAGTGAACTCCGTCGGAGGTAGCGGCATGAAGGGGACCGTCAAATGGTTCAACGACTCGAAGGGATACGGCTTCATCGAGCGTCCTGAAGGTGAAGACCTCTTCGTCCATTTCTCGGCGATCGAGGCGGAAGGCTTCCGAACGCTGAGCGAAGGTGAAGTGGTGGAATTCGAGATCCTCGAATCCGAGAAGGGCGAGCAGGCAGCTCACGTCGTGCGCTCCTGACGCTCTTCTTCGCAGGTCCCGCTGGGCTCCGCGACCGTCCGGTCGTGGAGCCCTTTTGTTTATGCGTCGCCCATGCCTGAACGCGGCGATAGATTGCGGCGCCGCTCGCCTCAGAACCGACTCGAACCGCCCCGGTGCAGATCCCTCCGAAGACCCGCCCCCGCATCTTCCTGATCGATGCATATGCGCTGATCTATCGCTCGTACTTCGCCTTCATCAGCCGGCCGCTCACGAATTCCGCGGGGGAAAACACCTCGGCGCCCTTCGGCTTCACGCGGTTCCTGCTCGATATCAGGGAGCAGTTCGAGCCCGACTATCTCGCGGTCGTCTTCGATGCGGGTGACTCGTTTCGCGACGAGGAATACCCGGAGTACAAGGCGACGCGCGAGAAGATGCCGGACGATCTCAGGGACAGCCTCGGGCGGATCCGGCAGATCGTGGAGGGCTTCAACGACCCGGTCGTGGAACTCGAGGGATACGAAGCCGACGACGTAATCGGAACGCTTGCCCGGCAAGCGGCGGAGCAGGGGCTCGAAGCCGTCATCGTGTCGGGGGACAAGGACTTCTATCAGCTCGTGGGACCTCACGTGCACCTCATGAACCCTGGGCGAGGAGGTTCGTCCGGGGTGGCGGCGGACTGGGTGACCGAGGAGAACGCGAGCGAGAAGTTCGGCATCCCCCCGTCACAGGTGGCGGACTACCTGGCGCTGGTCGGTGACTCGTCCGACAACGTCCCGGGAGCCCGGGGGGTGGGGCCGAAGACTGCGGTCCAGCTCCTCGCACAATATCCGGATGTCGAGGAGCTCATCGAGCATGCCGAATCGCTCAAGCCGCCGCGCGCGTCAAAGTCGTTGTCTGAGAACGCGGAGGAAGTGCGGCTCTCGAAGCGTCTCGTGACGATCATGACCGACCTCGCCGTCGAGCTCGATCTCGAAGCGTGGAAGGTTCACGAGCCGGACAACGAAGTCCTGCGCGATCTCTTCGTGGAGCTCGAGTTCCGGCGCCTCGCGGATCAGTTCGCCCTCGCGGCTCAAGCGGAGGGGGGTGGGACGCACGGCGAGGCCGCGGTCGACGCCGAGGACGACGATGTCGACTATGCGGTTGTCGATACGCTGGAAGGGCTCGAGGGGCTGGTCGCGGACGTGCGCGCTGCCGGGACGTTCACGATCGCGGTCGAGAGTTCGCACGAGGATCCGCTGAGAGGCCAACTGGTCGGCCTGGCGGTGTCCGTCGAGGGTGGGACGGCCCGGTACCTGCCGTTCGGCCACGCTCAGCCGTTCGAGCTCACCTTCGAAGGGGAGGGCTCGGCGGACGTCCGAAATCTTCCCGGACTCGCCACGCCGGAGTTGGGTGCGCTCAAGGCGCTGCTCGAGGATTCGGCCGTGGGGACGTCCGGCCACGACCTGAAGTATGCGGCCCTCGTGCTGTCGACCGCGGGCGTCACCCTCGCCGGGCATGAGACGGACGTGATGGTGGCGAGCTACGTGCTCGATCCGGGGCGGCGGGACCACGTACTGAAGACGCTCAGTATGGAGGTCTTCTCCCACAAGCCACTCGAGCGCGGTGACGTGACTGGTTCTGGCCGGAGCAAGGTCTCGTTCTCGGATGTGCCGGTGGAGCGGGCGAGCGCCTATCTGTGCGGTGCCGTGGATCTCGCGGGTCAACTCGCAACGCACCTGTCCGAACAAGTCGACGAGTCAGGGCTTACCGACCTGCTGACGGATCTCGAGATGCCGCTCGTCCCCATGCTCACGCGCATGGAGCTCGCGGGCATTACGATCGACGACGACTTCTTCCGCACGATGCGCTCGAAGCTCAAGCGGGAGCTCGACCTGATCGAGGAGGAGATCTTCAAACTGGCAGGCGGGGATTTCAACCTGAATTCCACACCTCAGCTCCGGCAGGTGCTTTTCGACAAGCTCGAGTTGCCCGTGCTCAAGAAGACGAAGACCGGTCCGTCGACGGACGCGTCGGTCCTCGAGGAGCTGGCTGCTATGGGGCACGAGGTCCCGCGGCTCATGATGGAGTATCGGGAGCTCGAGAAGCTCCGCTCGACGTACGTCGATGCGCTACCGCAGCTCGTGAATCCGCGCACGGGTCGTATCCACACGAGCTTCAATCAGACCGTGGCCGCGACGGGTCGGCTGTCGTCGAGCGATCCGAATCTCCAGAACATCCCGATCCGGACCGATCTCGGGCGCGAGATCCGGAAGGGCTTCGTGGCTTCGCCCGGGACCGTCTTTCTCGCCGTGGACTACTCGCAGATCGAGCTGCGGGTGATGGCGCACTTCTCCGGTGACGATGCGTTCGTCACGGCGTTCACCGAGGGCATCGACGTCCACCGGCAGACGGCGTCGGTCATCTTCGACGTGCCGATCGAGGAGGTCACCGGTGACATGAGGGGTCAGGCGAAGACTGTGAACTTCGCGACGCTGTACGGTCAGGGGCCGTTTTCCCTCGCGCGTCAGCTCGGGATTTCACGCGAGGAGGCGAAGCAGTTCATCGCCACCTACTTCGAGCGCTTCTCCGGTGTTCGTGATTTTCTCGACGCTCAGGTCCAGATGGCGAAGGACGCCGGGTACGTTGAGACGCTCATGGGGCGTCGTCGGTACGTACCCGAACTTCGGGCCGGTAACTGGAACGTGCGGCAATTCGGAGAGCGCGTCGCGCAGAATACGCCGATCCAGGGCACGGCCGCCGACATGATGAAGAAGGCGATGATCGACGTTCAGGCCGGCCTCGACGACATGGACACGGGCGCCGTCGTACTCCTCCAGGTGCACGATGAGCTGCTGCTCGAGGTCCCCGAGGACGAGGTCGATCCGGTGCGCGACCTGGTTATCGAGCGGATGGAAGGGGCGGTCGAGCTCGCCGTGCCGGTGGTGGCGGAGTGGGGGGTGGGGAGGAGCTGGTACGACTGTAAGGGTTAGGTCGTCAGCGCAGAACGCAGATTGTGATCACATGAGAGGTGGTAATTGCGTACCGCCCCTTCAGTTGCACTACCTCTGGAGGTACGTGATCTCCCCGGCCGACCGCTGGCTTTGCAGACCATGATCCTTTTAGGTCGAGCGCTACCTGGACGTCCAGAAAATCCAGCCAAACATCGGCGAGGGGGTTCAGGGCCTTGTGGATCGACTCCTTTGCGCTGAACACGATGGTCTCGCGGACGGGATCGAGGTGCTCCTCGCAGGAGTGTAGAACGGTACCCCGCACATCCTCGGGAAGGGGTGCTCGCTGCTCCGCGTCCAATCCCAATGCTCGGGCTGCACGGCTCGGCGCTACCGCCGCGGCGACAAGACCTGCGGTGTGCGTGATGCTACCGATGAAGCCTTCCGGCCAAACGGGCTGGCGGTTAGCCCCTACCGGGATCGGGGTAAGGGGCCCTCCCGCCGCAACCAGCGCACTGCGGGCGACGGCACGACCGCGGCTGAATTGCGTCCGGCGGCTGGACACAGCCCTCGCCAGGACCTCTTGCTCCAGCGGATAGAGGTCGATCGGCAGTTCGCTATCCCACACTGAGAAGTGCACATCGCTTGGGACGATCGTCTTCAGCGCTTCCCTCGCAACAATCGGGTCGGCTGTTGGGGCATTCGCCTGAGTTCGTGACATCGGCGGATTCGGGGCGGCAAGCGAGAATCGTGGAATTATGCGTGCTAACGGTTTGATGCACATCCACAGTATGGGTCCGCCCGGCGCGATCTGAGTACCTAGGGGATAGCGCAGTGTGACCGCGTCCCACCTCGCCATCCACCCGCCCCACCT
>Ga0255776_10007227_pt1 | contig 11188 bp, 7 predicted proteins | sample 071ome_19_FD_179974 | JGI IMG/M metagenome (GOLD analysis project Ga0255776, IMG submission 179974) | Coastal salt marsh microbial communities from the Groves Creek Marsh, Skidaway Island, Georgia - 071413AT metaG (version 2) | ecosystem: Environmental > Aquatic > Marine > Intertidal zone > Salt...
GCCGACGGTGACTACTACAGTAACACCTACTACACCTTCACTCCGGGTGATGGTCAGTGCAAGCCACTAAATCCATTTGGTGTTTACTCTGTGAGCGCTGAGGCGCAGAACTTCATTACCATGCCGGTTCAGCGAAGTCTCGAGCTCGATCAGACTGTGGTCAACGCGACCCTGGTGGGTCAGTTTGAGTTTGCTGACAGGCTGTTGGATGGTCCGATTGGTTACGCAACTGGTATCGAGTATCGAGAAGAGTCTAGCCTCAACATGCTTGACCCGCTCGATCTGGGCATACTGCCTCCGGGTACACCTTTCACAGCCGGGCAGAAAGTTAGTGAAGTCAGCCCGTGGCTGTTCACTGTAATCGACTACGATAACTCGCAGCAATACAACACCATGGGTGAGTATGATGTGACTGATGCTTTCCTTGAGGTCAGATTGCCCATTCTCCGTGGCCGGGCACTGGCCGAGGAACTGACCATCGACGGCGCGGCCCGCGTTACCAATTACTCAACGCTCGGTGATGCCACGACCTGGAAATTTGGAGCAACCTGGGCGCCGACTTCTGAGCTGAGCCTGAGAGGAACTATCTCACAGGCGGTGAGAGCGCCAAACATATCAGAGCTATTTGATCCCAAGCTACCAATTACTGTGGCGGCCAACGCCGACCCATGCGACCCGAATAACGTAGCAGCTGGCACAGCTAATCGGGAAGCTAACTGCATAGCAGCGCTTCAAGCGAATGGTCTGCCTTTGTCTTCGATCGTTGATGCTGATGGCAACTATGCTTGGACTAACCCCCTCACCGCGCGATTTGCGGGTGTGTCAGGTGGTAATCCTGCCCTCGATGTCGAAACTGCGGACACCGTAACACTTGGGTTCGTATACCGACCGGAGTTGGTCGAAGGTCTGAGCATCACTGTTGATTACTGGGATGTAGAAATTACGGATGCTATTTCTGCCGTCGATTCAGGCGACATCCTAGAGGGCTGTTTCGATTCTGCTTCCTACCCTAATCTGGGCTTCTGTAACGCCTTTACACGGCGAGCGGATGGCGGATTGAATTTCCTCGAAACCGGACAGATCAACTTCGCGAAGCTTGAGGCGCGAGGACTGGACTTCGCGGCGACTTATGATTTCTCTGTTGGTGAGAACGACTTTGGCGTACGCTTACAAGGATCTCGACAAGAGCGCCTTGACCGATTCTTCAATCCATTGGACCAGAGCGATGTCGATCCTGAAATCATGGAACTTCAGCGGCCTCGTCTTTTTGGCTCGCTTGGTCTGAGCTGGAATCGTGGCCCCATCAGAGTGGGTCTCCAGACGATCTATCAGGGTAAGCAGGCAGTTGCCGAAGTGGAAGAGGTTCGTGGTATTGCCGGTCTAGACCCGCTTTACGGTACTGCTGGATTCTTTCACCGAGTCCTGATCTCTGATCTGAACGCACGCTATCAGTGGAACGATGGGTTGAGCGTGTTCGGTGGCATCAACAATCTGTGGGATGAGGAGCCATTCTCAACCCAGACCGCTTGGCCTGTTGGGCCTCGAGGCCGAACTTACTTCCTTGGACTGTCGTACTCGCTTTAGTCAGTTCACCTGAGGTTCACCAAAAAAAGCCCGCGACTTAGCGGGCTTTTTTTGTGCCAGAGATAAGCATGGCTGCCCTCTTGTGGTTGCCCTGCCAGGAAAGAGGACTTACATTACTTGCGTAACTAATGGCTTTGAGTCTGAATTGGAGAGAACGATGAACCTGACACTAATTCTGAAGGCCCGCTCTGTTAGATATCTTTCCATTGCGACTGTGTATCTGGTAAGCCTCTGTGCTCAGGCGCAGAACAGCGACCCCGGCTTACCGATGAGTGACCCAGAGGCCGTGGGTATGTCGGCTGAAAGGCTCGCGCGTATCGGTCCGGCAATGCAAAAGTATATCGACGCTGAGCTTGTTCCAGGCGTGGTGACTCTTGTTGCGCGCAAGGGAAAGGTGGTTCATTTTGAGTCCCAAGGATTTATGGATATCGACAGTGGCAAGCCAATGCGGCCTGATGCGATATTCAGAATAGCATCAATGACTAAGCCAATTACTTCTGTTGCTCTAATGATGCTTTGGGAAGAGGGGCATTTTCAGCTGCGTGATCCGGTTAGCAAATTCATTCCTGAATTCGCCGACCAGAGAGTCTCCACTACAAGCGACGCGAGCGGCGAAACCGGGGGTCTCATGCCGGTGAATCGACCCTCAACGATTCGCGACATGCTGACTCATACGGCAGGGCTGGCGAATAGCTACCGTGGCAATGTGCCGTATTATCAGTCGGTAATCAGCGCGCGGCCCGATGACACGTTGGAGGATTACATCGCCCGTATCGCTGAGCTGCCGTTGAACTATCAGCCGGGTGAGCAGTGGCAATACTCTAACGCAACCGATGTGGTGGGCAGACTAGTGGAGGTGATTTCAGGCCAGTCATTGGATGAATTCTTCAAGCAGCGCATCTTTGAACCACTTGGAATGAATGATACGCATTTCTTCATGGATGACGACAAGGGCGGGCGCCTTATGTCGCAATACGCCCCGGGGCCGGAGGACAACAGGATCATGCTGCAGGATCCTGGTACTGATGCCAGTCGGTGGATTGCCAGCGAGAATAAACAGGTGTTCAAGGGCGCTGGGGGTCTTGTATCGACTGCGCATGACTATCTCCGCTTTCAGCAGGCGATGATAAATGGAGGCCATCTCGATGGTGTGCGCCTGCTATCACCCAACACTCTTGACCTGATGATGGAAAACCACACCGGAGATCTGGCACTCTGGTTGCCGGGTCCGGGCTTTGGCTTTGGCTTGGGCTGGGCGGTGCTGGAAGACCGCGGCGAGGCGGCTTCGCCGATGACCGAGGGTTCGGTCTACTGGGGGGGAGCCTACTGCACTCTGTCCTGGATTGACCGTGAAAATGAGTTGGTGGGGATACTGATGACACAAGTGCGTCCTTACAACCACCTTAACATTAGGCAGGATTTTCAGGTACTGGCTTCCCAGGCGATTGTGAATTAGCGGACGTTATCGGCTTTCTGTGAGCTTAGGGAATTTGGTTTTACAAGTAGGAGAGGAGCATGATTAAGGTTCTTACCAGTCTTATTAAGCTAGGGTTGATAGTTTCTGCACCACTTGTCCTCGTGCCGTTGATGTCAGCTGCGCAAGAGTCGCAGAGCCTGACCATCGAGGATCTAATGACTATGAAGTCAGTCTCCGGCCCAGTGGTTAGTCCTGAAGGCGAGTGGGTGGTGTACTCTGTGCGCGCACGTGATATGGAGGAAGACAAGTCGAATTCTCAGCTGTGGTTAGTGCCTACTGCAGGGGGTGAACCAGTGCCCATGACGGCCATAGACACTTCGGCAGGCAACCCCCAATGGAGCCCAGATGGCATCTATCTGTCGTTTACCGCGAGCAAGGGCGAAGGGGCGAAATCGCAGGTTTGGACGCTGAACCGGCTTGTTGGCGGAGAGGCCGTGCAGTTAACTGACACGAAACAGGGCGTCAATGATTATGCTTGGTCGCCGGACGGAAGCCGTCTGCTGCTAGTTATGACGGACCTTCCGGCGGAGCTCCTGAACGATGATGAGACTGATGATGGCAAAGCCCGGCCCTATGTCATTGATCGCATGCAATTTAAGCGCGACTATCGCGGCTATCTGGATCGTCGCCGTACCCATATTTATGTCTACACGCCCGGCGACGATGAGCTGGTGCAAGTAACTCACGGTGACTATGACGATACTGACCCGGTCTGGAGCCCTGACGGCTCGTCAATTGCCTTTGTCAGTGATCGTTCCGACGATCCTGATCTGAATTACGGCACGGACATATTCGTCGTTAATGTCGATGATGCAGCGCATCCGCTTACCCAAATCACGAGCAATGAAGGCCGTGACTACTCGCCCGTTTTCAGTCCGGACGGAAAGCGCATAGCCTATGTGACCTCGACTGGTCCGGATGTCGGCGGTTCTGCCTTAACGCCCACGAAGTATCTAGCCATCACCGACATTGACGCCGATCAGCGCGAAATCCTGACTCCGGAACTGGATCGCAATGTGTCGGGTCCGAGCTTCACTGAGGACGGTCGCGACATCTACTTTCGCCTGGAAGACAGTGGCAGCAATCAACTGGCGCGGGTGCGCGCGAGCGGAGGCGACGTTGTCCGGGAAGTTGGGGGAGAGGTGAGCGTGCGGGACTACTCCATGGCGGACGGGGTGATAGTAGTCAGCCTGGCTGATGCAACATCACCAAGCGAGCTGTATGCCTATGATGGCGACTTGACTCGCCTGACCGAGGTAAGCGGCGAATCTCTGGCAGGTGTTTCCCGCGCGGCGGTTGAAAAGCGACGATTTGAAAGTCGCGACGGTACCGAAGTGGAAGCGTTTTTTGTGAAGCCTGTGGGTTATGAAGAAGGCCAGTCTTACCCGACGATTCTGTGGCTGCACGGCGGTCCGGCTTCTCAGTTCAACTGGGGCTACAATGACACGGCCCAGCTGTTCGCGGCAAACGGGTATGCGGTGATTATGCCTAATCCCCGCGGCTCTACCGGATACGGCGCCGAATTTGCCCACGGCACAGTCGCCGCCTGGGGCGAGAATGATTACGACGATGTGATGGCCGCGATTGATCACGGCATCGAGATCGGTCTGGTAGACCCTGCGCGTACCGGTGTTGGAGGCTGGTCATATGGGGGTATCCTGACCAACTACGTCATCACTCAAACCACGAGGTTTCAGGCAGCGATGTCTGGCGCAAGTCTCGGGCTGGTAACTTCGAATTATGGACACGATCAGTACCAGCTGATGTATGAGCTGGAGTTTGGGCTGCCATGGGAAACTCCAGAGCTCTGGGCTGAACTGTCGCCTTTCAATAAAGTTGAAAGCATCACGACTCCGACTCTGTGGATGGGTGGAGAAGTGGACTGGAACGTGCCGATTAACAACTCCGAGCAGATGTACATTGCTATGAAACGGCTAGGCCGAGAGACCCAGTTGGTTGTGTATCCCGGGGAGCACCACGGCATCCGGCGTCCCAGTTTTCAGCGGGACCGCTTCGAGCGCTGGATTGCTTGGTTCGACCGGTATCTCAAGCCCGTAAAAAATGAGACGGCGCTGGCGAATTGACCATGCTGAATGCGCTCCTCATATAATGCGCCGTAAATATTTGGAAGAAACCATGGTCGAGAGATGTGACGCAGTGCTGTTAAATAAGACTAAAGAAAGCTGACACACAGTTGATCTAGCCTGCTCATTCTGCCGGTCTAAACGCGAGCAGTACGTTACCGGACACCTGGCTGAAGGACCCGTATCCGGAACCAACGAACACCATACCGGAACCGGCAGCGATGGCGTGACTGTCGATCGAGCCGCCGTACCCCTCAACGCCGTTGACGGTTTCAAAATCCACCGCTGTGTCGTATTTAAAGAGGGTGTCACCGGATTCGGCGTCAAATACGAATAAGCGCCCGTCCAGGCCCGCGGTAATTACAGCACCGTCAACGGTGAGTGGTGCGGCGGAAAAACCGTAAAGGCCCTCGCAGCGGCGGAGGCGGTCACTGCGTCCCTCGCAATCTGAGTTTACCTCATAAAACCAGCTGGGCTCTCCGGTGCCGAGAAAGTAGGAATAGAGGCCCGGGCGGCTGTTGCCATTCATGCCGCCCGGATCATTAATGGTCATGAAAGCCCGCTCAGAGTTCGTGGTAATGCCCCAGTGGTTGCCACCCAAGGCCGTGCCTTCGCCAACTCGCTGGTTCCAGACCAAGGCACCTGTATCCGGATTCAGCGCCCAGAGATCTCCAGACTTCTGACCCGCAACCAAAAGCTCACGGTCTCCTGCATCAACTAAAATGGCGGGTCCGCCGAAGTCAAAATCGACAGAGTTGGTGTCGTCGAGAATTATGCAGTTCGGGCCGCCTGCGCTGCAGCCGAAGTTCCACATGTCGTTGGCGAGTGCCTGAAACACCCAGAGCTCCTCGCCGGTTTCCAGATCAATTGCAATCACCGCGTCACTGGTGCCGGTGGTAGGGTGCGAGGTGTTTTCCCCCGTCGTGACGTAGATCTGGCTGCGCTGCGCGTCGATTGTCGGGGTGGTCCAGATCGGCGCGCCGGACGGCCCGCGCTGCTTCACGCCGGTCGCACTCACCATGCCGGTGTAGTCGGCAGCCGGCATGGTGTGGTACTCCCAGATCTTTTTGCCACTGCGCACTTCCAGTGCAGTGACCGCTCCATGGTTCTCGCAGCACTCATAGTTGGGGTTACCGCCGGTGATGACGCCGGAGCCGGATACCGGCACGATGATGCGATCTTCATGGATGACCGGTGTGCCAGTGAGCATGCCCTGATTGCCTGAAGCCTGTCCACTGGCTACCCAGTTGACTTCTCCCGAGGCGGCCTTGATTGAGTGAATCATGCCGGCCTGATCGCTGAATATCAGAACTCCTTCGTCATCGACTACGTCGTAGGCGAGAGACGAGCGCAGGCGTGTACCCGGCTCATAGACCCACTTCGCGCAGCCTGATGCCGTATCCAGAGCAAATACCCGCCCTGAATCTGTCGCGGAGTAAAATACCGTAGAGCCGACAATCACGGGTGCTGCCCGCATGCTGGACGTTGCGGGAAAGGCGACCGCCCAGGCCAGTTCGAGATTTGCGAAATCCCCCGTCACGAGTCCGGACTGCGCCGCGCTGAGATAGCGCGGATTATTGCCATCGGCGCCGGTATAGGTAAAAGAGGGCGCCTGGCTCAGGTCGACCGCGCGATCATTGACAGCGCACATTGTGGCGTTTACCCAGTCTTCTGTTGCGTCCTGCTGAGCTTGGGCAAAAGCGGTCGACAAGCTAAGGGTGGTAAGTATCGACAGGCTGAGACAGGAGCTTGTGAATGATCGGAAGGCACGGGTAAAAAACATAAAAATACCTGTTGACTGTGAGTTTCCATAAGTTACTGCGGTTTCTGTTTCGTGCCGGGCTGATGCCCGTTTGCGAAGAAAGCGCGTCAGTGAGTCATATGAAAAATACAAGAAATCGGCCTTGAGTACCATCCGGACAGCGATTAAACAGGCCTCTGGAGAGTTTCCTAACTCAGGAGCAGAACTTGAGACCACTGCCCCTATCAGAAGTCAGAATCGCCTTCCTGCTGCAGGATCTGCTTTTGTCCGGCAACTGGCGCATCGCGGATTGGTCTAGCCGTCGAATCGCATCGAAAACCTTCTGGCCTTGGCGTGTCCGTCGGCAGTGAAGACTTGGGGACTCCCCAAAAATCCAGTATGGTTTAGGTTTCACCACCCGCCCCGCCATAGAGGATCACCGCACTTGGAAATCGTGCCAAATTTTATCTTCCCGACTGCCGTATGGAGCACGCTGTTTGACGATCGCGGCGAATTTAATGCGGCGTTGTTAGAGCAGATCCATCGTCTGCGGGATCAGAACCCAGAAGGGGTCGCCAACACCAACGTCAAAGGCTGGCAGAGTCCCAATAATATTCAGACCCTGCCTGAATTTGAGGATCTCTGCCTGCGTATTGTGCAGGTCTGTCAGAGAATCGGTGAATCCCAGCACTTCAGGCCTGATCTGGGGTTCAATCTGCAGGCCTGGGTCAACATCAATCCGCCGGGTGCGTCGAACAAGATTCATTACCACGCGAACTGCCACTTCAGCGGTATTTACTATGTCAGTCTGAGAGCGCCTGAATGCGGGAGCATCTTTTTTCGAGATCCTAGGGTCGCTTCGAGAATGCTGACCTATCCGGCGACACAGGCCACCGACTTCACCACCGAGGAGGTCAGGATGAAGCCTGAAGCAGGGCGGATGTATGTGTTTCCCGGGTGGCTGGAGCATGGGGTGGAAGAAAACCAGAGCGATGAGGATCGAATCAGCATCGCTTTTAATGTGCTGGCGGGCAAGGGTCTGCATGATTGAATTCGGATGAGTGAATTGCCTCCACAGCTGGAATCTGTCGAAAATCCTGATATTTCCGGTATTGAGCAGGCACTGAAGGCCGCTATGGCGCATCAGAGCCGCGGTGAGTATGCACAGGCCGAGCGGCTGTATCGCGAGGTGCTTGCAAAAGAGCCTAGCCAGCCGATTGCCTTGCATCTGCTAGGCGTGCTGGCTCATATGGCCGGTCAAGGCGAAATGGCTCTGGAGTTGATACGCGCGGCCATTAATCATGCCCCCGACTACGTTGCTGCTCACAATAATCTGGGCAATGTGCTTCGTGATCTGGGCGATCTTGAAGCTGCAGGCGCAGCTTATCAGCGGGCCATTGCGCTCAAGGCAGATTACGCTGAGGCATTCGGCAATCTGGGGCTAGTTCAAGCGGGTCTGAAAGAGGCCGCCGCGGCAGAAGCCAGCTACCGGCAAGCCCTCGAGTTGAAACCTGACCTGGTTGACACCCTTAACAACCTCGGCAGTTTGCTTTGCCAGAGCGACCGTGCCCAGGAAGCGGTCGGTTGTTTTGAAAGAGCGCTAGCGCTGCAGCCAAGGTCGCCGGGCGTATTGTGCAATCTGGCAGCGGCTTTCAGGCAAACAGGGCAACTTGAGGCGGGTATCTCAGCGCTGCATCAGGCGATTGCCCTGCAGCCTGATCTGGCGGCGGCGCACTACAGCCTCGGGCTATTGCTGCAGCGAACAGGCTCGCTGGCAGAGGCTGAACAAAGCTATCGCGCTGCGCTGGCACAGGAAGCCGTCAATCCCGCTTACTGCAGCAGTCTGGCCAGTGTGTTGGAGCTGCAGGGGCGACTCACGGAAGCGCTCAAGCACTATCGGAAGGCCCTGAAGCTGAACCCGGAGAACAGAGAAGTGGAGGGGTCAATTGGCTCTGTGCTTCTTGCCTTGGGTGAAGCTGAAGAAGGATTATTGAAAGAACAGCAGGGTTTCGGTGTCGTAATCTTCGACAGTGAGCAAGGAGTCCGTTTTGGATAATTCTGATTCAGCGGCAGTGCAGGTGGAGCGACTAAACCTCGCCTCTCCAATGGAGGCGCCTCATTTTATTGGTAGCTGGATGATTGAGCCGACTTCTCTGTGCGATGATCTAGTAACGTTTTTCGAAGCCCATCCGGAGAATCATGCCCAGGGTAAGGTCGCGGGCGGTCTGAACCCGGAATCCAAAAAATCACTGGACCTGACCATTCGGCCCAGAGAGCTACAGCAAGCCGACCACCTTCCCATGCGAGCCTATCTGGATGCTTTGTTTGCCTGTCATCAGGATTATCTGAGGCAGTGGCCTTTCCTGCAGGGAGTCTTACCGCAGGCGCACATTGGCTCGTTCAATATCCAACGCTACGAACCGGGCGGGCATTTCCTCAAGGTGCATTCTGAACGGACAACTCTCGCGAGCTCGCATCGGGTGCTGGCGTGGATGACCTATCTGAATGATGTGTCAGACGGAGGGTCCACCGAGTTTATTCATCAGGATCTGAAGGTGCAGCCGCGATGTGGACATACCCTTATCTGGCCGGCTGAGTGGACTCATGCCCACAAGGCTAATACGCTTTTTTCAGGTGTTAAATACATCGTCACCGGCTGGATGCATTTTCCTGCCAGCACCAAGGCTGGCTGAAACTTTCTTCGTTTACCTTCTGTATATCCTCCGTTTGTGCAGGGCGCAGTGATGCACCCTCCGTGCGCGCTCCACGCAACGAGGCGCGTCTCATACCGGAAGATGTATAGTTGTCTACAGTCTTTTGGCTTACTCATAGGCACAAGAGAACCCTTCACACTGAAATCGCAGTCAGCAGGGTGCTTTCTTATCTAAGTAAAATGGAATTTCGATCCAGCACTTTTTCGGAATTAATTCTATGAAATGTAAAAATATGTATATAAAACATATATATAAAAATAAAATTGAAATTGTGAATATGGGCGTTCCGGGCTTTAAAAAATTAGAAAAGAAAGGAACTAGGGCTTGACTTCATTTGGAGTCAGTCTATTCTCTCATAAGGGCGAATATTCATAGTTCTAACTATCTGTATTCGCACTAGATACTAAAAAGAAGCTTCTTAAATAAGAAAAACTGGAGAGATAGTATGCAGTTTAAAACCCCACATAAGCGTAATTTGCTATGTACGGCGATTTCTTTGTCTCTGCTCCCAATGGCCGGTGCGTCGATTGCACAGGACAACCAAGTTGAAGAGGTGGTGGTAACAGGATCTTTCATCCGCCGCAGTGAGGGCTTTACCCAAGCGTCCTCGGTCACTCAACTTGATGCGGTTGATCTGGAGCAGCAGGGCACCCTTAACATCGGTGAGGTGGTGCAAAACCTGACCTTTGTAAACGGAGCCGCGTCTTCGATTACCAATACCATCCAGGGAACAGATTCACGTTCTTCATCGGTTGACCTTCGCGGTCTTGGCGCCCGATCTACTTTGACCTTGCTTGACGGCAAGCGACTGGTGAATCAGAACGTCAACGCTTTGATTCCAACGATTGCTATCCAGCGCATGGATATTGTTGCTGACGGTGCTGCGGCACTGTACGGAAACGAGGCAGTGGCGGGTGTTGTTAACTTCGTCCCTTACAAGTCTTACGATGGATTCAAGGTGGACACCTACGCTGAGCAGGACTCGCGCGGCGACTATGATGAGCATAGCGTGCAGATGCTATGGGGCGGTGACATCGGTGATGTTGATGTCGTCGTTGCAGGTCAGTTCCGTCAGAACAGCCGTCTGGGCTGGGATGAGCGTGACTTGTTGGCCAACTCGGGTCTGACCATTTCTTCTAATGCCCCTGGTAACTGGTACACGCCGAACCGCGGTGCAGATGGTCTTTACACGGGTTCCCGGTCCCGCACACCAGATCCTGCGTGTGCTCCGGCGTCGCAGCGAACCAGCTATACCCCTGACCAGATCGCAAACAAGTACGGTAATAGACTTGGCACGAGCTGCTACTTCGACTTTGGCGACAACCGCTCGTATCGTGAGCCCACTGAGACGACTCAGTTCTATGCCAACGCGACCTGGGATGTCAGCGATGACCTGACTCTCTCTGCGCAGGCCTTCCGAACTCGTCTGTATGAAATGACCTATACCTCAACTTCAAACCCAGGTAACTCCCGTATCGGTGAGCTGCCGGTGGTTCGTGGTGAGATTCCGGGCAACCCCTTCATGGCGATGGACAGCGCGGGCAACCAGCTCTACGGTGTCGATGCCAACGGTGACGGTGTGCCGGAT
>Ga0255776_10007229_pt1 | contig 11186 bp, 10 predicted proteins | sample 071ome_19_FD_179974 | JGI IMG/M metagenome (GOLD analysis project Ga0255776, IMG submission 179974) | Coastal salt marsh microbial communities from the Groves Creek Marsh, Skidaway Island, Georgia - 071413AT metaG (version 2) | ecosystem: Environmental > Aquatic > Marine > Intertidal zone >...
GAAGAACTGACCAGAGCTTCGTACGCCCCGATCTCTACCTAGCGAGGCGAATTTGGCTGGGGGACCAGGATTCGAACCTGGGTTGACGGAGTCAGAGTCCGTAGTCCTACCGCTAGACGATCCCCCACGACATTCGCATTTTAAAAGATCGGGTAACGAGACCCAAATTCGACCGTGGGCAGGCTAATGCCGCCGAGAGTAAGCGCTGATGGCGGGCACCGGCGCGCCGGTATGTCGCTGGCGCTTCTGGCCTCGCAACTGCAGCGAGGCCGGACGGCCCCTATCGCTTTGAGTACTGCGGGGACTTGCGGGCTTTATGCAGGCCCACTTTCTTTCGCTCTACCTCGCGCGAATCGCGGGTGACAAAACCGGCTTGTCGGAGCGGGCGGCGAAGCGTTTCATCGTAGCTCATCAGGGCCCGGGTAATGCCGTGACGAATGGCACCGGCTTGTCCGGTACCGCCGCCGCCGGTTACGCGAACCGTGACATCGATCTTGTCTTGAAGTTCAGTGGTCTCCAGCGGTTGCCGGACCACCATACGCGCGGTTTCTCTGCCAAAGTAGGTATCCAGGCTTCGCTCGTTCACGGTGATGTTACCGGTACCGCGAGTGAGATAAACACGGGCCACAGATGATTTACGACGCCCGGTTCCGTAATGAATTTCGCCTGATTGTGCCAATGCTTTTTCCTCTATTCGCCGCTACGTCGGCGCTCGCTTCAATAAAGATTAAATTTCCAGCGCCTTTGGCTGTTGAGCCTGATGCGTGTGCTCGGGGCCGGCGTATACGCGAAGTTTCGCGAACATGGCTCGACCCAGAGGATTTTTGGGTAGCATCCCCTTAACCGCCGCCTCTATGACTCGGGTTGGATGCTTGTCCAACTGATCCGACAAGGAGATCTCCTTGATACCACCCGGATAGCCCGAGTGACTGTAGTAATTCTTCGCTTCGGTCTTGCGGCCGGTCACCCGGATTTTCTCCGCGTTCACGATCACGATGTGGTCGCCGGTATCAACGTGAGGCGTGTACTCGGGCTTGTGCTTGCCGCGAAGACGAAACGCGACCTCACTGGCCAATCGACCGAGAACCTTGTCCGTGGCATCAACCACGTACCAGTCACGCTTTACGGTTTCGGGCTTGGCGCTAAACGTTTTCATGAGAATGTCGGCTGGGATATGCAAAAAATGAGGCGCGGATAGTACAAGAACCGCGCTTTTTGGGCAAGTTTTTCGCTTTTGAAGACGTGATTTTTGCCGCTACGATCAGGCGGGCTCCCTGGTTCGTCCGATCCGGGCCCAGGCGAGAAATCTCCGTGAATTTAGGGGTTTAGGCTATCTTTAGGAGACCCTGTCGGGATCAAGTAATTCGATCCAGTGGTGCACCGGCGTTTTGCTCTCCGAGCCGATATGAGCCAAACACCCTATATTTGCCGTCGCAATGATGTCTGGCCTTTCCCCGGTTAACGCGCCCACCTTTCGCTTTAAGAGCGCTGAGGATAGTTCGGGCTGCAACACCGAATACGTGCCGGCCGCGCCGCAACACAAATGCTTTGCCTGCGTCGCGACCAGAGTGGCCCCACAGGCTTCAAGAATCGACTCCACCTTGCCCGAGATCTTTTGGCCGTGCTGCAAGGTACATGGCGAGTGAAAAGCCACGCGCAGCCCATCAAGCGCTCGGCTCTTTTTTATCTCTTCCGGTCGGATAAACTCACAAAGATCAAGAGTCAACTCACTCACTCGACGGGCTTTTTCCGCATACCTCGGGTCCTTCTTCAACAATTTCCCATAGTCTTTTACGGTCACTCCGCATCCGCTCGCGGTCATAACGATCGCCTCGGCGCCGTTATCAATCTGCGGCCACCACGCATCGATATTGCGCCGTATCGACTGCAGGGCTTTTTGTTCTGCGCCAAGGTGTAAATCAATTGCCCCGCAACAGCCCGCCTTCTCATCAGGGACAACCTGAACGCCCAGCGTTTCCAATGCCCGGCTCGCGGCGGCATTGATCTGGGGCGCCATCGCCGGTTGCACGCAACCTTCCAGCATGAGAACTTTTCTACCCGATGTGTTTTTCGGCCGACGGCCGGTCGGGCGCACCGTCGGTATATGTCGTGCCAAAGCACGAGGCAGTACGTAGCGAAACGTCCTGCCTAACTTGAATAACGGCTTAAACCACGGCCCCAACATCAAATGCCTCAACATCCACCGGGCAACCCTATCCGGCAAAGCGCGCGGACACGCCTCACTCACTTTGGGTCGACTGATCTCGAGAAGACGACCATAACTCACGCCCGACGGGCACGTCGTCTCACAAGAACGACAGGTGAGGCAGCGGTCCAGATGTACCTGCGTAGCCTCGCCGCACCGGCCGGACTCTAAAAACTCTTTAATCAGGTAAATCCGTCCGCGAGGCCCATCAAGCTCATCGCCCAAAAGCTGATAGGTTGGGCAGGTTGCGGTACAGAATCCGCAGTGCACACATTTGCCCAGAATCTCCTTCGCCTCGTTGCCAAAGACGGTCTCCTGAAATACTGCGGCGAGCTGAACGTGCATAGACCTCTCCTACAGGGGCAACCGGCCCGGATTCAACACGTGCTTGGGATCAAAGGCATCCTTGAGATGCCGATTGAGTCGCATCGCAACGCCGTCGAGCCCGCCACACCTAACCGAACGATCGCCACCGCGAAAACGCATGACGTACCCGTCGACTGAGCGGGCCATAGAGTCAAGCGTCTCGACGGAAGCGTCGCTTTTTAACCAATAGGTGCCCCCGCCCCAATCAATCAGGAAAGCGCCGGGCAGATCGAGTGGCTCGATGTGCGGCTTCACATTGAGACGCCATAAAGGCAACGGACCGTCAAAAAAGGCCAGGCGGTGCTCTTTAAGGTCCAGCCAGAACGGATCTCCAGCAGGGTCGTCCTCGCCTCCGAGTTCCTGGCTGGCCGCATTTACCGACGCTTCCACTCCGGATAAACGAACGCGCAAGACGCCGTCGTGCCAGGCGCTGGCCGTAACCGGCAACGCCTGCGTGAATAGCCCTGTCATTTTTTTTAACGCCGCCTGAGCCGATAACTCAAAGGCCCTCGTCACCGAGCATTGCGCCCCTGGCAGCACTTTCAGCGAGACCTCTGTAATGATGCCAAGCGTTCCCATCGAACCAACCATAAGACGGGAGACGTCATACCCAGCCACGTTCTTCATGACTTGCCCGCCGAACTTCAAGACCTCGCCCTTGCCGTTGACACACGAGATACCCAGCACGAGATCCCGGGCCGCGCCGCGATAGGGTCGAGCTGGCCCAGAAAGACCACAGGCAACGGTTCCGCCAATGGTTGCCCTCTCGCCAAATGCCGGTGGCTCAAAAGGCAGCATCTGCCCTGATTTAGCGAGGGTATCCTCAAGATCGTGAAGGCGCGTACCAGCCTTCGCCGTAATCACCAGCTCGGTAGGCTCATAGTTAATGATGCCCGCATAGCTTTCCATGGCGCAGACGTCGCCGATGGGCTCGCCGCCATAGAACCGCTTGGTGTCACCCCCCGTGACACAAAGCGCCCTCCCCGACTCGGCCGCATCGCGTATAGAGACTGAAAGCGATTGAATGAACTCGTCCATAAATCCGGGTGACTAAAATCGTGGCAGGTCAGCGTGCGGAAGTTGCCCGCCATGCACGTGCATCGCGTTGAACTCCGCACAGCGCGAGAGCGTCGGCACCGCCTTACCTGGATTCAAGAGCCCATCAGGATCAAACACAGCTTTCAGGGCGTGAAACTGATCGAGCTCGCCGGATCCGAACTGGAAACACATCTGGTCGATCTTCTCAAGACCCACGCCGTGCTCGCCCGTGATCGTGCCCCCTACGCGCACGCAGAGCTGAAGTATCTTTGCACCTAACTCCTCTGTGCGCTCAAACTCACCTGGTTTCCCGGCATCGTAAAGAATTAACGGGTGAAGATTGCCGTCCCCTGCATGAAAGACGTTAGCCACGCGAAGGTTGTACTCTGAGGCAAGGCTAGAGATGCCGGTTAACACCTCACCGAGCGTTCGGCGAGGGATGGTGCCGTCGATACAGTAGTAATCTGGGGAGATGCGTCCCACCGCCGGAAACGCATTTTTTCGGCCAGACCAAAAGCGAACTCTCTCCGCTTCATCGCGGGCCACGGCCACCGATTGTGCGCCGCAGTCATAGAGCAGACTGGAAACGGTTTCGATATCTGCATCGACCTCTTCCAGCCCGCCATCCAGTTCACAAAGCAAGATCGCGGCAGCATCACGCGGATAGCCGGCATGCACAAAATCTTCCGCCGCGACAATGGCTGGGTTATCCATCATTTCAAGGCCTGCGGGAACAATGCCTGCGGCAATAATGCGCGCGACGGCATCAGCAGCACCCTCCACGGTGTTGAACGACGCCATCAACGCCTTCGCGGCCTTTGGCTTGGGAAGCAGACGCACGGTGATTTCCGTCACTACCCCAAGCATGCCCTCCGAACCAATAAATGCCGCCAGAAGATCGTAGCCGGGGTTGTCGAGTGCTTGCCCACCGATCTCGACAACCTCTCCACCCATCAGCACCACTTGAGCGGAGACCACGTTATGCACAGTGAGGCCGTATTTGAGGCAGTGCACACCGCCCGCGTTCTCGGCCACATTGCCACCAATCGTGCAGGCAATCTGCGAAGAGGGATCGGGCGCGTAATAAAGGCCATCGGACGCAACGGCTTCGCTGATCGCCAGATTCCGTACGCCCGGCTGCACACGCGCCGTGCCTGCCACCCGATCCACCGACAGCACCTGATTGAACCGCGCCATGCTCAGCAGAACACCCTCAGGATGCGGAGTAGCACCCCCCGAAAGACCCGTTCCCGCGCCGCGGGCCACGACCGGAACCGAGTATTCCTGACAAAGCGACAGGATCTTCTGAACCTGTGACAGTTGGTCGGGAAGCAGTACAACCCCTGGTAGAGCGCGGTACCCGGAAAGGCCGTCGCACTCATACGGTCGCCGCTCTTCAGCCGAAAGTAACACCGCGTGCGCCGGAAGCGCCCTTAAGAGTTCGGCTACAAACAAGTTGTTTAGTGGTGCAGACAAAACAGGGCTCCGCTCATTCACCCCGAGTATGTCACATGGCCACAGCCCGGCTAAGCCGAAGTGAACGCTGGTCTGACCTCAAGGGAGACGTTAAGACGACTTGTCCGTTATCCTCTCTCTGATGACCTCGACCCCTACTGCTTTCTCAATCGCGTTTCAAGAGGAGACGATCAACGCGATCTATTCCAAAGTTGATCAATTCCCCTGGCATGAGATGCCCGATGATGGCGGATGGGGCTATGGCACGAATCTTGAATACTTGAAAGACCTTTGTGAATACTGGACTCGACACTTTGACTGGTTTGCTCAAGAGAATGCTTTAAATCGGTTCGCCCAGTACACCGCGCAAGTGGACGGACTTACCCTGCACTTTATTCATGAAAAAGGTATTGGGGCTAACCCAATTCCGCTCATCATTAGTCACGGCTGGCCCGGAAGCATCGTCGAATTTAAAAAAATAATCGGGCCTTTAACTGATCCCGCGCAATTTGGCGGTGACCCACAAGATGCTTTTGATGTGATCGCTCCGTCCCTTCCCGGCTTTGGGTTTTCGGGAAAACCGAAGCGGCCAATCGGCCCGCGCCGAATCGCGCAGGTCTTCAATACCCTGATGACTGATGTTTTGGGCTACGAGCGCTACGTGGCCCAGGGTGGGGATTGGGGCGGCGCGATCTCGAGCTGGCTCGGCTTCGATCATGCGCCCCCGTGTTTGGCTATTCATATCAATATTCTGACCATGCGCCACGCTCAAGGTCCGCTAGACGAGGCCGAGAAAGCCTGGGAGAAACAATTTGATAAAGACCAAGAAGATCAGGACGGTTACCGCGCCATTCAGTCCACCAAGCCACAGACCTTAAGCTACGCCATGATGGACAGTCCCGTGGGTATCGCCGCGTGGATTATCGAGAAGTTTTACACGTGGTCTGATCTTGCTGATCGTGATCTGGAGAGCGTCTACACCAAAGACGAGTTGCTCACCAACATCATGATTTATATCCTTACTCGCACTTTTAATACCGCCTCATGGATCTATTTCGGGCGTCGGGAAGAAGGCGGCCGCGTACTGAGTCACGATAACAGGCGGGTCGAGGTCCCAACGGCTGCCGCATTGTTTCCGCAAGAATTTCTCGCCTGGCCGCCCCGCTCGTATGTCGACCGGCTTTACAACATCAGCCAGTGGACGCAAATGCCCCGAGGCGGTCATTTCGCGGCGATGGAAGTGCCAGAGCTCCTTATAGAAGACATTCGCGCCTTCGCCAGGCAATTTCGCTGACGCACGACCTTAACCAGTATGAATACACCAGAGATGCTCATTCGAGAGCTTTCGATGATCGCTCATCCCGAGGGCGGGCATTACGTGGAGACCTATCGGGCCGACGATGCGTCAGCAAGCCTTATTTTTTACCTCCTCCAACACGGGGAGCGATCCCATTGGCATCGCCTGACCAAGGATGAAATCCTGCATTTTTATGACGGTGAACCCATGAGACTGAATCTTTCCGAGGACGGCAAAAACACTCGGGAGGTCTTACTCGGTCGAGATCTCCAGAACCACGAACGAATGCACGCAGTCGTGACTAAAGGAACATGGTTTTCGATGCAATCAAGTGGCACCTGGTCCCTGATTGGCTGTACCGTGTCGCCCGCCTTCAGCTTTGATGATTTTGAGCTTGCGCAAGAAGATTGGAAGCCGAAGGCCTTTGAGGGCTAAACCCGTATAGCCTTTACGAAGTGCTCAAATATCGTGGACGCATTTGCGTTCATCTCTTTCATGTGGCGCTCACCCATCTTATCCAGGGCCTCGAGCGCGCCTTCGCCCTTTTCGGCAGTCAGGACCTGACGATGCACATCCACCCCACCCCAGGTTCGGATGGTCTCAGCCTCGATCTCGATATGAAACTGAACGCTCCATGCGTTATCTCCAACCCGCATCGCTTGCCACTTACATTCTTCAGAGCTCGCCAATTGCGTCGCGCCTGGAGGCGGGACATCGATCTGCACCGAGTGCCATTGCAACGCCTTGAACAGCGAAGGCAGGTGACCGAATATCGGGTCGCGCTTCGCCTCGCTCGTTAAGGCGATATCAAGAACACCGATCTCGGGAGGATCCTGCCAGGTACAGCGTCCGCCGAGTGCATCCGCAAGCAATTGGTGCCCCAGACATAACCCAAGATACGGCCGCTTCAGGTCAGCGACCCACTTTTTTATCGCCGCTTTCTCCTCCTGCAGCCAGGGAAATTGAGCGTCATCCCAGACATTCATCGGACCTCCGAGGACGATGAGGGCATCAAAGTCGTTCAGTGAGGGGATGACATTGCCCTCGTCCAATGCGATGACGGTCTGCGACACGCCGGCTTTTGCCATACAGTGCCGAAAAATTCCGGGATGCTCACAGGCCAGATGCTGGAAAATGAGAAATTTCATGGGCCCTACCAAAAAAAGGGCCCGCGGTTGGGGCCCTCTTCGCGCCTCGAAAGAACATCAGCAATCGAGCGTATGATCCCGCTCCCATTGACTGATCGCTGCGCTGTAGCTTCGCCAGTCCCGATGCTTGAGCTTGGCATAGCTCTCGACCAGTTCCTTGCCAAGACCTGCTCGAAGCACCTTACTCTTCTCAAAAAGGCGAATCGCATCCAAGAGATTGGATGGCAGACGCCTGACATCCTTCACCGTATGTCCTTCAGTGTACATGTTGATATTGAGCGGTTTGCCCGGATCGCGCTTATTTGCAACGCCATCGAGTCCGGCCGCCAATACGCCTGCCTGTAATAGATAGGGGTTCGCAGCACCATCCATGAGCCGCAGCTCGAAGCGACCTTCGTCCGGCACACGCACCATGTGAGTGCGATTATTGCCACCATAGGTAATCGCATTGGGAGACCAGGTAGCCCCAGAAAGCGTCACCTGCGCATCAATGCGCTTGTAGCTGTTGACGGTAGGGTTAAAGATGGCTGCGAGCGCGTCGGCGTTGTGCAGCACCCCACCTAAGAATTGATAGGCCATCTTTGATAAGCCCATTTTGTCGCTCGCACTATGAAAGAGATTCTTTTTCCCTGTCTTATCCCAGACTGAAACATGAGCATGACAGCCATTGCCCGTCAAATTACTAAACGGTTTTGGCATGAAGGTGGCTCGCAGGCCGTGCTTCTCCGCGATGGCCTTAACCATGTATTTAAAAAACACGTGTCGGTCAGCGGTTACCAGCGCATCATCAAAATCCCAGTTCATCTCAAACTGGCCGTTCGCGTCCTCATGATCGTTTTGGTAAGGGCCCCATCCGAGCGTGATCATGCAGTCGCAAATCTCACTGATTACGTCGTAGCGTCGCATCAGCGCGGATTGGTCGTAGCAAGGCTTTTCCTGGGTATCGCTCGCGTCGGAGACCGCGCTACCGTCTGGACTCACCAAGAAATACTCGCACTCGACACCTGTCTTCATACGCATCCCCTGCTTCGCGGCAAGGGCGATCTGATTTTTGAGAGCAACACGTGGCGAGGCATCAACGAACTTGCCGTCCATCACAAGGTCGCCAGCCAGCCATCCGACCTCCGGCTTCCAGGGGAGTTGAATAAGGCTCGCGGGGTCAGGCACCGCAAACATGTCCGGATGGGCCGGCGTCATATCCAGCCACGTTGCAAACCCGGCAAACCCGGCACCGTCACGCTGCATGCCGGCAATTGCCCGAGCAGGAACCAGCTTTGAGCGCAACACACCAAACAGATCCACAAAACTGATCAGGAAATACTTGATCTTTTTCTGCTTAGCAACAGCAGCTAAGTTAATCGCCATTTCAAAACTCCTCCAATGAAGCTTGTTTTGTTAGTGATAATTCTTAGTCAGACTACTATCTCACGCCGCCGACTGCGGCTCAACGATAAATGAAAGAAAGCGGATGGGCAGACGGTTCAGTTCCTCTGGGCCATGCGGCGCATCGGCATCAAAATAAAGCGAGTCACCCTCGCTCATCGCATAGGTGCGAGAGCCATGTCGATAGACCATCTGCCCTTCGAGCATGTAAATAAACTCGACGCCGTCGTGCTGAAATAACGGAAACACGTCAGATTCTTCTGAAATCACAATCAGGTACGGCTCGACGAGGGTCGCGCGATCCCCCACTGAGTGTCCAAGCAGGTGATACTGATGGCCAGCGCGAGTCCCGCGTCGGTCGATCACCAGGCCCTGCCCCGACTTCACGAAAGAGGCCTCGCGATCCTGCTCGAATTTACGAAACAGCGCAGTTACCGGCACGTTAAGAGCGCCCGCGAGCGACTGCAGCGTCGTCAACGATGGCGACGTCTGTCCATTCTCAATTTTAGAAAGCATCCCCGGGGACAATCCCGCCTGCCGTGCAAGATTGGCGATCGTTACCCCAAGCTGCGTCCTGTAAATATGGACCTGGCGCCCTATCGCATCCTCAAGGCGGTTACCTCGCTCTGCCGCCTCGGCTTGATTCGATACCACCTCAAGCGACGGTCGTGACGGACGCTGTGTCACGCGCTGGCCTTGTGTCGGGCAACGTTATGACCCGGCACCGGCACACCGGTGACCGAACTCGTTACAAGCGTTACGCTTCGTAGATCTTCAGGCTCCAGATTATGAAGGCGCGTCTTACCGGTACAACGAGCCATCATTGAGGCCTCGCCAGCGTTGGCATTTAATATTGCGCGAAGCGCTTCCGAGCGTTCATCCACGCTTCTGTCGGACGACCAACGTATGCCGTCCATGGCAATCTCGCCCCCCATCGCAAGCGCGGCGGTAACGCCATAGACTACCGCGCTGGCGCCGAGCGCAATCAGTCTCGCAGCATCAGTTCCGGAACGAACACCGCCGCTGTAAACAATGTGTAACGCTTCCTCACGCTTGCGCCGCCGTAAGGCCAAAACGGATAACCCGAGTAATTCAAATTTAGGTGATTGACTCAACTCGCTCGCTAACGAGCACTCTTCTCCAGTTCCATCGATGAGCAAAACGTCGTAGTCGTGTGTCAACGCGAAATCAATTACATCATCCATCGTTGATGGATCGGAGATGCTTAAGCCTCTGAGCTTACCGTCTGCTTCGACTGCTTTCGGGTCAGCCGTGGAAGCAGGCCAGGATTGAATCCAACCCGCTGCACGGGGGTCGGGAGGTATCTGGCTGCTCAGGATCTGAAGCCAGGGAACTGATAACGGGGGCGGCGAAACGCCAAGGTATCCGATTCCGTTTTTTTCTACCGCATCAGACGCCGCCCGACGCACTTCCTCCGGCGCCTCATCAAGGCCCGCGATGAGAAAGGGCTGATCAAGCGTTAGCCCATTGCCCAGGGATACATCAATTCGACAGGCTTCGCGGTAAGGATCGATCACCAGACGCGACAGGTTTGCGGGCAAAAACACCAGATCATCAAGAGAGGCTGGCCGACCCACGGGATAAGGGTTCTCCCGTGGAGCCAATCGACGCTGCAGCATGGCCTGATGTTTGGCGTTATCCTGAGGATGCGTTCGAGCCATGGAAAACAGATCTTCGCGATGGCGCACAGAATAGTCTGTGGAACCCGTCTCAAGATCACACCGATAGCACCGGGCAGCCTCTCTGAGCGCTGCGTGCTCGTCATAGGTGTCTTCAATTTCTGGGAAAGTCTCCGGCTTTTCGCCAACCCCGTGAAAAACCGGCTCCTCGATGGGAAGCTGCTCCCATTTCAAATCCTGAGCGACGGGCACACGCCGGGTTCGGTAGGGTGTGCGATATGGGATCGGCACATCCAAATTGTCCAACGCTGCTTTGACATAGTACGCCGCGCGTTGGCCATGGCTCATGGCCATAACAATCGTTGACCCCCCGAAAGCGCCATCGCCCGCCGCGAAGACCTGCGGGTCGGACGTACGCATCGTTGAAAAATCCGTGCGGATACGATCAGCCGCCATCAGGCCAGCGGAATCAAGCGCCTCGCTTTCGCCTTTCTGCCCGACGGCCGCGATGATCATGCCGCAGCGAATATCGTGCGCGCTGTCCGCCACTACCACCGGAGAGCGACGACCATCGCTATCGGCAGGGCCCGCTTCCGTACGTACGCAGCGCAGCAGTAGTCCGTCGGCGTCTTCAACTACTTCTGTCTGCAGGG
>Ga0255776_10007231_pt1 | contig 11186 bp, 10 predicted proteins | sample 071ome_19_FD_179974 | JGI IMG/M metagenome (GOLD analysis project Ga0255776, IMG submission 179974) | Coastal salt marsh microbial communities from the Groves Creek Marsh, Skidaway Island, Georgia - 071413AT metaG (version 2) | ecosystem: Environmental > Aquatic > Marine > Intertidal zone >...
GTCTGAGTCGACCGAGACCGAAGAAGCAGCAGCGGAACCAGCAACCACACCTGACAGCGATAACACCGGTGAAGCCGACCGCCCTCGTGTTCGCAAAATCGAAGGCCCTGCCGCTGAGCCAATCGACGTCGCAGGTCTCGCCGGGCCCGCAGTGCTCAAGCGTTTCCTTCCGGTTGCCGTCGGCATCATCGTCGTCATCTTGCTCATTCGCGCCCGGCGGTGACCTACTCGCACCCAAATGATCGTGAGCGGGTCACCGAGCTCCTCGGCCGCCCACCAATGGGACCGTTCTCGGTCGTACATCGGAATGGTCAGGGTGATCCGGTCGTCATAGAAAATGCGCCCTTTCTCGATGACGGAACCCCAATGCCAACGCGTTACTGGCTCGTCGGTACTGACGAGACCTATGCAGTAGCTGTTCTTGAAGCAAATGGCGGCGTCCGCCAGGCCGAACGCGACATCGATGAAGATCTCATCACCGCCGCCCATCATCGACATCAGATTTCTCGAGAGGCACGAATTCCCGAAGACCACGAAGGTCCGATGCCATCTGGAGGCATCGGGGGCACACGTCGAGGAGTCAAATGTCTGCACGCCCACTACGCCTGTTTTCTCGCAGGTGAAGATGACCCGGTCGGCAAGTGGGTGCATCATCAACTCGGATTTGGAGTGTGCAGGCTTGAACTGAACGATCCCGAAACCACCGTTGTGATCGAGGGAACGTCATTCACCATTCCTACCCAAATGAGCGCCATCAATGAGCGGCTCACGCATGGTTCATATGCCGACCCTGCTGAACTCACCAACATCATCGGCGAGATCACCGATGCATTCGATGATGCTCTACGAATTCATGATGTTGGCCGCCCACATGACATTGACCTTGCCATCACCGGGCCATACGGACAGGGGCTCGCACGTTTAGAGAGTGGATCTGAAACCTGCGAGCACGCGTCGATCGATCGAGATACGGCAGAAGAACTGTTCCGCCTGCTCGCGACCGACAACGCAACCGACCGCGTCGACCACCCCGGACTTCTCGAAACCGATGGCGATCTTCTTGGAGCCGTGTGTGTCATGGTCGCCCTCGGGCGGCTCCTCAACCCAGCACAAATCGATCTTGGCTCGGCGCCCTCGTCATGATTCGATCCCGGAACCATCGTTGGAATCCTCCGACCCTGTCGGGAAACCGCCTTCAACTGCGGCCACTCAACGATGACGACTTCTCCTCTTGGAGCGAAGTTCGTCTACGCAATGCTGACTGGCTGCTGCGCTGGGAGCCACTTCGCCCCGAATATGCGCCTGACCCGGCCGTTGAGCGGTCTGCCTTTGTTAATCGGTGTCGAGCTCGCGAGCGTGAAACAGCAGCCGACCAGGCCTACCCGTTTGGCATCTTTGTGAGCGGACAACTCGTCGGAGAGATCAACCTCAACAATGTTGTACGTGGGGCACTCCAATCGGGAACGCTCGGATATTGGATCGACCAAGCGCACGCAGGAAACTCGTACATGTCAGAAGCGGTCGTGGTCATGCTGAGTTTCGCGTTCGATCGACTCGACCTCCATCGGGTCGAAATCTGCATCGTCCCTCGCAATTCGAACAGCAAGCGAGTTGTTGAGAAGATCGGGCTCCGCTTCGAAGGAACAGCCGAGCGCTACCTCCAAATCGCTGGCGTCTGGGAAGACCACCTTCGGTATGCCATCACCTCTGAAGAATGGAAAGAGCGCGCGGACGACCTGCTCAATGAGTGGGCTCGCAAGTCGACAAATGACGTTGCGCCACCTACCTGAGCGCAGATAACTCGTTAGGCGAGTCGTTCGATTGCAGCGATGCGCTTCTGGCGCAAGACGGTGCGGCGCTTCCACATCTTCGTCTTCCAGTGGCGTCTATTTCGCTTCGCCTTAGCGAGCTTCGTCTTCGCGCGCTCTGCATCTCGATGCCGCATCGGCTTCCACGCCTCGCCAGGCTCGTGGACATCGACAGGATCAGTCCCCGAACTCAACTCATGAGCAAGTTGATCGAGTTGCACATGAATCCTGTGGCGCTCACCATGGGCGTGCGCACGCAATTCCTGTTTCGGCGGCAACTGGAATTCTGAATTCCTATGACGCTGACTCATCGGATACCTCCTTTTGAAGTGGTGGTAATCCTCCCCCTGCGTGCGACTGTACCTCATTTCGCGAGACCGAAATTCACGTTTTCGGTCGTTGGGAACTTCGTCAGGATTTCGACGAAATTTTTGCCTTCAGCGCAGCGATGCGCTCCTCAAACCACGGCTGTTTCGCCGTCCACACCTGCGGGTCAAGTTCGCGAGCGACTGCGTCGCTATGAGCGTCAATGTCAGCCATATCGCGGATGGTCTGCTTGGTGATCATCACCAATTCACGTGGTGCAGACGCCGCTCCCGCAGCAAGCGCACGAGCGGCATTCATCAACTCGTCGTCTTCAACGCACCGATACACGAGGCCGATGCGCTCGGCCTCGGTTCCATCAACCACCTCAGAGAAAATCACTGTTGCGAACGCTGCTTGAGCGCCAACGATCTGCCGCTGCATCCACGTGTGACCGCCGCCTGGATGCAATCCGATCTGCAAAAACCGTGTATCGAATCGTGCTCGGCGGGCAGCGATTCGGAGATCACACCCAAGCGCAAGGTTCATGCCAGCACCAACTGCCGCGCCATTCACGGCAGCAATTGTTGGCAGCGTCGATCGAGCAATCCGCAAGAAGCCCTCGTAAATGGTTCCGAGGCTCTCCGCCGTTGCAGTCTGAAGATTTCCGAGGTCGGCACCTGCGCAAAACGCCGAGCCAGCACCGGTCACAATCACCGCTGAGCACCCCTCATCTGATTCGAACTCATCCATTGCAGCGCAGATTTCTTCCACCATTGGCATCGTCATCGTGTTGCGAGCCTCCGGCGCATTTAGTGTCAGCGTGCCGATTCCATCTGAGATATCTGTCAAAAGATTGGACATGACGAAAGTCTCGCATGATTGTCATCGACTTCAGCAATGGAAGCCTCCAGAAACCGAGTAGTGTCTGGGTGTTCACGTGAACAAGTCCTGAGAAGTTTTGCTTCACAGGGCATCAACCCACTACATCCCGACACAAGGGGGAGAAATGATCAAGTCAAAGCGCATTGCGGTTGCTGCAATGGCAGCCGTGCTTGCCCTCGCCGGTGCTGCTTGCGGAAGTGACGATCCTGTCGCTGAAGAGCCCGCCGCCGAAGAGCCAGCCGCTGAAGAAGAAGCAGCCGAAGAGCCAGCCGCTGAAGAAGAAGCAGCCGAAGAGCCAGCCGCTGAAGAAGAGGCAGCCGAAGAGCCAGCCGAAGAGGCCGGCCCATTCCTCGGTCTCGCATTCGATACCGGTGGCCGTGGTGACGGTACCTTCAACGACATGGCAGGCCAAGGGGCAGACAACGCTGAGGCCAACCTCGGCGTTGCCGTGCAAGAGCTCGAAGCGACGAGCGATCAAGACCGCCAACCAAACCTCGAGGCTCTTGCAGGAGCGGGCAACAAGCTCGTTGTCGCAGTCGGCTTCGCATTTGGTGACGCACTCGGTCCGATCGCTGAGGCCAACCCCGATGTGTACTTTGGCTGGATCGACGGCTACTACGACGGCGCAAACATCATCACCACAGCGTTCTCAGAGCAAGAAGGTTCATTCCTCGTCGGTGCAGCCGCTGCGCTGAAGAGCCAGACGGGCAAGATCGGCTTTATCGGTGGCCAGGAAATCGATCTCATTAAGAGGTTCGAGGCCGGCTACATCGCAGGTGCGAAGGCCGTCAACCCTGACATCGTCGTCGAGTCGGCTTACCTTGGCGCCGCAGGCGACAACGCTGCATGGGGCTCACCAGACAAGGCTAAAGAAATTGCCGGAGCATGGTACGCGGACGGCGCAGACGTCGTGTACACCGCCGCTGGTGGCTCCGGTCGCGGAATGATCGAGGCCGCTGTTGAAGCTGGTGAAGGCAAGTGGGCAATCGGCGTTGATAACGACGAATGCAGCTTCGATACCGAAGAGCAGAAGGCACACCGCTTGACCTCAATGCTGAAGCGAGTTGATACGGCCGTTGAAGAAATGGCGAAGAATGTCCAAGACGGAACTGCCGAAGGCGGCTTCTACACCTTCAACCTGGCGAATGATGGTGTCGGCTACGCAACAACTTGTGGCAACATCGACGATATCGTCGACCAGCTCGAGGACTTTAAGGCTCAGATCATCGCCGGAGACATTGTTGTTCCGACCTCACCTGAGGGTCTCTGACCGATAGGTGATTCCCGCTCTCGAGCGGGATAACTACAAACAACTGAGGGAGAGCCCGGGTGATTCACCCGGGCTCTCTTCTTTGTCTCGCCGACGCACTACTCTTCTACGAGTGCTTCAACACTTTGCGGGGTCGCAGACCCAAACCGACAATTCAACGAGGGAGGTGCGATGAGCAGCACGCCTGCTGTTGAACTCCGCGGAATCGGAAAACGATTTCCCGGGGTGATCGCGAATTACGACGTTGACCTCAACGTTCGAGCCGGAACTATTCACGCCATCGTCGGTGAAAATGGAGCTGGGAAATCAACCCTGATGAAGACGCTCTACGGAATGCAAGAGCCCGACTCTGGAACGATTTCTGTCGAAGGAACCGAGCGCCGTTTCAAGTCTCCGGGTGATGCAATCAGTGCTGGCATCGGCATGGTGCACCAGCACTTCATGCTCGCCGACAACCTCACCGTTCTCGAGAACATCATTCTCGGAAGCGAACCGGGTCGTCGAGGCATTATCGATGACACACAAGCTCGCACACGCATTGAAGACATCATGTCGGCCATCAGTACCGACCTTGATCTCGATATGCCAGTCAGCGAACTCGGCGTCGGCGAGCGTCAACGCGTTGAGATCGTCAAAGTGCTGTTTCGGGGTGCCCGAATTCTCATTCTCGATGAACCGACCGCAGTTCTTGTTCCTGAAGAGGTCGACGAATTGTTCGTCACGCTCAGCAGTCTCGTCAACGACGGGGCAACCGTGATCTTCATTTCTCACAAACTTGATGAGGTCCTTCAGGTCTCGAATGACATCACCGTCATGCGTCAGGGCACCACCGTTGCGGAAACCACGCCCGAAAACATCGATCGATCGGGGCTCGCAGAACTGATGGTCGGGTCAGAACTCCCCTCACCGGCAGGAAGAACCTCTGACATCAAAGACGATGTTCGTCTCAACGTCGAAAACCTCACCGTCATGGGCGTCGAAGGGCGCCCTGCGGTCGACGGCGCATCGATCACCATACGGTCAGGCGAAATTGTTGGGATCGCTGGGGTTGAGGGGAATGGACAGTACGAACTGTGCGCAGCGCTCCTTGGTCTTATGCCATCAACTGGCACAGTCACGGTTGACGGCGCCGACCTCACGAAAGCAACCACCCGGCAGCGACATGATGCGGGCCTTGCCTACATCCCGTTTGACCGTCACCGAGAGGGGCTCATGTTGAACGCTCCGCTCTGGGAAAACACATTGCTGGGTCGAGAAGACGAAGATCAGTTTGGAAAAGGACCGCTCGTCGATGCAGCGTCGATCAGGGCGTACACCGTCGACATCATCAAGCGCTTTGGGGTGCTTACTCCAAATGAGACAACGCCGGCGTTCGCGCTTTCGGGCGGCAACCAACAGAAACTCATCGTCGGTCGCACATTGACAACGAACCCCGGGGTTCTCGTCGCCGCTCACCCGACTCGCGGCATTGACGTTGGTGCGCAAGCGGCGGTGTGGGACGAAATTCGGCGAGCCCGAGACAATGGCATGGCCGTGCTTCTCGTCTCTGCCGATCTTGAAGAGCTGTTGGGGCTTTCCGACTCAATTGCGGTGATGTTTGACGGAAGTATCACCGCAACACTGAACCCAGATGACGTCACCGCAAGCGAGCTGGGTAGCTACATGACAGGCGCACACGAAGAGGTCGCATCATGACCGAGACAACAACAGCCCCGTCAGGCCCGTCGGGCCCGTTGGCCAAAATTTTGACCCCTTCTCGGGCGTCAGGGTTACGCACCTCTGGGACGACGCTCGCAAGTTCGCTCCTTGCCGTCATCATCGCTCTAGGGATTTCAGCGGTCATGCTGTTCATCACCGGGAAGGATCCGGTGACAGCGTTTACCACCATCATCGACACCGCCCAGAACACCGACAAGTTGTTGGAGATGATGCGACGAGCAACACCACTCATCTTCTCTGCAACCGCTGTGGCCATCGGCTTCAAAATGAACATCTTCAATATCGGTGTCGAAGGTCAATATCTCTTTGCTGCACTGATGGCAGCTGAGGCAGGAAGCCATATCAGTCTTCCGGGGCCTCTCCACATCGCAGCAATCCTCGCAGTTGCGTTGATCTCTGGCGCTGCATGGGCTGGTATCTCCGCATTCCTCAAAGTCCGCAAGAACATCCACGAAGTCATTTCGACGATCATGTTGAACTACATAGCGCTCTCATTTATTCAGTGGCTTTTCAACAGCTTCTTCCGCGATGACTCTGTCGAAGGACTCAACATCAAGACAACGATTATCGAAGAATCTGGACGGCTTCCCGATCTCGTTGAGGGACGGCTCAACTCGATGTTCATTATCGCTCTCGTCGTCGTCGCCATTTTCTGGGTGGTGGTGTACCGGAGCACATTTGGTTTCAAACTTCGTGCCTCGGGCTATAACGCAACCGCCGCCTCAACCGCAGGGATCAGCGCAACGAAGATGACCGTCATCGCATTGCTGCTATCAGGTGCCGTCGCCGGCCTTGTTGCGATGCAAAGCGTTCTCGGTGAAACCCACGCCTACGGCCCAAGTGCTACACCAATCCAACTCGGGTTTGCAGGAATCACCGTTGCGCTTCTCGGCAGAAATCATCCCGTCGGCATCGTGATCGCAGCGTTGCTCTTTGGCTTCCTCGACTCAACATCTGCCCAACTTCAGCTTGCGGACGTGCCGAACTCAATCGTCAAGGTGATGCAGGCCATCATCGTGCTCACCGTCGTGATCGTGAACGAAGCCGCAGTGCGCAGAACGAATATCAAGACCGCTGAACGAGCGCGAGCCGAACTCGCAGCAGGGAGTGGAGCATGAGCACCACATCAATCTCTACGCCACCCACCAGCATCTCGCTCTCGCCGCGGATGCGTCTTCTCTCCATCGGGCTGTCTCTCGTGGCGGTGATGTCGGTGACCCGACTGTGGACTGGTTTCGACAACCTCACCTCGTCGGGAACCATCGGAGCTGCGCTACGTCTTACCGTGCCGATCATGCTTGCCGGACTCGCAGGGCTCTGGGCTGAGCGTGTGGGAATTCTCAATATTGGTATCGAAGGGATGATGATCCTCGGTACGTGGTTTGGCGCGTTTGGTGCCTGGAAATACGGACCATGGATCGGCTTTCTCTTTGCGATCTTTGGTGGAGCGCTCGGTGGCCTCATTCACGCTGTCGCCACAATTCGGTTCAACATTGACCAAGTGATCTCAGGCGTCGTCATGAACTTGCTTGCGTTCTTCGGCGTGAGATACCTCAGCGAATTGGTCTTTGTCGGACAGCCTCAAGGCGGTATCAGCCAGTCACCTCCACAATCTTCAGCGATACCGAAAGTCGATGTTCCATTCCTTGCAGGAGGACCTGTTGGTTCGTCGTCGACCCCCGATGCTCTTGGGTGGCTTGAAGAACGAGGATGGTTCCTCATTGCCGACCTCGCAGGCATGACGCGCGGACTCATGTCGGGACTGTCGCTCGCCTCACTCATCGCGTTGCTCCTCATCCCCCTTTCCGCGTGGGTCTTGTGGCGTACCAGTTTCGGGTTGCGACTGCGGTCATCGGGAGAGGCACCTGAGGCCGCAGAGTCTCTCGGTGTGAACGTCATTCGGGTTCGCTACATCGGCCTCCTCATCAGCGGAGGATTTGCCGGACTCGGTGGAGGGTTCCTCTCGATCATCTCCTCGTCGTATTACCGACAAGGCCAGACCGCAGGCCGAGGCTTCATCGGACTCGCAACGATGATTTTTGGTAACTGGCGACCCAGCGGGATTCTCGGTGGAGCTGCCGTATTTGGCTACTCGGAGGGCATCAAGCTCGTCGCTGGCGGATCAATCACTGGGCTGTTCCTCTTCATCTTCTTTGTGAGTGCAATCGTCGGTCTCATCTCGCTGCTGCGACGACAAATGCGGCGAGGAACAACCGGCATCGGAGTATCGGTGATCGCGCTTATTGCGTATCTGACCGTTGACGAAGTTCCCGAGTCGCTCACTCAGTCTCTGCCCTACGTGATCACGCTCATCGTGCTGGCCACCGCCAGTCAACGTTTGCGACCGCCGGCGAAAGCGGGTGTGCCCTATCGACCCGGCGGGGCTCACTAATGGCAGTTGACGTCACGTCAGATGCCATTATCTCTGCGCCAAAAGCACTGCTCCACGACCATCTCGATGGTGGCTTACGAATCGAAACCATCCTTGAATTGTCCGAGTCCATTGGTTGGACACCTCAACTACCGACAACCGACCCCACCGATCTTCAGGCGTGGTTCACCGCCGGAGCTGCCGCAAAAGACCTCCTGAAGTATCTCGCAACATTCGAACACACGTTGGCTGTCATGCAAGACCCTGCTCATATCGAACGAGTGGCATTTGAAGCCGTCGAAGACCTCGCCAACGACGGGGTTGTCTACGCCGAACTACGTTTCGCTCCGGAATTGCACGACATGCCATTCGAAGCTTCGGCCGAGGCGATCTGCGCCGGGTTTCGACGAGCAGAAGCCTCAGCCCACGAGAAGGGTCTCTCGATCTCGGCAAATCTCATCGTCTGTGCGATGCGTACCGAACGTCGATCTGTCGAGGTGGTCGAATTCCTTGACCGTTACCGCTCCACAGAGAGCAAGGTTGTTGCCTTCGACCTTGCCGGTGCCGAAACCGGTTGGCCTCCGTCGCTACACGCAGAGGCTCTCGCCATCGCCCGCCAACGTCATATCAATGTGACGATTCATGCAAGTGAGCCTCCTGACCTTGAATTAATTTCTGACGCACTCGCCCATGGCGCTCACCGCGTCGGGCACGGAGTTCGACTTGACAGAGATACCCAACTCGACAACGGTGAACTCGTCTTGGGCCCACTCGCATCGTTCATCCGTGACCGGCAAATACACCTCGAAATGGCGCCAACCTGCAACACCCAAATTGGTGCCGTGAACTCTGTGGCTGAACATCCTGTCATTCCTTTCATGCGCGCTGGCTTTAACGTCGGCGTGAATACTGACAACCGTTTGATGAGCGATGTGAGCCCATCAAGTGAACTCGTTGCACTGCATGACGCCCACCAACTGTCGTGGTCAGACATCGAGCAGCTCGTGACCAATGCCATTTCGTCTGGGTTTGCCCCACTCACCGAGCGGCAACACATCATTGACAACATTGTCGCTCCTGCATATTCGTCACTTGCCAACGGCTGATCTCGTCAAGCCCTCGTGACCGGCGTACGCTCAAGGTATGTCCGCTTTGCTCACCGATGAACAAATTGCATCGTTTGAACGCGATGGCTTCGTTGCCGTGCCCGACTTCATGGGTTCGCTGACCCGAGCGTCGATCCGTGAGCGGGCAATTGACCTCGTCGACAACTGGGAGCCATCTGGCGAAAACACCGTGTTCACCACCGAAGAGCAAGAGCGAGTCTCCAACCATGAGTTCTTGTCGTCAGGTGGTCGTATTTGGTGTTTCTTCGAAGAAGAAGCATTCGATGAACGCGGTGAACTACGGCAGGCAAAAGAACTCAGCATCAACAAGATCGGTCACGCACAGCACGATCTCGATGACGTATTCGAGCGAGCGACCTATACCTCAGATCTTGCCCAGATAGCAGCCGATATCGGAATGGCCGACGCTCTCGCATTACAGAGCATGTACATCTTTAAGCAGCCGGGCATCGGCGGCGAAGTGAGCTGCCACCAAGACGGCACCTTCCTGTATACCGACCCGCTGACGGTCACCGGATTCTGGTTCGCGGTCGAAGATGCCACCATTGACAACGGTTGCCTCTGGGCTGCCCCCGGCGGCCACAAGCCTCCTCTGCGGAAAGTCTTCCGCCGCGTCGGATCTGACGATGAAGGCACCGTCTTTGAAGATCTCGATGAGACACCGCTTCCAGACCCGGCAAAAGACCTCGTACCGCTGGAGGTCCCCGCAGGAACAATGCTGATTCTCAATGGGAAACTCCCCCATTGGAGTGACGTCAACAGATCACCGGTGAGCCGTCATGCATACACCCTGCATTGCATCTCTGCCTCCGCGGCATATCCGGATTGGAACTGGTTGCAACGACCGGCAGACATGCCATTGCGCCGACTCGACCGCAGTGATCGTCAATGAGTTCCCTTTCACCTGACATTGCAGTTCGCGCACCGAAGGTGCTGCTCCATGACCACCTCGACGGCGGGCTCCGCACCGAAACGGTCATCGAACTCGCCGAAGAGTTTGGCTACGAGGGACTACCAACCCATGACCCCTCTGATCTCGCAACGTGGTTCAACCGTGGTGCAAAGCGGAACGACCTGGTGCTGTATCTGGAGACCTTTGCGCACACCGTTGGCGTTATGCAACACCGTGACGCACTGGAGCGCGTCGCATACGAATGCGGCATCGACCTCGCCAGCGACGGCGTTGTCTATGCCGAGGTTCGCTACGCCCCAGAGTTGAACGTAGAGGCAGGGCTCTCACTCGATGAGGTCGTTGCTGCGACGATCGACGGTTTCCAACGAGCAGAGCAAGAGACCGGCATCGTCATCAAGGTCATCCTCTGCGCAATGAGAACCGCAGCTCACAGCCTCGATATTGCCCATCTCGCAGTGAAATGGCGTGACGCTGGGGTCGTCGGCTTCGACATTGCCGGCGCCGAGGCAGGTCACCCACCATCACGCCACCTTGACGCATTCCAGTATGTGATGCGCGAAAACTTCCACTCGACAATTCACGCCGGTGAAGCGTTTGGCCTGCCAAGCATTTGGGAAGCACTTCAATACTGCGGTGCTGCTCGCCTTGGCCATGGCGTTCGCATCGTCGATGACATTACGAAAACCGATGACGGCTGGGAACTCGGCCGCCTCGCCGAGTTCGTTCGAGACCGTCGAATTCCCCTCGAACTTTGTCCCACGTCAAATGTCAACACGGGTGTCTGTGTTGA
>Ga0255776_10007237_pt1 | contig 11179 bp, 8 predicted proteins | sample 071ome_19_FD_179974 | JGI IMG/M metagenome (GOLD analysis project Ga0255776, IMG submission 179974) | Coastal salt marsh microbial communities from the Groves Creek Marsh, Skidaway Island, Georgia - 071413AT metaG (version 2) | ecosystem: Environmental > Aquatic > Marine > Intertidal zone > Salt...
GCCCTCTTTCTCCGCCGCGTTCAGCAGCAGCGTTTTTGAAATGAGATCAGTAAGGATCATCTGCTGCATCTGCTGCTGTACCATCGCAAGTTGCTCGGGTGGCATTTGCTGAAGCTGGCGGCCATAGCGCGAAATCATCATTTCGCGAACGTCGTTTTCCATGATCGCAGTGCCATCAATGGTAAGAACAACGCTATTGGTGGGTTCGGCGGCCGGCGCTGCAGCAGCCGGCGCTGCGCTTGGAGCAGCAGGTGCGGGCGGAGTGTCGACAGGTTTTGAGTCTTGAGATACTATCGGAAGTGAAATCCCGAGAGCGACTATGCCGACAGCTGCGACAATTCGTTGGTTTGTTTTTTTCATAAGATAAGACAGGCACGTTGCGCAGTTTCGCCATTCGGAGAGAGGAGGCTTGCAGAAAGGGATGCCGGATTCGACCGAAGCAGGTCGACACAGGATGAAGACGAGCGAATTTTCGCGAATTGAGCATAAGTTTGCCGGAATACCTCAACGAAACAACCGGAATCTTGCGCACAAATGCGGGAACAGGATTTTATTACGGCCAACTAGGTTAGGTCGTTGACTATACCCTGTTGGGTCAGCCAGCTAAATCTGTTGGATCCTCGGTGTGTGGCAGTAGTCTACGCCAGGCTCCAACCGTCGCGATACTCCCGTCCGAGGAATTTCTCGGCCTCAGGTGCGTTGGGAAATTTCATGTTTTTGGGGTCCCATTCCAATTTCTGGTCGGCGCGGTAGGCTACATTTCCGAGGTGGTTGGCCTCGGTTAACGGTCCGGAGTAACCGAAATGGCAGAGTGGTTTGGGGCCCTCCCCTTTACAGGCGAGGATGAACTCCGCCTGCTGTCCGGGTGATGGATCGATGTAAGGCTTGGGGCGCTCGAATTTTTCAAATTTGTCCTCGGGCAGGAGGACATTCTTTCCGTAGTCGGCGAGCAGCATGCCTTCCTCTCCAATGAAGAGGCAGCCTTCCTTCCATTGTGGGATTCCGCCTTCGTTCCAGATTTTGGGTTTCACGTTGCCCTGATACCAGGTGAGATCAACTGGAGGGAGTTCCCCGCCATCGCCGTTCCGGGGACCGTAAGTGTATTTCACCGACATGGTTGCGGGAGCGATGTCGTGGTGGGGTTTTGGACCGGACTGGGGTTCGATCGTGAGTGGCGCATCGAGCTTCAGAGCCCAGAAAGGGAGGTCATTTCGGTGGCTGCCGAGATCGGACATGGTTCCGTTTCCGAAGTCCCACCAGCGATACCAGCGCGGGCCGGGAAAGTAGAATTCGTGGAAATCCCGATACGGTGCCGGTCCGAGCCAGAGGTCCCAGTCGAGACCATCGGGAACCGGCATCGCTCTGGTGGGTGTGTCAGGAGTGTAGAGGAGATCTTTATTTGCCTTTGCTTCTTCCTCGGTCTGCCAACCCCAGGCTCGGCTTGTCCAGACGTGGCACTCTTTCACGTGGCCGATCGCACCGGACTCTATTGCCTCAACGACTCGGCGAAAATTTTCGGAAGAATGGACCTGCGTCCCCATCTGCGTTTGCACTCCGGCCTTTGCAGCAGCTTCCGTAATGATGCGGCATTCGTGAACATCGCGAGTGAGTGGCTTTTCGCAGTAGACGTGCTTTCCGGCCTTGAGCGGTGGCAATGTGGCAAACGCGTGGGTGTGCTCGGTTGTGGAGACAAAAACGGCATCAATGTCGTCCATTTTCTCAAAGAAGTCGCGAAAGTCTTTGTGGCTGCGCGCTTTGGGGGCCTGCTTCAATCCAGCGCCGAGATTGTTTTCGTTTACGTCGACCATCGCAACGATTGGCTCGCCGAGATCGAGAGCCGCTTTTACGTGGGATCGACCGCGGCCACCGACTCCGATCAGACCAAGATTCATTTTTGAATTGGGTGACTGGCAGCTCGTGATGGCAGGGAAACCAAGAAGGGCGGAACTGGTAGCTGCGGATTGGAGGAATCGGCGACGGGAAAGTTGGGGTGATTTCATCGGGGAAGCCTATGCGGATTGGCTCCTCGGGGGGAAGGGGAAAGAATGGCGTGATCGGTGAAAAGATTTGGCTGCAACGCGTATAGCGAGCGGCTTGCAGCGGACGTATTTTCTCTGGCAACTTGATGAAATGAAGACGCTCTCTCTTTTTCTCGCCATGGGTCTGACCGTTGGTTTTGCCAATGCTGACTCCGGGTCACACCTCAAGGATGCCCAAACTGGAGGACTCGAATTGAAGTCCGTTGGTAAAATCTCGTTCGGACCAGAAGGCTTGCTTCTGATTTCGGATCCAGGTTCTGCTTCGGTGGTGGCTGTTGAGACCGGGGACACCGGCCCACTCGTGAAGCTCGCGAAACGCATCGACAAAATCGAGGGGGCTCTCGCGCAAGCATGTGAGGCGGAAAATGTATTGATTGTCGATATGGCGGTGAACCCCGCCTCCGGGACAACGTGGTTTTCGGTGAATCAGCGCCCCGGAAACAAGCCGGCGATTTTGGCTTTATCAGGTGATGGAAAAGTCAGCGTGCCTGATCTTTCCGGGAGATCCTACGTGCGGATGAATCTTCCCTCGGCGGAAAATGCAAAGCTTCGCAATGTCACCGATCTGGCGTGGGGAGGTGATTCGGTGATTGTGGCGGGCCAATCGTCTGAGGAGTTTGCGAATAAGATCTTCCAGATCCCGACTCCCTTGGAGCATGGAGAAAATGCGAGGTTTGCCTCAGCGGAAACCTATCACGTGGCTCATCGCAGGTGGGAAACAAAGGCGCCCATTCAAAGCTTCATTCCGTGGGAAGAGGATGGTGAGCATTTTGTCGTGGGAGCTTTTGCCTGCACGCCAATCGCCAAATTTCCGCTCGAAAAGATTGAGACCGGAAACAAGATCAAGGGTAGCAGCGTGGTTGAGCTTGGGAGCGGGAACCGACCCCGCGATATGTTCATTTACGAGAAAGGTGGTGAGGAGTGGTTGGTCACGAATACGCAGCGCTTCAAAAAGAATCTCTTTGGTCCAAGTAAATTCTGGGCGGCTCGGGTGAAGCTGGAATATCTCGAAGTGAACGATGCCGACGAGACGAATGAAAATGCAGCCCGCCGAAATGTGAATGCCCCCAACGGACCCGATGCGAAGGGGATGGAAGTAGTGGAGGAATTGTTTGGCGCCGTGTTAGTCAGTCAGCTGGAAAACGCCGAGGTCGTCGTCATGCGTGAAACAGATCCGGAGAATGCCGAGGCGCCGCATGCGCTGGAGCTAGTGACTCTACCGTAGAAAGTTCGATGGAGGGGCAAGCTCCCGCTTGCCCGATGGGGGTATATGCTTTGAAAAGTATGCAGGGGTGGAGATGTGAGCGGATTCGGGCAAGCGGGAGCTTGCCCCTTCATTTTTGCCTCGCCGTTTTTCTCCTGAATACAGGGGTCTGCGAAGAAGGGGCTTCGGTTCGCATCGAACCCAATGTAGAAAAAGTCCCCGCGAATCATCTGAAATTTTATCTCCACTTTTCTGAGCCGATGGAGCGGGGCGAAGCCTTTCGCTTCCTTCGTTTGGTAGAAGTGAATGATAGCGGGAAAGAGATCGCCGAGGTGCCGGAACCTTTTCGTGAGGTCGAACTTTGGGACGAAACGTTTACGCGGATGACGCTTTGGTTTCACCCGGGAAGACAAAAACCTGGTGTGAATTTGAATGTGGATATCGGCCCGATTCTCGAAGAGGGAAGATCCTACCGCCTTGAGATTTCTCCGGCATGGAAAACCGAATCCGGTGCGAAGCTTGGCGGATCTTTGGAGGAAGTTTTTGAAGCTGCTGAAATGGACGATAACCAGCCGGATCCTGCGTCGTGGGGTAGCGGGTATGGAATTGATGCAAAAGGGCGATCGGTGATTTTGATTCACACCGGCGAAACCCTTGATCCGGAATCGGCGCGCCGACGAATTCAAGTTGTTGTGGAAGGGGAAGCGATTGACTTCGAAGTGCGGAATAACCAACTCGCTTTTGTTCCGCCACAGAAAAAGGTCGACTCCTTTCGTGTTGTGATCGATCCGCGACTTGAGGATCTCGCAGGGAACAGTGTGGCCCGTCCTTTCAATCTTGATCTCGATTCCAATCCAAACTTTCAGGAGCGAACCGATCCTGTTGAGCTACTCTTTCCCCGAAAAATCAGATTGTCCGGAGACTCGGAGTTTCCGGGAAAAGTTGAGAAAAAGAAAAACTGAAATTTATGCGCCCCCTAATCACTTTTTTCGCTGCATTCGCCGTCAGTGCCTTTCCCTTTTCGGGCACGGCTTCGGAAAAACCCAATATCATTTACATCTTGGCAGACGACCTGGGAGTCGGAGATGTCGGTTGCTACGGGCAGAAGCTGCTGAAGACTCCGCGTATCGACCAGCTTGCCGCCGAAGGGATGCGATTTACGCAACACTATTCAGGTAGTTCTTCCTGCGCTCCGACGAGGAGTTGTCTCATGACAGGGCAACACACAGGTCATACGCGAGTTCGAAGCAATGGCGATGGCCCCCTTCTTCCGGAAGACGTGACTATCGGTGAAGTGCTGCAGGGGGCAGGATACAAAACTGCCGCAATCGGAAAGTGGGGAGTCGGAGAAGAAGGGTCCACCGGCGTGCCGTGGGATCAGGGGTTTGATTACTTTTTCGGCTACCTCAATCAGCGCAATGCGCACTCTCACTATCCGCCTTTCATGTGGAAGCATGATCGCAAGATATTGTATCCGGGCAATGCGGAGTTTCGAACGCACTACAGTCACGACGAGTTCACTCGTGAGGCCCTGACATTTATACAGGAAAACCAGGAGGAGCCGTTTTTCCTCTATGTGCCCTACACCCTGGTCCATGTTGATCTGGATGTTCCGCCGGATTCTCTGGACCTATGGGTCGGGAAAGTGGAGGAAAAGGATCCCTATGGCACGCCGGGTGGTCAACACTATATCTACCAGGAGAAGCCTCACGCAGCGTTTGCGGGAATGGTCTCTCGACTGGATCGGGATGTTGGTCGCATCGTCGATTTGGTCGATGAGCTGGGAATGACAGAGAATACGCTCGTGATTTTCTCCAGTGATAATGGGCCCACATCGGCGGGAGGGGCGGACCCGGAATTTTTTGACGGAAACGGCCCCTTTCGTGGAATCAAATTTCACCTCTGGGAAGGCGGCGTTCGCTGTCCCATGATTGCCCGCTGGCCGGGCAAGGTCGCAGCCGGCTCCGAAACAGATCATATTTCGGCTCATTGGGACTTGTTGCCAACCACAGCGGAATTGACTGGTGCTGATGTCCCGGATGGAATCGACGGAGTGAGCTTTCTTCCCACTTTGATTGGCGAAACGGACAGGCAGAAACAGCACGATCACCTGTATTGGGAGACGAGTGGAAATGGCGGTTGGCAGGCCGTGCGGAAGGGAAAATGGAAAGCGCACAGACTCATGACGCAGAAGCCGAATCGCACCACGGTAGAGTTGTATGACCTCGAAGCAGATATTGCCGAGGAGAAAAATGTGGCGGGGCAGAATCCAGGGGTCGTTGCGGAGATGCTTGAGATCTTTGAGAATGGAAGAACAATTCCAGACGGAAAAGACAGCCTCTTTGAAGTAACGAAGAAAAAGAAGAAGTAAATGGGAAGCGGTGGCTTTTTGCTGCCAAGCTTGTGGAGCATTTTCTTCGCTGCCGCCCGGGGACGGGCTGGCTTACTTTGAAAAGTAGGCGAACGGCGCGAAACGTAGGCCAGCCCGTCCTAGGGCGGCAGCAGTCGACCTGAATCAGGCATACCACTAAGTCTCCGGAACTCGCTGCTACCAATCTGCGAATGCGTTTTTCCGGTTCTTCAGCGGAAGGGAAACGCTTTTGCCGCCTTCGCGGTGGGAAGCGAAAACGCCGAGAGTCATTTCCGTAATCCAACGTCCGTCTTCTTCATTACAAAGCGTGGGGCGGTCTTCCTCGATAGCGGCGATGAGGTCTTTCGCTGCTGCGATGTGACCGCCGACAAGTTGGTTGATGTTCTCTGTTGGTTCTGGCTTGCCGATTCCGGCGCTGGTGATCGGAACCCACTTTCGTGGTTCGGCGGAAGGTTGTTGGGGGTTCCCCGAAAGGATGTGAGCGAGCGGTTCGCGGTCCGCTCTCAGGTCGATGATGCCTTTCGTGCCGATGAGTTGCAGTCCGAAGCCTGCTTCGCGTGTGCCGGCATTTTGGATGGAATCAAAAAATATGGGAGTGCCGCTGTCGGTGTCCCATCGAGCATGCACTTCATTTCCGGCGAGAGGTCCGACTCCTTCGGAGCCTTCGACGACATCCTTTTTGGTGATGAGTCTTCCATCCTGATAAACATTTGCCGAACAGCTTGTGGGATTTCCTGCGAAGTAGTGGGCCAGATTCAGCAAGTGAGATCCCAGCACCCAGAGATCGAGCAGTCCTCCGCGCTGATCCTCCTTCCCACGAAGTCGAATCTCCAGAAGTTGGCCGATGGTGCCGTCTGCGACGATGTCCTGAATGACGGGAAGCACCGGGTGGTATCGGTTCCGATGAGCGATCGCGAGTTTGGTATTCGTTTCTTTGCAGGCAGTGACAATTCGATCCGCTTCGGCAAGGTCGCGACAGAATGGCTTTTCGATGTAGATGCCGCGTGCCGGTGAGTGTGCCGCTGCGACAGCCATGTCGGCATGCTGATCGACATGGCGCGGAGCGACGGCTGCGATATGAGGTGCAGCTTTTTCCAGCATTACCTTGTAGTAGGCAAAGGCGGCAGACTCTTCAAGCTTGAGTTTCTTTCGAGCCTTTTCGCGACCTGCTTCATCCGGATCGGAAACGGCGATGATGCTGGTTTCCGGAAGGTTGAGCCAAAGTGTATCGAGGCCGTGTCCAAAGTTGCCGCGGCCGGTATGGCCGATGACTGCGACGGAGAGATTCTCCTGACCAAAACCGTAGGGCGAGAGCGCATGGCAAGCACTGGCTGCGAGGGCGGAGGTCAACACTTGGCGGCGGGAGTGGGAAACGTTCATGGGTGTGTAGCGGTCGGACAAATCATCTGGTGAGGCTTCCATTCTATATGATAAAATCCATCCAGATGAATCGAAAAATCACAGCACTGGTTTTGTCCGCAGCACTCCTGACGGGGTGTGGTGGGGGCGACTCCAATCAAGGGCCGCTCGATATCGGCCGTGAGTTTGTGACGGTACACGAGGAAGGACTCGGGACGATTCGTTTTTTTGAGCCGCGCGAGATCGGTGACGGTTTGTGGGCAAAGTGCTTTGCTGTTCCGCCTACGTTTTTGGGAAGCGAGGTGTTTTACGATGGTAAGGCGGCAGATCCATTTGCCGAGCCCATTGATAAGGAAAAAGTGCAGAGGATCAAACGAACTGCTCAGGGCGTTCTCGAAGAGGCGGGTATCTCTTTTGGGGAAAACCACTTCGCTCGTTATTATCCGTCAGACTCGGCTTTGGTTGTGGTATTACCGATCGAACAAATGGAATTGGTGGAAGCCTACCTGAGCGTGATTGGATCCGGTCCGCCTCGACCGATTTCAGTCTTTGCCGAGATATACGAGGTGGAAGAGGAATTTCATATGCAGCTCCAGCGAACCTTGCGCGGGGAGGCGGATCATACGCCCGAACGCGATGCTTTGTTCGAGGCTGCGAAACAGAACGAAGTTGCATTGATAGAAGCAATGGTGCTGTCCACGCATAGCGGGATGAGGAGTAAGTCAGAAAAAGGAGAAGGCGGTGCTGAGTTGGAAACCGATGTGGTTTTAAGTGCTGATGGCAGGACTGCCGATGTCGCGATTCGGTATCAGGAGAATCGAGGAGGAACTGAAAGGAGTGCAGCAGAGAATTTTTCAGTCGATTCCAGCCTCGTCATGGAACTCGGTGACTATGTCGTGGCTGGTAGTTGGAAAACGGAGGACGCGGATGCTTCGACATACCGCTACCTCGTCGTCAAAGCAGATGCACCTCCGGAGTCATGAGGTGTGTGTCTGTTCTGGTGATTGCGTATTTGTCCTTTTCCCTACTTCACGGGCAGGACTCGGGTTTCGGATTTGATGAGGTAGATGAGAAAGCTCCTGCCGTGGTTACCGAGAAAAAACGCGAAATGGACGAGATTTTGCGTCCCGAAGTGTTTGCCCGGTACGAGAGACTTCCAGATCTGGACAGGGTTGGAAAGAAATTCTACCGAGCGCACTATCGGATTCCTGCTTCTGTGTTTGCCAACTCCTATCCTGCTGATGAAATGCCGGATCTTCAGGAATGGTTGGAGCAGGAGGGCGTTGAGTTCGGGCAAGGGGCTTCGGTGGTCTTTGATGCCGAAACCCGAATTCTCGAAGTGGTGCAGACGATTCACCAACTGACGAAAGTGGAGCTGTTCCTGGCTCGCTTCGGAGGAACACATGATGTCTTCATTCGTCTGGAGATTTTCGAATTTCCGCTGATGGAGGGCTGGGAACTGGTGAATTCCGCGTCCGGTCTATTCGATCAAAGTTCCATTCGGGAAAGCGCCCTGAGTCTGGTCAAAAAAGGAGAGGGCAAAATCATTGATACCCTGGCTGCGAAAATCAAAAGCGGAGAGCGCGGGAAGATCAATCGATCACCAATATTGCAGGATGACGAAAGCAGTGAGGCTTTTCAGGGCAAGGTTTTCGAGTTTGATGCCATCAGCGGACCGACCGGCATCAGCGGAGGAACCGATCCGAGGATTCAGGTGAATTTTATCTTCAAGCGATCTGAGGGAAGTTTTACCCCAAGAACAGTTATGTCGGTTGTGTCTTTTCCCAGTCAGGGAAGCGTCGTCGCAGGCAGCTGGAGAGAGGGGGGTACGCTGCAGATTCTGTTCCTCGGCGGTGAAATCCGAACGGTCAATGGAGTGATGCGCGTTCGGAAGGTAAGTGGAGAATAGAATCGTTTCGATCCGGGACTGAATTTACGATGAAGGTTTTCTATCGAAACAACAACGGCGTCAGTCTCGCCAGGTAGTCCCGCCAGACCGGCCAGCTGTGGCCGCCTTCAGTGAGGTGCCATTCGTGCTTGATGCCGCTTTCTTCCAGGGATGCTATCAGCTTCTTGTTTTCCTCGAGAAGGAAGTCGTCTTTTCCACAGGCAATCCAGAGGAGGTTCAGTTTTTCGTTGGTGTTTTTGGAATCTGTCAGGGCTGGTTCGGTGACGGATGGATCCGGGATCGCTCCGCTGAAAGAGGCGATGGTGGAGAAGGTGTCCAACTCGTGAAATCCAATGGAGAGGGCATGGAGGCCACCCATGGAAAGGCCGGCGATAGCGCGGTGTTCCCGGCCACCCTTGATCCTGTATTTTGATTCCAGCATGGGAAGAACGACTTCCATGAGGTCCTTGCGAAGTTCTTCGGTGTTTTCAGGAGAGCGACCATTTCCGTACGACTCCGGAATAGGATGGCCGTCGAGCATCGCGACAATCATCGGCTTGGCTTTCTCATCTGCGATCAGGTTGTCGAGAATCCAGTGTGCCTTCCCGTAACCAGTCCAGCTGGAGAATTTATCGCTGTGACCGTGTTGAAGGATGAGAAGTGGAAAGGAGTCGCTGCCGGTTTCGTATCCCGGTGGAGTGTAAACAAGCAATTCACGAAACCGATCAATCGGCTTCGAATGATAGGCATGGTGATGGACGGTTCCGTGCGGGACGTCGCGAAAGTCGAATGGGTTGTCTCCGGGGATGTAGAGAATGCTCGTTTTCGGAGATCGCCCTGGTTTCAATTCCGGGTTGCCCGGGTCGAGCATTTTCAATCCATCGACCGTGAAGCTGTATCCGTAGAGGCCCGGTTCGATTGGCTCCGTCGTAGCAGACCAGATGCCGCGATCTCCCTTTTCGAGCTCGATGCGGCCTTTCTTCATTTCTCCTGATACGGAGACTGACTCTGCATTGGGGGCTTGAATTCGGAAGGTGACGCGTCCGTCTTCGTGAAGGCTCGGCGAGACAACAGGAGCGGAGCGAGGCTTGCGTTTTTTCTTATCCTCTTGCGCTGCGAGAGGAAGATGCGCGAGAAGGAGAAGCAGGGAAAAGAGTCGAATCATTCTGGTAATGACATGATTCCGTAGCGAAACAGGCGTGCAATGGAAAGCCCATTTTCGCGTGGCAAAATTGCTGGGGACTCGGATTCCCGATCGAAGTCTCGGAGAAAACCCACCCGGGAAATGCCCTGACGAGTTTTGGTGAGTTGCCGGATCAGTCTTTCGGGCGGAAGACGACCGCATTTGGTTCTACGGTGTATTTAAACCCGACTTGATCTGCGGCATAACGGAGGACGTTTCCGAGAGAAATATTGGTTACTTTCAATGTTACGGTTTCTGCTTCGACCCGTTTCGCCTCTTCCAGGATGATGTTGATGCCCTTGTTGGCGCGATCTACCTCTTCCGCGTCGAGTTCCACAGAGCGCTGACGAAGGAAATCGAGGACGTCTGCAAAAGGAGTTTTGTTGAATTCTGCTTTCGGAATGATGATGGAGTCTAATTTAGATGTGGAGTCACCTTTGGCTTCATTCGGAAAGACACCTTCCCAGCCCTGTTCGATTTTGAATTGGTCGAGTTTCCCTTCCGCAGCTGCTTTGGTGAATGCTTTGATTTGATCCAGTTCTCCTTTTGTGTTGCGGACGATCAGCTTGGATTGACCCTGGTTGTAGATCGCTGCGGCACCCTGACTAAAGTGAATCCCAAAGCTCTCGAGGAATTTCTTGGCATCTTTGACAGGGCGGAAAAGAGCGATGGCCTCCCCCGAGATTCCAATTGCTTCTGTATAGAGATCGCCGGAAGGGGCAGGGGCTTTTTCCTCAATCACAACCGCTTGTTCATCGACCCGATAAGTGAGGCCAGCGAGGCTGGTGGTGTATCGGATTGCTTCGGCGAGGGGAACGTTGGTGAGCCAGAGAGTGATTAGCGCGTCGGTGCCTTTGCTAGCGTTGATAACGATATTGATTCCCTTTTTATTTTGATCTTCCGTAGTCTCGTCCAGTTCGATGCTCTTCATGGCAAGAAACTCGATGGCATCACTGAGTGGAGTGTCGTTAAATTGGACCGAGGGAAGAATGGTAGAGGTCATCTTCTTTCCGATGATACCTCTTACGGTTGGAACAGGACGTTCCGAAACCTTTGTGTCCTGTTCCAAGTCCAAGTTGATCGGCAAAACGACGATTGCATTCGGATCGACCCGATACTTCAGTTGCGCCAAACT
>Ga0255776_10007242_pt1 | contig 11174 bp, 3 predicted proteins | sample 071ome_19_FD_179974 | JGI IMG/M metagenome (GOLD analysis project Ga0255776, IMG submission 179974) | Coastal salt marsh microbial communities from the Groves Creek Marsh, Skidaway Island, Georgia - 071413AT metaG (version 2) | ecosystem: Environmental > Aquatic > Marine > Intertidal zone > Salt...
CAATTCAGGTAATTCACCCGAAACGTCGAACACTTCCATCTTGCCGTCGGGGGTGTTCAGTGCGTAAAGGCGGGTTTTATCGGAGTTCATTGCCAGAGGACGTACCTGACCACTTTCAAACGCCGTGTAAGAGCCCTGAACCTTAATATCAATGGTGCCTTCAGTGCTGCCATCGGCGCCGTCATCGACTTTGAAGATCACCCGGTCAAACCCTGTGTAGTTGGCGTCCGGCGTGTAGGTCATATTGGGTGGGGTACCCGTCAGAGTCCCATGCATAGGTAATGAAGAAATGGTCCAGTTAAGATCATTATCAACGTTGCCATCTGCATCCAGATGTTTGGCCCGGAAATCAAAGCTGATGGCCTGGTCCCGGAAGGTGGTCAGGCCATGAGATTTCGCCTGCGGTACGAGAAACGGGCGGATATTGTTTGATTCGTTAATGGCTTCAGCGGCGAAAGAAAAGCTAAGAAAGAACTCAGCAGTTGATTGCCACAGGTCGCCGTTGAGTGTGCCCGGACCTGTTACATCAGCACTGGCAGATTGCGTACTGATAAGACCGGCACTGAGCGCGGACGCTAGCAGTGCGCGCTTAATACGGTTTGGTTTAGTCATAGTAACCCCAGAAGAGCATTTTTATTGTTGTATTCACCCGAACCGCGTTGGTGAGACTTAAACGCTTACATCAGGGTGCAGCCTGACAGCCTGCCGGGCTTAAAGGGGGTAGGCAATCACTCCACGGTAACTTGGCTTGTGCGCGCACATCTGAGCGAGAAATTATTGAGTGAAAAGATCATTTGAAGCCATATACACAATCTGGAGTACGATGGCATTTTTCTGAGAAAACTAATGAAACAGTGCGTCGCAGGTAACTGGCTGGTCGCTTGGCGTGTGTTGTCATATCCTGTTGTTTTTGTGACTTTGTGAGCCTCTGATATGACGATCTGGTTTTCGACTCCTGATATTCAGGCAGCCAATAAGGCAATGGAAAATACGGCCTGCTCCAATCTGGGCATTGAGATTACTGAAATTGGTGATGACTGGGTGAAAGGAACCATGCCAGCTGACCCACGCACTTTTCAGCCGATTGGGCTGGTGCACGGCGGCGCTAATGTATTGTTCGCTGAAACGCTGGGCAGTATGGCCGCGAATATGTGTCTCGATAACAGCAGCGAGTATGCAGTAGGACAGGAAATTAACGCGAACCATTTGCGCGGTGTTCGCTCTGGTACTCTGACGGGTGTCGCCAAAATTGTTCACCGTGGCAGGACCTCCCAGGTCTGGGAGATCCGGATTTACAACGACGAAGAAAAACTCAGCTGTATTTCGCGCCTGACCATGGCGCTGATTCCGGCGCGGTAGTCCCTGCCGTCAGGCCTACCACCGGAATGGAAAAGAGACAGGGCGAGCTGTCGTCGCCCTGATCCCTGTTATTGAATGGAGATCTCATTGAGGCCGAAACCTTATTGAGCCGAAACATAGGTGGACTCACCCGCTTTCAGCTTGCCACTGGATTTCATGATGTGTTCACTGCTGTCTGGTAGAACAATCTTCGAGTTCAGTCCCCATGTGCAATAACCATCTGAACCGCCTTTATCGCAGAAAAGATACATTTTAAGCGGGAGTGCAATGGCCTCACCTGACTTGGTTGCCAGCCCTTTACCGTTAAAGTATCCAGTATTCGATCTTTTAGTGCTGTTTTCATTGAGAGAGAGCTTTACGGGCGTCTCCACCACTTCAAATTCATGGGCCACATTATCGGTCAGCTCAACATGGAAGCTGTCGTCATGTTTCACGCCTCTGTCTGTAAGAGTGATAAACGATAACGACGGTGGCGCTACGGCCAATTTATACCCGAGGCTAACCCCCTCTCCGGTTGATGAGTTGGTTACCAGAGTAAGATCGTAGTCACCATCGGATAGAGTAAGAGGTATAAAGAAATCAATTTCCTCATTTCGGTACTGCACGTTTGAAATTTTAGTGACATCACCGCCCTTCTGCAGATAGACCAGTAGTGTTTTATTTTTCAGCCCTTTCAGGTTTGATCCGGTAAGGGTGTTCACCAGGCCCGGTCGCAGGTAGTTGTCTTTGGTACCTGAAAGTGTGAGTGGGCCTTCCCATGTAAAGGTTTTACCGGGTACCGGTAGTTCTGAATCCGGGAAACCGACAAACGCGTCGGTGTCGTAGGGGAGCTTGATGTTCAATGAGGTACGGACAGTGCCGCTCTTCATTGAACCAAGGGTTGTCTTTAATTCTGCAACACTAATAACAAGCTTACTTTTGCAGAGGTCACTAAGCTCTGTTCTGTGCGTGCTATTTGTTTGAAGGGTGGCTTTCCGCCCTCGTGAATCGGTAAAAACAATTTCCGGGAAGTATTCATAATTTGAGTCAGGGTCTCCTGAGCTATCAAATTTTTGGTTTGTGATATGACAGCCTTCTATCTCCAGCGTACCCGTTTCATCGTCGGCAGATAACACACTGACATGAGGTGTTCTGACTGCCGTGACTTCGGCCTTTGGTTTAATGCTGAAGGTAATATATTTAGGCTTAGTATAGATATTCCACTGATCTACAGCTTTGGTTACTGCATCGGCAATTTTCAAAGGTAGCGCTATTTTCCCTACCACCTTGGTTGTTCCAGAGACAGCAGATCTGGCTGAATTCATAGCTGCTTGTTTAGCAGCAGTACTGGTAAAGCAGTCTGTGGCACCCTGAGCTCCGGCTACTGCTGCGGCAGTGATGTATTCGAGCGCGTATTTAATGACAGTTTCACTCAGGATATCGAACTTCTGCTTATCTGTATTAGCGCCACGCATTTTCTGCATAGTATCCAGAAACGTACTCATCATGGTGGCTTTACCAATGGGCTTTTCAAGCATTTCCTTGACCATACAGAATGCTGGCGAAGACTTGTCGCTGGCAGTTCCTGTCGCTGTCGCAACCATTTCTATAATGACTTTTTCAATGAGAGTCCGGGATGCGATATAGGCATATTCGTCCTCGTACTGGGGCGGTAGGTCATCAGTAGACAGCAAACCGAATCCGCCCGTAATAATATCGACGGTACAAGGTTGCATACGACAGAGTGGTGCACCACTATCCGTGGTCAGATAGACAATTGATGAAATACCAAACATACCGAATCCTTTCGGGCCGACCATATCCTTATCGAAATATTCATTAATCTGATGGGTTCGAAGCCGTTTTCCATTTCTATCGATAGCCCCGACACTGGTATAGACCGGGGTGTCATTGTCGACACAAAGGTCGGATGGCCATGAGTTAGCTGGAACCTGTTCGGCTTCCCAGGGTAGCTGAGTACAAAAAACATGTCCTTTCCTGGCAATGCTGATATCCGCAAAGGTTTTTCTACCCGGGATGCCTCTCTGGTTGCTCACAGTAACCAGTTGTTCGAAAAGAGGGTCCGTACCCGCAAATATACCATGAGCAGAAACACTGCCTGGCGGAGTGGTCCACGTTATTCCAGCATCAAGATACGAAGCGTAGCTATCTGCTGATGCTCCCGGGGCGACTAAACCGTTCTGCTCATCCCGGATGATGGCGATCAGGTCGTTGAAGCCTGATAGGTCGGGTAGGTAGGCACGATTCTTTTGCCAGTTGGTGCTCGACATTCCATGACTATCCAGTAACTGCACCAGCCAGGTCTCGAGAGTGGACTCAGGACCGACAATAATATTTTCCTCATCTGGCCAAATCTGTGCGGACAATGATGTGGGGATATCTGGATGAGTAAAATAAACCCGTAGTGGTTGTCCGGCTGGGACCCGGAGCGTGGGGCTTTCATCGAGGTGCGCTACGCCATCGGTAAAAATGGTTAACCAGCCGGAGGATGTCAGTTGGTTGTCTGCGTTCAAAGTGATGTGTCGATAAAGATCCAGATACATTCGGTACGCGTGACCTGGTGTTCCCTGCCAATTAAGTATTTGGCTCTCTGGAAGCTCAGGAAGTGACAGTATCGCGACATAGTCTCCCAATGGAGCAATATTAACTGGGGTATTTCCTATTTTTATCGAGGTAATTGCCGAGAGGTTTTCTCCGTACAGAGTGACCTCTTCGCCCGCGTAGAGGCTTTCAGTGATAGGAAAAACAATCGGATCATCCGCACCGAACCATTGAACGGCCTGTCCTGCGGTAATTTCGTTTTCACGAATGATCGCTACTTGATGCACCTGTAGTTCTGGTACATCGAGCAGGTTTTGTCCGGGTTGAACAGGCTCAGACCAGATCTTTCCTTCGCCTCTCCATTGCACCCAAAAACGACTCCCATCGTCGGGCGCATGAACAAAAAGAGTAACGGTTTCACCGGCAATCACTGTATTTTTTAAGTCGACCTCTGTGCTACTGGTAGTTCTGGTACTGTGCAGCTCAAAATGGACTTCAGGAGTGCTGATCAGTGCAGGTGCATCAGTTGGAAAAGGATCATCCGGGTCTTCAATACCATCTCCATCGCTATCTGGGATGGTGTAATCATTCTCGACCACAGAAATCTGCTCTTCGTCTGGAGTCGTGAGGTCCGCTGTAGCGGGGGCGCGCTCCGTCGTCAGTACATCATTCTGCTGACTTTCTGGCTGGTGGTTACAACCCACTGTCAGCAGGGCAGTGAGGATGAAGAGAACGAAATAGACGAACTTCATGGCTGACCTCCTGCGCCCTGCACATCAATCTGTATCGTCATTACAGTGCTATTACCCTTGCCGTCGTCGGCAGAAAGGCTAAGCGAATATATGCCCGGTGAAACACCCATACGATAGAGGTTGTAGTAAGTACCACCCACCGTTTCGTCATATATTCCGAAGACGAATGTGTCATCAAGGCTTCGGGTTGTATAGCAACTGACAACTTCCAACAACGCATTCGTATTCAGGCCTGATGCTTCCGTATATTCGTACCAGTTGCAGATGCCTTCACCTGCAGCGTTATTGCCGTTCAGCATCAGGCGGTTATTCCAGTGGCGGATATTACCGGCGAAGCTATCAATATTTATCTCGCTCAGGTCACCCGTAATGTCGGTGCTGAACAGATAGAAATCCTGATAGTTTTCGGTAACGCTGAAATAGATTTTCTCGCCCATCACCGCGGCTTCTGAGAATTGCATATTGCTCAGCTGCTCTGATCGGCTAGCAAGCAGGTCGGTGGAGATTTCGGTCAGTCCGGTGTCGCCATCCTGCCACGCCCATGCCATTACTTTATTGCTGTTGGCATCCATGCCCTGGCCGATAAACACCAGACCATTTTCAATATCGAGAATGCGTGTACCAAAGCTACTGAGCGGCATCAGGCCGATGGTGGTTGCATTGCCAGTCGCACTTCCATCAAGATCCAGAACACTCAGGTCGATATAATATTTGTAGACTCCGTCTTCAATGACCTGAACATTGCGGGTCAGCAGTATGGTATCGCCAACCCTGAATAAGCGGCCCAGGCTGGTGGTGTAGTCTGGGTCAGCAGTAAATACGGGTGTCAGGTCTTTACTGCCGTCACCGGCGGAGCAGGCAACGGTGTTTATGGCCGACAGGCATGTGCGGTTGCCGAGAGTCAGTGCTGAGGTGTCGTAATTACTGCACTCAATGCCCGAGTCGGAGAAAGTATTGCTCGTACGATCCAGAATCTGCCAGTTGCCGCCGTAGCCGCAGTAATAGAGCCCGCCTTCAGGGTCAATCGCATTACCCCATACACCGTTGAAACCAGGAGCCGTCGCAGTGTGTACTCCATCGCCTTCGATACGGTTAATCAGGGTGTTGCCGGTATCCGGATCATTACTGTCGAAGTAAATTGTGTCACTGCCCTTTTTAGTCAACAGACTACCGAAGCCGTTGTCGGCATCTTCGTGCAGTAGCTCGGTGCCGCCTTCTGGTGTCCAGCCCCAGATGGCGTATGGATACCCGTCATTTCCGGGTTGTGTCATCCAGGCAACGCCGTCCTGCCAGAAACTAAGGTTACGGGATGACCTCTGCGGCAGGGCTTCGATACCACCGCCCGCCGTCAGGCTCAGCATGTAGTTGTCTGCTTCGCGACGCACGTTCATACCGCCAGGAAGTCCGGTCAGTTCACCGAGTGTGATCGGGTCGCCGTCCGGCTCGCGCAGGTAAGCTTTTAATTGTTCTGGTGTCAGGGTCAGTTCAGTATCGGCTGTCAGAATATAAGTTGGCACAGCCGTCTGCTCTGGTGCGTCTTCGACAGGTAGCACAGTAATGCTGACGTCGGCACTGGCACTTCCGCCTTGAGAGTCGGTCACTGTCAGGCGGAAGCCGAGGTCTGTATTCTCAAGCACTTCGGGCAGGATAAGTTCGCTGTTCGGGCCAGAGGCATCACTGATGGAAGCATCCGGTCCTGCGATCTGTTGCCACTGATACGTCAGACCATTGCCATCTGCGGCAGTACTGTCATTTCCCTGTAGCTCAACCGTGCTGCGTTCGTCGGCGGTTTCATTGCTTATCGCAGCAATGGCCGTCGGGCGCTCAGAGGCCTCAGCAGGCTCAAAGGCCAGCTCCTGACTGAGTTCATCGCCTAACTCATAGACGCCTGAAATGCCGGTGTCGCTAATATCGGTCAGAACGATCTGCAACGTCGCGGCTTCATTGGAGCCGTCGTCGGGCAGCATGACACTGATCAGGGCAATGCTCTGACCCGCGCGGAAGCATACCTCGCCTGTTTCGTTCAGATCGGGGGTTCCCTCTGCCGTGGTTAACTCATATACCACGCAGACATCGGCCAGAGCGGGACGCTGCAGTTGCACTGCGACTATGGCAGAGCTGTCGCCGTTCAGGCGCTGGAATATCTGTGTTTCTGACGTTTCAAGGGCAATGGTATTGCTGCGCTGATCGCCATAACAGGTGTTAGATGAGTCGGCTGGACATTGATCGTTAACATCATCGAGGCCGTCGGTATCGCTGTCAGCATTCCAGGGCAGTGGCATGTTGGTTGTGGAAAATAACGTCAGTTCGTCCCAGTTGCTTAACCCATCTGCATCCGAGTCTGCGCCAAACTCGCCTAACGAAGTATCTATGGACAGCTCTCTCAGGCCATTGGGAAGTAAAGCCAGGCGTAAGCGTTGGCGCATGTTCAGCTCTACCAACTGCTCGTTGTAGAGATCACTGTCTGTGTAGTAGTCCGGACAGCGCTCCTCAAAAGCGGCCAGATTTTCTGCATCCTCTTGCAGTAAGCCCAGTTCGTAATCACTGATATAGCATCCAGTCAGCCGGGTTGTGTACCTGCTTTTTAATTGCTCAGAAATCCAGTCACTGACACGCAGCGTTGCTGGTGCATTGCCGGGGATGGCATATGGCTCATCTGTGACTGGAATGTCGGCAATCCACTGCTGTACAGTCGCGCTGTCTGAGGCGAGTGCACCTTCAAGGCTGGCCTGCACTTCGAGAACGAGTTTGGCAAATGGTGTCACTGATGTTCCACAGTCCGCTGTAGGAAGGTCGGCAAAAAATGTATCGCCGCGGAAGAAACAGGTGCCCGTAAATGGCTCAGGTTCGGTGACAGGAAAACGCTCGCGGTGTTCGTCGAGCCAGTCATCTAACCAGGGCGCAGGACGCTCGCTGTTGCCCAGCTCCAGCAAGCGGCTTTCTTCACGCTCATCGGCTTCGTCACGCAGGGCTTGCTCCAGCATCAGAAGCGACAGCGTCGTTGTATCGTAGAAGCCGGGCGTGCCAGCAATCACCAGTTCTTTACCCAGCCATTTCACCAGGTTGTCGCGCCACTCGCTGGCCGAGGCCCAGTCGCCAGCCGCGTCCGGATCTGATGAAAATTCAGCCAATGAGGCGTCGCCGACCGGTGGCAGGTAGGTCATGGACGTGCGCAGTGATGATACGGATTCTCCACGCAGAAATATCCCGGAGGCCGCGGGTGCGCGGAATCCCGGAATCTGTGTGCTTTCCATAACCAAGGCAACGGTGGAAGCAACCAGCTCGGGCTCGACATCTCCGCTGCTCAGTCCCGCATCAGTCAGATCATCAGCGCTGATCAGGTCAGCGACATTCCAGACCGGATCGCCACTGAAGGTCGTCGCCTGTAGATCTAGCAGCATAGCGGGAACGCTATTCTGTTGAATCAGGTATTCACGCTCATACAAGCGGCGCGCCGCCGGAAATTGCCGATAACGCTGTTGCTCCTGATAGTAGGCTTCTGAATCGGCCTCACCATACGTGTCAGACAGTACAGCGACTGGGTCATCAATACGGGTACCGCGCAGCTCTTCGTCGAAGTTGCTCCAGCTATCCTCGTCGTCATCGTTTAAGGCCGTACAGCGATCTGCCTCGGGCTGAGCGTCAATCTCTGCCTGCGTAACAACGCCACAGCGGATGTAGGTATCGATATCACTCCAGCCGTCACCATCACGGTCGGCATCCGCATCTTCGCTCAGCGCGTTCAGGCCCAGTTCCGCCTCGACGATATCCGGAATGCCATCGTTGTCGGTATCGCGTTGCTTGCCCAGTGGGTGGTCGCTGGTAATGGTGTAAATCATCTGTGCACTGCTCACCATTGAACCTTGCTGGAGAAGCTCCACATCAAGGGTATATGCGCCATTTTCGATAAAGGTGGCCGCTGCGTTACGGTTGTCTGCGTCGATATCTACGGATTGCCAGGCACCTTCATTCACGCGCCACTGGAGCGTATCTGCGGTGCTGCTACTTCCAGCCTCCATCACGACACGCACGGTTTGATCGTAGGAGCCACTGGCCGGTGAAATATTGAGCTCTGCGGTACTGCTATCGACGTTGACTTCCTGCAGGCCAATGACCGATATCAGTGGCTGTGGGCTGGTCACCGGAGTTGCCATGGGCGTTGAACTGGCGGCGAGGGCGTTAACTAACACCTGTTCGTTGCTGGCCGGTACATACAGGGCGTTACGATAGCGTTCTTCCCAATCACCGGAGCTGTAGCCGGTAATCTCGCCCGTATCTTCGTTAATCACCCAGTAGCTGTTGTAGGCATCATCAAATAAGGACGCAGAGGCGGACAGGCTGGTGCCAGCAAGTATTGCGATGGCAATCGCTGAAATAGATAAGAGCTTCATTCTGCACCTCCTGTGCTGGCGCTGCTACTGGCGCTGCTATAGGCGGCCCAGTCCGACATGCGCCATTCACGCAGAGCATGACGATCATCGAACCAGACGATCTGATAACGGTACTCCATACCACTGATCAGGCCTGCACGATCAACGAAAGCGACGGTCGCGAATATTTCGCTGCCACCCGCCTGATCAAGGTCGGCCATCAACCAGATATAAGGATCGTTTAACCAGAGTTTTCCGCTGTTCTCTGTGCCATCCGGCAATACCGGATTCCAGTAAGCGAACTGCAACAGCGGCGAGACTTGTATCAGCTCCGAAACCTGCCCGCTGCTGGTGCGAGCCTGACGGAACACCATAAAGTTCATAGTTGTATCTATATCTGCCTTAACTTGCGATGCGGCTGCCTCGGTGCATTCGAGATGGAGCCAGGTATCACCATCGACCTGATCGTAATTCTGAGCAAAGCCACTGCGGCTGAGTGATCGTTGGCAGTCTTTGGTATCTGGCAGTTCTACATACGTCAGCGGAATATGCAGACCGTTACTCAGTGGGCTGCGAACAGGACTGGCTGCGATCTGATTGCTCAGTGGATACAGGTCGTCCCCTTGAGGGATCTCTTCAGCGACTGGCCACGGAAGCCAGGCAGGTGGCACAGTGGTGGAGCGGGTCACACACACAGGCGCGCTCCAGTCGGACATGCTGGGCTTGCTGATATCGGTGGATACGCCATACGAGCGCACGCGGGCACACCATTCTTCGGTGCCAGAGGCCTGTGGCGGCAAGGTTAACGTCGCCTGTAAATCGCCACCATTCTGAGCGCCGACGGAAGTACGCATCGGAGCCAGACCTGCAGGTGCAGTACGCTCCAACTCTACTTCATTGACGGTTTGTGGCTGATTTGGCGAATACCAGTGAAGGGTTGCTTCGCTGCTACCCAATAACAGATCGGTCAGACGCGGCGTCAGCGGTGCCGGCGCCATATCATCGGCGACGACCATGCAAGGAATCGCCGTCACCGGTGAGATATTGTTGTTGCCGTCCTGAGCAACGGCATAGCCGCAGAACTCGCCCTGTGCATGCTCGTACTCCAGTGTTGGGTTTACTTCGCCGCAGCTCGTTCCCACTCGTGTCGAGAGTCCGCCAATGCGCTGATACAGAGTGGCGCAGCTACCGGCGGGTGGCTGAATAACGATGTTGACCGGGGTAGCACTGATACCGCCGTTGAATGGTACGGGTTCATCGCAGTACACCGGTTCGATGTTCATGGTGCCCGAATAGCAGAAATTATTACCGCCGGTCGGTGTTACCTCACACTGACGTTGGCCGTTGCCAGTATTCAGCGTAAAGGTTGGGAAACTGTCGTTGCAGGCGTAGTTATAGATAGCACAGGCATCTGCGCTATCTGACGGGCTGAGAATCTGCTTCTCTGTTAAGCCGAGATCTGATCCCTGACAACTGGCACGGATGCTGGAGGAATCCAGTGCCGACGAGACTGACATCTGCCAGGGTGTATCAGTCCCGCTATAACTGATGGCACAGTCGCATATCTGCCGCTCAGGGCGGGTCATACCAACCTCTGGCGCGGCCGGTAAATCACGATCCGGGAAGTTTACCCGCACAGGTTCGGTCAGCAGGCTGTAGTTGCCGCCTTTGCTTTTTGCCGCGATGCGATACCAGTAGATATCGCCTTTATTGTCTGCTGGTTCGGCATCGGTAATGCGGACACGCCCCAGCTCATCGGCATCCGGCGCAATATGGGCAACCAGCGATGGTCCTTCAGTGGTCGCTGGGGAGCATTGAGTGCCGGACAAGCGTTCGGTCATATCCGCGTAGCCATCGCCGTCGCTGTCTTTGAACTTGCTGGCGGCGTCGAAGCTTTCAAAGCGATACAGCAGGTATTCGTCAATGTCGGTATGCACACGGGTGGTCGGGAAGGTCGCGCAGTTCTCCCCCTCCGGTACAAACTCAATTACTCCCTCAGAGATCGTATCGGTCAGACAGATCTCACGGCTGTCGCCGGCACGTTGCAGATAAGAGGTGACGTTGATGGCTGGAAAGCTCAGCTCGGCTTCCTGTGTGGCTTCGTCCAGGTAAGTGCGGATATCCCACGGCGCTGGTGGGCGTGCCGTATCAG
>Ga0255776_10007251_pt1 | contig 11169 bp, 10 predicted proteins | sample 071ome_19_FD_179974 | JGI IMG/M metagenome (GOLD analysis project Ga0255776, IMG submission 179974) | Coastal salt marsh microbial communities from the Groves Creek Marsh, Skidaway Island, Georgia - 071413AT metaG (version 2) | ecosystem: Environmental > Aquatic > Marine > Intertidal zone >...
GGTGGAACCAATGCGGCGAATCGCTGATGTCGTCCCGCAGCGGCACCCGCTGACGGCGTTCATATTCATGAATATGCAGGGCCTTTTTTCCCTTGAGCCTCTCCTTCATCTCATCCGGCAGTGCTTCATAAGCCGCGACCGTATTGGAGAACCGCGTATTTCCACCCCAGGAAGGAAGCTCCACACCATAGAGGAAGGTGTAGGCATAGGGACGTTCGGCATAGCCGGAATCGATATGAAACCACATTTCGCCGTCGCCGAACGACCCGACCGGCTTACCGTCGACGATCTTGTTGCTGACCAGCATCACCTCGGCGGTATTCTGGGCAATACCCTCACTACGGCGTCGTAATCTTTCCGGCGGTTTTTTGCGCTTGCCAAGCTCGCCGAACCGCGACGCAAAGCGAAGCTGCTCGTCTTCGGTAATATCCTGGCCCCGAAAGATCAGGACGACATGATCGTTCCAGGCCTGCTGCAACGCGTCGATGGTCTGCTGGGGCAACTCCTGGCTCAAATCCAGCCCGCTGATTTCCGCCCCGCACAGGGGCGATAGCGGCTTTATGGAAAACCCTGCCGGCATGTCCATGACATACGCTCCCGATTATTGAATTTTTTAATTGGGCTGATTGTATCAGGCGAAGGGCCGCCCCGGCAACAAGGCGAGCGGTCTCTATTCAGTCGCCAGAAGACGCGGCACCACAAGCGTAATCCAGGGGAAGAAGATCAACAGCGCGACCCGGACCGTATCCGAGAGGATAAAAGGCACCACGCCCTTGAAGGTCTCGATCATCGGCACGTCTTTCGCCATCGTGTTGATGATAAAGACATTTAGCCCCACCGGTGGCGTTATCAATCCCATCTCCACGACGATCAGGGCGATAATGCCGAACCAGAGCTGCAGATCATCCGGTTGAAGCCCGAAATCCAACACCGCGATGATCGGCCAGAATATCGGCACCGTCAGCAGAATCATGGACAACGAGTCCATAACGAAGCCCAGCACAATGAACAGCGCAACCATCGCCAACAGCACCATCATGGGCGGAAATCCGGATTCCTTGAAGAAAGTGGCCGCCGCGATCGGCAGACGCGAAAACCCGAGAAACGCGTTAAAGATCGCCGCGCCGAGCAGAATCAGGAAAATCAGCGCCGTCGTATTGGCCGAGCCGATCAGCGCATCCTTGAAATCCGCCATCCCCATGCCACCGCGGGTAACCGCGATCAGGAAGGTTCCGACGACGCCAACGCCCGCACCCTCGGTCGGCGTAAAAACACCGAGATAAATCCCGCCCATAACCAGCAGGAAAATCAGCAGCACCGGCCAGATCTCGAGAAGCGCCGCCCGTTTCTCGGCCCGCGACGCCCGATCCGCGGCGGGACCCGAATCCGGACGGATCCGAACGATGATCGCAATCGTCAGAATATAGCCGAGCGCAGCGATAATGCCGGGCAGGAACGCCGCCTGGAACAGGGTGACGATATTCGCCTCAACGATGATGGCGTAGATAATGAGCACGACCGATGGCGGGATCAGAATGCCCAGCGTGCCGCCCGCCGCCAGCGCGCCAGTGGCGAGCGATCCGGAATAGTTGTACCGGCGCAGCTCCGGCAGCGCGACCTGCCCCATCGTCGCCGCCGTCGCCAGCGAAGACCCCGCAACCGCGCCGAAACCCGCGCACCCGCCGACCGCCGCCATCGCGACGCCGCCGCGATAATGACCGATCCACAGATAAGCCGCGCGGAACAGGGCCTGACTCAACCCGGCCTTGGCGGCGAACTGCCCCATCAGGACGAACAAGGGAATGACCGACAGTTCAAACGTGTTGAACCGGTAAAACATTTCGGTTTTCAGAAAAGAGAGCAGCGGATTGATACCGGCGATAATCGAATAGCCCACCAGCCCGACCAGCAACATCGCCACCCCGATCGGGATGCGAAAGGCCAGCAGGACCAGCAGGACTGCAAATCCGATACCGACGATTTCGAGCCCCGTCATATCGCCATCCCCTCAGAGTTGCCGTCCGAGACGGGTTTCGGTGAAGCTGCGGACCGTCGTGTAAATACAGACAATCAGCAGGACTACGAGGCAAAACACGGCAAAGGGAAAACCCCACCAGTGGGGCAATTCCAGAATCAGGGTCATCTGATCGGCTTCATAGACCTCTATCCCGCCGATCAGACGGGTGTGACAAAAAAACCGGCGCCCCCATCGGGAGCGCCGGTCTCTTTTGCAATCAGAGTGGAGCTTAGCTGCTCTTCTTCTTGCTGTAGATTTCCTTGATCTTCTTTACCACATCAGGGGTCGCCGCGGCGAACCCGTCCTTGATCAGTTTCTTTATCTGGGCCGAAGTGACCGGCGAATATTCGATCCGGCGTTCCTCGATCATCTTCTTCAGAGCCGGATCGGCAAGCATCGCGTCAAACGCTTTCTGGTACTTGGCGACGGTGGCCTTCGGCGTTCCCGGCGGCAGGTAGAAAGCCTGACCGACTTCGAAGTTCATGCCGATTACGTCATAGGCTTTCTGCTCAACCGAACCGTCTTTCAGCAGATCGCGGAAATGCGGCACGCCCTTAAGCTGCGGATCGCGCGGACCCGTCGCGATGAACGGAACAATTTTCTTCTCGGGTATCCAGGTCGGACGGACGCCAGTGAAGCCGGAACGGAAATTCCAGCGGCCCATCGCCTCGCCCTGTTCGATCGCGAGGTTCATCGCCCCGCCGCCCTTATAGCCATAGATCAGCTTCAGCTTTGTGCCGAGGAAGGCGTTGACCATACGCGGGATAACGGAACCGCCCGAGGCGAAACCGCTGGTCGCGATCTTGATCTCGCGTTTCTTGACGTCGTCGATCGATTTGACGCCATGTGTATGCCAGATCCAGATGGCGGACGACCGTGCGCCCGGCGCACCGAGCCATTCAAATTTGCGGGCGTCGAACTTTACCTTGCGCCATAGCGGCGTGGTGATCGTGCCCGGCGCGATCATCGCGATGACCTTGCCGGTTTTCGGCGCGGCGTTTGCCATAAAGGAAGCCGACTTCGCCCCGCCGGCGCCCGGCAGGTTCTGGATCAGCATTTGCGGTTTCCCCGGAAGATGACGGCCGAGATTTTGCTGAACCACCTGGCAATAGACATGATAGGTGCCGCCGGAACCGGACGGAACCTGAACCGTAACGGCGCTCTGCGCCATCGCGCCCATCGGGGCCATGGCGAAGCCGAGCGCGGCAACCGCGCCCAATTTCAGAATATGCTTTGTCACTGTTTCCTCCCTGGTGACTTTCAAATTCATTTCTGACCCGTGCCACCCGGACGGCGTTCGCCGATTCACGCGCGACCCTGATCGGATCAGGCTGAATGGTCTGCGACGAATACCGCCGGAGTCAAGGGAAATAGAAAAAGAATTACGCGCGGGCGCGAACTCTACGGGCGGCGATCAGGAACAGAGCGAGCGCCATCATGGCCGCTGGAGACGGTTCGGAAAGCTCCGCGCCTTCGGAAAACATGGTGAATACACGGACATAATCGCCGGGAGAGGCTGCGGTCCGGTCTGGCCTGCCCCCACGAAGTGCTCCAGCGCTTATGAGAGAGTTTGACGCGGGTTTATGCCCAGCTGTTCAGGCTGGAGCGTAGCGTAAGCCTGAACAGCTGGGCGTGGCAAGATGGTTTCTGGGGCTGGTGGTCGATAGGCCAACGAACTGTGCGGACGGACGGTGTTGTAATGCTGTCGCCAGCGCTCGATCAGTACCTTCGCCTCCCTGAGGGTGTAGAAGATTTCCATATTCAAAAGCTCGTCCCTCAGTTTGCCATTGAAGCTTTCGTTATAACCGTTTTCCCATGGACTGCCGGGTTCGATGAACAACGTTTTCACGCCGATCCTCCCCAACCATTCGCGCACGGCGATAGCCGTAAACTCGGCCCCGTTGTCCGACCGAATATGATCCGGCGGTCCGTGGACGACGAACAGATCGGCAATGCATTCGAGAACGCTTTGTGAGTTCAGCTTGCGGTCCACATGGATCGCCAGGCATTGACGTGTGAACTCATCGATTACGGTGAGCATACGGAATGCTCGGCCATCGTGGGTGCGGTCCATGACGAAGTCGTAGGACCAGACGTGACCGGGACGCTCGGCGCGAAGCCGAATGCACGATCCGTCATTGAGCCATAAACGGCCCCGTTTCGGTTGTTTTTGGGGAACCTTCAGCCCCTCCCGCCGCCAGATGCGCTGCACGCGCTTGGCGTTCACACGCCAGCCTTCAGAGCGAAGCAACGCCGTGATCCGGCGATAACCGTAACGACCATATTTGCTGGCAAGCCGGATGATGTCTGCCGTCAGGGCATCTTCATCTGGTTTGAGCGTTGGTCGCTTGCGCTGGGTCGAACGGTGCTGGCCGACAACGAAACAAGCTCGGCACTCCGATACTTTCAGCTTCGCTTGTACATGGTCGACGCAGCGCCGGCGACGGGCGGGCTTAGAAGTTTCCCTCGGCAGCCTCTTTCAAGATTAACTTGTCCAGCGTCAGATCGGACACGGCCTTGCGTAAACGCTGGTTCTCGCGTTCCAGCTCTTTCAGGCGACGTGCCTGATTGACCTTCATGCCGCCGTATTCCTTGCGCCACCGGTAATAACTTTGTTCAGAAATACCCATACGGCGACAGATTGCGCCGATTTTATCGCCCTGCGACAAGGCAACCTCCGCTTCGCGTAGGAAGCCAATAATTTGTTCCGGGGTGAAACGTTTGCGGCTCATTCGTTCCTCCTTCATTTAGGTCAGAATGCGCCAAATTCTCTCAATCGTCTCGGAACACTTTTTAGGTTTCAGGTCAGCTTGCCTTTAGCCATTTCCCATCCCACAAAACATACTACATTTTATGCTGGATCGGGTTGGACGTCAATGGACAGCATTAGCTGTTTATCCCATATTATCCCATATAATCAATATCTTAATATATGTTATTGGACGGCCCTAGACAGCAAAATGGCGGAGAGTGAGGGATTCGAACCCTCGGTACGCGTAAGCGCACAACGGTTTTCGAGACCGCCCCGTTCGACCACTCCGGCAACTCTCCGTCGGCGGTTTTAGCGATACTGTGGTTAACGGTCAATAAACGGCTTGCGTATTGCCGTGGGTGAATGCGCAAAATCGCTTGCTCCGGCACGGTGCGCGCCACATATTCGTTGCGGAAAGGCACGGGTCAAACAATTTTGAACACAAGCGCCGCATCGCAAATTTCATCGCCGCGGGACGCCGGAACGCTGCCGGAAATTCCGGTAATAGACGCCCATGGCGAGCGGCCGCACATCCCCGTTCTGATGGCGGAAAAAGAACGCATCGAGATGCTGATCGCCGCCGCGCATTCTCATTACGGCAAACCCTTTATCGGGGTGGCGGACCGGCTGTCCCGCAACTGGCTGAAACGCAACATGACGCCGTATCTGCGCGATGTCGCCTCTATCGCGCATCGCCTGCCGGCCTCCGGCGGATGGTTCCTGAATGCCAGTTTCGAGTGGAGCTGTACCTGTGGCGTCGCCCCGGCGGCAAACGGGCGCAACATGCGGCTGGTGCGGGTGCTGGACTGGCCGCTCGACGGGTTGGGCAAGGGGCTGGTGGTCACCCGCCAATCGGGACGCGCCGGAAATTTCTTCAATATCACCTGGCCAGGCTTTGCCGGCGTGGTCACGGGCTGCGCGCCGGGCCGGTTCGCCGCCGCGACCAACCAGGCGCCGCTAAAGCGAGCGGGGCTGGGATACTGGGGCGACTGGGCGGTGACCCGTCCCGCCATCTGGCGGTCGCGCGAATTGCCGCCGATGCATCTGCTGCGCCAGATATTCGAACAATGCGGGTCTTACCGGGACGCCAAACACGCGATTACCCATTCCCCTTTGGCGGTTTCAGCGATCTTCTCGCTCGCCGGTGCAAAAGAAGGCGAAGGTTGCGTGATCGAGCGCACACCAACGACCGCCCGGGTGTTCGAGGCACCCGTTTCGGTCGCCAATCACTGGATCGATCCGGAAACCAAAGGCCGTTCGCGCGGCGTGAGAAGCCATGAAAGACGCGATCAAATGGCGAATTTGATCGAAAATGGCGCGCCGGACGCGCTCGACTGGCTTGACGAACCGGTGTTGAACAGGACCACCCGCCTGGCCGCCATTATGGATCCGGCGGACGGCGCGTTGCTGGTAAAGGGTTTCGAAGGCGACGGCCCGGCCACACGGACGCTCCATCTGGCCGCCTGAGGCGCGTAATTTTACTGTCATTTACCCGTCTGAATCTCTTGACAGGCGTCATTCCCCGTCTATATTGCGCCAACTTTGAAAAGGACGCCGCCGTTTCTCATACAGGGACGGCGTGACGGCCGTTTATTTTCGTGTTGGGGAACCATGTACGCAGTCGTCAAGACCGGCGGTAAACAATACCGCGTTGCAAAAGATGACGTGATCATCGTCGAAAAACTGGCCGCCGAACCCGGCGCATCGGTCGAGCTCGACCAGGTGCTGGCGCTTGGCGACGACAAGGACACCGAAATCGGCACGCCTTTGGTCGATGGCGCCCGCGTTGCGGCGACGGTGATGGACCAGACCCGCGGCGACAAGGTGCTGGTCTACCGCAAGCTGCGGCGCAAGGATTTTCACCGGCTGAAAGGCCATCGCCAGCAGCTTACCGTGCTGAAGATCACCGACATCCTGCCGAAGGGCGCGAAAGCGTCGGCGCCGGCCAAGGCAGCTGAACCGGCAGAAACCCCGGCGGAAGCGCCGGCGGCGGCTGAAGAAACCGCGGCGGAAGCCGCACCCGCGAAGAAGACGGCGAAGAAGGCCGCAAAGAAAGCGGCCAAGAAGACAGCAAAGAAAGCGGCCAAGAAGACAGCAAAGAAATCTGCTAAGAAAGCGGCGGCCAAAAAGGCCCCGCCGAAGTAGGAGGATAGACCATGGCACATAAAAAAGCAGGCGGCAGCTCTCGCAACGGGCGCGACTCGGAAGGCCGGCGTCTCGGCGTCAAGAAGTCCGGCGGCCAGGCGGTCATCCCGGGCAATATAATCATTCGCCAGCGCGGCACTAAGTATCACCCGGGTGAAAATGTCGGGATCGGCAAGGATCACACCATCTTCGCCACGGAGCCCGGCAAGGTCGCCTTCGCGCGCGGCGCCGGCGGACGGGTTTTCGTATCGGTAGAGCCGGCGAGCTAATATCCCGGCGGCTTTGCTGGAAATACAGCGACGCGCGGGGGAATGGCGACATTCCCCCGTTTTCGTTTGCGGCCCCCGCCGCATAAGGCATCGCCGGTAAACGCCACGGAATTCGGCAGATGAAGTTCCTCGATCAGGCAAAAATCTATCTCCGCTCCGGCGACGGCGGTGACGGCTGCGTCAGCTTCCGGCGTGAGAAATATGTCGAGTTCGGCGGTCCCGACGGCGGCGATGGCGGGCGGGGTGGCGATGTCATCGCCGAGCTGGCCGACGGGCTGAATACACTGATCGATTTCCGCTACAAGCAGCATTTCAAGGCGCCACGCGGCGAAAACGGCATGGGCCGCAACCGGACCGGCGCCTCTGGCGCGCCCCTGATCGTGAAAGTGCCCGAAGGCACGCAGATCTTCGAAGAAGACCAGGAAACGCTGATCGCGGATATCACTCGCGACAATCCCCGCGCGTTGCTCTGTGTCGGGGGCGGAGGCGGGCGCGGAAACACGCAGTTCAAATCCTCCACCAACCGGGCGCCGCGCCGCGCCGACCCGGGAGATGAAGGCGAAGAGCTCTGGGTCTGGCTGCGGCTGAAGCTGATCGCCGACGCCGGACTGGTCGGGCTGCCCAATGCGGGAAAATCGACATTTCTGTCCGCCGTCACCCGCGCCAAGCCGAAAATCGCCGATTATCCCTTTACCACCTTGACGCCGGGCCTTGGCGTGGTGCGTGTCGATGACATCGAATTCGTTCTGGCCGATATTCCCGGACTGATCGAGGGCGCGCATGAAGGGGCCGGGCTGGGCGACCGTTTCCTCGGCCATGTCGAACGCTGCGCGGTTCTGCTGCATCTGATCGACGGCACGGCGGAAGATATCGCCGGACACTGGCGCACGATCCGTGCCGAGCTGGAAGCCTATGGGCACGGTCTCGGCGAAAAACCGGAAATTCTCGCCCTTAACAAGATCGACGCGCTGGGCGAAGCGGAAATCGAGATGAAGAAACGCACGCTGGAACAGGTTTCCGGCGGGCCGGTTCACACGATTTCCGGCGTATCGCAATCGGGCGTGACCCAAATACTGGCGACACTTTGGCGGGAGATCGAACGCGACCGGGCGGAACGAAACGATACCGGCAAGGCGCGGGAGTACCAGCCATGACCCTCACCGGCGCGCGGCGCGTCATCGTCAAGGTCGGCTCCGCGCTTTTGATCAAAGAGGAAAACGGCGCCATCCGGGACGGTTGGATGCGGGCCCTGTGCGCCGATATCGCGAACATGAAAGCAAGCGGCACTGACGTGGTCATCGTTTCCTCGGGCGCGATCGGGGTCGGCCGCACCGTCCTCGGGCTGGGGACGCGCGCTTTGAAGCTTGAGGAAAAACAGGCCGCCGCCGCGGCAGGTCAAATCCGTCTCGCCCATGCCTGGCAGGAAGCGCTGGCGGCACATGATCTCGCGGTCGCGCAGATATTGCTGACGCCGGGCGATACGGAAGAACGGCGCCGCCACCTCAACGCCCGCAATACGGTTGAATCGCTGCTCGTTCTCGACGCGGTGCCCCTGATCAATGAAAACGACACGGTGGCGACCGAGGAGATCCGGTTTGGCGATAATGATCGTCTGGCCGCGCGGGTGGCGCAAATGATTGGCGCAGATACGCTGGTGCTGCTGTCCGATATCGACGGGCTATACGCCGCCGATCCCAGAAAACAGCCTGATGCGGAATTCATACCGGAAGTTGCCGAATTGACGCCTGAGATACTTTCCATGGCGGGAGAGGCCGCACCCGGCAATTCATCGGGTGGGATGGTGACCAAGCTGGCCGCCGCCGATATCGCCATGCGCGCGGGCTGTCAGGTCATCATCGCCGACGGCCGCGCGGACCATAGTCTCGACAATCTCGGTAAGGAAGGCCGTTTTACCCGCTTCCTGCCGGTCGAATCCTCCACAAGGGCGCGCAAACGCTGGATCGCGGCGGCGGTATCCCATGCGGGCGCCATTGCCGTCGATGAGGGCGCTGTGCGCGCGCTGAAATCAGGCGGCTCCCTGCTGCCCGCCGGGATTGCCGCGGTTGAGGGCGATTTCGACCGGGGCGACACCGTTATCATTCACGATCCGTCGGGCCGGCGGCTGGGTTGCGGGATCTCGGCCTATTCGGCCGAAGACGCACGTTTGATCGCGGGCCGCAAATCCCGTGAAATAGAGGGGTTGTTGGGATACCGTGGCCGCGATGAAATGATTCATCGCGACGATCTGGTCCTGGATGACTGATAATCAAAGCGAATAATCGGATGGATGACGTGATAAGTGCCGACAGCGCAGACAGCCGAACCCCGGCAGAGATTATGCGCGTGCTGGGCGAGGCGGCCCGGGCGTCCCTGCAGGCGATCGGAACATCGGATCGGGCGACGCGCGATGCCGCGCTCAAACAGGCCGCCGCCGCGATCAGGTCGCGCGAGGCCGAAATCGCTGACGCCAATGCAAGAGACATGGCGGCGGCGGAAGAAAAAGGCATCACGGGTGCAATGCTGGACCGGCTGCTTCTGACGCCGGACCGGATCGAGGCCATGGCGGCGGGGCTGGAAGCCATCGCCGAATTGCCCGATCCGATCGGCGATGTGATGGCGGAATGGGACAGGCCCAACGGGCTTTCCATCCAGCGAGTGCGCGTGCCGCTTGGCGTTATCGGCATCATTTATGAATCGCGACCCAACGTAACGGCGGATGCGGGCGCGCTGTGCCTCAAATCGGGCAATGCGGCGATTTTGCGCGGCGGCTCGGAAAGCTTTCATTCTTCCGCCGCGATACTGAATTGTCTGCATCAGGGGTTGCGCGAGGCGGGCCTGCCGGAAGCCGCAATCCAGGGTGTCCCCACAACGGACCGCGCCGCCGTCGGCGCCATGCTGACCATGCCGGATCTGATCGACATCATTGTGCCGCGCGGCGGCAAGTCACTGATCGAACGGGTGCAAAACGAAAGCCGCGTGCCGGTAATCGCGCATCTGGACGGCAACTGCCATGTCTATCTGCACCGCGAGGCCGACCCCGAAATGGCGAGATCAGTCGCATTGAACGCCAAGATGCGGCGGGTCGGCATCTGCGGCGCCGCGGAAAGTCTGTTGGTCGACCGTGAAGCGGCGGCGGCTCTGCTGCCGCCTGTCATCGATGCACTGGCTGAGGCCGGATGCGAAATCAGGGGCGATTCGGAAACCCGTGGGCTGGATTCCCGGGTCCTCGCCGCGTCCGACGAAGACTGGGGCACGGAATATCTGGAAGCGGTGATTTCGGTCAAACAGGTGGATGGGCTGCAAGACGCGATTGATCACGTCAATAAGTTCGGATCGCACCACACCGACTCCATCGTGACCGCGGATGACAAGGCGGCGGAAACGTTTCTGCGCCAGGTCGATTCCGCGATCGTGCTGCGTAACGCCTCAACCCAGTTCGCCGATGGCGGCGAGTTCGGGATGGGCGCCGAAATCGGCATCTCCACCGGTCGGCTACACGCGCGTGGCCCGGTCGGGCTGGAACAGCTCACCACCTTCAAATATGTCGTGCGCGGCAACGGACAGGTACGGCCCTGACCATCCCCGTCGGCATAGAGCGCGCGCGGCTGTATCAGAATCTGGCGCGGAGCGGCAAACGTATCGGGGTGCTGGGCGGGTCGTTCAACCCGGCCCATGACGGTCATCTGCATATCAGCCGCCATGCCATCATTGGGCTTGGGCTGGACGCTGTCTGGTGGATGGTGTCGCCGCAGAATCCGTTGAAAAGCGAAGCCGGCATGGCACCCCTCGCGGCGCGCATGGCGGGGGCGGCGCGAATCGCCTCGGCGGATCGCCGCATAAAGGTAACCGATATCGAGACCCATCTGGGCACCCGCTATACTGTCGACACGATCGCCGCGCTACACCGGATATTCCCGGAAAACCGGTTTGTCTGGCTGATGGGCGCGGACAATCTAAAGCAATTCGCCGAATGGCAGGGCTGGCGT
>Ga0255776_10007253_pt1 | contig 11168 bp, 11 predicted proteins | sample 071ome_19_FD_179974 | JGI IMG/M metagenome (GOLD analysis project Ga0255776, IMG submission 179974) | Coastal salt marsh microbial communities from the Groves Creek Marsh, Skidaway Island, Georgia - 071413AT metaG (version 2) | ecosystem: Environmental > Aquatic > Marine > Intertidal zone >...
GTGGACGACGGCGTATTCGGAGAAGGTGCCGATGCCCGACATGGCCTTCACCGGGCCGCGTTCGCCAAAGAACTTGTCGCTGCCGGCCATGATCTCCGCGCCGTTGTCGCAGAGGTACTGCATGCCGCTTGCGCAGGACGGGCAGCGGCCGCACGACGGGATGAACGAGGCGGCGACATGATCACCGGGTTTGAAGCCTCGCACGCGGTCGCCGACCGCCTCGACGACTCCGGCTCCCTCGTGGCCGCACACCATCGGGAGGGCGGCGTCGGTGAAGTCGCCCATTCGGATGTGCTCGTCGGAGTGGCACAGCCCGGCGAAACTCATCTTGACGAGCATCTCCTCGGGGCCGGGGTCGTTGATCTCGAACTCCTCGACCTGCCACGGGGCGTTGACTTCGTAGGCGACGGCGGCACGTGTCTTCATGGCGCAGAAGCTAGGTGGAGAAGCGTGCCCGTGTCACACCAGTGGGGTAGAACGACGGCATGGACCCGGTGAGCGACAGTTCCGAGCGGGCGGTACCGACGCCGCCACGGCGCTTGTCGCCGTCGGGCGCCGGCACGTTCGAGCAATGTCCTCGCCGTTGGCGAATGCGCTATGTCGAGCGCCTTCCGGATCCGCCGGGGGCGGCGGCGCTTGCGGGTTCGTTCGCCCATCGTGTGCTCGAGTTGCTCATGCAGCGCGACCCGCATGAGCGCACGGTGGAGGTGGCCAAGGCCATCGCTCGTGCCGAGTGGCCTAGCGTCGAGGCCGACCATGATTTTCGGGCGCTCGGCTTCGACGAAGCCGGCAGCAAGCACTTCCGGTGGAAAGCCTGGCAGGCCATCGAGGGGCTTTGGGCGCTCGAGGATCCGAAAGCCGTCGAGGTTCGAGCCACGGAGCACGGCGTTGAGGCCGATCTGGGCGGTGTGCCGTTCCGCGGCATCGTCGATCGCCTCGATGAAGAGGGCGACGGGCTGGTCGTCACCGACTACAAGTCCGGGAAGGCCCCGTCGGCCCGGTTCCGTCGTGGGCGCCTCGACCAGGTGCTGCTCTATGCCGCTGCGGTCGAGCAGGCGACGGGAGAGATGCCGGTGCACGCCCGGCTGTTGTACCTCGGTCAGCGGCCCGTCGGGATCAAGGTCACCCGCGAAGAGATCGACAGTGTTGTCGACAAGCTCGCCGGCACCTGGGCGGCGATCAACACGGCGTGCGACATCGACGAGTTCGAACCCCGAACGGGTCCGCTGTGTGGCTGGTGCCCCTACGTTGAACGGTGCCCCGAAGGCACCAAGGAGGTCGCGAAGCGGCAGGCAAAGAACGACGCCGACGCTGCCGCGATGCGTACCGGTGACGAATGGATGGTCAGCTGATCACTCAGCGACGGTCGAGCGGCGGTGGCGCTTCCACAACCACCGCAGCGTCACCAGCCCAATGATCGCTCCTACCGCTGCGCCCATGCCGGTGCTGAGTACCCACGAGTCCGGCACGGGATCGGCCGGTGTCGGCGTGACGCCAGGGCCCGGTGGAGGGTCCTCGACGGTTGGCGCGACAGCGGGCCCCGTCGATTCATTGCCAAGCAGGGCATCGACGGGAGCCGGGTCCTTTTCGGTGGGCTTGGGTCGGCGTCGGTTCGCCTGAGGGTCGTAGGCCATGGCGTGGTCAGTGTAGATCGGTTCGACGATCGGCGATGTCGGGCACGACCGCTGCGAAGAGCGTGTCGATCTCGGCGGCGGCCTCGGCGGCGCCGGGCCGCGGTCCCAGCGCATGGATCGGCAGCGACGCCGCCGATGCCTCGGGAATCGCAGCGCGAAGGTGCACCGGCGGCAGCACGAGGTCGCCGTGTTCGTCGCGCAGTTGCTGGTCCCAGTATTTGGCGTCGCGTGTTCGGCCGAGTCGGTTCACGGCGATGCCGGCGAGTCGGAGCCCGTCGGTGCCTCGCCGGACAGCGATGCGGTCGACCGTGCGCATGATCTGGCCGACACCGTCGGAGGACCACGCGCTCGGTTCGGTGACGATGAGTGCCCGGTCGGCGGCAAAGAGGCCGTTGACGGTGAGGAGCCCCAGCGAGGGCGGACAGTCGATGATGATCAACTCGTGAGACACCCCCTGGAGGGCCACCGCCAAGCGGTCGTTCGCGCCGATCGGATCCATGAGGAGCTGGGATTCGCGCAAGGCGAGCGCCGGTGTGGCGGCGACAACCGACGGTGGTCGGACGGAATCGGGCTCGGTGGGCCAGCCGCTGGTCAGTCGGAGTCCGGCGATCGAGCCGGCCCGCTCCTCAGCGAGGGCGTGGTCGACGGAGAACGGTGGTTCCCAGACTCCCAACCCGGTGGTGGCGTTGCCCTGGGGGTCAAGGTCGATCACGAGGGTGTCGACACCGCGCGACCAGGCGCTGGCCGCGAGTCCGAGCGCGATCGTGGTCTTGCCGACCCCACCTTTTTGGTTGACGACCGCAACGACTGGCACGGCGGCCACGGTAGCGGCCGGTTGTCGTGCATGTGGAGGCCGCGTCCAGGCGACCGTCGTGACTCAGGCGGCTTGGGAGCGCGTCGCGACCCGCACGATGTCATCGAGCGCGTCGACGAGGTGGGGATTGGCGTCGAACAGCGCCCGGGCCTCCGGGCATGCCCATGGCTCGCAGAGACCTTCCTCGGGGAGCCCGGCCCGAACCCATGCCGTGGCGATGCGGCGGATGGCCCCATCGACGTTGGGGTCTGCTGCGGCGACGCTCATGCCGGCCATGGTCTCGATGTCCCAGTCGGTGATGTTCACGAGAGGACCGCGCACGAGGTCGAGCCGGTAGCGCAGTGCTTCGGCAGCGATCCTCGCGTGGTTCACCTCGTCGCCCCTCCCCGAGCTTCGTGGATCACGCCGGGGAGGAGCACCGTGGTGCCGAAGCATCCATCGGAAACGCCCGCCCGTGGCGTGGGCCAGATGGTACGAAATGCCGTGCGAGGGGTGGTGGATTCTCGCGCGAAGCGCGCGATATATCGCGCGAAGCGCGCGTTTTGTTCGGCGAACCGTGCGATCAGAGCGGCCGGCCGGGAGGGCCGTCGGGCCGGCCAGCAGGCCGCACTGGGGCGGGGCAGCAGTCGACTCGGCAGACGTCGGGGCGAACCTCGAGCGTTCCGAGCGCCGCTCGAGTCGGTGAGCCGCCTCGTTCGGCCTCGATGCGTTCGCGCACGAGGTCGACCCACATCGCAACAAAGGCATCCACCGGTTCGGTTCCGGGTGCCACGGCGCGAGCGAACGAGATACCCGCGTCGGCAGCGGTGGCCGCCGCCTCTTCATCGAGATCCCACATCACCTCAATGTGGTCGCTGACGAACCCGACCGGCACGATCACGATCGACTCGACCCCGGTGTCTGCGAGCCGACGGATCTCGTCGTTGACGTCGGGCTCAAGCCAGGGAACCTGGGGCGGACCTGATCGGCTCTGCCACACGAGTGTGTACGGCGGCGCCGGATCAGCGACCCGCTCCGCGACGAGGCGGGCCGCTTCGGCGAGCTGGGCCTCGTAGTCGGACGTCGACGCCATCGACATCGGGATCGAGTGAGCGGTGAACACCAGTGTCGGTTCGGCATCCTCGCCGAGCTTGGCGACGGCAGCGCGAGTTGCCTCGGCGAATGGCTCGATGAAACCCGGATGGTCGTAGTAGGCCCGAACCTTGTCGATCTCGGGGATCGTCAGCTCGGGTCGACGCTTCGCAACCTCGTCGCGGGCCGCGATGATGTTCTCGCGGTACTGACGACAGCCCGAGTAGGACGAATACGCGGACGTAAAGACGGCCAGTGCGCGAGTCACGCCGTCCTCAGCCATCCGCTCGATTTCGTCGCTGAGGTAGGGATCCCAGTTGCGATTGCCCCAGTAGACGGGGAGCTCCATGCCGGCGTCGGCGAGGGCGCTCTCGAGGCCGCCCCGCTGGCGTCGACACTGTTCGTTGATGGGGCTCACCCCTCCGAAGTGGGCGTAGTGCTCACCCACCAGGGCGAGCCGTTCGCGAGGGATGCCGCGACCGCTGGTGACATTCTCCAGGAAGGGGATTACGTCGTCGGGTCCTTCGGGTCCACCGAAGCTCACGAGGAGGATGGCGTCATAGGGGAAATCGCCCATGCTCGGACTGTAGGTCCGTCGTGCGCCTTTTGAATCCTCCGGCGTCTGGCTAGATTGCCCGACCGACGGGTGGAGGGCCCTCTGACGCGCTTGCGTCGGCAGCCGCATGCGCCACTCGCCATGGGTTTCCCGACCGCCGAAGATGACCGAACTCACCACCTCAGCAGCGGACACTCGATCCGACCGTGCGGTCGGATCGGCGCGCGCAGCGGACCTCACCTTGCCGTCAGGTGCCGCCCGCCTGCGACGCTTGCTCGCCCTCGTCGCAGTGCTCGCCGTGGTGGCTGCGACACAGGCACTCGGTGCCTCTGCCCAGTCCGTCGACGATCTGCGCGGCGAGATCCCCACGGGGGACGAGTTACGGGCCGAACAAGCCGAGGTCGCCGAGATACGGGCCGTTGTTCTCGCCGAGAGGGCATCGGCGGAGGGTGAATTGTTCGAGGTGATGTCCCGTCGTGACGAACTCGATGACACCCAGCGTCGGTTGGCTGCGGAGATTGAGGCCACCACCGCGAACCTGCGTCGTGTCGCAGTCGAGGCCTTCATCACGGGCGGCGAGGTTGGCACGCTTGAGTTTCTTGCCGTCGTAGGGGACGCGAGTGACTTCTCATGGCGCCAGTACCTCCTGCGTTCTCACGCTCGCTCGTCGCGGGTTGCCGTGGATCGGCTTCGCACGCTGCGAGAGCAAGCCGACGACGAGGTGCTTGAGAGCATCGCCCTTGCCGACGCACTCCGCAGTGAAATCACCGTGCTCGAAATCGAACTGGCACTCCTTGAGAACCGCATTGATGCAGTCGCCAAGATCATGCCTCTTGCCGAGGCATGGGATCGGGCGGCCATCGCCATTGCGGAGGGTGCCTGGGGCATCGCCCCGAACGACAAATGGGAGCGGCTTCGCTTCTGCGAGTCAACCAACAACTACCAGGCGATCTCTCCGAGCGGCACCTATCGAGGGGCCTATCAGTTCGACTTTGCGACCTGGCAGACCGTCGGTGGCACCGGCGACCCCGCGGCGGCACCGCCGGAGGAGCAGGATGCTCGCGCCCGCGAACTGTATGCCCGGCGCGGCCCACAGCCGTGGCCGGAGTGCGGTCGTTTCCTCGAGTAGGAGCAGTCGGCGGTTTCGTACCGGCGATCAGTCACTGAGGAGTCGGCGGGCCACCTGACCGAGACGACTTGGTTGCGGGGGTTCCCAGTCCTCGGGAACGAGGTGCGGGGCCTTCGACGAGAGCACCGTGATGACCTCGTCGGCGCTCGGGTTCACCATGCCGATGCCGCCGACGACGATGGTCGGGACTGTCTCGTTGCCGTTGGCGAGGGAACGCACGACCGCTGCGTCGGCCGGGTCCTCCCAGATGTTGTGTTTCGCCATCGGGACGCCGGCGTGCTCGAGCGCGCGGTCGAGTCGAGCACAGAAGCCGCAGCCGGGGCGCCAGTAGAACTCGATGGCGTTGATCGTGGATCCAGACACGGCGCACTCCAGAGCAGGCGGGGGATGAGATCGAGTGTAGGGATGCCAACCCACCAGGCCTCTCAACGATTCCCAAACGCCACGTTTCCGTTCGCCGCTAGGTTGGCCGCCATGAGCACCCCCCATGCTGCAGCTGTGAAGACCGAAGGCCTCCGCCGCACCTTCGGCGACTTCACGGCGGTCGACGGCATCGATCTCGAGGTTCGGCCTGGCGAGATCTACGGCTTCCTTGGCCCCAATGGCGCCGGGAAATCCACAGTGGTCCGGATGCTCACGACCCTGCTCGAACCCACCGGGGGGCGAGCGTGGGTGGGTGGACTCGACGTGGTGGCCGAAGCCGATGATGTCCGGTTCTCGATCGGCGTTGCGCTGCAAGAGGCGGGTCTCGACGAGAACATGACCGGACGCGAGATCCTCGCAACCCAGGGACGACTGTTTGGTCTCAGCCGCTCCGAGATCGCCGACCGCATCGAGCAACTGGCGCCGATCCTCGAAATGCGGGCGCTCGATCAACTGGTTTCGTCCTATTCGGGCGGCATGGCACGACGCCTCGACCTCGCCGCCGCGCTGATGCACAACCCGTCGGTGCTCTTCCTCGACGAACCGACCACCGGACTCGATCCCCCGAGTCGCCTCCGCGTCTGGGAAGAGGTCCGTCGACTCAACCGCGAATTCGGTCTCACCTTGTTCCTCACTACCCAGTACCTCGAGGAAGCTGACGAGCTTGCCGACCGGGTCGGCATCATCAACGCAGGACGGATCGTCGCCGAGGGGACCCCCGGCGAACTCAAGCGAGCGATCGGTACCGACGTCGTCACCGTCGTCGTCGACGACGGAGACGCCGACGCCGCCAAGTCGGTTCTGGAAGGTATCGACGGCCTTGATGGTGTCGATGTCTTTGGTGACGAGGTCCGGGTTGGTACCGAGAACGGCAGCCAGGCCCTGAGTCCGGTGGCGATCGCGCTCGGGAGTGCCGGCATCGCGGTGCGTGAGCTCAGCCTGCGCACCCCGACCCTCGACGATGTCTTCCTCGATGTCACCGGCACGCACCTCGATGCCGGATCCTCGGCCGAAGGGAGTTCGACATGACCGCCACCAGCACCACGCCCCGCACCGAGATCCGGCCGCGTCGGACGGGATTCGTCCACGACACCGTGTCGATCGCCCGCCGCGCCATCCGGCAGCTCCCTCGTGACATCGCGTTCATCGGGCCCACCTTGTTCATCCCGCTGTTCTTCCTCGTGATCAACGTGGCCTCGCTGTCAGAGGCCGCCGCGTTCGTTGATCTCGGCATCACCTACGAGGAGTTCCAACTGCCCGTCGCCATCGTGTTCGCGGTCACGGGTGTGACGCGCGCCGGCGCGATGGTGCTCGACATCCAGAACGGCTACTTCGACCGCTTGATGACGACCCCCGTCTCGCGGCGGGCGCTGCTGCTCGGCCACATGGTGGCTGACTTCGTGCTGGTGGTCGCCCTGAGCGTGCCGGTGATGATCCTCGGATTCTTCATGGGCGCTCGCTTCGACACCGGTCTGCTCGGGGTGCTCGTGTTCGTGCTGATCGGTGCGTTGTGGGGACTCGGCTACACCGGCATCCCGTATGCGATCGCCCTCAAGACAGGGAACCCGGGAGCGGTGAACTCGTCGTTCATCATCTTCTTCCCGTTCGCCTTCTTGACCACCGCCTACCTTCCGGCCGAGAACCTCAGCGGATGGCTGTCGACCGTGTCGACGTACAACCCGGTGACCTACGTCCTCGGGGGTCTTCGCTCACTGTTCACCGGCTGGGATGCAGCCGAGTTGGGCAAGGCGCTGCTTGCGACACTCGCCCTCGCTGCGTTCACCCAGACGCTCTCGTTGCTCGCACTTCGGGGTCGGACGTCGCCGAAGTGAGCGTGCCGCGCTGCGGAACCCGATCCGGGTCAATGTCCATGGGCGTTGCGAAGGCGCGCACCCACGCGTCGTAGCCACGGTCATTGGGGTGGTAGCGATCGGCCGATAACCCCCGATGGGGTGGGAGCAGGTGAGCTCCCAGTTCGGCCACGAGATGTCCGTGCTCGGCGGCTGCGCGCCGCACGGCACGGTTGACGTACCTGGCGGTGGGGCTAAACGACGGTGCGGGCAGCGTGCACAGGATCGAACCCTGAGGCGCGGCCTCGGCCAGACGCGCAAGGCGACGAGCCAGCCGAGGCGCGTACGGGTTCGCCACCAGGTCGTTGGCGCCGACACAGACGGTCACGATCGATGCGGCGTACGGCAGATGGTCGAGCAGCGGAAGCTGTTCATCGATCACGTGGGTGCTGCGAGCCCCGCTGCGGCTCAGGTTGATGAGTGCATGGGGCCGCCCGGCGTCGCCAAGCGCAGCATGAAGGCGCGGCACCCAGCCATGGTCGATGCTGGAAGCTCCGATGCCCTGTGCCGTCGAGTCGCCCAAGACGACCCACAGCGGAAGACGGTTGCCGCCGTCGGTCGCGCCGAGACTCTGGGCGACGAGCTCATGCCAACGCCGTTCGGTCGGGTCGATGGTCGCCGATACCGAGCGAATCGTTCCGCTGAAACGGGTCAACGCTCGCGTGAGCGGGGCGGGTTCCCACGGCGGCCGGGCGGCGAGCGCATCGACGATCGGGTGGCGTCCGCTCATCGGTACCTTTTCTCGAGGGAGGTCGGGGGGTAGGTCGTAGTCTGCGCCACGTGATCCTCGTCGACGTCGAACGTGTCAGCATGAGCCGCCCGTTGCGGCCGCTGTTCTCCGATGTCTCCGTCACGGTAGCCAGCGGCGACCGGTTAGGCGTGGTCGGCATCAACGGCACCGGCAAGTCGACCCTGCTGTCAGTCATCGCCGGCACGCGCGAGCCGGAGGCTGGCACGGTGCGTCGAGGCCGTGGTGTCACCATCGCTGCTGTCGATCAGGTCACCACCCTTCCGCCCGGCAGTGTGCGCGACGCAGTCGGAGGCGGCTGGCGGGGTGAGGCGGCACTGCATCGCCTCGGCCTGGCGGACGTGATCGAGCGGCCGGTGGACCAGCTCTCGGGTGGTCAGGAAAAGCGGGTCTCGTTGGCCAAGGCGTTGGTCGCCGATGCCGACCTTCTCGTGCTCGACGAGCCGACCAACCATCTCGACGTCGATGCGATCGAGTGGCTGGAGCACGAACTCGAGCACTTCAAGGGCGGGCTCGTGATCGTCACCCACGATCGCTACGTGCTCGACCGGATCGCCACCCGTGTGCTCGAGCTCGATCGAGGGTCGAGTCATGTTCACGAGGGGGGCTACGACGGGTATCTCGAAGGGCGAGCGGCGCGCGAGGAGCGAGCTGCGGCAGCGGAGAACACCCGCCAGAATCTGGCTCGCCGGGAACTCGCCTGGCTCCGTACCGGAGCGAAGGCCCGCACTCGAAAGAGCAAGGCTCGTATTGAGCGGGCCACCACCCTGATCAACACCCGAGCCCAGGCCGCCGCTCGCGATGGTGACCTCGATCTCGATTCGATGCACACGGGCACGCCGAGGCTTGGCGATCAGGTCGTAGAGCTCCACGACGTGACGATCGGCTACGACCACAAGACGCCGCTGGTCGCGGGACTTGATCTTCTGCTCGGCCGCCGTGAGCGTCTCGGCATCGTCGGCGCCAACGGCTCGGGGAAGTCGACCCTGCTCGATGTGATCGCCGGCCGACGTGAGCCACTCGCCGGGCAGCGGATCCAGGGCCCGACGGTGCAGGTCGGGCTGCACGACCAGCGAGGCCGCGACCTCGACCCACAACTCCGGGTGCGGCAGGCGGTTGCCGGTGAGGGCGCCGAACCCGACTGGTGGGATACACAGTTGCTCGAACGCTTCTGGTTCGACAGTGACGTACAGAAGTCACCGATTGAGCTGCTGTCGGGCGGCGAGCGCCGTCGCCTTCAGCTGGTACTCACGTTGTCGGCCAAACCGAACGTGTTGCTCCTCGATGAGCCCACCAACGACCTCGATCTCGACACCCTCCGTGCGTTGGAAGAGTTCCTCGATGTCTGGCGCGGTGCAGTGGTGATCATCAGCCATGACCGGGCCTTCTTGGACCGCACGGTCGACGACGTGCTCGTCATCGACGACGGGCGTGCTCGGCGTTGGCCGGGCGGCTACGCCGGCTGGCTCGCCGACCGGGAGGGCTCGTCGAACGTGCGGACCCTTGACACCTCGGGGACGGGAAAGGGGAGTGCGGCGCCACGGGCGCGGGCCGACGTGGCGCATCGCAGTCGAAGCACGGTGCGTCACGAGCTCAAGACCGCTGAGAAGGCCGTCGCAAAGCTCGAGACCGTGGTCGTTGCGCTCCGTGCCGAGCTCGAGGTTGCCGGAACCGATCATGAGGCGATTGCCCGGGTCGGAACCGAGCTCGCTGCGCAGGAGCAGGCCCTCGCCGCCGCCGAGGAGGCCTGGCTCGAACGTTCGGCCGAACTCGAGGAGATCGACGGCGTCGGCTGACGATGTGATCCCCGGAGGGCGGGGTAACCGGATGTGGTGGATTGTCGGTTTGTCGCGGGAATGCGCAGCGGCTGGCCGGCGTTAGCCTGATCACCATGACCGACACCGCCCCGACTGATGCCGCCGAGGAGATCATGATCGTCACCGACGCCGCTCGTGCGACGGTGCTCGACATCCGGTCCAACGAGGACGACGCCGAGCTCTTGGGTCTGCGAGTCGAGGTCACCGGTGCCAACGGTGCCGACTACACCTACGACCTCTCGCTCGAACCGGTGGCCGAGGCCGCCGACGATGATTTCGTGCACACCAACGACGGCTTGTCGGTCATCATTCCGGCGAACAGCGTCGACGCAATGCGCGGCGCCACGCTCGACTTGCCGTCGGTTGCCGGCCAGGGCGGTCTCGTGATCCGCAACCCCAATCGGCCCAATCCGCTGGGTGATCTGGGCCAGCTCGAACTTGTCGGCGATGCCGCCGACAAGGTTCGGACCTTGTTGACGGAACGCATCAACCCCGCGCTGGCCGCCCATGGTGGCTATGCCGAACTCGTCGGGGTCGAGGGAGAGAAGGCGTTCGTGACGATGGGTGGTGGCTGCCAGGGATGCTCGATGAGCGCAGCGACCCTGCAGGAGGGCATTCAGCGGGCGATTCTCGAGGCGGTGCCGGAGATCACCGAAGTGGTCGATACCACCGATCACGAGCAGGGTGAGAACCCCTACTACACCTGAGTCCGCCCGCCTGCCGGGTGAGAACGGTCAGAGCAGGGCGCGCACGCTGGCGGCGATGCCCTCGCCGTCGAGCCCGAACCGGGCGTGAATGACGTCGGGGTCGTCGTGCGGGATGTATTCGGTGGGCACGCCGAGCACTCGGACTCGGCACGAGGCGCCGCGTTCGCCGAGCGCGTCTCTCACCTCGGCACCTGCGCCGCCCATGCGGAGGCCGTCCTCAACCGAGACGACACAGTCGTGACCGGCGATGTCGTCGATCATGGCTGGGTCGAGCGGAAGTACGACCCGCGGGTCGTAAATGGTGGCGTCGATGCCTTCGGTGGCGAGGATCGCCGCTGCCTTCTCGGCTGCGGGAAGCATCTGGCCGAAGCCGAGCAGTGCGACGCGGCCATCGCCGGCTCGGATCTCGCGAGCGGACA
>Ga0255776_10007259_pt1 | contig 11162 bp, 8 predicted proteins | sample 071ome_19_FD_179974 | JGI IMG/M metagenome (GOLD analysis project Ga0255776, IMG submission 179974) | Coastal salt marsh microbial communities from the Groves Creek Marsh, Skidaway Island, Georgia - 071413AT metaG (version 2) | ecosystem: Environmental > Aquatic > Marine > Intertidal zone > Salt...
GTTCATCGTCGTATACCACGCCCAAACCACCACCAAGATCGAGATGCTTAATGGCAATGCCTTTTTCAGCCAGCGCATCAACCAGAACCAACAAGCGATCCAGAGCATCAATGAACGGTTGAATTTCAGTCAACTGAGAACCAATGTGACAGTCCATGCCCACAACATTCAAGTTCTCAAGAGAGTTAGCACGTTGGTATACATCAATGGCGTTATCCACACTGATACCGAACTTATTCTCTTTCAAACCAGTCGAGATATATGGGTGCGTTTTAGCATCAACGTCTGGATTAACACGCAGAGAAATATTTGCTGTTTTGCCTACGTCGCCCGCTACCTGATTAATACGATCCAATTCTGCATCGGATTCAGCATTAAAGCAGCAGATCCCCAACTCAAGCGCACGCTTGATTTCGGCAGCTGTTTTAGCAACACCAGAGAACACAACTTTTGAAACATCGCCACCAGCTGCAACAACACGCTCAAGTTCACCCACAGAAACGATATCGAAACCCGCACCTAACTTTGCAAGAATGTTAAGTACAGCAATGTTGGAGTTTGCTTTTACGGCGTAGCACACCAAATGAGGTACATCCTGAAGTGCATTTTCATAGGCCAGGAAATGACGCTCAAAGGCAGCCCGAGAATAAATATAACAAGGGCTTCCATAGGTTTGATGGATCGTATTTACAGCAACGTCTTCAGCGTGCAGTTGGTTGTTTCTGTATTCAAATGCTTGAGTCATATTGATAGGTCTTAATCGAATCTATTAGCTAAAAAATGGGTGGTGCAATAAGGATGAATTAATTGGTTTTTTTCTCTTCTTCATCCTGAGCCATTTCAGCGGACGGTTTATCCGTTGAACTAGCAGGCGCTGAAACTTCGGTTGGCTCTGTATCCGTCAGATACAACGCCCCTTTTTGCCCGCAGCCAGAGACCATAAGCACAGTAATGGTTATAGCCACAGCGCCAACTACTGCACTAATACTTTGATTATTCAGTGGAAATTTCATACCAGCCACGTTCAGAAGTTAAATGCTGACGATTATAACAGCAAAGCCATTCAAATGGAGCTGTGTTTTCTATGATCAGATTAGAGAAATCTTTGCAATAACTGCCGATTTGGAGAATTACAGACGATAGCTATCTGCGTCTTTCACTTCCCAGCGGTGTTTTTGGTAAATACCTTTTGCCCACTGGAAGAACCGACGATCTTTAAGCCGTTGCTGAAATTCATCCAGATCGTGTGGCAATCTTAAATGAGGCGTGTAGTAAGGATGCTGGGTTGGCTGACAGAGTGGGGCTAATAAAGCAGCCGCTGTCAGATCAGCGCGACTGAATTGATCCCCGACCAAGTAATCTCGGTTTTCCAGCTTTTCATCCAGCTTCTGAAGCATGTTATTAATGATGAGACGAGATCGTTCAGCCTCTAACGCATTGAGCTTCATGTCAGTAATCATTCGCTTCTTAATCACCGGAAGCATCAAGTGATAAAGGTTATTACTGTACCAAGGGCCATAAAGCGTAATTAATGACTTCAGCTGCCTCATATCTTGCAGCATATAGGTATAAAAGAACCTACGCAGATGCAGTCCCAAATCAGCATCAAGGCGTAATTCGAGCTCAGTAGCTTCTTTTTTTAATACAGGATCTGCCGGAGTCAGGATTCGGGTTTGGTAATGATCATCCAGATAATCAATGATTTTACCTGAGCCCTGAATATGATTTAGCCCGTGCCTCAAGATCGGAAGTTGCGTCGTGGCACTTACTTTCAATGCTTTCTTGGCATGTGTGCCTGGAAGCAGGTTTTCAGTCTTATAGATCAACCCCTTGTGATCAAGTGACCATCTGGCCTTCTCACAGAACTGGGATATTGTGAATTGATACAGGGTGATCATAAGTACTTGTTATCGAAGTAATTGTTTATATTTGGTTGGGCAGTAACTTGTGATTATAGCGCCAGATATTAAAGAAGCTATCAGAGATATGCTTTAGGGCATTTAAATCCATCGCCTAAAAAGCAAAAAGGCAGGTCAAAGACCTGCCCTTATAAGGAGAATACCAAATGCGATTAGTAGCGCATTAGCACCGATCCCCAAGTGAAGCCAGAACCGAAGGCTGCACAACATACAAGATCACCGCGTTTAATCTTGCCAGCTTCTAACGCTTCGCTAAAGCAAAGTGGAATGGTTGCTGCAGTGGTATTCCCGTATTTCTGAATGTTGTTATGAACACGTGTTTCATCCAACTTCAATTTCTTGGCAACGAACTCATTAATACGAAGATTCGCCTGGTGAGGAATCAGCATATCCAGATCGTCCAGGTTATAACCGTTAGTTTCCAACGACTCAAGAATCACTTGAGGTAGACGAGTTACAGCCTGCTTAAATACTTTTTGACCCTGCATCGTTGGGAAATGACGGCCCGCATCAATGTCTTCATGGCTGATACGCGGGTGATATTTACTGCCCGGCATTTCCAACCAAAGCGCTTCCGCATCAGTACCATCAGCGTAAAGGTGAGAAGACAAGATGCCCATTTCCGGATCATCACTCACACCAACAATTGCCACACCCGCACCGTCACCAAACAGAGAAGCAACATCGCGACCACGTGTTGAGATATCCAAACCGGTTGAGTGAATTTCAGAACCCACAACCATGATGTTCTTGTACATGCCGGTCTTGATGAAGTTATCTGCTACAGAGAGACCATAGATGAAACCGGTACATTGCTGACGAATGTCCAACGCTGGAAGCGGCTTAAGGCCCAACTCACGTTGTAGGAAAACACCAGTGCCCGGGAAATCTACGTCTGGAGAAAGCGTTGCGTAGATGATCATGTCAATTTGATCCGCTTCAATCTGTGCTTCAGCAAGCGCTTTCTTAGCTGCTTTAGCTGCCATACCAGCACCAGACTCACCTTCTTCAACCCAGTGGCGTTGTTCAATACCTGTACGCTCTACAATCCACTCGTGACTTGTTTCCATCCATTGGGTTAGATCTTGGTTTGTGACAATACGAGGCGGAACATAAGTGCCCCAGCCAAGAACTCTGCTTCGAATAGTCATGATATTCCTTTCCGTTAGTGATGTTGGAGATATGCCTATTTAAATAGGTTACGGTACGCAAATATTATGGTTCTAATAATAGTCCGGTATTTTGCAATAAAGGCTGATTGGTTTCGATAACTTTTGTTAATAAAGGTTCAAGTTGGTGCATCGATGCCAATTTCTAAGGTAAATCAGGATAATTACCGAGCAGAATTAGAGTTTAATCGTGCTTAAGGCATGATTTAACCGTTTCTCAAGACGGCTTTTCTGTCTCAGATAATGAATGGTCTGAAGACTACCCGGCGGAAATGGCGTGCTGTCTGATTTCGCTAATTCGAGGTCAGTGAGGTAACACGGATAACGTTCATTAGATTTTCGTTGCGACAAAATATGGCGGGCCACTTCGAAATACAGCTGATCGCCGTACTCAAGCTCCGAAAACTCTTCCTGGTTACAATAAATGGTGAATTTTAATCGGGCTTCGGTGGAACCATCACCAATGGCCTGAACATTGAAGAAGTGATCCATATCCTGACTCGGTTCAATGTCGACCGGTCGTAACTGGAAGCTGGTACTTTGCGTCCGGATAATTTCCCAGAAATGAATATTTCGGCTCAACAACTGGCTTTCATTCAAGGTTAACTGGGTCTGCTGGCGGAACAACACCGACCTTAAGAAGCGCATTAATGGATTTAACAGCGCCTGAGTGTTGTTGAATGGCGTGGTATAGAAAAGTATCGATCCTTTTTCATCAACAATATAGACACGTGCTCGATGCACGGCCGGTTCAGCTTCATAGAAAACCTGAATATGACCTTTTTGCTGCACCCGGGAAATGGCATCAAGTGGCGTACTTTTTAGCGTGTGGTTATCCACCGCGATAGGGCTGAAATGACTCTGAGGTGCGCCCAACGCATTAAATAAATCCGCGATACTCTCAAAGGCCTGAATATCGCCTTCGCTCTCCTGAGATTGCAGAATCAGGTGCTCTTTTCCGCACTCCAGAATCAGTCGGGTATTCTCAATATCACCAGAGTGGCCATACACCAAAGCCATTTGTTCGGTCAGGGCTTTTAACTTACTGCGTATCAATGCATTAAATTGAGAGCCCAGACAGCGAATGGAGACTTCAGGCTGATGCTCCTTCTGCTTCGACATACTGTTGATCAGAAGATACAAGCATTGCTTTACTGCAGCCGAACCACTGAAATGTTTGGTGATTACTTCATTCCAAGAGTTAATCATCACTAAATCCAGTGATTCAATGAGATTAACTTTCTCTTTGCCATAACTCAGCGGATTAGCATTGTCCGCGAGAGGCAAGTCTGTGGGTAACGTCCTTCCTGCATTTGCCGTGATAATAATCTGTTTGTAGTGCGCCGGTCTTGAAAAGACCTCTTGTTTAAGCTTCGGCAAAGGAAATGCTATCTGATCCAGAATGATGTCCACCAGCTGATGCAGATCTGTTTGACTGACAACTGTGGTATGAGGCGCAAGGTAGGTGTAACTGTTTTTCGTAAGGATGCCGTTGACTCTACACCAGGTAAGCAGCTTGATCAGTGTCTTGGCACGATAAACGGGAGGATCCATTAGATTGATGGTTCGTCCAGCATAGACTTCCCAAATATGTTGGTGACTGTCCCTGTGTTTTCTATAACTAAAGGTCAGATCCTGATGTTCCAAAGACTTGGTAATACCGGGGTTAATAAACTCAATTTTTCCGGGCTTACGTTCAAAAGCAGCATAAAGCTTTCGACCTAGAATACTGATGTCTTTGGCGTTCATTGTTGAGTCTGAGCCAAATTGACGAGCAAAGTCGGTCAATGACGTGTAGCTTTTGATTAACTCCGAAACAATGGCCTTTCGTTCAGCGGCTACTTCACTGACTTCCCAGTGATCAACATTATCCAGCTGCTCCAGCTTTTCCTGAGACCAACCCCATTCCTCTAAAAGTTGAACAAGCAAATTCTCCCGCCAAGTCAGATGTGGCTGGTCAATAAACTTACTGGCTTTAATACCCACTTTGAAATAGAAGCAGCGGCGAACAATCTCTAATCGAGCTAAATCCGCTTTCCGCGTTAAAAAGTTTTCGATCACGCGATAGGCCAGAATGTAAGGATCAAAGTCATTCAATTCATTTTTCGAGTTGTGTAGCGCCTCTTTGAAACGCTGACTCAAAGGAATGGTGTTTGGATACTCAGATGCATAGACATCGGCAATCATCAGCTTGATGGCTGATTTATGAGGGGAGTCGATGGCTTTATAGAGCTGCCACATCCCAGCCCCAAGAAATTCACTGATCGGGAATTCATTTACTGGACCAAAATCGAGATATTCTTCTGCCTCCACTAAGCGTCGGGAGAAGATGTCTGCTACATAAGTATCGTAGATATGATGTTGAGCCAATGGCACTAACCACCAGGCAGGTTTACGTCCTGCGACCAAAATAGCGGTGCGATAAAATTCATCAAGCAGGAGAAAGTGCTGCGTGCTTCCGCAACTTTCTTCGGTGAGTTCACCCTGCATACCGGATTTGAATTTATCCGGATCCATCAGAAAGAAATACGCTTCTACCCCCAGTTTCTGAGCCCACTCTGTAATCTTTTCGCATTTTCGGCTCAGCAGCTCGGACTCTTCCAAGGTCATGTCAGGGTTTGTACAAATCCATACATCGAAATCGCTGCGCCTGGAATGCGCAATGGTTCCCGTACTGCCCATCAGATAAATGCCTTGAATGGCACGATGCCCACGTTGCTGTTTTTGTCGCTTTAGCGACACAGTTACATTTCTCGGTAACGATAGTGATTCTCTGCCTGGTCGATAACGGCTGATGCCGCAAGGGGTATTCTGGTGGCAATAACCAGGCAAAGATGGGTTATTAAAGTGAAACAGCAAGGGTAATAGATCAATAAAACCTTGTTGGCGGATCGTCAGCGAATCACGGGTTCGCTGGAGTCTAAGCGCGTTAACTTGAAGGAAACGTTCCTCAATGTCCTTTATGGCCTGAATATCGGGAAGTTCCACAAGTTGATCCTGCACATTTACTCCAATGACAATTGTGTTGCAGAGCTATCGCGTACACGCTGATGACCGAATTGATGCGGATATTGAAGCCGCACCACCCAGAAAGTATAGCTCTAGATTTTAGATTCAGGGATCTATTCTTATCGTTCTTACAGAGAAAATAATAAGCAGAAAGACGTAAAAGTGATGGGATTCAAGATGGGTTGTAAAATAAATCGGATAAGAGGTGACAGCAGAAGAATGCTGCCACCTTAAAAGCTTCCATTCGAATAATGGCTAACAGAATTAACCTCTTGCCTGAAGCTTCTTCTTCGCTCGATCTGCCGCTGCAATTACCTGAGCGGGTGCTGTGCCACCAATGTGATTACGAGCATTCACAGAACCTTCCAAGGTCAAGACATCGAATACGTCTTCAGTGATGGTATCTGAGAACTGTTGCAGTTCTTCCAAGCTCATATCACTTAGATCTTTATCTTGCTCGATACCATAACCAACCGACTTACCAACCACTTCGTGAGCATCACGGAATGGCATGCCTTTGCGAACCAGGTAATCAGCCAAATCGGTTGCGGTTGAGAAACCACGACGAGCAGCTTCACGCATCGCATCTTCTTTCACCTGAATAGCAGGCACCATATCAGCATAAGCACGCAAGCAGCCTTTCACTGTATCGATCACATCGAATAATGGCTCTTTGTCTTCCTGATTGTCTTTGTTGTATGCCAGTGGTTGCGCTTTCATCAAAGTCAACAGACTGATTAGATGGCCATTCACACGACCCGTTTTACCACGCACAAGCTCTGGTACATCCGGGTTTTTCTTCTGTGGCATGATCGATGAACCAGTACAGAAACGGTCAGGAAGATCGATAAAGTTGAACTGAGCAGAAGTCCAAAGGATTAATTCTTCTGAAGCACGCGATAAATGCGTCATCAACAATGAAGCCGCAGAACAGAACTCGATGGCAAAATCACGATCACTTACTGAATCCAGAGAGTTCTCTGTCGGCGCATCAAAGCCTAATAGGCTAGCTGTCATGTGACGATCAATCGGGTAAGTAGTACCAGCCAACGCTGCCGCCCCCAAAGGAGAACGGTTTACACGCTTACGGCAATCCTGGAAGCGCTCAAAGTCACGTTCCATCATTTCATTCCAAGCCATCATGTGATGACCAAAGGTCACCGGCTGTGCGGTTTGAAGGTGGGTAAAACCAGGCATGATGGTTGAAGCTTCACGCTCCGCCAGCATGATCAAACCTTCTTGAAGACGAGTAATTTCCTGACAAATGAAATCAATTTCATCACGAACATACAGACGAATGTCGGTAGCTACCTGATCATTTCGAGAACGACCTGTGTGAAGCTTTTTACCTGTAATACCGATTTTATCAGTCAGGCGTGCTTCAATGTTCATGTGCACATCTTCAAGAGGAATAGACCATTCCAGGTTACCACTCTCAATATCTTGCTGAACTTCATTAAGACCGTTGATGATTTGCTGAAGTTCGTCTGAGCTTAGGATGCCCGTTTTCTCCAACATGGTCGCGTGAGCGATAGAGCCTGCAATGTCCTGACGGTACATGCGTTGGTCAAACTCAATAGAGGCTGTGAATTTTTCAACAAAGGCATCTACACCTTCTGAAAAGCGTCCGCCCCACTGGCTGTTAGTAGATTTTTGATTGTTAGAAGAATCCGACATGGCTAAATACTCATCCTATGCGCAAAAATTGCGCGGATTATATCACGACATGACGGACTGCGCTAAAACGCGAAAGTTAAGCCATCTGGATATGCCAAGGTTCATAACGAACACCTAGCATGTTGTCTTCCGTATAGCGGAAATGAATAATACCTAGATCTGCAAGCTCTTGATATACATTGGATTTTTCGAAGTGCTTGGTAAAGTTCAACTTACCATAACCTCGTTGCCCTACATCAAAATCACCCGAGGCATGGAAAGAATAACCAGGAGGTGCCAAAGAGCGAGACGCACGAGACAAGTTGCCTTTACGATCAATCACTTTTTGGAAGTAAAGCTGGTATTGTTTAACAACGCTACGAACACCAGATGTAAGGATCAGGTCATTACCTACCTTTTTCTGGAGGGTATTCAGGAAGTGTTCCGATTCACCCTTAAACAAGTAGTGACCAGAACCCGGAATCTTACTTACCTGAGAGAGCTTAATTTCATTGGTTAAATTACTAACCACCTTGTTACCCATGAAACCCAGGTCTTGAGCGTCACGATAGAAAGTCCCTTCTAGTAGATTGAGCTCATCTTTTGTAAAAGCTTTAATAGAGGAAACGTTCTTCGCGTATTTCAACATCTGGTCAAATGACAATATATTGAAATGACCGTAGCCTACATAGTTTTTTACTTGAGCGATTTTCTTGTGAACGCTTTTTAGCGTTTCCCACTCACTTTCAGAAAGCCAGATATCACCTTCAAGATCTTCATCAAAACGCTGTACTTTTTCTAGCATGCGCTGACGTTCAGCTCGTTCAGTATCTTGAGTGGTTTCAACAATAATAGGTTGAGTCGTGGGTGTAATAATTTCATTCTGGGCCACCACAATCTTCTGAGGCTCAGAAGTTAATGGCGAGAAGGACAGTGGCTGAGAAGAAGAAACAGATTCAACGGCTGAAGGCGGCACAGAGCCGTGCTTGAAAACAGTATAGGCACCACCAAAGGCTACAGCCGACGCAGAGGTGGCGTATTCCAAAAATTTCCTGCGTGATAGTGTGTTCTTCGTACTCAAACCTGATATTAACTCTTTGCTTGCTGACAAACGTTGTACAGCTTGTTAATAAATTCCTTCGATCCTCATTCAGGTCGGATTTCACGACTCAAAAGGAAAATCATCCAGACTGACAATATAGACAACAATAGCCAATTTAACTGGTTTTTTTAACCAATACAAAAAAAGATTGTCATTGTATCCGTGTGTATATCGACCGCTTAAAAATTGACATGAGTTTTATTGTTGAGTGTTCTATTAATTGACGTTTTGGACAAAAACTAAAAACTCATTAACAGTCCGTTCCACAGTCAGGTAAATACTTTTTAAAGATTTTCTCTGCTGTTCCATTTGATTTGAGTTCCTTAATCGAGTCATTAATCGTATCGATAAGGAATTGAGCACGAGGACTCTTTCGAGATACAAACATATGGAACGTTTGTACGGGAAGTTCGGTAAAGATTTCTGCGCTGACTGTATCATCAATCATCGGTGTATCTGTAAATAAAGAACCAAAAGGCACAGAATACGCATTAAGAATAATTTCACAGCGTCCGCTTTTTAATAGTCGAAACGCTGCATGAAGATCATTAGCAGTGACCTTCAGTTGCTCAGGTTTAATCTTATACATTTCATAGTTATAACCATGAACACCGCAGACCGAGAAACGTTGCAGGTCAGCAAGTGAGTTAATTTCCGGTCTTTGATTGAAATTCTGATTGGAATAGAAGAAAGCATTACCTGTGCTGTAGATAGTGTCTGAAACCAGGTATTTTTTAGCACGCTCTTCACTGAATGAACCATTGATGAAGACCTCGAACGGAGGTTCTCCAGAAAAGTTCTCGACCTGATAGAGACAGCGTTTCCAAGGCGTGAGATGAAGCGAATGCGGTATATCGATCTTACTGAAAATGGCATCGGTCATTTCCACCATAGCCCCAGTAACCTTGCCATTCTTGGTAATGGTATAAGGCGGCCATAGGTTCTCATCATCGCATACCTCAATGGTTTCGGCATGAAGAGACGAGATCAAGCCAAAAGATACTATTAACAGAAGCAAGTATCGACCAGGCCTGAAGTGAGATCGACGCATTATTTGATAGTACTTTTGAGGCATAGATCCTTTCCTTATCCTGACTGTTTCGTAACCATCGTATTCACAGAGTGATAGGCCGATTCGAATTTATTATGTTAATTTGAGGTAACTTCCAACTAAGTCTATGTGCTTTTGGGAATAATTCGAGTGAAAAGTATTAATTAGTAGCTGTAGGAATCATGACGATTTCCTGCTGTTTTCTAGGTTATTGAAAAATTTGGTAGTTTCTCAAAAACAAAACGTTTGTTGATGGGTGTTGAAGAACGTGAATCGTACTTATTTCTTACCTGATCTATGCAAAAGCACCACGCTAGGTCTGCTAATCATAGCGGCTGAAATCATTGCCATCGTGGTCTTGTTACTAAAACCCTGGGATGAAATCAGTCTTGAGCTGTTTGGCTGGCTTTCATTGTTCTTGCAATGGGTGACCTTAACCTGCTCTGCAATGCTTTGTGGAATGCGCAAATACTTAATGAAACTACCCGATTCTGTGGCAGCAACGATCACCTATTTAACGATCGTAATGATCGTGGTGTTTATGACCGGCTTTTTAGGCTGGCTTCAGGACGACATGCTGGACTGGAAGCGAATGATCAAAAATGGGCTGGTTGCATTACTTATTGGCGCACTGATGATTCGTTATCTATATGTTCGAGCGGAATTGACCCAGCGCTCGCAGGCCGAACTTGAAGCCCGAATTGAAGCACTGCAGTCTCGAATTCGCCCCCACTTTTTATTCAACAGTATGAATACCATCGCCAGTCTCATCATGCTCGATCCAGCAAAAGCAGAAAGAGCAGTGGAAGACTTATCCAGTCTCTTCAGGGCTACACTGGGGGAGCATAAATCACAAGTTTTATTTTCCGAAGAAGTGTCTCTGTGCAAGAAATATCTAGCCATGGAATCTTTAAGACTCGGGGATCGGTTAAAGATTGACTGGGAAGTAAATGATTTTCCCAGTTCAGTTCGTATCCCTTTGCTGACGTTACAACCGATATTGGAAAATGCCATTTATCACGGCATTCAGCCCTCATCGCAACCAGGTTGGATCAAGGTAAAAGCTGAGCAGGACGAGTCAGGAAAGGCAAAGATTGAGGTTTCTAACTCAGTACCTGAACATGGCTCAGCCAATCACAGTGGTCAGAAAATGGCACTGAACAATATTCGCGCTAGACTAAAAGCAATATATGGTGAGACTGCTACAGTAGAAGGGCAATACAAGAAGAATTGTTATGTCTCGACAATCATCTATG
>Ga0255776_10007263_pt1 | contig 11160 bp, 4 predicted proteins | sample 071ome_19_FD_179974 | JGI IMG/M metagenome (GOLD analysis project Ga0255776, IMG submission 179974) | Coastal salt marsh microbial communities from the Groves Creek Marsh, Skidaway Island, Georgia - 071413AT metaG (version 2) | ecosystem: Environmental > Aquatic > Marine > Intertidal zone > Salt...
ACCCGTTCCGGTTCTGCGGTCGGAAGCGGTTGCAAGAGCGCCCGCTCGGCGTTCATGGCATCCCTCTGCTTCATAGCACGTTGAACGACAGCAGCGGCGACAAGCAGCGCCAGCAGCACATGCCATGCACCCCCGATGAAGGTCAACGCACCATCGGAGATGTCGCTCCATTGGATGCCCTTTCCCTCTGTTTGAGGTTGCCACCGGATGCCGAGGTAACTCGCGCTGGCCTGATGCACAAAGGTTTGATCTGGCACGTACCGCGACCGAACGCTCAGGTTGACGAAGACGGTGCCGTTGGCTTCGTGGTCGTTCGGGACATCGAACCAACCGCGAAGTGAAATGTTGGCCCCGAGCGGGACGTCGTCCAATTCGAAGGTTCGCACGTCCCCGCCTTCCCCATCGAAGATGGCATTTTCTGGAGGAAGCAGCCCCATCGGGGTTCCGTGCGATGACTTCATGGAAATGACCAGACCATCCACAACGTTCCCGTCGTTCCTCAACGTCGAGGAGATGGAGATGGTGTTGCCGACACGTTCGTCCACGACATCAACGAAGGTCCACGCGACTCGAGGGGCGATCCGCAGGTCAATGCTCGCGTGTGTTTCAGGGTCGGTCGCCTCAGGGCCAAGGGCGAGGGACAGTTCTGCGGTCATGAAGGCGAGCGCGTCTGGATGGGCGCGAAGCGTGGCGAGGTTGACCGTTGCCGATTGCCCCGGAGCGAGCGCCATCCGCGTGGTTCCGGGTTCCAAGATCACGATGCCTTCCGCTTGCTCGGTGAGGGTCAGCACAACATCGGCCACATCGTCGAAGTTCCCCGTGTTGCGTACGGTTGCGTTCACGATGCAAGGGTCGTCGATGACGAGGTCCGGGCAGCGGGGTGTATGGAGTTCCATCTGAAACCCGCGTTCCAGCGCGATGCTTCCGTTGATGTCGATGCTCTGCACATCGTCGCCCATCTGGGCAGTGAGGCGGACGTTGAGCCACCCGATGTCGGCCCATGGTGCAAGGAAGCCGACTTCGATGCGTCGCGTTGCTCCAACATCCAGCATCACGTCAGGAAGGGTGCCGAACAGCGCAACGGTCCACCCTTCATGCAGGAATCGCTCGGTGCCGTCGATGCTCCTGTCCACACCTCCCTCTTCGTCAAGCAGGTTGAGGTGAAGCCCGACGGTGCGTGGGGCGTTCCCGATGTTCGTGACCAGCACCTCCATGCGTCCGTCGGTGCCTGGGGCCACCGTGAGGTGCTCGCCGCTTGGAGCGAGGTGGACACGAAACACGTCGTCCATGGCGAGCACAAAGGTCCAGGCGTCCCCACGCCCATCGAACGACGACGAGGCCGTGATGGTGAACGAGGGGCCCTCGCCAGCGAGCGGCTGACTGTTTTCGACGCTTCCGACATCGATCCAAGCCCCAATGTACGTGCGCGCGCCCCCAGCGAGCGAGATGCTTGGATCGTCGACCTGAACGCCGTTCAAGGTCCAGCCCCACATCCAATCGCTCTCTGTTGACATGGCGAACGTCACGACTTCGTCAAGGGCCCCCACGTTGGTGAGGTTCACGGCCACGCCAGTGCGCGTTGATTCCTCAACGGTGAAGGTCGATGTTCCATCAATGCCCATCACCAACGCGGATGCGGTACGAACCCAGACGTCGAGTGAACATGAAGCAAGCCCATCGGATCCGTCCATGAGGCTGATGTTGAGCGCGTACCTGCCCTGCTCCAGGCCTGTTGCGGCTTGCAGTGGAATGGACCACGCCCTCACGCCGTCCGCCACCTGAGCGGTGACGTTGCCAACGATGAGCGTCTGAGGAGCGTCTGTCGAGACGTTGAGGGCCAATCCAGCACCATCGTTCTGCGTGATCTGGAGCACGGTGCTTCCCTCAGGGAGCAACGCTACGTGGTCTGGGCACGCCAGTTCGGTTGACCCCTCCGCCCCAGTGGGCTGCAGGGGGAGCATCGTGAGCAGAAGCAGGGCGACCATCACCCGTGCCCGCATGCGCTTCGCTCGGTCAGGCCCTCCTTCAACGCGTCGTTGCGACGCTCAGAAAAGCGTGGACAAGGGTGAGGCGAGATGCGCGCCTTGCGCGCCAACGCGGTTCACTTCCATGCTGACGGGCCAGTGCTCGACGGAGACCGGCTCACGAGGTTGCAGCCCATCTTCCAGCCAAGGGATCACGTCCGTTAGGCGAAGGAGCACTGGCATCCGTTCGTGGATGTGGCGGATGGACGATGCAGCGTGCTGCGTGAGCACGGCAAAACCGCCGCTTGAGCCAGCGTGAATTCCAGCCATCCAGCACCCCTGCCCTCCCCTTGGACGAAGGTGGTGCGGATGACGTCCGAGCGGGGACGGCAACCATTCGTACCAGCCTGTCGCGGGGACGACGACCCTGTGCTGTTGCACTGCGGTCTGGAACATTCCGCGTTCGTGGACCGTCTCAAGGCGTGCGTTGATTGGTCCCTTGCGGCCGTCCGATCGCGTGCTGAATCCCCACGTTCGGACCGTGATCTCCGCCCGGTTGTCACGCCATTCCACGACGGGATGGGCGTCGGTGGGTGCCACGTTCCAGCGTGGAGGGTGGTCCAATTCGACGTGCAGGTCGAGGGGCTGCACCAGTTCTGTCAGGTTCGAACCCATCGAGAATCGACCGCACATGCGATCACACAGGGTCGGGAAGCGCGGCGTCCAGCGCTTCAAGGTCGAACTCAGCACCGTTGAGTGGGACGTTGAGGTCAAACGAAAGAGCAACGCGTGGGTCAAGTTCACCAAAGCATCCAATCCACGCTCCTCGAACGAGGAGTTTGGCCGCTCGACCAGTGAGCCAAGGCCCATCGCCATCGGGCAACGGTTGGACTTCGACCTCCTCCTCCTTCGCGCCGAGTGCCTGTAAGAGGGCTTGCACCCGGCCACGCGCTGCTGCGAATCCGCCTGAGGCCTCGGCCACAAGCATGCCCAATCGAGGGTGGTTGGCATGGTCGCGGACCACCGTGCCCAGTTCGAACACACCTTGCGGCAGGTCATGGTGTCGGTTGGCTGCGAGCAATCGGAGCAACCCTGGAAGAAGGTGCTGCCGAAGGATGGTGTGGTCGACCGTGATCGGGTTCGTGATTCGCGTCACGGCGTGGCGTGGCGCCCAACGCGTGTGCTCGAACTGGTCGGCATCGTTTGAGAGCGTGAGGGATTGGACTTCGGTCAACCCAAGCCCGGTCGCCATGGCCCGGAGTCGCCTGCGAACATGGCCATCGGAACGAGGCGTGCCGTGTGCAGGGGCCCGTGGGGATGCTTCGCCGAGGTCTTCGTATCCGTGACCGATGGCAAGGTCCTCGACCAGGTCAACTTCGTGCAGCAGGTCGGTCCTCCATCGCGGCATCGCGATGGTCCATGCACCGTCGGTTTCTTCGAGAACGTCGCCCCCCATGCGTCGGATGGCGTGACGTACGTCTTCCGTGCTGAAGGTGCGACCGAGCAACATGTCCACACGCTCTTTCGTGAGGCGGTGGTGCTGAGGCGCCGTTCGGGGATGGAGTCCATGTGCTGCGCCACCGTTCACTTGCACGGATTCGATGGTTCCTCCCATCGCGCTGAGTTGGAGGCAGACAAGTTGGAGGCTTGCTTCGCACGCCACCATGTCCCATCCGGTGACGTCAACCAACATCGAGGTCGTTGAAGGGGTGACGGTTGTTTGAACACCGTTGATGATGGGCGGGAACGAAATGACCGCATCGTCAGCATCGAGCAACAGGGGGACATGCTCCATGCCTTCGAGAAGGTGAGCGTAGTCCCGCCCCTTCGGGTGGCTGGTCAGGATCTCATCGATCGTCATCTCGGTCGTTGACGCAAGCGGGACAAAGGAATGGCTCCTGGTGGCAGCGACGGCGCGGAACGGCGGTCGAATTGTGTCGAGGTCATGCACCCCGATGGAAGCCCGACGGCGACCGCGTCCGACGGCGAAATGGAGTTTTTCCTGATGGTCCATCAGCCTGCGAATGCTCGCGTCACGTTCCGCTTCGGTGGCACCGAGGTTCACCCCTCGAACGATGGCGCAGACGACGAACGGTCGAATGGATTCCAAGTTCGAATCGACCTCCATGGAGGTCGTTGCGGGTTGTGCTGAGAGGTGGGTCGACATGGCCTCATGGTGAACAAAGGCACGAATTCCACGGCTGAGGGTTTCTGCAGACAGCAGGTCGGGGCGATCGGGAAAAATTTCGATGTCCAAGGTCTCCTCGGTGCAGCGATCGATATCGGTTCCCAACAAGGGAAGCAGCGATTCGATTTCCTTGATGTTATGCTCGTGACCCCCTCGTTCCACGAGGGCGCGGAGGACCGTTTGATCAACGCTGATCGTCGGCATGCCATCACCGTGTCCATTCGGGGAGCGGACGGTCGAATCCAGCCATCCGTAATCCGCTCATCAGCGCGACATCGTGGGTGCTTGCACGAAGGTTGGAGCGGCTCAATGCGTCGATCGAGTGCGACCCGACGTTGCGAAGGGCATCGGCGAGCCCCTGTTCGATGGACGTGAGGATGCCCGCCAGTGCAGCAGGTGTTTCTTCGGCCGGCGTGAAGGTGACGAGTCCAAAACCCGCCGCTGAGAGGATTGCGATGTCGAGGCCCGTTGGTACCCAATCCAACGCCCCTCCTGCAATCGTGATGTCCTCGTTGAGGGTGCCGTTCGCAGAGCGACCGGACATGGGCAGCATGGCCGCGACGGGGAGGCCGGGACGGGAGCCGATGTTCGCAAAGGCCGCAGCCAATCCGTATTCTGCAGCCCACGCGTGCAGGCCAGAGACGCGTCCAATGTCGCCCTGAAGGCACACCACCAGCTCGTCGTTGCCCAGGCTGAAGAGGAGCACAAGAAGCGCTTCAAATCCTTCAATGTCCATGGGAGGCAAATCGTCGAGGTCGATGAGGACACCTGCAGCATCGCTGCATTCCGGCCAAGCGTCGAGGCTTTGCGCACCGATCCGAAGCAGGTCAATCGGTCGGGGCGCGGCATCAACGATGGCGGGGTGATGTGCAAGCACGTCGGCCACGGCGTCGCTGGACCTCTTGGCCTTCATTCGTTCACCGCTGCTCAGACGTGGCAGCACGGGGACGGGAAGGGCCAGCGGACGTTGGCCCAACAGCACGCTGGAGTCGACCTTCGTGCTGCTGAGGAGGCGGTCGTTCGTTGTGGGCAGGAGGTGAAGGTGTTCAAGCGCATGCTGACGTGGTGATGGTTCGATGTGACGTGCGGCGGCCTCTCCTTTTGGAACGAGGCAAACGGCGTCGGCGTGCACCTGCCAGGACGGGTCTTCAATGCTGGAATTGACCTCCGCGAGTTCATCGGACGTCAGCGGACGCAAGTGAACACCTTCGGCAGGCGCTTGGCAACGACCGTCAACGACGATCATTCCTCCGGTCATGCCGCTTCCGGGGTCCATCCCGACGTCACCATGGACCACGATCAGGCCGCCTGCCATGCCGTTTCCAACGCGAGCCCCAACCTTGCCTCGAGCCAGAAGCAGACCCCCATGCATCGCTGCGCCAAGATCATCGTTCGCGCCTTCGTTGAGCACGAGCATGCCGTCGGCCATTCGCCAACCAGCGAAATGGTTGGCTCGACCTTCACACACGACCTTCCCTCCGTTCAGCGCGGCTGCGAAAAACGCCCCTGCATCGCCTCGATGGTCGAACGAGCCAGCACAGCGCGTTGCTATCCAAGAGCCAAGTCGCCCGAGCGATCGAACCCTGGCGCCACTCGGCAGGAAGGGGCAGAGACCAGATTCCCCGTCTTTCGGGACTTCTGTGCCGTCCGCGGTCCACCCGATCCTGAGGACGGCGTTGCGTTCGATGGCCGTGTCCAGCGCCTCGCCGAGTTGGCGGTTGATACCGATGCCACTCGCCATGAGCGGGCGCTGTTGGCCGGCCATGTCATGGCCTTCCACGCCCGCCACATAGCCTCATCGCCGGTTTCAATGGCTCCATCGTTCAGTTCATAGGCCCACGAGCGAACGTGGAAATCGAGGCAAATGTCGGTCAAGGTCGCCATCAACGGATACGGAACCATCGGAAAGCGGGTGGCGGACGCCGTTGCAGCCCAAGACGACATGGACGTCATTGGCGTGACGAAAACGCGTCCGTCGTTCGGCTGCGACCTCGCCGTCCGGAAGGGCTACCCGCTCTACTGCACCTCCGACGACCCAGAACGAATCGCAGCCTTCGCTGATGCAGGGTATGCCTGCGGCGGAGGCATCTCCGACCTGTTGGCACTGGCGGATGTTGTCGTGGATTGCTCTCCGGGCAAGGTTGGTGCTTCGAACATGGAACGCTACAAGGCCGCAGGGGTGAAGTGGATTTTCCAAGGTGGAGAAAAGCACGCCACCACAGGACGTTCCTACACCTCCTGCGCGAACCATGCCGAAAACCTCGGCGCGGAGGGTACCCGCGTGGTGTCGTGCAACACGACGGGATTGTCGAGAACCCTTGTGCCGTTGCTTGAGGCATGCGGGTCGATTTCGGTTGAATGCACGATGATTCGACGTGCTGCGGACCCAGGAGATTCCAAGAAGGGACCGATCAATGCCATCACACCCGTCCTCAAGGTTCCGAGCCATCACGGGCCCGATGTCATGACCGTCCGACCCGACATCGACATCACCTCGATGGCCGTGGCCGTCCCGACCACCATCATGCACATGCACGCCATCGTGGTGACCCTCCCCGAGGGTCATGGGATGACCACCGCTTCCGTCCTGGACCTGTGGCGACAGCAGCCGCGTGTTGTCATGATGCACGGAGGAGAGACGGGGATTACCAGCACCGCTGAGGTGATGGAATTCGCCCGTGATATTGGTCGCACGTGGGGTGATCTGCACGAGATTTTTGTCTGGGAAGACGGCGTTAAGGTGGAATGCAACAAGGTGTGGTATTTCCAAGCCATCCATCAGGAGTCGGATGTTGTTCCAGAAAACGTCGACGCAATTCGAGCGTTGATGAGCACGGAATCCGATTGGAGGGCGAGCGTGGCCCGCACCGATGCAGCGATTGCTGCTTTCAACGGCCTCGCGTGATGCCACCGCCCACCATGGGGTGGGCTTGAAAAGCCGCCGAGGGCCGCACCGGGCCATGATGCGAGGTGCTCTGGCTGCTCTCCTCGTTGCCTTGATGCTGACCCCGACCCTTGTGGTTCACGGCGTGGCTGCTCAACCGTCCGAGCAGGATGCACCGAAGGAAACCGGCTCCCTCGTCACGTTGACCGGAACCGCGGTTCGTTCAACGCCACACGATGCTTCGACAACACTGAGCATCGGTACCTTCCATGGCGACCCGTTGTTGATGGAACCGCAGGCGTGGGTCCCCCGCAACGGAGAACCCCTCGTGGTGCAGTTCAACCACGTGGATGGGGCACTCCAAGAGGCAGCCATCGAAGCTCAGGGTGGTGTAGTGTTGCATCGCGTCAGCACCAACGTGTTGCTCGTCCGTGGTGAAGGTGTGCTCGAGGTGGACGGCCTGCGCTGGGCCGGTCCGCTGGCGCCTGCATGGCGCGTTCATCCCTCGCTCGTGGAGGGTCGCGCGAGCGGGTTGTCCGTCGTACCCGCCGACGATCAGGGTGCCGATGGCTTGGCCGCACTGGCCTTCGATGCCGCTCAGGCAGGCGCCACCGTATCGTGGTGTGGGGTAGGTTCCTGCATGTTTGACACGCAGGAGATGAGCGTGGAGGCCTTCGCTCGTCTTGTGAACGTTCTCTCCTCGGACGATCGAATTGTATGGCTTGAGCCCTCCTACACCATGCAGGTGCACAACACCGTGGCTGCAGGGTACGCCGGCGTGACCGCCATGAGGCTGAACGCGTCCTTCATGTTGGACGGCTCCGGAGAAACCGTCGCCATCTTCGACACGGGACTGGACATTGACCATCCCGACCTTGGTTCTCCTTCACGCGTCGCGTCCGTTCGGACGACCTTTGGCCTTGATCCCTCCCCGGCCGACGCCAATGAGGGCCACGGCACGCACGTCGCGTTGACGGTGCTCGGCGACGGCACAGGCGACGGCACGGTCGAAGGCGTGGCCCCGGCGGCCTCGCTCGTGATGTACCCGCTTGAGCACGACCCGACGGGTGTGTTTGGTCGACAGGGCTCGCTCTATGAGATGCTGAGCGATGCCGACCAAGCCACGGCCAGGATCGCCGTCAACGCGTGGGGCCTGAACGGGGGCCACGGCGACTACACCTCGGACAGCCGGTCGGTGGATCAATACGTCGACACGTGGGAGGTCTTGCTCCCCATCTTCTCCGCGGGCGATGCTGGTTCGACGGGCGTGACGCCCCCTTCGACCGCAAAGAACGGCCTGTCCATTGCCGCTTCGAACGGAAGCAGCCTCGAAGCATGGAACGGCTCTGGGCAAGGGCCCACCAACGACGGTCGAATCAAGCCGGACCTCTTGGCCCCGGGCATCGGCATTTGTTCGGGACGTGCAGAAGAAGCCCGCTTCCCTGCCGGTGCTGACTGCGCGAGCGGTAACCACGGCAGCGGTGACGCGCTCTACATGACCTTGGGTGGCACCTCTCAAGCGACGGCCGTGGCCGGAGGTTCTGCTGCGTTGGTTCGGGAATGGATCCGTGAGCAAGGAGGCATCGCAGCCCCCTCGGCTGCCTTGGTGAAGGCGATGCTCATCAACGGCGCCAAGGACATCGGCACGCCTGACATTCCAAATGGCGTGGAAGGCTGGGGGCACATCGACCTCGAACGCACCTTACTTCCCGTGTCGGGAAGCACTTCACTGACCACCTACGTTGACGATGGGCCATCGTTGCGTTCTGGCAACGGCCTTGTGTACGCATTCGATTTGGACCCTGCAGCCGGAATCGACATCACGCTTGCATGGTCCGATGCACCCGGAAGCGCCAGCAGTGGTGCTGCTGCAAGTCGATTGGTGAACGACCTCGACCTGGTGCTGGTGGCCCCAGACGGAACCAGATGGCTCGGCAACAACTTCGTTGCCGGCGCTTCAACCACCGGGGGTTCCGCGGATGACGTGAACAACGTCGAGCGAATCCGCGTCCCAGCGGGTGTGCTCTCAGGCGCGGGGCAGTGGACGGTCGAAGTGCACCACCGTGGCGGCGGCTCACAGCCGTTCGCGCTCGTCGTTGTGGCCGATGCGACGTCCACGCCGACCGCCGACCTCATCGGGGTCGCCAACAGCATCCTCCTGTCCACGTCGAACCCGCTCAAGGACGATGTTGTTTCCATCACCATCGCTTGGATGAACCAAGGGACGGCGGACGCTCCTTCTCAAACGGTCCGTTTGACGGACACGACGGTCGGGCAGGTGTTGTACGAAGGCCTGCGGGACCCGCTCGCGTCGGGCCGGATCGACAGCCATATCCTGATTCATCAATTTTCAACGACGGGGACGCACACGCTTGAACTCGCGCTCGACGTGGACGACGACGTGACGGAACTCAACGACGGCGCTTCCGGGCAAGACAACAACGTGCACTCGCTTGACGTTGAGGTCAGCGCATTGGGCCTTCGGGTCATTCCCTTCGCCGACGACGGGAGCATTCCAACAAGTGGGGTGGACGTGGCGGAGGCTGCGGTGAAGCACATGGACGTTCGGAACAGCACGTCGGCCACCATCCCTCTTCGTGTGCAGCACGAGGGGACGGGCAACCAAAGCGTCCGTTTGGAGGTGACACAGGTGCAAGAAATTGACGCTTCGCTGCCGGGTGTCCTGCTCTCTCCTCAGGATACGTGGTCACGTGGATTCGATGAGAGCGTGCCCTTCCTCTTGACCGAGCAGGGGCAGCTTGGTGACCACCTCGACGTGAATTTGTCCTTGACGGACCTCAGCGCGAGCATTGGAGAGGGAGATCAGGACCGGTTCGCAGCCTCAGGAACTTTTGTTGTTGACGTAAGGGCGAGTTACGCCAACCAACCCTTCGTGTCGCACACGCAACGCATCACGCTCGTTGTTGGACGGGTTGACGACGTGCTTGTGGGCATTTCTGGCACGTTGATGTCGGACGGAAGCCCGCTGGCCGCTGTTCCAGGAGGGACGGCTTCCTTTTCCATCGCCGTCATGAACACGGGGAACGCCCCAGCGAGTTACAACCTCGCCTGCGAAGCCGACCTCGACGGTTGGCAGGTGGGCTTGGACGGGACCGACGCCTCGACGTTGGATTTTGAGCCGCTGGATATCTTGGAAGACCTTCCGATGCCGGTGACCATCACCGTCCCTCCAATCGTTGACGGGTATCCCGACCCAAGCATTCAGGCGGAGGTCACATGCACCGTCACATCCGCCACCGACCTCGATTTCAACCACGTTGAGGTCGTGCCCGTCGGGGTGCTCGCCGCACCATCCTACCGTGTGGACCTCTTCGAATCCGGACAAGCCCTTGGCCCTGCACCCGTGACCGCACCTCCTGTTGTCAACGTCGACAGCGGTGAACACGTGAACATCAGCGCACGGGTTGCCAACACGGGCAACGTTCCCGTGACGTTGACCATGAAAATGCAGCCCAGCAGCGACCGCTGGGCGTGGGACGCGAACCACGACGGCACCCCTCTTCTCGGCGCGGCAGCCTCGTCCATTCAGTTCGAACTGCTCCCCGGGGCGTCCACGGAGGTCGTCTACCGCATTGTGGTCTCTCCGACCGCGGTCGAGGGCGATGCCAACACCTACACCTTGCGAACGGAGCGCTCGGCACAGGTTTTCATCTCGAACACCACTCGCTTGGTGGTCGCGGACGAGTTGGCCTTCGACCTCGAAGCGCCCGAGAGCGCAATGGTCGGCATCACCGGTGAATTCGCGTTCGTTGAAGTCACCATCGAGAACACTGGAAACACGGTGCTGCTGCTGAATTGGACCACGGGACTGCTCCCGGACGGGTGGTCCATCGGTTTCTCAAACCCACCGGAGGGCATCGAACCTCGTGGTGTCAAGGTCGCTCGCTTGGGCCTGATTCCGCCTGCAGGGGCTCCGTCAACCGAAGCAGCCGTTGAGGCCTTGGTGGACGTGAGCGCCCGAAGCGGGGACCGATGGCTCAACCAGACGATCCGCTTTGATGTTGGCGTCCTGCCGTCCATGCACGCGCTCATTGAAACCGGCATTGAAGGGGCGTTGCTCGACCTGGTCCGGGGTGAGGCACACGTCGTGGACATGCAGGTGA
>Ga0255776_10007264_pt1 | contig 11159 bp, 7 predicted proteins | sample 071ome_19_FD_179974 | JGI IMG/M metagenome (GOLD analysis project Ga0255776, IMG submission 179974) | Coastal salt marsh microbial communities from the Groves Creek Marsh, Skidaway Island, Georgia - 071413AT metaG (version 2) | ecosystem: Environmental > Aquatic > Marine > Intertidal zone > Salt...
TAGTAATCTCTTCTTCTTCTTCTTCGTCTCCGTTTCTTCCTCTTCAACGTCTTCGTTGGTGTTAAACACATTCTTCTCCATCAACAGCATCCGCTCTCGAATCTCCTCCTTCTTCTCCAACAACCAAGACGACACTAAATTCGCTTTCTTTTGAATCGCTTGCGTTTCCTTCTCCTTCGCTCTCTCCAAGGCTTTCATGCCCGCTAAGAACGTTGCCGCCATCTTTTATTATTATTTGTATATCTTTCTAAAACGAGGGGTACAAACCAACCAAAAACGAGAAAAATGTCTCTCTCTTTCTCTCTCTATTTTTTTCTGGCACGCGCGCGCGCTGAATGACCGCTACCTAGCCTCTCTTTACTCTCTGTTTGAGCAGCCCCCGCGGCGTCTCTCCTCCTCTTCGCGCTCTCCTTCTTTCCCGTTTTGAGTGCGTGCGCGTGTGTGTTTGTGTGGAATGAGAGAACTCGCTCTCTGTTTTTCAACGACAACTTATTACTTTTCCTCTCTTCTCTTTTCGTATAAATTTCGTAAATTTTTGGACGCGTGCGAAAAAAAAATCGATTTTTTACGTAAATAAAAAGAGAGAGAGAGAGAGAACAAGAGAGAGAAAAAAAAAGAAAAAGACCGCAGAGAGACACTTTCGCGTGTGACACACAAACCTATTATATTTGTTTCATCATAAATAAACGCGCGCGCGCACACAAACAGACAAAACAAAACAAATAAAATGTTATCGAGAATATCGAGACGAGCGGTATCTTCCTCTCTCGCGAGCACGAGCGTGCGCGCGATTGGATGCGAGAGTACTAGAAGTACTAGCAGTAGTAATAGTTCGAGTAGTTTTTTCTTTGGCGGTTTGGAGAAAGAGCTTGAAGAAAATGAAGCGTTGGAAAGACGACGACGACGACGGGGAGGGGTGAAGAACCACTATCACCACCGCCACTATCACCACCGTTTCTTCTCCGCGTCTGCCGCGCACAGCCGCCACGGTTTGGATGATTTCGTGGACAGTCCTCCGAAAAAAGGCGAGGACGGAAAGCCAGACCCGATTGAACCGGTCGGTCGAGCCTGGGAAGCGAAAGAGTTGAGAATAAAATCGAACGAAGATTTACACAAACTCTGGTACGTTTTATTGAAAGAGAGGAACATGTTGAACACGGAATCGCACTTATCGCGAGCGAGAAACGAGTTGTTTCGACATCCGACTCGGATTACGAAAGTGAAAAAAGCGATGAGTCGAATCAAGTTCGTGTTGACGGAACGGGCGATGAAAGAGTACGAGGTGGAGATGGAGCGAGCGATGCAAGTAGAGGAGAAGGAGACGCGGGCGCGGTTGCAGGACGAGGCGGAAGCCAAGTTGCGAGAGAGGAAAAGGCAGATCAACACGGAATAACTCCATAGTCTCTTTCTATAATACAACAATAATTTTTATAGCAGATGTTTTTTTACAAAACTTTCACGCCGCTGCATTCGACTTGAGCGACTAATACGCCTTCTTTTTTGTTATCCAAGCCGCCTTTAACGATGAGTTTACCACCTCTTTCGATTTGGAAAACGACGCTGGAACCGACGAAGCGGATTTCGCGCTCGACGCCTACTCTGTTGGCGAAAACAAAAGCTCTTTTTTGAGGCCGCGCAATCTCTTCTTCTTCTTCTTCTTCTTCTTCCTCTTGTTCTACGAACAGAGGAAGCAAACGGTTGAACCAATAGTTCCACGTTTCCGTTCGGTCTGGAACGATTGCTTTCGTTACTTCATCGTCGTCCGGATGCGCGTTTGTCCACGCCGAGGCGAACAAAACTAAAGCGGAACCCGCTTTTTCTATCGCCTTTGCAAACTCAAACGCACCCCACGGCGCTTCAAATTTGTACGGATTGATATCCATGCATATCCCAATCGTAGTTCTGATTCTATATTCCTCTACTTTTGCACTATTACTATTTTTATGCCGATGATTACTACTAGTACTACTATTAATGCCTTTCGCTTTCAATACGAGTTCTTTCGACGTGAACCCGCTCTCGATATCTTCGTCCGCCCACGTCTCATCTATGCAATACAAGTGATGCTTATTCGCTCTCAAAACCACACGACCTGTTTCATCGACAATTTGTACCGCGTTGTATATTTTGTTCGCGTCGCGAATGCCTCTCACATACCCAGCGCTCGCGAGACATTGAAACCTTTTCGCCACGGAGTGTAAAAACTGCCTCGTTCTTCCTTTCGTATTATCGTCTTCTTCGTCCTCGTCCCACTCGACTAAAGGTTCAATCTCCTCTCGCGAGTCGAACGTGTACCCGGTAAAACACATCTCCGGACATTGAATTATGGACAAAGGAATTTCGTCGTTTCCTCTCAACAGCGCATCTTCGTGCACTTCGAGCGCTCTCAAACACCTCTCGAAAGACTTTGTTCGGTCACCTGAGACGTCGTGAGACGAGAGAGTGAGAAAGAAAAAGGTGGTTATTCATATCAGAGTTAAAATAATTAACGCGTGAACTCTCTATAAAATATAGTACCGTGTGCGGGCTCAAACTGCACGCACGCCACTCTGAACGCGCAGCAACGCTCTTCTTCTCCACTCTTCTTCTCCTCCACTTTCGTCTCTGACTCGCTCGTCATTCGTCGGGTCGGTTTGTTCTTTTACGCTTTCATATTCACGTTTCGTGTTTACTTACTTTTTATTGAGAGCAGAGCAGAGAGAGAGCAGAGAAAAGAGAGAAAAAAAGTGAAAAAGTTGGGAAGCAGAGAGAAAAAAGTGAGTTCTTTTCTCTGTTTCTTCCCCGCACTTTCTTTTTTTCGGCGGCGCTTTGTGTCTGTGTGTGCATATTCACCGCGCGCGCTTAAAATAGAGTAACCCGCGTTAAAAGAGAAACAGACGTGCACACACGCGCACACGCGCACGCACGCGTTACGCGATTTTTACCATAACTTCTCTGTTCATCGTAACTTGTGGCGATTAAATAATGATATCGGCTTTAGCGTGGGTCCCTCCCGGGGCGTCCTCGCAGACGCCGAAATTTACCGAAGTTCCCGAAAGCGAATTGAAGGAAACTAGGGAACGGATGAAACGAAGGACAGACATAGAAGACGACAGCGAAGACGACGACGATAGCGAGGACGAGAACATCGAAGAGGACGAAGACGACTCGGAGGACGAAGAAGGCATGGCGGACGAGAGAGAGATGAAGGACGCGTTGAACGACGAGGACTCGGACGGTTCAGAATCAGACTCAGACGCGAAAGCGAAAAAAAGTGAAAAGAAGAAAGCGATACGGAAAGCACAAGCAGTCGCGAACGCCGCGAGAGGCATCACGGACGATTTAGCCGAATTGGATATGGATAATTACGACAACGACGATTTGTACGACGAAGATATTCAAGAGAGACAATTGTTTGGGAAAATGACCTCGGAGTTTGAATCGAACCAGGACGACCCGTACGTGACGATTAAAGACTCGGACGACGATGAAGAGGAGGAAAACCCGGACGATTTTGGGATTTTAAAGAACGATTTAGTAGTGTTAGCGGCAAGAGCGGAGGAAGATGCGAGCCATTTAGAAGTTTGGGTGTATCAAGAGGCGATAACAAACGAGGAGACGCACGAGACAGAGGCGAATTTGTACGTTCATCACGACGTGATGTTACCGGCGTTCCCGTTGTGTTTAGCGTGGATGGATTGCTGCAAAGATACGAACGCGAATAATCGAGGCTCGTATTGTGCGGTTGGAACGATGTATCCAGGAATTGAAATTTGGGATTTGGATTGCATCGATGCGGTCGAGCCTTCGGCGACGTTGGGCGGCTACGACACCGCGGACGTGAAGAAGAGTTCGAGCGGAGGAAAGAGTAAACCTAAAGTGAAGAAAGAAGGGCATCAAGATGCAGTTTTAGGCATGTCATGGAATTCACAGTTTCGAAACGTATTGGCGTCGGCGAGTGCGGATAAGACGGTAAAGGTTTGGGATGTCTCCACGGAAACGTGCACGGAGACACTGACGAAACACACCTCCAAAGTGCAATGTTTGGAGTGGAATCCAGAGGAAAGAACGGTTCTCGTTTCGGGTGGTTTTGATAAGCACGCCAGAGTCTGCGACGTTCGAGCGCCTAAAGAGGCGAGTTTAGATTTCAACGTCGGCGCCGATTGCGAATCAGTGTGCTGGAGCGCGAGAAATCCAGTCGAGTTTTTTGTTTCTAACGAGGACGGCGAAGTCGCTTGTTTCGATACGCGAATGGCGTCTTCAAATGCTACTAATAGCAGCGGCAAGAAGAAGGGCAAAAGTTCATCGTCGGGGACGTCTTCAGCTGAGCGTTGGCGCATTAAAGCACACGCGGAAGCAACGACGTCCGTATCCTGTTGTCACGGCTCTCCTGGAGCGTTCCTTACCTCGAGTACGGATGGAACGTTGAAGTTATGGGACGAAAACGTCGGATCGACGCCGAAGTTGTTAGCCGCAAACACCGCTGGTGTAGGAGCTGTATTTTGCGCGGGTTTTTCGCCGCATTTGCCTTATTTAGCCGCCGCTGCTGGAAGCGCCGGCGCGGTTTCCGTATGGGATGTTTTAAGTGATGATGCGGTGAGACAATCGCGACACGGACCACTATTAGAGCGATACGAGGCACAATTCAATTAGAATTTTAATTAAGAATGATATGTTGCTATTGTTATAAACACTACTGCTGATACATTTCTTTCTACTATATTCTTTACAATTATATCACTTCTTCATCGCACTGATTGCGGTGGCGTATTTTTCTTGGAGAGCCATTTCTTTTTCTCGCGCGGCTCCGGCAAGCTCCATTGCCTTTTCAACTCTTATGGGTGCCCCGAGACTTTCCTTCGCCTCGAGCAATTCGAACGCGCGCAACGTGTTCTTTTTATCCATGAACTCATCGTGCAAAGTCTTCAACTTTTTCGATAAAGCAACACTACGCGTGCGATAGCCCTCGTGTAAAAGCGCAACTTTACGTTCCAATTTTGAGGCTTTTTTCGCTTCAGTGCCCATGAGAGCATACAACGCTTGGTATTCTGCCTTTTTGCTACCAACGTCTTTACCTCGTGCGGACTCACGTATTTGTTCGCGGGCTTTATGGAACTGTTCCGCAAACGAATCCGGCATGTCGCCTGCTTCTGCCGCAAGCATAGCTTTCGCTTCTGCAAGTTGCTCGCTCGAAAAGCAATAAAAGTTTGGGTCGTCTTCCGGACGAATACCGTTCAAATCTCTTTTAATGAGTTCTATCATCTCATCGTCGATGAGTTTTTGAGTCTCGTCTAGGTTTCTTCTCGTTTCCGCAACGACCGTGGGATACTCCTTCGAAACGTTCGGTTTCGGCAATTCGTTTCGGCGTTGATACACTTGCGATCTTCTCTTTTCCATTTCATGTCTGGCCTTTTCTTCCCGCTCGCGAAGGCGTACTCTGCGTTCAGCCTCGTCTTCTTCGATTTCAAAAGGTGCGCGACGATGACCACTCGCATCGACTTCCATGGCATCGACGTCTTCTAATTCGTCCAACTCGTCGATGTTTGGAATTTGAACTTTGAACTCATTCTTCGGTTTCGGCAAAGACGCGAAACGTGATTTAATACCACTCGCAATCGGGCGTCTAGGAGCTGCTTGCTGATTTGAACCCGCAGAATCACTCGGGCGCATGAACTCTGCCATCGCGTCCGGATCATTGATATGTAAATTGTCGCGCAAAGGTGTCTGACCGACAATCCCGGTACCCGGTCGCTGTAAAGCGGGAGTACCGTGCACAACATTCGTGTGACCTCGTTGATTCGTGCGCTGGCCTCCTTGAATCGACGGTGTGGCGCCAGAAAAATCCTTCCCCGCACCATCTGCAAAGCCGCTCGGCGTTTCGCCGCCGTATAAAGTTGACTTTGTCGCCGTCATGGCCGCTAAATATCGCGCCTCTTCTAAAACCATTTCATCTCTCGATTTACGTTGAATCATGGGCGTTTCTTGCCCGGGCAACTGATCTGATGTCGTTATTCCTGTCGTATCCGGCGCGAAGCCCATTTTCCGTAACTTTGCGATGCGTTCCAACTCGGATTCCGACACCGACGGTTTCGGCAAGTTCAATTTTCCTCGAATCCTTCCGGCGGAAAAATTATCCAATTGCTTGTTCGATTCTTTGACCGCTTTTGGCACGTTCTTCTTCTTAGCTATCTCATCCAACTTGTCCATCGTTCGCATTTCTTCTTCTCTTTCTTTAATCATTTTCCCATCCAATTCGTGGATAGTTTTCGACTTGAATTTAGCATCTTGTATCATTTTCCTCTCCATTTGTTTTTCCTCCGAGACGTCGTACGGCCCCTTCGGCGCCAACTTCTCGAATGCAATTTCCGCGTTGTAATCGATACCAACGATGCGTTTGGTGTTTCTACCCCCCATACCAGCTGCTCTCATTTCTCTGTTCTTCTGTATGCTCGCTAATCGCCTGGCTTCGTCCAATCGTTTCTCCCTCGCTTTCCTCTTTGCTTTCTTCCCTTTCGTATTCGCCAACCTCGCGCGCGCTTCTGATAACATCTCTTTTTCGTCTTCGTCCATATCAATTGCATCTGGTCTCGCCGGTTTTGCTTCTGGATTTGGATCAATCTCTCCAGGCCTTAATCGTCTCGGGTCGTCCATCGGATCGTACTCCTCGTCCTTCGATACCGCCGCGTCGAGTAACTTCTCGTATCGTTCTAAACATTGACTTGGCGTCCTTCCGACGATGGGTGCAATCGTGCGCCACTGCGTCGGCATTAACTTTGCCAAGTGCAAAAGCTTCTCGTCTTCCTCTCTCGTCCATTCGGTTTTCTTAATAGAAGGATCTAACCATTCGAACCATCTCGCTTTGCACTGCTTCGCCGACTTTCGGACGAGTAAAGAGGAAATTCGGGCCCACTGATTCTTCCCGTATTTCATCACCGCCGCTTTGAGGATCTCGTCCTCGGTGTTCTTCCACACCCCACCTTTAATCATAATCCGCATGGTTAAAAGCTTTTTGTGTGATGATTACGCGCGTTAAAATGTTTTTTTGTTGCGTGATGTTATTGTTATAATTCTTCGCGTCGTCCTGATGAAGATTTTGGCGGCCCTGATTTTGAGAGAGATCGATTTTTGTCGCGTGGGGGGCTTTCTCTTCTCCTTGTCGAGCTTTTTGAAAAAAACGCTCGAATTTATTATTTCACATGCGATTGTGAGTTTAACATCATCATCATCATCATCATCATCATCATCGTTACCAATGAACGCTCTGTTTCAAACATCGACGCTGCTGAGATTTCACTATCGTTATCATCGTTACCAATGAACGCTCTGTTTCAGCCAACGACGCTGCTGAGATTAGTGCTCTTGTATTTACAACAGAGCGATGATGAGAACAATGTCAGAGAAGAAGAACAAACAGTCACGAAAGCTATTGTATCCGTGCTCAGCTCGAACTTTGCGTTTACTCGCTTTACGAACGTATTTTGGGCGTATTTAGCGGCAACTGCGACGGTGTTTTCGAGGTCGATGGCAAAAACGAACGCGGTTGCGTCTGCGTGGAGCGTGCTAGACGGGTTGACGTTTGATTTAGAGACCGTCGCGAGCAGAGGAACGGTAGCGTCGGGTTTGGGAACGGGCCAAATATATGGATTTGGCTTCGAGGTGACTTCCACGGGCGCTGCAGCCATCAATCAGGTATTTGCTGACCAGTATATCGATTCAAGAAAGAAGAAACGACGGAGAAAATTACTCGGCGTTGATTTAAAAGAAAGCGCATACGTTGCATCAAGAGCGATGAACGCTACAAAGTTTTCGTCTGCGATGATGAAGAAGATGGGAAAAAATACGAGCCGAGGAAGAAAATTGCTCCTCGATGATGATGATGATGATATTGAACGAATGTTGGTGCATGCTTTTCTGAACAATTTGCCAGTTAATGTGCGAGAGGAGTTTCTCCAGAGCTTGCAATCAGTCATAGTCGATCCGTCTCTCGTTTTAAGCTTCGAATTAAATATCGCAAGAGTAAACGTCTTAATTCCTCGAAAAGGTTATTCAGCTTTAGAGAATGCACAATTGTTCCGAGCGGGTCAAAGAAATTTATGGTCTGGTTATTTACAGAGGAGACGGAGTGGCGTTGGAGCTTCATTTTCTTCCGCCGTTGGCGCGTCTTATTCTCCCGGCGATAAGCTAGCGTTTGACATTCAAGATACGACAGAGAAGCTGAAAGCGGCGACGAATATAATCGACCAGCTTAATGCTGATCGAATCGCTAAAGCACACTTTAGTAACACGACGAAAGTTGATGTAGATCCTTTTAATTTACCGGACGGAACTGCATTACCAGCTGATTCGGAGCCAATCGGTGTGGCGAGTTTGACGTATGCAGTTACAATTTCAATCAATTTCGGTCAACGAATTGGTGTTCTCGTGTGATCGTAAGTTATGTTTCAAACTTCTTCTCTAGAATTACAAAATGCACGCGTTCTACTACTAATCGCTATCGAAAATTTCAAAAGCTTCGTCTTCCTCAGCAACAACGGGCGGTTCTTCTCCTTCTTCGTTTTCTTCTTCTTCCGCTTCTTCTTCCAGTTCCTCTTCCTCCACTTCCTCCTCTTCTTCCGCTTCTTCTTCCCCCTTCGCTTCTTCTTCTTCTTCTTCTTCTTCTTCTTCTTCTTCTTCTTCTTCTTCTTCTTTTTCGTCTTCTTTTCCGCCATTCTCCTCTGCTTTTTCGTCCTTGTCTCCCTCGTCCTCCATGTTAAGATCCTGCGCCTCGGGTGTTTTCGTCCTCTCTTTCGGCGCTGCCTTCGTTGATTCTTCCAGCATTTTTTGTTCCAATATTGCATTCAGCGCCGCAAAACCATCCTCACCGGGTGGAAGGGCCACCACTTTTGCGCCAGGACCCAAATATGCCGGGATATTTGTATTCGTCATATGCACAGGCGCCGTTGAGTTTTTAATAGTCGTTTCTGATTTCTTTTGCTTTTTCCTGTTGCGTTGTCGTCCAGTTGCTAATGCCGCAGCGATGGCCAACGCTTCTTCCTCCGCCAACTTTTCCTTTTCTTTCAGTCTCTTTTGCTTCGCGGCGTGGATTTTCTCTTCTGCTTCTGCCCACACACTATCCTCTGCGATTGGATCTTTGCCATTCAGGACGTTCAAATAGGCAACGGTTATGCGCTCTGAAATCGTCGTCCGTGCTTGTCTGGAAAGGAACCCAAATTTTTCGGAACATCCGGAAATGATCGCCGTGCCATCAGGACCATATTCCGTTTGACCATGCGCGTAAAAACCAGTCGAATAGTCTGTATCATCATCCTTGCCATCTTCTTGCTCCGCAACCAATCGAAACTCTCGCTTGACGCTCGGTAAAATGACATCGTCCATGAAGAAAATCGGAAATCTAGTTTTTGGCAATGCCCGAAATTCGTGGTAATCCAGATGCGTCTTCGATTGTTGAATCGATTTTTGCACCTTTGGGAATAACGTCGAATCTTTCTTGTTATACCACGAATTTGGCAACTTAATCTCGTGCAGCTGATACTTGACGTTCACTTTCGACAACCTCGGGTCAAAACCTCGCAAAATCCAAAGTTTACGAAACGGACCGTTGTTGAACTTATATGCCAACTCTCGCAACGCTGCGCGAGTTTGTTTTACGTCTACGCTTATGTGCGCCGGTACAATCGACCGGAGTTTTTCTTGTAACCCTCTTGGAGACCACACCGGCCGTTCCTTGAATAGCTTTACTAAACTCTTATGCCACACCGGTCGTCTTTCATCTGCTTCGATGTTCCTCGGTAAAACTTGTGGTACCGTCGCGTCCGCGAAATCGACTAAAATTTCGTTGTTCCCTTGCGGTATAAACGTCAATTCCTGTCTGTTCTTTCTCGTTTCTCCGTCCTCAAAGTAATCCACCGGCACGTCCTCTTTACAAAATACCGGTGGCACGAGCTTAAATTCACCAGGGACGACTAAATTCTGGTTTGTATCTCCTATGTCTCCGCTTACCTGATTTCTATTTTCGGCTTTGGATTTCAACCGTAACATGAACGGATCCTCCGCGTCTCCTTTCGGCGGCCGAATTGCATCCTCGTTCACCATGAACTCTTTCTCGTCCTCAACTCGACTGCTTTTTATTCTATGCATGCTCTGATCGCTCGCGAATATCCGTTTCCTCGTTTTCATCTTCTTTTTCAACTCCTCTTCCTCTTCTCGTTCCGTGAGCGTCGAGCAATACTGAAAATCCGCGAGACCGCGAAACTCGATTTGTTTCGTGCAACGAGCAAATGCTTCCACTTGCACGTTATTGCTATTGTTCTTTCTACTGCTATTGTTCTTACCATTAGGAGGAGAAGAAGAAGAAGAAGATTTAAACACTCTTAAAACGAGCGTTTTCGCGTCCAACTTCTCGCCGTATATCGGCAGCGCCAACTCGTCCTTCTCCCGAAACTTCATCTCCAACGCTTTCGTTCCCGAAGACACGAGAAGTTCTTCCCCTCCTCCTCCTCTCGACGACGATAAGAGTCCGTGATGATTTTCCTCCCCTTTTTCGCCGTCTACATTCATCTTCGCCGACCTCGTCGTCGTGCTAACTGTATTATTCGTCGCCGTGCTCGCCGTCTCTCCCTTCCCTATCGCGCACGCTTTCATCAACTTCCCCTTCCCCCCAAACTTCTCGACGATTTCCGGAACGTGGTTCATGCAATCGTACCCCGGGTAGACGATAGCGACGACTCGTTTATTCGGAACAGTCACCGTGAATCCGTTCTGTTGTTGTTGTTGTTGATGTTTCGAATTCGCTCGACAACTAGAACCGGTCGGATTCGTTTTGTGTTCTTCTCTTGAAACTTTCCCATCATCTCCGACGCACGTCTTCTCGTTTCTTTCCGTCGTCGTCTCTTCCTCTCCTTTCGACATCACGCCGCCGCCGCGCGAAGGAGGAGGAGAAGGAGAAGGAGAAGGAGAGCGTCCTCGACGTCCGCTTCTCCGAGAAGCGCTTCTCATTTTTTTTGTCGTGAGTTTTTGTGTTTTTCCTTTTTTTCGTCCAAATTGTCGCTTCACTCATATCACGAACACTTTTCTTGCCTTTGTGCACGATGCCGGGTGCTGTCGCGTCGTCGTCAACATTGTCATTGTATTTGTCGTCCGTGACTGACGCCGCGATGACCAAAATAGAGCGAGTCACGGGC
>Ga0255776_10007286_pt1 | contig 11147 bp, 10 predicted proteins | sample 071ome_19_FD_179974 | JGI IMG/M metagenome (GOLD analysis project Ga0255776, IMG submission 179974) | Coastal salt marsh microbial communities from the Groves Creek Marsh, Skidaway Island, Georgia - 071413AT metaG (version 2) | ecosystem: Environmental > Aquatic > Marine > Intertidal zone >...
GATGAACACCATAGCCGTCATTGGGTCTACCCTAAGTATCAATTCTTTTGCACTGAGATCGAATTGTTCATTTAAACCCACTCGACGATAATCAACGTTGTATTTTTCTGCTAAAACTTGATACATGCCATATGAGGGGTCAATGGCTACAACATTGCTTTTCGAAGGCCTTGCAAACAACTGAAATAACAATTCTAGTACCTCGTCACTGCCATTACCGATGAAGAGTTGGCTGAGATCAACCTTCCATATTTCGGCTAATTTCTCTTTCAACACTAATTGCTGCGGATCAGGGTAACGATTGTAATCCGTATTAAACGGATTCTCGTTTGCATCTAACCAGATGTAGTCTTTGCTATCCTTTTTAAATTCATCTCTAGCAGAACTGTAAACTTCTGCCGTTCTCAAATGAGGTTGAATTCGATCCTTAATGGTAAACTTTTGTTCTTGAACAGGCATCCCTTTAAGGAACTCAAGGCGCTTAGTGACAGCTCTTTCATGAGCCGTTAAAGATTCAGCTCGAGCCATCTGCTCTATTGTAGGTCCGAGTGTTGCAATACCCTGAGGACTAATGCGTTGAAATGTTATTGCCTTTAGATAACTGTCTAGATTTACACCACTATATTGTCTTGCAAATCCATTGGTTGGTAATGTGTGATTCGTTCCAGAAGCATAATCGCCTGCACTTTCAGGAGTATAATTGCCAACAAAAACCGATCCGGCGTTCTTTACCTGATCAAGCATAACCTCAGGGTGCTCACTAGCAATGATATAATGCTCTGGTGCATAATAATTGATAAAGTCAGCAGCAGTCGTAGCATCGCTGAAAATAAGTGTTCTGCTATGTTCTAAGGCATCTTGAGCGAACCCTTTTCGACTCAGAGATTCAAGCTGTACTTCAAGCTCCTTATTCACTTTTTCAGAAAGCGTAGCATCGGTAGTAACCAATACAACCTGGCTGTCAGAACCGTGCTCGGCTTGACTTAATAAGTCAGCTGCTATAAAAGAAGGTATAGAGGTCTCATCTCCATAAACCAACAATTCACTGGGGCCAGCAGGCATATCAATGGCTGCCCATTTTTGAGCTGCGTACTGTTTTGCAGCCGTGACATATTGATTTCCAGGGCCAAAAATCTTGAAAACTTTTGAAACCGATTCAGTACCAATAGCCATTGCAGCAATAGCTTGCACTCCGCCTAAAGGGTGAACAGATGAAACTCCACATAACTTTGCGGCATATAAAATTTCAGGAGCAATAGGCCTATCTGCTTGCTGTGGGGTACAGAGTACAATTTCTTTACAGCCCGCAATGGCGGCTGGGATAGCAAGCATTAAAACTGTAGAAAACAAAGGAGCTGTTCCTCCGGGAATGTAAATACCAACCTTTTCTATAGGTGTCTTTTTTTGCCAACATGAAACACCCTTTTGTGTTTCTATAAATACCTCCGGGGTGCGTTGTGCCTCATGAAAGTGCCTAATATTTTTTGCTGCAGTCTGAATAGCATCTTTCAGTTCTGATGAGAGTTTTTGGTCCGCCTCATCCATTTCTGAAGCACTAATTCGAAGTGCAGACAGCTTAACCTTATCGTATTTAAGTGCCAATTGAATGAGGGCCTCATCTCCTCGACGCTCAACCTCCTGAAAGACACCCTCGACAAGAGTATTAAGTTCACTATAATCTCGTGTCGGACGCTCGATTAAGTCGTCCCAACTCTCCTGTTCTGGATTAACAAAACACTTCATTACAAGAACATTTTTTCAATACTGCTAACCAAAATTCCTTCGGCGCCATTTTCCTTGAGCTTTTCTATGACTTGCCAAAATGTCTTTTCTTCAATTACCGTGTGCACTGAGACCCAATCTTTGTCGGCCAAAGGAAGTACACTTGGACTACGCATTCCTGGAAGGAGTTTTACGACAGCGTCGAGATTGGCCTTTGGAACGTTCATAAGTACATATTTATGTCCCCGTGCCCGTAAGACACCTCTAAGTCTAAAAAGAAGGTCTACAATTCGAGAGTCTTCTGCCTTACACAACGGAGACAAGGCAAGAACGGCTTGGCTTTTTAGTAATACTTCGACCTCTTTTAAGTTGTTCTTAAAGAGTGTGCTTCCACTGCTTACAATATCACAGATAGCATCTGACAAACCTATATTTGGAGCGATCTCAACAGATCCATTGATTACGTGAATGTCTGCATCGATACCGTTTTTAGTTAGAAATCCTCTAACTGTATTAGGATAAGAGGTAGCAATACGTTTACCGTCCAACTCATTTACTGAAGTATAACTACTTCCTTTAGGGACAGCAATAGAAACGCGACACTTCGAAAACCCAAGATGTTCAATGATTGGTATTTGATCTCCTTTCTCCACCAAAAGATTTTCTCCGATAATAGCCAGGTCTACTACTCCATCTTTTAAATAATTAGGAATATCTCCATTTCTGAGGTAATACACCTCCAATGGGTAAGTGTGCGATTCTACTTTTAGCTGGTCCTTCCCATTAAACAAAGAGATGCCAGCCTCTTTTAATAAGGCAAGAGAGTCTTCATTGAGTCTTCCTGATTTTTGAATTGCGATTTTTAATCTCTCACTCATAGGTAAAAAATTAAGGCCCGAATGAATGCTTCAAACGGGCCTTTAGTGAATATAATATACAACACCATTAACTCGTCTGAGTGGAGCAAATGTGATGATGTGTATGACGTAAAAACATAAGACAAAAGTAAGCTTCTATTTTGACTTTCAAAATTTTAATTATTTCCAAGAATTAGGGGTAATCCGCTATCACCTGATCCTACGACAATTACCTTACTATTTGGCGATTCCGAAAGTTTGATAGTAGCGTCAATTCCTTTGTCTTGCAAAATTTTATCAGTCAACGAGGCACTTAAAATACGATTCGCGTCAGCTTTTCCACGAGCTTCTATGCGTTGACGTTCAGCCTCCTTTTCAGCAGTAACAAGTCGAAATTCATATTCTAACGTTTCTTGCTCTTGCTTTAGCTTCTTTTCAATAGCTTCTCGAATAGTTGGAGGTAGCGTAACATCTCTTACTAGAATCTCATTCAATTGTATGTACTGATCTTCAACAATCATTTGAGTTTCAGTGAATATTTCTTGTTGAATAGCATCTCGCTTAGAAGAATAGAGCTGTTCCGGAGTATAGCGCCCAACAACACTTCGTGCTGCTGATCGAATAGCAGGAAGTAAAATACGATTCACATACTGCTCACTTTTTTCTTGGTGTAGTCTTCCTAAGTCCTCATAAGCAGGCTGATACCAGGCAGAAGCATCGATTTGAATTTCTAATCCATTAGAAGAAAGCACCTTCATCTTCTCAAAGAGCTCTTGTTGACGTACCTCGTAAACAAAGACACGGTTCCAAGGTGCAACTATATGAAAACCCTCTCCTAAAGGTGGTTCCTCAGTGACTACCCCTCCACCAAAAGTTCTATACAATACTCCTGCTTGACCTGAACCAATGGTAATAGCGGATTTAGAAATCAGGATAATTAAGACAAAAAAGCCTAAGATTCCTGGTAATACGTACTTCGGTAATCGTTCCATAAAAAAAAATTTAGGTTAACATTCCGCCATCAACCAGAAGGACCTGTCCAGTAACATAGGTGGATAGATCTGATGCAAAAAATAGGCAGGCATTCGCTACATCTGTAACGGTACCACCTCTTTTTAGTGGAATTCCATCTCTCCATTGTTGAACTACGGCATCATCAAGTTGAGCGGTCATTTCTGTTTCTATAAATCCAGGTGCAATGGCATTTGATCTAATATTTCTAGATCCTAGCTCTAATGCAATTGATTTAGTAAATCCGATAATCCCTGCTTTTGAAGCTGCATAGTTAGCCTGACCCGCATTGCCTTTGACTCCGACAATTGAACTAACATTAATGATCGACCCAGATCGCTGTTTTAGGAATCCTCGTTGAAAGGCTTTCGTCATATTAAACACAGACTTTAAGTTCACGCGGATGACATCGTCAAAATCTACTTCTGACATGCGCATCAGTAGGTTGTCTCTGGTAATACCTGCGTTATTAATTAGGACATCAACAGTTCCGAAATCAGAGGTAACCTCACTAGCCAATAGCTCGCAAGCTTCAAAACTTGCTGCATCACTTTTGTAGGACTTCACTTTTACACCGTAAGATGAAAGCTCCTTTTCAAGCTCTAATGCTTTGCTTTCGCTAGAGCTATAGGTAAAGGCTACATTTGCCCCATTTTGCGCAAATACCTCAGCGATACCTCTTCCGATTCCTCTACTCGCTCCTGTTATAACTGCAGTTTTATCTTTTAAAAGCATATCCCTTATTTTAAGATAAAACTTCTTTAACTTTTTCCCCAATAAGGGCAGGTGAATCTACTACATAAATCCCACATTCGCGCATGATGCGTTTTTTGGCTTGAGCCGTGTCGTCACTTCCACCTACAATCGCACCAGCATGACCCATTGTTCTTCCCGCAGGGGCAGTCTCTCCTGCAATAAAACCGATAACGGGCTTCTTGATCCCACTATTTTTATACCAATGAGCAGCATCCGATTCTAATTGCCCTCCAATCTCGCCGATCATGACTACCGCGTCTGTTTCTTCGTCATTCATCAAGAGCTCTAAGGCTTCTTTGGTTGTGGTTCCGATAATCGGATCTCCACCAATACCGATTGCAGTTGAAATCCCTAAACCTTGTCGCACCACTTGATCTGCTGCTTCGTAGGTAAGTGTGCCTGATTTCGATACCAATCCCACACGCCCTTTCTTGAATACAAAGCCTGGCATAATACCAACTTTAGCCTCTTCTGGTGTAATTACTCCAGGACAGTTAGGGCCAATCATACGGCAGTCGTGCTTTTTAAGGTAGTCGTACACCTTTACCATATCGGCAACGGGAATACCTTCGGTTATTGTAATGATGACTTTGATTCCTGCATTTGCTGCTTCCATAATCGCATCGGCTGCGAAAGCGGGCGGAACAAATAAGATTGAGGTATCTGCACCAGTCTCTTTTACAGCATCTCTCACTGTATTAAAAACGGGCAAGTTTAAATGTGTTTGACCTCCTTTTCCGGGAGTCACACCACCAACAACGGGTGATCCATATTCAATCATCTGCTCGGCATGGAAAGTACCTTCGGTTCCGGTAAACCCTTGTACAATAATCTTTGAATCTTTATTAACGAGTACGCTCATGTTTTATAATTTGTTGCAAAAATAGGATGTATAGTTTGAACGAGAAGGTGTTCCTTACTCTTTAACGCGTTCGATGTAGGTGCCTTTTTCGGTGTCTACTTTTACCTTGTCTCCTTCATTAATAAACAAGGGCACATTAATTCGAGCTCCAGTTTCGAGTACCGCTGGTTTCGTTGCATTCGTTGCAGTATTTCCTTTAACGCCTGGTTCAGAAGAGCTTACCTCTAAAACCACACTGGCGGGCATTTCGATACTCAAAGGCATATTGTCTTCTGCGCTGAACAGGACAGAAACCACTTCCCCTTCTTTTAAAAGATCTGCAGCTTCTAATAAAGAGCGCTGAAACTCCATTTGATCGTAATCCTCGGTATTCATAAAGTGAAACGTGTCTCCCTCGGCGTAAAGAAATTGAAAGCTACGGGTCTCAACGCGCACGTCCTCAATCTTGTGCCCGGCCGAAAAGGTGTTGTCTAAAACTTTACCGTTGGTTACACTTTTGAGTTTTGTACGCACAAAAGCAGGTCCTTTTCCGGGCTTAACGTGAAGAAATTCAATGATTTTATAAATATCGTTGTTGTATCGAATGCACAACCCTTTTCTAATGTCTGATGTACTTGCCATAAGTTATGAGTGATTAAAATAGCCTTTCATAATACCGCGCTTAGAGGCACGGATAAATTCCAAAATCTCGTCGCGTTCTTCGGTGGCTTCCATTTCGGCCTCAAGAATTTGAACTGCTTGTGTATTGTTGTAATTCTTTTGGTAAAGAATGCGATAAATATCCTGTATCTCACGCACCTTTTCAGTAGAGATTCCGTTTCGCCTTAATCCAACCGAATTCACTCCAACAAACGAAAGAGGTTCACGAGCCGCCTTAACGAAAGGAGGAACATCCTTTCGCACGAGTGCACCACCTGTAACAAATGCATGGTGACCTATAGAGACAAACTGATGGACTGCAACCATACCTGCCATGACAACATTCTTTCCAACCACGACGTGTCCGGCAAGTGTTGAATTATTGCTAAAAATACATCCGTCTGATACAATACAATCGTGAGCGATATGGCAATACGCCATAATCAAACAATTTGAACCCACCTGCGTTTTATAGCGATCCGTGGTGCCTCTGTTGATCGTAACACACTCTCGAATGGTAGTGTAATCCCCAATTTCAGTGGTCGTTTCTTCACCCTTATATTTTAAATCTTGTGGGGGTGCCGAAATAACAGAACCCGGAAAAATATTACAATTCTTGCCGATACGTGCGCCTTCCATAATCGTTACATTCGATCCAATCCATGTACCCTCTCCGATCTCAACATTATTGTGAATCATCGCAAAAGGTTCGATTACTACGTTTTTAGCAATCTTGGCACCGGGATGAACGTAGGCTAAAGGTTGATTCATATATAGTTGAGCTTATTTAGTTTTAACGATTTGAGCCATCAACTCGGCCTCTGAAACCAACTTCTCTCCTACAAAGGCCGTAGCTCTCATATGACAGATACCTCTGCGAATAGGGGTGACCAGCTCACAATTAAAGATAAGGGTGTCTCCTGGATTTACTTGATGTTTAAATCTCACATTATCCATCTTCATGAAAAATGTAAGGTAGTTTTCAGGGTCGGGAACGGTACTTAAAACCAAAATACCTCCGGTTTGCGCCATGGCCTCCACTTGAAGCACTCCTGGCATTACTGGAGCTCCTGGGAAGTGACCCACAAAAAAAGATTCGTTCATGGTTACGTTTTTTAAACCAACCACGTGTGAATCGCTAAGCTCAAGAATTTTATCGATTAACAGAAATGGAGGACGATGCGGCAAGATCTCCATTATTTTTACAGTATCCATTACAGGCTCTGCGTTTACATCCACTTTTGGCTTTCCTATTCGGCGATCTTCTTTGATTTTTTTGTGGAGCAGTTTTGCAAACTCTGTGTTGACCAAATGACCCGGCTTACAGGCAATAATTCTACCCTTAAACTTAGTTCCGACTAGAGCCAAATCTCCAATAACATCCAGTAATTTGTGTCGTGCTGCTTCGTTGGAATACTTTAATTCTAGATTATTCAATATCCCGTTCGGAGTTACCTGAATATCTTCGCGGTTAAAGGCCTTTTTTAGTTTTGCTAGGGTCGAGTCTGAAAGCTCTTTATCCACGTATACAATCGCATTATTCAGGTCTCCTCCTTTTATCAACCCTTCATCTAAAAGGGTTTCTATGTCGTGTAGGAAGCTGAAGGTTCTAGCATCAGCAATTTCGGTCGCAAACTCCTTTAAAGAATTCATACTCGCATTCTGAGTACCTAAAACGTTTGTTCCAAAATCAACGAGTACAGACATCTCGTAGGTGTCAGAGGGTAAAACAATAACCTCACTACCCGTTTGTTCGTCTTTAAAATGAATCGGATCTACAACCTCATAGATGTCTCGCTCCTCATCCTGTTCAACATATCCGCCCTTTTGAAGCGCTTCTACAAATGCAATGGCTGAGCCATCCATTATTGGAGGTTCACTTGCGTCTAACTCAATAATTGCATTATCGTAGTCGAGACCGGTAAGCGCGGCTAAAACGTGTTCAGAGGTATGAATTTCTACACCATCTTTATCTAGAACTGTACTGCGTTGCGTGCGTGTCACGAACTTGGATAATGCTGGAACCTCAGGAGCTCCAGGGAGATCCGTACGTCTAAAAACGAATCCAGTGTTTGTTTCTGCAGGACAAAAGGTCATTGTCACCTTTTTTCCGGTATGTAGCCCAATTCCAGACAGAGAAACGGGTTTTGCTAGCGTTTTCTGATTCACAAGTCTAGTGTTTTGAGTTGTTGCTCTAATTCTTTTATTCGTTGCTCTAATTTGGCAAGATTCTTAAACAGTACATAGGACTTGTTGTAATTCGTATAGTCAATGGCAGGAGTCCCCTGTAGCTTTTCGTTGTCCTTAACATTTCGAGCAACACCCGTCTGCGCCTGAACCTTAACATCATTTCCGATTGAAAGATGACCAACGATACCCACCTGCCCTCCTATCAAGGCACGTTTTCCTAGTTTGGTAGAACCTGCGATACCTGTTTGAGCAGCGATTGCCGAATGGGCTCCAATGGTCACGTTGTGGGCTAAATGTACTTGATTGTCAAGTTTAACACCTTCCTCAATTACGGTGCTACCAAAGGTTGCACGATCTATCGTACAGCAAGCTCCAATCTCAACGTGATCTTTTACGACTACATTTCCTAATTGTGGAATTTTAGAATAAACCCCTTCAGCGTCTGGAGCAAACCCGAAACCATCTGACCCTAAAACTGCATTGGCGTGAACAATCACATGTTCACCAAGCTCCGTACCGTGATATATTTTGGCTCCCGTAAATAAAATGCTGTGACGACCTATCTTAACGCCCTCCCCAACAAATACTTGAGGGTGAATTTCTACGCCTTCTTCAATAACTGCCCCCTTTGAAATGACAGCACCTTCTCCAATGTAACAACTCGCATCTATACGAGCCTCTTCATGTATGAACGCAGACGTACTAATCCCTTCGTAGGTTGGCCGTACCATCTTTTCGTACATACGAAGTAAGGCAGTGAAACTGGCATATGGATTTTTAACCTTTAGCAATACGGCTTTAACCGGATGCTTGAGTGCTAAGCCTTCGTCTACAATAACAGCCGAAGCATCGGTTGTATACAAGTAATTTTCGTATTTCGGATTCGCTAAAAAGGATAAACCCTTTTGGTTTCCTTGTTCAATGGCTGAGAAGTGATCTATTTCAACAGAAGGGTCTCCAACTACCTTTGCATCAATCCATTCTGCTATTTGTTCAACCTTGAAAATCATAGAGCGCAAAGTTAAACATTTCTAGACTTTAGAGTGCCGGAGAACACAGGTAGTTTTTGCGGTGTATCGCAGAGAATGCTTGTGTTCCCAAATACTTACTCGCCTTCATAAAATCCTGTACGGATTGATCTCTAAACAAGATGCGAATAGGTTCCTTAGATTCGTCGTAAGCCCTATTCCATAGCGCTCCCTCATACACGAGATAAGAAGATTGATGCTCGTCTAATCCAAATCGCTGCCCTACTTCTTGCAATGTTTGTTTAATATAATCCTCAGATACGGGTTCTTCTGTAAATCGGACTTCGAGTAACGTTCGGTCCAAAATTGAACGACTCAAAAAGGACAAAACAAAATCTTTTGATTGCTTCCAGGATTTTAAAGCACTGATCACGTCAAAATCATCTAAAGCCGCAAACCCCATGAGATCTATGCTTTCAAGATCAATTTCTTCGGTTTTTGACGCCGAATTCAGAAACCCATCAAGCGGTGAGGCTACATAGTGCCTATCTTTTTGAAGCAGTAATTCTCTTGCTCGTTCAATAACCTTGGACAACATGAGTTCTGCAACGATGCTTGTTTTGTGAAGGTAGACTTGCCAATACATAAAGCGCCTTGCCATCAAAAACTTCTCTACAGAATAAATTCCTTTTTCTTCGATAACAAGCTGGTCATCGACCACGTAAAAAGTATTGATTAAACGCTCTGAATTGATGTTTCCTTCGGTTACACCTGCATAAAAACTATCGCGCTTCAAATAATCTAAACGATCCACATCTAATTGACTTGAAACGAGCTGATTTAAAAATGCTCGAGGATATTCCCCTTTAAAAATGGCAATGGCAGTGTTTAAAGCTCCTTTAAACTCCTTGTTAAGCTCTTGCATGAAAGTTAGAGTCAACATTTCATGATGTGTATATATCAACTTGTATTCTAGAGCGTGGGAAAAAGGACCATGTCCGATATCGTGCAATAATATTGCAAGCAATAATCCTTCTTCCTCTTGATCGTTAATTGCTACCCCTTTAGCTCGAAGCGTGCGGATAGCTTTTTCCATGAGGTGCATAGCTCCCATGGCATGATGAAACCTTGTATGGTGAGCGCCGGGATAAACGAGATAAGAAAGCCCCATTTGAGAAATCCGCCTTAACCTTTGAAAATAAGGATGACTTATAATGTCAAAGATGAGTGGACTTGAAATACGAACAGCATTATATACGGGATCGTTTATAATCTTTAACTTTCTGGGCGTACTCACTATCTTTAAATTTGGCCTGTAAAGATCCATAGAATATGTCAGAAACCAAATCGGACTCAGAATACCCACCATTTGTATTCACTTTAGATACGATCGATTCGATTGCAGAAACACTTGTCGGTCACATGAAGCACAAGGTCGTAACAGTAGAGGGTACTATGGGTGCTGGAAAGACGACTTTAATCAAGGCTTTAGCCAAAAAATTAGGATGTGTCGACGAAGTTTCTAGTCCGACCTTTTCAATTGTAAACACGTATTTGACGCAGTCTGAACATCACATCTTTCATTTTGATTTGTATCGTGTTCGAACAATTGAAGAACTGTTTGAACTCGGATTTGAGGCGTATTTTGAGAAGAATGGGTTTATATTTATCGAGTGGCCTAAACATTTATTTGGCTTCAGACTTCCTGAACACCATAGTGTTGATATAGAAGTTCTTTCAAACGAAAAAAGAAGGGTGATTCTAAAGTAATCGCCCCAAGCACTAAAAAAATGAGTAAATCTCCATTTTCTAGACAAGAGTTGATTCCTCAAGAAGAGCGGCTAGCGGTTTTAGCGTCTTCTTCAACTTTAAACATTTCGTTTGCAAAGTCTTCATCCCTTCAAGAAAGAAGAGCTCCAATTTCACCGGATGGTGTATCTATTCTTACTTCACATCAACACCAAGTGACTGTAGAATCTGGTATTGGGGTAGCCGCGGGTTATTCAGACAGAAGCTACGCAGAAGCAGGTGCAAAAATCACCTCAGATCTTACAGAGCTTTATCAGTCCCAAATCATTGTAAAAGTGGACCCCCCCTCACTCGATGAAATTAAGTTAATACGAAAAGGTGCGATTTTAATCT